>Ga0310122_10000542_pt1 | contig 23951 bp, 18 predicted proteins | sample CB6_Bottom_1051__FD_203503 | JGI IMG/M metagenome (GOLD analysis project Ga0310122, IMG submission 203503) | Marine microbial communities from Western Arctic Ocean, Canada - CB6_Bottom_1051 | ecosystem: Environmental > Aquatic > Marine > Oceanic | place: Canada: Western Arctic Ocean | collected...
GGCGAGGCGCTTCGAGTCGAGCCGCATAACTTCCGCCCTGTCGAAGTCGAAGCCGTCGAGGACCGACGCTCTCAGGCTGTCGAGGCGGCTGACTTCGGCTGCTGTCGTCGCGCGGGCGACAAGGTTAACCAGTTCGTCGGGATCGGCTTGCAGGTCAAAGGCGAGGTCCTCGCATCCTCTGAAGGCGATGTATTTGCAGTCGGCGGTCCGGATCATGCGAAATTCAGTGCCCTTTCCCCAGCGTGGGGATAGGGACTCGCAGATGACCCCCGGCCGCTCTGCCAGCGGCAGACAGCCGCGGCCACGAACGGCGTCGGCGAGGTCGAGCCCATCCATCTCCGGGGGCAGTGGCACTTGGGACAGTCCGCAGAGCGTGGGAAAGAGATCGGCCAGACTTACCGGCTGTGCGATTTCGGTGGCGGCCAGCTCCCCGGAGCGGTGCTCGGGAAGGGAGAAGATGAGAGGAACGCGCGTAGCCGCCTCGTGCCAGGTGTTTTTCCAGAATAGGCCGTGTTCACCGGCCAGCTCCCCGTGGTCGGAGGTATAGACGATGAGGGTATTGTCGAGGAGTCCGTCGCGTTCGAGGAGGGCGAGGAAATCTCCAATGATCTCGTCGAGGGTGTCGACGCAGGCGAAGTAGGCGGCGCGAGCCCGAAGCATCTCCTGATCGCCAATCTCGTCGGTGCGGAAGCCTCGGATAGCGCTTTCGGTCATGGGATGGTCGGCGGAGTCGCTGCTGTGTCTAGCCACCCTCGGTGGCGTGACGCCGGCGGGATAGTAGCGATCGAAGAAGCGGCGTGGGGCGGTCAGGGGAAAGTGGGGGCGGCTGAAGGAAGCCATCAACATCCAGGGGGTGTCCGGTTGACGGTGGCGATGCTGGCGGAGCCACGCCAGCGACTCGCGGGCCACCATCTGTTCCTGCAGCAGTGATTCGGGTATCTGGCTGACGCCTGCGTCCAGGGTGCGAGACCGCATCGCCATGCCCGGCTCCCCCTGGCGGTCGGCCATTCTGTCGAGCGGATCGAGTTGATGTCCGGGAGGGCCGCCGAAATCGCCGTAGGGACGAGCGCCGAATCCGGCGTGCTGCAGGGATCCGCCCAGGTGCATCTTGCCCACCGTGGCCGTAGCGTATCCGTGTCGGCCCAGGTGGGAGCCCATGGTGGGAAGGTCCGGTGACAGGACCGAACCGTTCCCCCAGGCGCCACAGCGATGAGAGTGACGTCCGGTCAGCATGGACATGCGGCTCGGCGTGCACAGCGGCATCTGACAGTAGGCGGCATCGCAGTTCGCGCCCTGGTCGATGAGACGGTCGAGGGTGGGGGTGTGGCAGGGCTCGCCGCCGCGCCGCGACTCGCGGGCCGACAGAAACCGGAAACTGTGTTCGTCGCTGAGGAGCAGGAGGATGTTGAGATCGTTTGACATTGGTGAGCTCGCCTGTTGGGGGTGGCGGGATTCGTGTCGATGACGGCCCGAAATCGGTGTGCCGGCGGCGCAGATTCAGATTGACATTGTTCGGGCGTGTCGATACGGTAGAACTATCGCAGCAGCATCGCAAATGGCCACGTCTTTCCATCGCGCGCTGACCACAGGAGAGCCTGCATGCCTCGCTGGCACAAAGAAATCTTCAGATCGCCCGATCCGGACGTTCGACGGGCAGCGGCCCGACTCATTCTCGCGGGCAGAAAATCAGCTTCCAGTAATCTCGATGAGGGGTGTGTTCTCGAGTTCGCCAGGGGGGGGCATCTGCACTGTGGCGTGGTCTGGCCTTCAGTGAAGGGGCGAAGTCTGCTCGTAGTCGATGTAGGTGGCGCCGAAGTCCGAGTCAGGCGAGACAAGGTCATTCACCAGTCAACGCATCGAATTCCAACAGGCCGGCGGGCAGAGGCCCTGCGGGCCCTTCGGAGTATCGACAGCCGGCGCGAGGATCTCAGAGAGGCCATCGACATGGCCACCGTGTGGGAAGTCGCCCTGGAGGCGGATGAAGGTGGGCAAGGAGGAAAGACGGATCTGACCTGGTCACTGGATCGGCTGAGCGATCTCTCTTTTGGAAGTGCTGAGACCGAGGACGGACGGGCGGCACTGCTGAGAGCCCTGGATACCGGCGACTGGTTCACCCGGGGCACTCGCGGCAGGTCCGGTTGGGTCCCCCTGTCGCGCCGGGTGGTGGAGCGCAAAGGTCGGGATCGCCTCCTCCGGCAGCGGGAAAAGCGAGAGCTGGAAATCGCCGCCGGCTGGCTGAGGGCTGTCGCCGATGGCGATGTCGGGGCGGCGTCTCCCCCCGATGCGGAGGAGGTGCTGCGACTCCTGGAGCGGGTTTGTCTGTCGGAGGCGAAGGGCGACGCGGACGGCGGACGCGCCGCCGAGTTGATGGCCCGGGCCCATCTCCACGGCGCCAAGGCCGCATTCCGCGTGCTGGTCAGCCTCGGTCACTGGAAGGAAGACGAGAATCTCGACCTGCACCGATGGGGGGTACCGGTGGCGTTCTCCGGCGAGGCTGAATCAGCGGCCACCAGACAGTCCGAGGCGGCGATGTGGCTGCCGCAAGCGCGCCCCTGCAGACGAGTGTGGTGGGGGCGAAGAGCTGTCGTGGGATTTGGCGGAGAAGATGGCACCGATACCTGCCAAAAGGCCTTCAGTGTCGCCAGGTCCCGAGAGGGGTACAAGGTGAGAGCATTCTACGCCGCCCCTGCATTGGCGCTGGAGGAGGGAGGCGTCCTGGACAGAGAGGCGGCCTCTCGGGGCGTGACTTTGCGGCTTCCAGATCAGGAGATACCGCTCCTGCCACCAGCGGTGGAGCAGAAGGTGCGATTGTCGGCCGCCGAGGCGAGGCCGGCTCTCTGTCTGGAAATCAGCCTCGACGCCGATCTGCGAATCCGCCGCTGCAAGCTGCGACTTCGTCGGGTCAAGCCGACTGTTGTGCCCGCCTCTGAGATACCGGCGTCGGCCGAGACCGACGAGCGTCTGGGCGCCATGGCGAGTCTGGCATCTCGTCTGCGGATCAGGCGCGTCAGTGAAGGGGCCGTTATCCTCCCTGCCGATCCCGATCTGTCGGTGAGGGACGGTTGCTCTCGGATCGTGGGCCCCAAGGATGGGATCGCTGAGCTGATCGCGGGCGAGCTCGACCTCCTCGCCGCTGCTGCCGTGGGTGATCTCTGCTTGTCAGAGCGGGTGCCCGCCATCTACCAGGTCCAGGATTCTCCCCCCTCATCGCCGTCGCGGCCGGGCGCCAAGCCGTCGACGACGGAGGGTATGGTGGCCGATGACGCCGTTGCCGCGCACCCGCTGCAGCGAAATCTGCGCTGGCCCCGGCTTCAGGTTGAGCCGGCGGCCAATAAGTTTCTGGGGCTGAAGTTATGTGTCGCGGTGACGGAGCCGCTGCACAGGCATTGGGATCTCGTCATGCAGCGACAGCTCGTTCACCTGGCCACACATCGGCAGCCCAGGTATTCCTTCGCCGAGCTCGAGAGCGAGCTCCTGAACACGGCTACGGCGCGAGATGCGGCGCGGCGGGTGACGAGCTCGGGCCGACGCTATTGGATGATGAAGTACCTGGAGGACAGAGCCGAGGGCGAGGTGGAGGCGGTAGTGCTGGAAAGGGCGGGGTTCGGATACGTCGTTCTGCTCGACGAGTGTTATCTCAAGACATATGTTCCCGCCGACAGACAGCTGTGGGCGACGGCCGGTGACCGGGTGCGACTGAAAGTAGAGCAAGTGTCGGCTCGCCGCGACGAGGTTCGTCTGACCGATCCCAGGCCAGTCGAACAGGCAGGCGACCCGTGGCCGCTCAGCTCGCGACGTCCGAAACCAGGGCTACCATGAGGTCGGCGAGGCCGGGATTGGCGGCCGCCAGTCCGCCTCTGATCAAGGGATCGGGTTGGTTGTACCGCCGCACAACGCCGTTCAGGTCGACCATATGGCCGCCAGCCTCGCGCACTAGCAGATCGCCGGCGCACACGTCCCATTCGTTCTTGGGTTGGACGCTGACGTTCAGATCGGCCTCGCCGGCGGCAACTACGGCGAGCTTGTAAGCCACGCTGCCCAGCGGACGGATCTCGCGCAGGTGGGTGCGAAGGGGGTCGATTTCGCCTCGGGATGCCTCGCTGCGGCTGACGATGAGGACGGCCTGTTCGAGGGCCGGAGTCGGGGTGCAGAAGACGCGCTTGCCGTTGACGAAGGTACCCCCTCCCTTGACGGCGGAATACAGTTCGTCTCTGGGTGGGTTGAAGATAACGGCCACCGTGGGCTCGCCGTCTTCCACGAGGGCGACGGAAACGGCGTACTCCTGGATTCCGCTGACGAACTCCTTGGTGCCGTCGAGGGGGTCGACGATCCACACCGCCTTCCGGTCGAGGCGTTCAGGGGAGTCTACCGTTTCCTCGGAAAGCCAGCCGTAGTCGGGAAACGCTCCGAGAAGCGCCTCGCGAAGGCAGCAGTCGGCCGCCCTGTCGGCGCTGGTGACCGGGTCGTAGTCGGCGGCGCGAAGGTCTCGACCCTCCCGCCGGTCCGCTCTCCCGGTATTCTTGTTCTGAACGGCAAAGTCGCCGTCGAAGTCGCGCAGGGTCAGCTCGCCCGCCCGCCTTGCGGCCTCAATCGCTATCTGTAGTTCAGGTCTCATAGTCACCAAAGTTTGGACTAAAGATACGCCGGTCGCGCCGGCGGGCAAGATCGGCAGGTTGGCCCTACCAGCCTCACACCTATTATCGGCGGGGACGGCGAATTCCTGCAGAGATTACTTCAGACCAAGCAGGCGAATTTTCGGTCACTTCGATCGGGGCGGCTTGACTTATTTCGGCGACAGCGACTATAATTTGACCATCTCACCATAGGTGGGCTCGGCACTTCCATTCTACAGGATCTTGTCGGGCACGCGGTATGGATACAACATGTTGTATTCGTTAATCGGAAGGTGACTGGATTGAGACGACGACTTACCTGGGCGCTGCTGATGCTCCTGACCCCCGTGGCGGCGACTATGACTCGGGCGGAGGTTGACGGTAAAGACGGGAAGATTCTGGAGACGCTGAGGAAGCTGCACGACGAGGGTTCGTGGGGTGAAGTGATCCTCGAACGTGGCGGTACTCGGGACATCAAAGTGTTGTCGATTCAGGGAGACACGGTAGCCGTGCGAGAGGTGGTGGGAGCTCTGCACGAACGGCCGGCGGTGTACACGGTGGCTGAGTTCCGCTCGCTGCGGGAGCTGGGCAGGTATCGGATTTCACAGCGGCGAGCCGTGTACACGCCCAGGAAATCGGTGACTACGGCGCTTCTATTGGAGCTGGTTCTACCAGGTGGGGGGTATTTCTACTCAGGTGAGAACCGCCAGGGGGTAGCCCTGCTGCTCTTCTCCGGCGTGGCGGTCGCCACTGGTCTGGCCACGGGTAAAGATGGCGCCGCGGGGTGGGTGCCCCTGGCCGTGTGGACGAAGATCGCTTCACTCCTCCATCTGAGAGACGAGGTTTCGGCCGGCAACCGGTTCCAGGAGGAACTGGCGGCAAGTCATTCCGCCGACGCGCATCTCATGGCTCAACGTCAGGACCGGGTACTGGGAGGGAGCAGGGCGTCCATCGCCACCTTGCGCTACGCCTTCTGACCCGGCGATGGTCATCGCTTCAGAGTGACAGGCCGGTCGCTTCAGGTATTGGCCACCGTATTAGCTTCCCCCCTCATCTGTCTTCCCAGCCAGTCTGACAGATCCATGGCCAGACTCAGAAATGTCGGGACCAGGAAGAGGGTGAAGACGGTTGAGACTACCAGCCCACCGATTACGACACTTCCCAGACCTCTATAGAGCTCCGACCCCGCGCCGGGGAAGAGGACGAGGGGCAACATCCCCACGGCACTAGTGATCACCGACATGAAGATGGGCCGGACCCGGCTGTCGACGGCCTGGCGTATGGCCAGTCTGGTTTCGATGTCGGGTTCGGCGCGACGGATATTCAGGGTCTGGTGTACGATCAGGATGGCGGAATTGACGACCACGCCGATGAGGATGACGAATCCGAGCATGGTCAAGATATCTAGAGCTTGGTGGCTGATGAAGAGGTTGACGGCCGCGAGACCGAGGATGCCACCGGCTGCGGCGGGGGGGACACTGAGCATGATGACAAACGGGTACAGAAAGCTCTCGAACAGCGAGGCCATGAGCAGGTAGGTGATGACCAGGGCCAGCAGCAGGTTCCACTGCAGGGCCGCCTGCGTCTGTTTCAAATCGTCGGCGGTACCCGCCAGCTCGATCCCGTAGGGAGGGTCGATCTCTCCCTGGTCCCGGAGCGGCTGGACGATGGATTCCTGAATCAGGTCAAGAGCTGCCTCCAGCGCGATCCCTTCGGGTGGGGTGACCTGTATGGTGATGGCCCGACTGCGCTCGATGTGGTTGATCTGTTCCGGGCCCGTGGTGACCTCCACCGTTGCCACCGAGTTGAGCGGGACGAGCTGGCCCCGGGGGGTGTAGATCTGAAGTTTGCCGATGTCCTGGGTCCGGAACCAGTTTTCCATCCCGGTGAGGGTGAGGTCGATCTCCTCTCCCTGATACTGATAACCATCGATGAGCGCCCCGTCGACCAGGGCGTTGACGGCCGTGCCGATTTCGCGTGCCGTAAGGCCGACCGCGGCTGCGCGCACCCGGTCAGGCACTATCCTGACCTCGGGGTTGCCCAGGTCGAGGCTCGGTACGGGGCGCGCCTGACTTCCGGGCATGACTTCCCTGACCTGGCCGAATATGCGCCCGCCCAGATCGATGAGACGATCGAGGTCCGGGCCAGTGATCTCGATGTCTATCGAACGACCGCCGCGCTGAAACAAGCTGGTCTGAATGACGATGGGGATGAGTCCCGGAATCTCAAACAGAGGCTGCTGGATAATCGGGATGACCTCGCGAGCGCGGTTCGGATCTCGGGCGGCGGCGCCCATGAAAGCCCGCTGCCCGAAAGAGACGAAAAACATGTGCTTGAGGAGGGGGCCCTCCATTGCTTCCGCCTCGGGTGATCCGCTAATCGCCTCCCAGCGCGGCCTGAGGACGTCCTCCACTTTTTGGCCCACCTGGATCAGCTCGTCGAGATTGTACCCCGGTGGTGGCAGGAGGAGGGCGAAGATGAGGTTGCGATTGCCGGTGGGCAGATACTCCGCTTTGGGAAGCAGCGCCTTTACGACGGCGGCGGAGGCCCCCACGAGCAGAATTACGACGAACAGGCGGACGGCGGTGTTGCCGCTGATCCTGTAGACGCTGGTGGAAATCCACTCTCTGATACGGGCGCCCATACGGTCGACGAACCCGGACCCGTCGGCCGCTCCGGTCGCCGACAGGCGGCTCGCTCCAACCATGCGATTGGCCATCGCGGGGATGACGGTAACGGCTACCAGCAGGCTCAGCATTACGGAGGCCGACACCGCCAGGGCGATGTCGCGGAAGAGCTGTCCAGCCTCATCCTCGACGAAGATAATGGGGAGGAAGATGGCCACGGTGGTCAGCGTGCTGGCCAGAAGGGCGCCCCAGACTTCCGCTACCCCGTCGTGGGCGGCGACCCTGGCGGATTTCCCCATCTGTCGGTGGCGGAAGATGTTCTCCAGCGCCACAATGGCGTTGTCCACTAGCATGCCGATGGCGAAGGCCATGCCCGCCAGGCTGATGACGTTGATGTTGCGACCCAGCAGGGACATGACCAGAAAGGTACCGACCATCGATATGGGAATTGCCGTGGCAATGATGGTGATACTGCTGAAACTGCGCAGGAAGACGAAGAGAACGCCAATGGCCAGCAACCCGCCAACGACGATATTGCTGCGCACTAAGTCGATGGCGCTCGAGATGTACTCGGTCTCGTCGTAGACCTGACGAAGAAACAGCCCCTGGCGCTTGAGGGCCCCCTCGTTCAGCGCGACGATGGTCGCGCGGATCCCCTCCATCACCTCCAGCACATTGGCGCCGGGTTCGCGGGTCGCGTTTATGGCGATAGCCGGTCTGCCCTGGATGCGCACCGCCGCCAGGGCGCGCTTGTATCCCAGCTGGGCGCGCGCGACGTCGCCGACGAGGATGCGGCCGCTCTCGTCGGAGCGTATCACCACCGCCTCGATGTCTTCCGGGTGGGTGAATTCCCCGACCGTGCGCACGACGTAGCGCCGTTTGCCCTCGTCGAATGAGCCGGCACTGATATTGACGTTCTCGGCCCTGATGGCCGCCGACATCTCGCTGATGGAAATGGCGTGAGAGGCGAGGGCGGCGCCGTCGACGACGATCTGGAGCTCGCGGTCCCAGCCGCCGTATACGTTGCTTTGAGCCACGCCGGGGACCCGCTCGAGCGCGGCCTTGACCACGTCCTCGGCCACATCGCGAAAGCGCTCCGCCTCGACGTCATCCCGGTCGAGCAAGGCGTCGAGAATGATCCAGGTAATCCAGCCGGTGTTGGCGGAACTGCCGCTGGTAACCACCGGGCGCTCCGAGTCGAGGGGATATCCGGTGACCTGATCCAGCTTGTTGGACACCTTCAGGAGGGAGGACTCCGGGTCGGTTCCAACCTTGAACTCGAGCGTGACCACACCCCGGCTGTCGGAGGACTGGCTGGTCATCTTCACCAGTCCCTCGAGGCTCTTCAGTTTCTCTTCCTGACGCTGGACCAGCTCACGCTCCACCTCTCCGGGGCTGGCTCCGGGCCACGTAGTCGAGACACTGACGACGGGCCGGTCCACATCGGGCGTGAGTTGGACGGGTATGCGGAAGAGAGCGATGAGCCCGAACAGGGCGACGAAGAGGACACCTACAGCTACGGTGACGGGGCGCCTGATGGAGGATTCTATCAGTTTCACGATGGCCTTTTCACGCCTGGCAGATCACTGCTGCTTCCGAATGACACGCACAGCCTGCCCATCGCGGAGCCGCTCATTGCCGCGGACGACGACGAGGTCCCCTGGCTCCAGGTCGCCTTGTACCGCCACCAGGCCCTGGTAGGACATTCCAGTCTTCACCGAACGCATGGCCACTACCTCGTCCTGGGCGACGTAGACAACGGTCCCTCCGGCAGTATTGACTATCGCATCTTTGTGTACCAGCAGGACGGATTTAGGCTGGCGTATTCTGAATTTCGTCCTCGCCGCCATGTTGCTGCGAATTCGACCATCCGGGTTCAGGACCTCCACTACGACCGGAAAGGTGTGCGACTGAGGAGATCCCTCGGCAAGGATTGCTACGATGCGGGCGCTGAGGGAGTCGGTGCCAAGGGCTTCGATGTAGACCGTTGCTCCATCCCCCCGCTGCAGTAGATCGACGAATCGCTCCGGCACGTAGGACGCCACCCGAATCGTGTCCGTGGCGATGAGTCGGGCAATGCCGTCACCCCGGCCAACCCACTCACCCAACTCGGTGAAGGTCTCGATGATATGGCCGCCAAACGGGGCTCGAACGGCCAGATTGTCGAGGCGGTTGCGAATATCCCGCAGTTTGGCGCGGGCACGGGCCAACTCGTACTTCGCCTGCCTCAGTTCCTGCTCGGCAGCGGCCTCCTGACGCACCAACTCTTCGCTTTGAGTGTAGTCGAATTCTCGCAGCTCGACATCGGCGAGCGCCTCGATCAGCGACGCTCTCAGCTGGTCGTTGTCGAGTTGGAGGAGGATCTCTCCGGGGCGGACGGTCTGACCCCGATCTTTGCGGCGATCCACCACCACCCCTTCGGTTTCGCTGGCGATGAGGCTGGCGTGGCGCGGCTGGACCGTGCCGATCACCGAAATCTCGTCCTCGATGCGCTGCTCGAGCGCCTCGGCGACGATGACGGCAGCGGGCGGAAAGCCCTGGGCCTGTGAGGAACGCAGCGGGAGCAGGACAGCCAGAACGGCGATCCCTACCGCCCCCCAATTCAGCAGCGGTAAAGCGTCGGTCGTGGATGAGTCTTGCATATAACCCCGAATTGCCCTCCTGGCCGGCGGCGGGGTATCGGAAGGGGGGTGCGTGATGGGCGAGTGCCGGTAGACACACCAGCTAGTAAGTGAGCCTGACAAGATAATAAGAGATAGCGGTCAGGGCGAGGCCGTCGATCTCTGATTGGCGATGAAGATATCGGCAAAGCGGAAAAAGTCCTCCAAATCGACTTTGCTGTCGCCGTCGAGATCGAACACCGGATTCCAGTTGAGGTGAGTGTCGGAGAGCCCCTGTTTTTCGGCGAGGAGAAAGAAATCTTGTAGGCTGATCCTGCCATCGCCGTCGAAATCGCCAGCCTCCGGCGGCGGCAGAACGGCGATGATCATCAGGCCCGTGCCCATGGCGCCCTGGGCGTCGATCGCGGTGAACTGGATGACAGTGGACCCCTCAAATCCCGCCACAGTCGACACGGTGGCGACCCTGACCAACGAATCGATCGCGACGAACCAGGCCGCTGTCGGCGTGCGCCGACCAGGTGATGGAGCCGACAGCGCCGTCGCCGAGAACGTGCTGATCCAGAAGGATTTCGGCGGAGAAACCGGAGCGCAGGGACAGCTGTGGCAAGCCAACGACTACAGGGGCGGCGTTCACCGTGACCTGGACGGTATCCACGCCGCGAGCTCCCTGGGCATCGGTGACCTCAAAGCGAATGGCCGTCATACCGCTAAAGCCAGCGGCCCCTGTGAAGGTGGCGAGGCGAAGGACATTGTCGACACTCACCGGTACTCCAGCTACCTGTGTAGGCAGAATTACCCCAATCCCTTCAACCCGGCTACTACCATCCCCTTTGCCGTGGGGGGCTACCTTCCGGCAAAAGTCCGACTCGACATCTACGACTTGCTCGGCCAGCGCATTCGCACCGTCGTCGACGATGTCCTGGGCGCTGGACCGCACCTGGCCCACTGGGACGGCAGAGACGACCGCGGCGGGGAGGTGGCGTCCGGTATCTACCTGTACTCCCTGAGGGTCATACCGGCGCTGTCCCGCGGCGGCGAAGCCACGGGGACAACAGCGGAACTGACTCGCCGGCTCCTGTTGATTCGCTGACTGGACGACGGCGCTGGTCATTGGTTTTCCTTCCCTTGCTGCTGTCGAGAGTTAAGGAGTGTTCTTCTTGCGGAAGTCGATCACCCGCTTTAGCGGCGACAGGTCAATTTCGTCGAAGACCGTGCCGCGTCGGGTCGACAGAATCGTGGTGACCAGATTCGCGATGTCTTCCGGCATGACGTAATTGGCGGGATCCGGCCCGGGTTCAAAGTCAAGCTCTTCGAAGAATGGGGTGAGTACCATGCCGGGATTGATGATGGTCACGCGAATACCCGACGCCGCACACTCCTCTCTCAGCGCCTGGGCGAATCCGCGCAAAGCGAACTTGCTGGCGCAATAGATGCTCCCTCGCCTACTCCCCCGCAAGCCCGCTTCCGATCCCATAAACAGAAGGTCGCCCCGCCCCACCCGCTTCATATGCGGTAGGAACGCCCGGGCCAGGTAGGCCTGGGCGGTGAAGTTGAGGTCGATGAGCTCGCGAATTTGAGCGTAGGAAAACTCCTCCAGATGGCCGAAATGACCGCGGCCGGCGCAGCAGATCAGGGCCTCGACGCCCGCACAGGATTCGACCAGGGATTTCAATCGAGCCGGTAGAGACCCCAGATCGGACAGGTCGATGGGATACGCGGTGAATTTGGGATGTCGGCAGGGAAATTTATCGAAATCTCGAGCCAGTCCCACGACGCGATAGCCCTCCTCCAGCAGCGCTTCGCATACGACTCGGCCGATGCCGGAGCTGGCGCCCGATATCACCGCCGTCTTTTCCATTCCCATCACTTGTACCTCGGGTTTTGAGTAAGGCGAGCCCGGAACTCCACTGGCGCGGCCGCTGGGGAACCGGCGCCGATTCGCCGCGTCTCGAGGGGTCGAGCGCTACTCCCCCGGCCGACGTTGACCCTCTAGGTCGATCTGTCTAATTTCAGGTCGATCTATCTATCTTCAGAATAATCAGGCGATCTCAGAATAATCTATCTATCTTCAGAATAAACAGGCGGGAGCGCACGGAAACAGCCCGGTGTGCAGACCGGTTCAGCTTGTTTTCAGGGAGCCACCCAATTCATGCAGAACGGATTTTTCAAGGGGCACGGTCTCGGCAACGACTATATCGCCGTCGATCCAACCGAACTTGATTTTCGTCTTACGCCAACCGCGATCAGGGCAATCTGCGAACGACACAGGGGGGTGGGAAGCGACGGCATCCTCGCTCTCCACCCGTCCCGAAAGGCGGATTTCGGACTGCGAATCTACAACCCCGATGGCAGTCAGGCAGAGAAGTCGGGCAACGGGCTTCGCATCTTCGGCCGTTATCTGTACGCCACGCGGCGCACCCGCAGGACCCAGTTCAGCGTCGAGACCCCCGGCGGTATGGTGAGGATCTACCTGCATCTGGATCGCCGGGGGGACCCCAGCGACGCCACGGTTGAGATGGGCACGGCGTCGTTCGAGCCGTCGGCTTTGCCCTGTACGCTCAAGACCAAGGAGCTGATTCAACAACCCATCAACGTAGGGGGAAGCTCCTTCGAGTTTACCGGGGTGAGCGTGGGCAATCCGCATTGTGTGATATTCAGGGAACGGGGGCAGTCCTGGTCGAGGTCGGAGTTGCTCGAGCTTGGCCCGCAACTGGAGAACCACGACTACTTTCCCAAGCGCATCAATGTACAGCTGGCGGTACCGGTGGGTCCGCGGTCCATTTACATTTTGATATGGGAGCGCGGTGCGGGTGAGACCCAGGCTTCCGGGTCCTCTTCGTGTGCGGCGGCCAGTGCGGCCGTGCGGCTCGGCCTGGTGAAGAGCCCGGTAGTCGTCCAGGCCCAGGGGGGCAGACTCGACATAGAGATTTCAGAGGATTACGACCTCACCATGAAAGGTCCAGTTGCCGAGGTCGCGCGCGGCAGCTTTTCGCCCGTCTTCATCCGGACTTTCCGGCGCGCGCGCTAGTTTCAATCGCATGGTCAATAGCATGGCAGGCCGAGCCAGTGAAATCGATGACGAGCTACGGACCATTTGGAATCGAAAGCTCTATCACTGGTGGCACCACTACAATGAGGAGTATCTGGCTGCCCGCATGAAGCCGCCGCTGATCGAGCTTTCCCTCGCCGCGCGCACTCTCGGCCAATGGGACCGCGGCCACCGGCGCATATCCGTGTCCGCGGAGCACGTCAGGCGCGATTCCTGGATGGCGGTCATGGACACGCTGCGCCACGAGATGGCTCACCAGTACGTCGACGAGATTCTCCAGGTGGAGGATGAAACCCCTCACAGTGCGGCCTTTGCCCAGGCCTGCCGACAGCTGCGCTGTTCGCCGCGGGCAGCGGCGACACAGGCTGAGAGAGAGGGCGAGGACGAACGCCTGCTGCGGGTGATCAAGAAGGTCCTCTCCCTCGCCGCCAGCCCGAACGAACACGAGGCCCAGGTCGCGGTCGAAAAGGCGCGGCGGCTCCTGCTCGAATACAACGTCGATGTCGTGGCGTTGGATCGGGAGCGCGGCTTCGGGAGCCGCTGTCTGGGTCCGATCAAAGGGAGGCGGTCCTCGTGGGAGCTCTGGCTGGCCATGATCCTGAACGAGTTTTTTTTCGTCGAGGTGTTGTGGACCCGGTCTTACGACGCCCCCACGGACAAGGACGGTACGATTCTGACGGTTTACGGGACCGCCACCAATCTCGAGATGGCGGAGTACGTGTACGACTACCTGTCGCAGCTGTTGCGCCGACTATGGCCACAGTACGTCCAGACCGCGGGCATCCGGGGCAACCGCGAGCGCCAGCGCTATTTCGCCGGCGTGTTGCAGGGCTTTCACGGCAAGTTGGCGGAGCGGGAGAGGCGGGCGCCATCGGTCGGAAGCGATCTGGTGTGGCTGGGAGACAGCCGGCTGGTGGACTACTACCGCTATCACAATCCGCGCGTGGTCACCCGGACGACCGGCGGCGTCGTGGCCAGCGATGCCTACCGCGATGGCGTCGATGAAGGTCGCCGCGTAACCATTCACCCACCTGTCGCGGGTGCGACAGTCGACGGCGGGCTCCTGGTCGCGCGCGGAAACGGCCGCAGCGGCTAATGCAGCGGGGTGAAAGCGGGAGCGTGTCAGTCTGTGTGGGCATCGTCCTCCTCTCTCTGCTCTGGTCGGAGGCGGTGAGCGGTCAGCTGTACCGATTCGGCAAGAACAAGGTGCAGTACGAAGAGTTCGACTGGCAGCGGATGGAGACCGCCCACTTCGATCTCTATTTCTACGCCGAGGAGACGGAGTTCGCCCAATACGCCGCCCATATGGCGGAAGAGGGCTTCCGCCTGATAGAAGCGAAATCCGGTCACACCGTGCAGCGCCGCATACCCCTCATCGTCTACTCCTCCCACGTCTACTTCGAACAGACCAACGTCATCTCAGGATTTCTCAGCGAGGGTGTCGCCGGTTTCACCGAGCACGTGAAGGGCCGGGTGGCTCTGCCTCTCAGCGGGTCGCTACCGGAGTTCGAGCGTGTCCTTCATCACGAGCTCGTTCACGTCTTCATGTTCGACCGGATCCGCAAGGTGCTGAGGTCACGCGGTATCACCGATTTTCGCCCCGGACCTCTCTGGTTCTCAGAAGGGTTGGCCGAGCACTGGTCCGGTCCCTGGGACAGTCAGGGCGACATGGTGATTCGCGACGCTCTGTTTGCTGATCGGCTGGTTCCGGTGGCCCAGATGTATCGGATTTACGGCTCCTTCCAGATGTACAAGGAGGGGCAGTCTATCTGCGAATACATGTCGGAGCATTACGGCAAGGATGTCTTCGAGCGATTGCTGGCCAACTGGTGGCGAGGAGAGACCTTTGAGGAGGTCTTCCAGGCAACTACCGGGGAGCCGCTTTCCAAACTGGATGAAGGCTGGCTCTACCAGACGAAGAAAAACTATCTGCCCGACATCCAGAACGCCGATCCACCCAGTCAAATGTCTACCTTGCTGACCAAGCAGGGCATCAACCTCAAACCTGCCATCAGAATACTGCGCCGAGATTCGCTCGCAGGAGTCGGAGAAGGAGAGGACGACGAGGCGGATAGTCTGGAGGTGCTGTTCTTCCGCAATCACCGTGGACACACCCACATTGCCGGTATGCCTTTGTCGGGTGGGGAGCCCAAGGTGATAGTCGAGGGCGAACGATCCACCGACTACGAGTCGCTACACGCTCTATCCAACCGGCTGGACGTATCCGGTGACGGCAAGTGGCTGGTGTTCTCAGCCAAGCGCAACGGCAGGGACCACCTCTACATCTACGACGTAGATGAGAAGGAGGTTCGCCAGCAGCTGACTTTTGGTGATCTGGTGTCCATCACGTCACCCTCCTGGTCTCCCGACGCCACCCGGATCGTTTTTGCCGGCGCCGATCGCGGCGGGCTCGCCGACCTATACGCGGTACAGGTGGCCACCGGTGAGCTCACGCGCCTGACCGATGACCTCTACCACGATCGCGACCCGGACTGGCACCCGGTCGATGACCGCATTGTCTTCAGCTCCGATCGCTGGAGTGGCGGGAGGAGGGGGTTTTACAACCTCTTCCAATACGACCCCGTGCTCGGAGAAGTCACTACCCTCACCAGGGGCGAGCACAACGACCGCCAGCCCAAGTGGTCTCCAGGCGGCGACAGGGTGGCCTTCTCTTCCGACCGGGGCCGCATGTACGACATCTTCGCGCTCGCCGTGCCCGACTCAGGGTTAGGGGAGGATAATCCCCTGCTGCAGCGATTCACCAATACGCTCACCGCTGCCCTCGACCCGGAGTGGTTACCGGACGAAGAGGGCCTCCTGTTTACCGGGTACGAGCGCGGCCGGTTCAATCTCTATCGGTTGGACTTTCGCTTCGACGACGACGGCGCCCAGATCCCGAACCAAGGCGCTGCCTCGTACCTCGCCTTCGCGTCGAGTCCGGGAGACGCCACCCAGGAGATGTGGCATCTTCAGGCGGTGGACGGAACAGTAGCCACATCGGGTGGCCGGTACAAGAGCAAGCTCTCGCTCGATGTCGCCCAGAGCCAGGTGTCGCAGGATCCGATTTTCGGCACGTCCGGTGGAATACAGATCGGGATGAGCGACGTTCTTGGCAACGATCAGTATTTCTTCGTCCTCTCGCACATATCAGGCAGCGACGTGGGCTTCCTCAACGGTCTGAATTTTGTCTTTGGCAGGCTGCACCTGGGTAGACAGCTGAATGTCGGCTGGGGGGTATTTCGCCTCAACGACCGTTTCAGCGGCACCTTCGGGCGCTCGGTGAGCGAGCAGCGCACCGGAGGATACCTCGAGTTGAGCTATCCCTTCTCGCAGAGCAACCGGCTGGAGACGAGGATGATGGTGCGGCGAGCTGATATCGACCGGCAGTTCGAAGGGCATCAGCTCAAGGCGTGGCTCATGTCCAACTACATCAGTTTCACCCACGACAGCAGCTTCTGGATTCCCACCGGACCTCTGGAAGGGACCAGATACAGCTTCGGGCTGGGGCAGAACGTGGACTTCAAAAGCTCGCGTCGCTTCAGTCTCACCCTCTTCGGCGACTATCGGAAATACCTGCGTCTGGGGCAGCGCAGCGCCTTTGCCGTGCGCTATATGGGGAGGACCAGCCGCGGTGAAGTGCCCGAGTTCTTCTCTCTAGGGGGCAGCTGGACGCTGCGGGGATATCCCTGGCGATCAATTTGGGGTCGCAATCTCGTCCTCGCCAATCACGAGCTCCGCTTCCCGCTTCTCGATCGACTGGTGGTGGGATTGCCTTTCGGGAATATCGACTTCAGCTCCTTCAGAGGAGCTCTCTTTGCCGATGCGGGCAACGCCTGGAACGACAGCTTCGGCGACTGGAAGGGGAGTCTGGGAATGGGCACGCGCATGGCTCTGGGAGGTGTATTCGTCTTTCGTCTGGACGCATCCAGGAGAACGGATTTCAACTCGGTGGGGAACAAGACCAGATGGGACTTTTTCTTCGGATGGGATTTCTGAGACGGTGTCCTGCGTCGAGCGGCGACGAGCCGCGACTCGTCTTGGGGTAGGTCTCTCCCCGATCTGTTTTTTCGCGCGCGCCCTGGTCGCGGTTGTCTTTACAGCGTCCATTGTCCTGGCCACGGGATGCACCGGCAAGGTCTTCTACCTGCCATCCCATTCCAAGGCTGGCGACTATCCAGGGTCGCGCGCCGAGGGGGGCTTTCCGCTGGAGGGTCCGGAGCCGCCCCTGCGTCTCCTGTGGCAGCAGGAGGTGGACAGTTATCCGCTCGGGAAGTCGTTGCTCGCCGGTCCCTTGTTGCTCCAGCTGACGATGTCGCCGAAGCTGTACGCCTTCGACCGCTACAACGGCAGGCGCCTGGGGCGTATGGGTGTGCCCGAGGGGGTGTGCGCGGCACCTCGGCTGGTCGGTTCCGCCGCAACGCTGCTGATTCTGGCGGAGGCGCGCGGGGGGGACAAGCCGATCCTGCGGGCGATGAACCGCCAGACCCGGAAGACTGAGTGGACCTTTGCGGGGGCGGTCTGCGCTCCGGTGGCAACCCGAAACGACACCGTCATCGTCCCCCTCGAGACCGGCGCGCTGGTGGCGCTGGCCGCCGCCGACGGCTCACAGCTGTGGCGCGTGGAGACCGAGGCTGGGCTTGTAGCTGGCCCCTCTCTGTCAGGAGGCACGGTGTTCGCCGGGGACCTGGAGGGTAATCTCGTCGCCGTGTCGCTGCGGGACGGGAGTGAAATCTGGAGCGCCCAGCTGGGTGCTTCGGTGCGCAGTCAGCCTCTGGTGGCCGGGGGACGCGTCTTCGCGAATACGGGTTCGGGCGTGACTCAGGCTTTCGACGCGCTGACTGGAGAGGCACTGTGGCAGCGACCTCTCGGCGCCCTGCTGACACCCGGTTTCGCCCTGGCGGACTCCGTCGTGATCGTAGGCTCCTCAGATCGGGTTCTGTACGCCCTCGATCTCGAGGAGGGTACGATCGTCTGGCGGTTCGAGACCAAGGGGTCGATTAGAGGAGTGCCGGCGAGCACGGCCGAAACCGTATACGCTGGCAGTAGCGATGGCTTTGTATACGCCATCGACGTTAAGACCGGATTGCTCAAGTGGAAATACCGACTGGATGGCCCGGTGACCCAACCCGTGACTCTCGGCCTGAGAGGCATGAGCGTCACCACCGACGCGGGCACTGTGTACTTCTTCGGGAAGGAGTGATCGATGTGTCAGCCGCGCTTTAGGGCAATGGTGGTCTGGGTGATGGCCCTGGCAATTCCGGCGATCTCGCTCGCCGAAGTTCCGGCGATCTCGCTCGCCGAAGAAAGCGTCGCGGGATCAGGCGGGCCGCTTGCCGCCCTCCTGCCCTCACTGGACCTGGCGAAACTGGCCACCGATGGGGGTCACGTCCTCGTTGATCGCCGAGCTTCGGACCAGGGCGAGAGACGTCGCCTTTCAGCCGCCTCCTCGACCCAGAGGGAGGCTCAACGCAACAGCCGATGGGGCCCGCGGCTGTATCTCAGCGCCGCTCTGACGATTTCCGCCGCGGTGCTGGCGAGGTGGACCGAACATGAGGCTGACCGCTCCTACGACAAGTACCTGCAATCGGCCGGCCCCAAGCGTCAGCAGACCTCCTTCGACCGCGCCAAACACTACGATCGCCTCTCTGGAGCAGCTCTAGTGACCATGGAGGCAGGGATTGTCTTGTCCACCTACCTCGTTTTTTTCTAACCAACCGGTGAGTTGCCCCGAGTGACTGATTGAAGTGAAGAGTTTGAGGAAATCCCAGTCAAGGAGATCCCTGTCAAGATCGCGGGCGCCGGTCTGGTTCGCGGCCACGTCACTGCTGCTTTCCTGTCTCATCGCCGTACCGGGCTGTTCGGATCGCCAACGGCAAAATCCGCTCGATCCCCAGGCGATCAGTCCGGCAAACAGCCCGACTCCTCTGGACGCGGTGGCCGGCGACGGCCAGGTTCTACTGCGTTGGGACTACAGCAGGTTTCGGGATATTTCCGGGTTTCGTCTTTATCGGCGTGGTGGCGGCGGCGATCTCGTCCGGGAGCTGCCGCCGGAGTCGTTGGAGTTCGCCGACGAGGAGGTCGAGAACGGGGCCACCTACGTCTACGAGCTGGCCCTGGTCGTCGAAGCCGAAGAGGAACTGCTGCCGGGGGCAGCGAGAGTGGCCACACCCGGGTCGGAGGTGGCGTGGGTGGCGGATCGAGGCAGTGGCCTGGTCTGGCAGCTCGCCCCCGACGGCCGCCATGGGCTGTTCGCGCAGGGGCGGTTTTCTTCCCTGGTAGCGCTGGCGACGGACCTGGCCGACCGCTCCTGCTGGGTCAGTGCCGGTCGAACGCAGGGCCTCTACCGCATCGCCGCGGACGGCGATCTCAGACTCATCGAGCTGGATCTGTCGTCGCCGGGTGATCTGAGCATCGATTCGGACAGTGGCACTGGCTGGGTCGCGGACCTGTCACGGCAACGGGTGTTCAAGTTTTCTACCAGGGCGGACATCGACTCTCTCGGTTTGACCGAGGTCGATGCCAGTTTTCAGGACCCCATAAGCCTTGCCGCCGTGGGCGCCTCGTGTTGGATCGTCGATCGCGCTGGTGGCCGCGTCCTGCTCTACGACGGCGAGGCCGCCACGCGGGCTGGAGAATGGCGGGGCTTCGACCGACCCGGAAGCGTAGCGGCGCAGCCTTCGCCAGCCGGCGACTCCCCGCAGGAGGCCTGGGTGCTGTATGAATGCGAGATCTCACCCTTGCGGTGCGGGGGCCTGATGAAGCTCGACCGCGACGGGGAGCCTTTGGTTGTGGAGCTGCCTTTTTCGGACGCAGTCGCCCTGTCGGTGGACCGCCGCAGCGGCGACTGCTGGGTGCTCGGGGAGATGGAACTGGCCGCCTTCGATCGCAACGGCAGCCTGATGTCCCAGTTTGATGGAGTACCGGGGGGGAGAGACCTGGCCGTCGACGGTGCCAACAGGCAAGTCTGGGTCGCCGGATCCACGATGACGTGGAAGTTCGACATGGATGAGCAGATCGCGGTGCCGCTGACGGGATTTACGGCGCTACACAAAATACAGATCGATCCGGGTGGTGGCGGGTGAACTGGCGTCGCTTTGGATACTGATCAGGAGAAGAGGAAAGCCGTGGGAGCAATTTTCAGTATGACGGGTTTCGGCACTAAAATAGTAGAGCGCGAAGGGGTTCGGCTTCGCGCCACTATCCGCTCGGTGAACAGTCGGCATCTGGACATCCAGATCCGATCTCCGCACTTTCTACAGCAGTTCGAGCCGAAGGTGCGAGAGCGCGTTCAGACGCGGGCGCGGCGGGGGAAACTCTCCCTCACTCTCGAGTGGGAGGAAATGGAGTCAGCGAGGGCATTGCCGACTCTGGACGAGGACGTGGCTCGGGCGTACCTCGATGAACTCCAGCGCCTGGCGGAACTGACGGGAAAGCAGAGCGACCCCGTCGACCTCTCCACGCTCGTCCAACTCACCGGGGTGTTCAAGGTCGAGTCGAAGGCGATGGACCTGGAGCTGGCAGAGGCCATGATCTGTGACGCGGTGGACGCGGCCCTGGATGATTTCGAGGCCTCGCGGCGGGCCGAGGGAGATAGTCTGGACAGGGACCTGCGGAAGCGAGTTGATCTGCTGGAGCAGCACGCCGGCCGCATCGCTGAGATGTCGGCGGCGACGCCCGAGCACATTCGCCTCCGCCTCAGGGAGAAAGTGGACGCGCTCCTGCGGCCCGGTCAGATCGACGAGGACCGTCTGGCCATGGAGGTGGTCATGCTCGCCGAGCGCAGCGACATCACCGAAGAGATCGTGCGTCTGCGCAGCCATAACGATCAGTTTCGGGCGGCGCTGGACAAGGGGGGGGAGGTCGGTCGCCGTCTAAACTTCCTGCTGCAGGAGATGAACCGCGAGGCCAACACCATGGGTTCCAAGTCGCAGGAGGCGGATCTCACCCACCAGGTGGTTGAGGTCAAGGAAGAGATCGAGCGTCTCCGCGAGCAGATTCAGAACCTGGCCTGAAGATTTAACATGTGTGCCAACAGCGTAATTACCGTCAGTGGTCTTCCCGGCAGCGGCACCAGTACGGTGTGCGAACTCGTCGCCCAGGCCACGGGTTTTCGCTACATCAATGCCGGCGCTATTTTTCGCGAGTTGGCCGGCGAGGACGGCCTCTCATTGGCGGAGTTTGGCCGGCGGGCAGAAGGCGACGCGCAGGTCGACAGGCGTCTCGATGACCGCACGGCACGGGAGGCCGCCCAGGAGGACGGGGGCGTCATCCTCGAAGGAAGGGTGACGGGTTGGATGTCCGTCCGCTACCGGCAGGATGCGCTGAAGGTGTGGCTCAAGGCCGATATCGGGGCTCGGGCGACAAGGGTGGCCGGGCGCGAGGGGCAGTCACCGGAGGACGCCCGGCTCGACATCGAACACCGGGAACAGTCGGAGGGCGTCCGTTACGCCACCCATTACGGGATCGACATTGGTGACCTGTCGCCGTACGATCTGGTCATTGATTCGGTAGAATACACACCTTCGGAGCTGGCTGAGCGCATTGTCGCAGCTCTGACCGGCGCTGACCGGAGGGACTGACCCTTCGGGGGATCGGATCTGTCCTTCTCATTCGGGTATCGGACCTGTTCTTTTCGTTCGGGGGATCGGGTCTGAGTCATTCTCGTCTTGGGGATCGATTTTTTTCAGGAGGATCTGTTGAGAGGCAAGCGGGTATTGTTGGGGGTGACTGGGGGGATTGCGGCGTATAAGGCGCCGTTTATTCTGAGGTTGCTGGTTCAGGAGGGGGCGGATGTTCGGGTGGTTATGACAGCGGCGGCTACCCGGTTTGCCGCTCCGGCGACACTCGAGGTGCTGTCCCGCCATCCGGTGTACACCGACCTCTTTGCGAGATCGGACGAGTTTCCCGTCCTCCACGTGGGTCTCGCCCATTGGGCCGATCTCATCATGGTCGCGCCCGCTACTGCCAACACCATGGCTCGATTCGCGCATGGTCTGGCCGATGATCTCCTGTCCGCGCTCATTCTGAGCACCACCGCTCCCGTGATCGTCGCTCCCTCGATGGAAGAGGAGATGCTGCTCAAACCCCAGGTGCGGGAGAACGGCCGCAAGCTCCTCGAACTGGGTTTCGGCTGGGTCGAGCCGACCAGTGGCGAGCTGGCCTCGGGCAGTTCGGGCAGGGGCCGTATGGCCGAGCCGGAGGTGATCGTCGCACAGGCGGCTGAGTTCCTCGCGCACCGCAGTCGTTCAGGCGAGGTGGACCTCGCCCACCTGGCTCTGCTGGTAACGGCGGGGCCCACTCTGGAAGATATCGACCCGGTGCGCTTCATCGGCAATCGCTCCACCGGGAAGATGGGGTACGCCATCGCCACGCGGGCAGCCCAGAGGGGAGCCCAGGTACAGCTGGTATCGGGCCCCACGGCCCTGGCCGACCCGGTTGGCGTTCAGGTGCAACGGGTGCGGTCGACGGCACAGATGCTCGAAGCGGCGAGCGCCGCCTTCGACCGGGTCGATGCCGCCGTTCTCGCCGCGGCCGTGGCGGATTACGCCGTGCGCTCTCCCGCCACCGAAAAGATCAAGCGGGAATCGGAGACCCTCTCCATAGAGCTGGTCAGGAACCCGGACATAGCCGCGATCCTCGGAGAGCGCAAGGGGGAGAAGGTGCTGGTTGGATTCGCCGCTGAGACGGAACCTGGCTTCGATCGCGCCAGAGAGAAATTGAGACGGAAGAAGCTGGATTTCATCGTCCTCAATAACGTGTTGGAGGAGGGGGCGGGTTTCGCCGCCGATACTAACAGGGTTACCCTTATCGACGCCGGGAAGGCCGTCGAGTCGCTCCCCAGGATGGCGAAGCTCGCCGTGGCCGATCGACTCCTGGACCGGGTTCGGGATCTGTGTCGAGGCCGCGGGCGAAAGAACCAGCAGGCCGGACCGGCGGGGAGTTGACAGGGCTATGTCGAGCCGAGATCTTCCCCATCCATGACGTCCGATCACAGCGACACATCACACCGGACCGTTTCCGAAGGAGAAGATCAGGCCGCCGTCGTCGCTCAGGCGAGGCGTTTCCTGGAGGATCTCGTCGCCTTCGAGGGGCCGCGTTTTATCGTTCCTTCAAGCGTCTTCCAACCGCAGGTGCCGCCACGCGCCGAGGCTGAGGGGGGCACCGAGCTCGAGGCGTTCCGCCGTGAGATCTGTGAGTGTACCCGTTGCCCCCTGGGGCATTCGAGACAGAATTTTGTTTTTGGCCAGGGCGCGGCCGACGCGGGCATCATGTTCATCGGTGAAGCACCGGGAGCCCAGGAGGATCGTCAGGGAGTGCCTTTCGTGGGTCCCGCGGGTCAGTTGTTGACAAAAATCATCGAGGCCATGCAGCTGAGCCGCGAGGAGGTTTACATTTGCAACGTTCTGAAGTGTCGGCCCCCGGGTAATCGGGATCCCGACCCGGAGGAGATCGCTAGCTGCGAGCCCTTCCTCAAGAAGCAGATAGCCATCGTCGATCCCGCCATCATTTGCGCCTTGGGCCGCGTCGCCGCTCACATGCTCCTGAAGACAACTCTGTCGATGCGGGATCTGCGCGGTCGAATCCACCAATACGAAGGTGTTCCCGTGATCGTCACCTACCACCCCTCCTATCTGTTGCGCACGCCAAGTGCCAAGCGAGACGCCTGGGAGGATATCAAGAGGCTCCGGCGGGAATACGACGGCCTAGAGCTGTGAATGGATCATGATGCCATGACGACGCAGACTGGAAACGGCAATGGCCGCCTCGACCGACTGCCTCCCCAAGCTGTGGAGGTGGAGCAGGCCGTTCTCGGCGCCATGCTCATCGATCAGCGCGCCGTGGGTCGATCCATCGAGATCCTCGACGAGACCTGCTTCTACTCCGTCCCCCACAGCCTCATCTACCAGGCGATCATCAGCCTCTATGAGCGCAACGAGGCCGTGGACCAACTGACCCTGGCCGAGGAGTTGAGAAAACGCGGCCAGCTGGACGAAGTCGGGGGCGTGGTGTATCTGGCCACTCTGGCCTCGGAGGTGGCGAC
>Ga0310122_10000544_pt1 | contig 23927 bp, 9 predicted proteins | sample CB6_Bottom_1051__FD_203503 | JGI IMG/M metagenome (GOLD analysis project Ga0310122, IMG submission 203503) | Marine microbial communities from Western Arctic Ocean, Canada - CB6_Bottom_1051 | ecosystem: Environmental > Aquatic > Marine > Oceanic | place: Canada: Western Arctic Ocean | collected...
ATGGGACATGTCGACGATCCAAAGGATCGTGATGGACAGCGTCCCTACAATGGTCCTGGATACCGTAGCGACTTACCCGGACCCCAGCCGTTCGGACCTGTTGGTGGATTTGAGTCCGATGGAGTGAATCTGGAGGCGTGGATCCCCCTCAACGAGATGGGGTCCGGAATCGCCAGCGGGAACGATTGCTGGGGCTACACGGCTCCCAGTGGTCGTGAGTACGCCCTGATGGGGCATTCCAGTGGTACCACGGTGGTCGAGATCACCAATCCCGGCAATCCAACGATCATCGGAACCGTTGCCGGGCCCAACAGCCTGTGGCGCGACATCAAGACGTACCAGAGTTTTGCCTATGCTGTTTCCGAAGGAGGAGGCGGTATCCAGGTGATCGACCTCTCCGATGTCGACAACGGCGTGATCACAGAGTTGGCGGCTGTCACCACCGGTGGAACGGCCTCCTCTCACAACGTCGCCATCGATGTCGAATCCGGGTTTCTCTACCGCTGTGGAGGCGGCAGCAATGGACTGCGCTTCTATCGACTACAAGATCCGGAAGCGCCGGTTTTCGAGGGCAGTTGGGGTAACGATTACGTCCACGATGCGCAGGTGGTCAGGATGCTCGCTGGTCCTTTCGCCCAGAGAGAGATCGCATTTCTGTGCACCGGCAGTGGCCCTGTCTCGTTCGATATTCTCGATGTCACCGTCAAGACCAACATCGTCACTCTCGGGACTTTGGTCTACCCGGGTGGAGCCTACTCTCACCAGGGCTGGTTATCGCCGGATCAACAGTACTTTTACCTCGGAGATGAGTTGGATGAGGGACCGGGAGTTCCGACCAAGACCTTCGTCATCGATGTGTCCGATCTCACCAATCCGACCCTGGTGGACGAATACACCAACGGTAACCCCGCCATCGGGCACAACATCTACACCGTCGGAGATACCATCTTGGAGGCGAACTATCGTAGCGGCATGAGGATTCTGACGGCTACTGACCCGCTCAACATCCAGGAGACCGGATTCTTCGATACCTACCCTGATGACGACAGTGCCCAGTTCAATGGACTGTGGAGCCTCTACCCGTACTTCCCGAGTGGCATCGTGATCGGTAGTGACAGGGAACGCGGCCTGTTTGTCTGGTCGATTGGAGAAAATCCGATCACCTTTGCCTACCCAAGTGGAATCCCTGAACAGATCGACCCGACCGGGGATTTCGTCGAGGTCGAGATCACCCCGGCAGCCGGATTCAGTATCGATCCCCAGAGCCCAGCGCTGTGGTTTGACGATGGGACCGGCTGGATGAACAGCGCAATGACCTCTCTGGGGAACAATCTCTATCAGGGGAACTTCCCCAATTTCGACTGTGGGGCCGAGGTGCACTGGTATGTGGAGGCCAGCGTGGTCGGCGGAGTTCCCACCACCGATCCAGCATCGGCTCCTGCGTCCTTCTATGCCAGCACAGCGATCGCTGGTACTGACGAGACCTATCTGGATGACATGGAACAAGACCAAGGTTGGACGGTGGGGGCGCCTACCGATACTGCGACTACAGGAATCTGGACACGCGTGAATCCCAACGGGACCGCCGCTCAACCCGAAGATGATCAGACCGACCCTCCTGGGGTCAACTGCTGGGTCACCGGTCAGGGGAGTGTCGGAGGAGGACTGGGAGAAAACGATGTTGACGGCGGGGAAACGACCCTGATCTCGCCGATTCTCGATCTCAGTGGTTCAGATAATCCTGTCATCAGTTACTGGCGCTGGTTCTCGAACAACGCTTCAGCGGGTCCTGGCACCGACACATTCCGCGTTGATATCAGCTCCAATGGGGGTGCTAGTTGGGTCTCTGTCGAGGTGATTGGTCCGACCGGAACCGGTACTTCGGGGGGGTGGATTCAGCATCAGTTCGTGGTCACTGACTTTGTCGCTCTCAGCACTTCAATACGTTTGAGATTCATCGCTGAGGATGTAGGCGCGGCCTCCATCTCGGAAGCGGCCATCGACGATCTGCGGGTCTCAGAAATTCTCTGTAATGATTGCAATGGCAATGGTGTCGGAGACGACGAGGACATTGCCTCCGGGACCAGTGCCGATACTGATGGAGACGGAATTCCGGATGAGTGTCAGTGCAACGAGTTCATCCGCGGCGAGTTGAACGATGACGGTCAGATCGATCTTTCCGATGCGGTAACGTTGCTGATGTACCTCTTTAACAACGGCCCGACTCCCGATCCGCCCGAACGGGCTGACGTGAACGATTCGGGAGTGATCGATATCGCCGATGTGATTTACCTGGTTGCCTACTTGTTCCAGGGAGGAGCTCCACCGCCGCCTCCGTTCCCGGATCCCGGGTGCCCCTAGGACGGGTAGTGGTAGCACTTTGTGCCCACTACTCGAAGACGATGTCGTCGAGTCCGAATCGGATATCGAAGGGGGCGGTTCCGTCGGTGATGAATTCCCAGTTGATGGAGATCAGGATACTCGTGTCGAGCAACGGCTCGACGGCAAGAAACTGCTCGATGGGGATGGCAATCTGCATGAAGCGCTGATACTTGAGCGGAACGATGATGCCCGCTGGCACGGCCTGCGGATGATCGCCGTTTGCAGGCAGCAGATCGACAAGATCCAGTGACGAACTCCGTCCCGCCGCATCCGACAAGGTGATGGTTCCCCCGAAGTACCAGCCGATGTTGTCGACAGCACCGTGAACATCATGATTCTTGATGCGAAACTGTAACTCCTTACGGGGACCGATATCCATCGGGGAGACACTGGTTCCCAGAGGCATCGTGATGGTCGCGGTTCCCGTTGGGGGCAGGATGGTCACCAGATTGGTGATCAAGGGTATCGGTTGGGGAACCGGGAAAGGCCAGTCGTAGCAGGCTCCTTTGATGAACAGAAGCGTGTTCGTCGATGTCACCGCCAGCCCGAGGCGGTTGAAGGGAAAGTTCTCGAAATCGTCGACGACGAGGGTTCCAGAGAGATCCCGACGATGGGCGATGCAGTAGTAAGGCGAATCCTGCGATTCGGAACCGTAGAGAAGCCCCTCTACCGACAGATCATCGAAAGCGTGTCTTCGTAAAAATGTCCACATCCACTGTCGAGAGAACTGATGTTGCAAGGAACGAGTGATGTACGAGCAAGAGTCGATCTGTGGGGAAGTCGGGGCCCAATCACAGGTTCCACAGCCGATGAGTTGATTGTCACTCGAGAAGCCATGACATCCTCCATAGATGCATACCGTTGTAGAGGGTCCGGTCATCCTCTCCAGAAGCCGTTCGGCATAAGGGTAGATCACATCGGTATCCTGTTCAGCAGTGATACTGATCACGGGGATGTCAGGTAATTTTTCCCACCGATTTGTGTTTCCTATCCATGAATCCTGCTTGGCATCGGTGGGTTGTAAGAGTATCAGCCCCCGGACATCTGGATCGATTTCCGCAGCGATCACTGCGGAACCTGCACCTCGAGAATGACCGCCATAAAAGACACGGTTAGTGTCGATGAGACCATCCAGAGCACTCCCGGGTGTGTCCGATAACTGCTCCATGACCTCACGGATGGTGACCATCACTTTTCCCGCCTCGTCGTGGCCACCCCAGCAGTACCAATCGGGATAGACGTCATAGGAGAAGGGGTCGTTTACCGACACACAGATGATTCCGTGGGTGGCGATGAATCCGAGAAGACTGTCGTACTGCTCCCAGTCGAAGCCTGTTCCGTGGTGAAAAATCAACAGCGGAGAGGGCTCTGTAATCCCTTGAGGTACGAAGATACGGATCGGCTTGAAGTCAGTCAGTACCGAAGACGGTGGAGTTGTCGGGCTACAACCCCAAAGAGGATAGGGAGTGGGCCACGGGAGATCATGCGTGAACTCGACAAGGCCCACCTCTATCTGAGACAGGTATGGACCCGGTATGAATAGAACTTGCCCCGGAATGATCGAACTCTCGTCCTCGTCAAAGGATGCGAGGCGACAGTTGAAAAATAAAACCGTGCCCTCGGAACTCAAGCCCCACATTCGCGTCGTATGTAACCCCGGGGGAATGCTGGCTCCAGAGATGACACCGGTCTGATGATCGAGAATCAGATCTCCTGGCAGTTCCTCTCCAGGGACAATTCCGAACGAATTGAATGGAACCCCCGGCCGGATGATCCCGTTGAAGTTCGCCAGTTGCCAGTTGATTTCCTGCCACAGATGGTCCGGTAAACGATCTTCATAGGGTAGAGGAGCTCTCGAGGTTGCAAGTGTCAACTCCCGCTTGCCGATGATCGGCCCGATGAGGCAAGGAGCATCGTTGCAGGGAAGAGAGGGTGGCGAGGGGTCTGTCCCGCAATCGGGAAATGGTTCCGGTATCGTCAACGGACTGCCAAGGAAGATATGCCCCAGTAACAAAATCACATCGTCGAGCAGAAGATCGCCATCATCGTTGATGTCTGCGGCTTCATGACAATCCAGGCCCGGTGCTGCTCCGAAAAGTTCTTCGAGAAGTTGTACCGGATCACTGAGGTCGATGGTGAGATCTGAATTGATGTCACCACGCACGAAGCCATTCAGATTCTGTGCAGTCGCGGGAACGGCGACACACAGGACCATCCACAACACGAAAATCGTCACGGATCTGGCAGTTTTTGGCATCGATATGGGTGCCTTTCGAGACAAAAGAACCGGACACACCTGACTATTGTACTACCCCGCATTCTGAAGTCTGAGGGGATATCTAACTTCTGACCGATTCCGATAATCCAACTAGAACAGAATTCAGAATTCCGGGTGTATAGTCATAAGTTATTATTATTTGTATAGTTATGTAAAAACAACGAAAAACCTCTGGGCGAAGACATGTTGCTGTTAATGCTTAAACCTGTAATATCGTATTCGAGTCGTAAATATGTCTGTTAAGGTAATGAACTCATGTGCCTCAGTGACATGGGTTCTGATCTTGCCGGACCGGAGCACGATTCACCGAGGAATTTTACCGGCCAGATGGCCTCTTTTTGCCTCTAACGAGGTTTACAGCGCAGGAATCGACACAGAAGTCGATGCCAATAGCAATGCCCGAAGCAGCATTCGGGCGGGAGGAGGTGTCCCGTGTTTCACCGTCTTTGGACGAAGCCGGGTCACGATTCTTTCGTGGTTTCTCATCTCGAGGTGGCGCTCCTTGCCGCCTGTCTCATCTTTCTTGTCGCTTTGCCGGTCAATGGCCTGGCTCAGGCCCCTCCAGTTCCCCCAACAGGCCTCACCTGTACGACCGATGGAATATTTGTCTCCGAGGTGCTGCTGAACTGGACCAACACCGAGCCCTACGATCAGATCACCATTCGCCGTGATGGGGTTCTCATCGAGTTCATCGCTGGTACCTCCATCAGTTACATCGATTTCGATGTCCCGGCGTCATTCCACACCTATTCGGTTCACGGAATGAGAACCGGTGCTGACGGACAAGCCGAGGGCCCAGGCGTGAGTTGTACAGTTCAACTGTTTCCTCCTCCGCTGGAGCCACCACTGGAAGTGCCTGCTGCTCTCAACTTCCTGCCGGTACCGATGCCAGAAAATCTGTTCGATTTCGTGGCCGATACCGATGCTGCCATCGCTCTGGGCAAGGCACTCTTCTGGGATATGCAGGCCGGTTCCGATGGAATCACGGCCTGTGCGACTTGCCACTACCATGCAGGAGCGGACAATCGCAGAACTCACCAGCTCTACAACGGAGCCAATGAGATTTTCGATCTTGCCGAGGCCAACCATACTGTGACTGCGGACGATTTCCCTCTGCACAAATTGCTCGATCCCGAGGACAGTACATCGACAATACTTCGCAGCGTTGATGACACGCTGGCTTCCGCCGGGATCCTCAACACGGATTTCGTGTCCATCATCGAGGGAAGTGATCAGGAGAACCTGACACCCCTCGAAAACCTGGATGCCATCAAAGTCAACTCGGATGGCGCTGTTATCCAGTTGAGGAACATCACGACTCGCAATACCCCGACCGTGATCAACTCGATTCACTTCCTCGAGACTTTCTGGGATGGCCATGCGTCCTTCTGGTTCAACGGACGCGACAACTGGGGTGCGAGAAACCCCGATGCCTTCGTGCTCAAGGTACAACCTGACGGATCCGTCCTCCCCGAGTCGATCCTGCTCGATCGGGCTTCGCTGGCCTCTCAGGCGGTGGCTCCGATCGTCAGTGGAGCAGAGATGTCCGGTCATGGCCGGGATCTTCCGCGTGTCGGAAAGAAGTTGCTGGCGTTGCAGCCGCTCGGGAAGCAAGCCGTACACCCCGATGACAGCGTGCTGGGCGTCTATCGTGACGATACCGATGGCAAGGGACTGAACACGACCTACTCGGATCTGATCGAGCAGGCTTTCGTCGTTGACTGGTGGAATAGCGACCAGTTGTTCAACGATCAGTTCGCTCCCTTGACTGACCCGGTCACTGGTGACCCGATCACCGTGCCCACGGGGGCTGACAACGAGTTCACCATGAAACAGGCGAATTTCTCGCTCTTCTGGGGACTCTCCATCATGCTCTATGAAGCAACTTTGCTCTCTGACGATTCACCCTTTGATCGCTGGCGTCGCGCGCTCCGTGACCCTGCGGATCCGACCGGTGATATCAATGCGCTCACTGATCAGCAGTTAGAGGGAGTGACGGCGTTCACCTCGTCCACTTGCCTCTTCTGTCATGCCACGGCGCTGTTCTCGAGTGCCAATACCTCGAAGATCAACATCGTGCTGGAACCAGAGGCTTCTGATCTGGAAGCGTTGCTCGAGAGAATGCCGATGAAGGACAATATGTTGTCGGTTTACGATGGTGGTTACTACAACCTCGGTGTGACTCCGATTTCCGAAGACATCGGTAGAGGAGCCTTCGATCCCTTCGGTCATGGTCTTTCCATCGCCTCGGTTCAAAAGGAGCTTGCTCAACTGGATCCGAACGCTCCGGGTTTCCATAACTTCCAGCCCTTTGCCGACAATGTGCTGGTTCTGGAGCCATCGACGCAACCCTGGGAAGACGTCGCTGATGACGGTGTGTTCAAGACCCCAACCCTGAGAAACGTCGAGTTGACCGGTCCATACTTCCATAACGGAGGTTCTGCGACCCTCGACCAGGTTATGAATTTCTATACCCGCGGAGGTAACTTCGCGACCGTGAACCTCGATACCCTGGCTCCAGAGATGATGCCACTCGGGTTCCTGGCCGGGAATGAAGTGCGTAAGAGTGCCATCGTGGCATTCCTTGAATCGCTCACCGATGACCGGGTTCGTTGGGAACGTGCGCCCTTCGATCATCCGGAGCTGATGATTCCCGAAGGTGCCGAGGCACTTGCCAACGGCGATGTGGTCGTGGACATCGACGGAGTCGCCATCGATCGATTCAAGACGATTCCCGCCGTAGGCGCACAAGGACGAAACGTCGAGATCGACGCTGACGGTCATCCGCTCGATCCGCTGACGGCTTTCCTGCAGCCGGGATCGATCCACGATTTGACCTGCACGCTTGGTATCGATGAATCAGTGAGCCTGGCGTGGACGACTCCCGAGTACCCCAATGACGTTGCGACCCAGATTCGCGTTTACCGCAATGGTCAGGAACTGGGCGTGACGACTCCACTCGAAAATACCTTCAGCGACATCGGAGCTCCCCCTGGAGAGCATGTTTACTCAATTCGTGGAGAAGATGCTCATCTGGGTCTGATCACAACCTGCGACCTGACGATTCCGCCTCCAACTCCTGTTGGGCTTGCTGCGATTGTCACCGGATCTCAGGTAACTCTGACCTGGATCAATCCCTGGCCTTACAGTTCACTCGATGTATACCGAAATGGCGTTCTGGTCGGCTCGAACATTCCAGGTGCCAGTGAGTTGTACGTCGATGGAGGAGTTGATTCAGGGCTTCACATCTACCAGTTGGTTGGCAACATCGACTCGAACACTCCAGGGATCCTGATCCCGAGTGAGCCAGCTGCCGTGACGGTTGAAAGAGCACCTCTATCGCCTGTGATTCTGGGTTGCACCGCCGCTGGTGGTGCCGACATTCAGATCGCCTGGCAAAATCTCGAGATCTACGAATCCATCTTCATCAGCCGGGAAGGTGCCCTCATCGACTCCATCGATGGTGCTAACACCAGTTACATCGATTCGCAGTCGTTGCCGGGAATCTCCAGTTACTCGATCCTTGCCATGGCAGGTGACGTTTTCTCCGATCCAGTCGGCTGTAATGCTCAAAGGCCACCTTTACCAGTCACCGATCTGGTTTGTGACAATGTCGGTGGTGAAGGTCAACTTGGCTGGTCCAACAGCGAAATGTGGGACGAGGCTCATGTGCTGAGGAATGGATCGCTGATAGCGATTCTCGATTCCGGTGCGACTACCTTCGTCGATACTCTCCTGGGAACCTCCGGGGCAGGCCTCCATGAATATGAGATCCGTCCCTTCGCCGATGGTATAGCAGGTAGCAGTAGTTCCTGTAGTGTGATGGTCAATCCAATAGCTGTGGTTCTCTTTGACTGTAATGCCATCGATCAGGGAGTGCTGCTGACCTGGACAAACATGGGGTCCTACGACACCCTCGAACTGACTCGCGATGGAACTGCCATTGCTTCGCTGCCAGGACAGGCCAACTCTTATCTGGATGATGCTGCCACGAGTGGCATGGTTCCGTACACCATCGTGGCAATCGTCGATGGTGCTTCTTCCGTTCCGAGAGAGTGTACTGTGGCGATTCCGCCGGCACCCATCAGTGATCTGACATGTACCACCCTCGAGGAAGGTGTGGCGCTTGCATGGGTCAATGGTGATACCTACGACGCGGTCGATATCCTGCGTAACGCTGCCCTGTTGACGACCGTGCTCGGAGATGCCACCGCATATACCGATACCAATGCTGTGGGTGGCGCTGCTCAATACACCGTGGTGCCCATCGCTCAGGGCGTTCCAGGCGCAGTCTCCGAGATCTGCGAGGGACTCTTCTCGCCGGATTCGGTGATCAACCTACAGGTTCAGATTCTCGATGTTTGTACCGGAGATGCTCTGGTGAGTTGGTTCAACACAGGCCTGTACGACTGGATCCGACTCGAGGTTGACGGGATTCCCATCGTCACCTTGCCCGGAATCCTGAACGAGGCAAACATCGTCCTGGCGAGTGCCGGAGTTCGCTCCGTCTCGATCATCTCGATCATCGATAACATGGAAAGTGATCCTGCTGTTGTGACGGTCGACGTGCCGGAAGATACTGCGACAGCGCCGACCGACGTCGCTGCCACGGTGAATGCCGACAGTTGCGAGGCGATGGTCACCTGGATGAACCACGGAGATTACTCTGGTCTTCAGATTCTCCTCGATGGTGTTGAAGTGGCCACTGCGGGTTCGCAAGACACTACAGTGACGATCTCACTCCCAGGAGCTGGCAGCTATTCGATTCAGGTCAATGCTACGAGTTTCTGTGGGGCAGCCCTCTCCGGTGCAACCACGGAAGCCTCGTGTGAACCGAGATTCCGCCGAGGAGATCACAATGGCGATGGAGCGCTCGATATCTCCGATGCTCTTTCACTGTTGGGTTACATCTTCAGCAATGGTCCGAGCAACTGCATGGACGCTGGCGATGCCAATGATGACGGTGTTGTCGACGTTTCGGATGCGGTCAGGATCTTGTTGTACCTGTTCGGCAACACTGGTCCACTGCCAGCGCCTCACGGTGCCTGCGGAAGCGACCCGACTGCCGACGATCTCGGTTGTGATTTCGAATTCGGTTGCCCCTGAGGGTTGCGACTGAGTGTGGTCAATGAGAAGCAAAAAGAGCCGCTCCAGGGTCCCTGGAGCGGCTCTCTCTCGTTCGATGGGCCCTCTATCGAGGAGGAGTGATCCCCAGTCGTCTGAGGGCCGTGAAGAGCTCCTTGCGGTGCTTGCTTGCCTCCTTGCTGAAGGCCTCCAGTCTCAGGAACTCCTTCTCGATCTCCTGATAGAGACGATAGGAGTCGAGCAATCTACGTCCCTCACGGAGATCTGCAGCTTGCTCCAGAAGCCCGCTTGCCGTGGTCGAGAGTTCATCGAGATCCTGCTCGACCAGGTGGACGACGAAGCCACTCATCATCTTCTTATTCTTGATCATCGAGTCGAGTACCCGGATCGCTCGGTCAAAATTGCCCGCATCGATGTGCTTACGTGCCTGGGATCGCTGGGCAAGATGCTGATCGCGGAATTTGAGACGCAGGTCGCTCAGTTTCCTGGTGCTCCGAATCACCTTGAGGAACTTTGTTGGTTCGACGCAGAGTTGCTGTTTGTGGAGCAGGCCGCCTTCAGCATCAAGGAAAAGGAGTGCCGGCTTATCGTCTCTGAGATCGTAAGGCGCGAGGATCTCACGGTCCTTGATTGCCTCGATCTGTTGCTTGTAGCACGACCAACCACTCAGTTCCTTGACCACGCTACGAGTGCGGAAAAGAGCACGCTCGAAGTTCGCACAGCAGCAATCCTTGGCCATAGTCGAGGAGTAGAGAAAGATCAGCATGGGCTTCATCGATCCGCGCTCCCTGTTGAGCGCGTCGCCGAATCCCTTACCCTTCATCCATGGCAGGAGATCACTTTCGCCGGGGACATAGGGTGCTGCTCCGGCATGCCCTCCGCCGCCGCCACTGGTACTTCCGGAACCCCCGGGTACCCCGGGGATGGTCGGACCAACTCCTCAGCACTGAGCCCGAAGAGCCGCACTCGAGAAGAGCAGCGAAGTCAGCAGGACCCCGAACACCACGATGCGGTTGAATCGTTGCATCAAGAAACCTCCTACAGAGCAAGCGAACTGCGGCCATGATAAGTGTTCGATAGATCACCTGCCTTCAATTCTTGCGATCCCCCGGCTCGGTCCCCAGAAGCTGTGCTCGGAGCCACCACGATCATGGAAAGCAATTCGGACTTCATGTTACGTTTCGAAGGCGAAATCAATCGGATCGGCCATCGATATTGTTATCTCTATGTAAATCCAAATTTGGACCTCGCGAGCCCTGGAGGAACCTCTGGAGGGAGGTCTGACCTGAATGGCAGGTACACCGGAGTCGAAGTCGGGGCGCTGTAGTGAACGAGGAAATTCCTGCTGAGCAGCAGGATTTTCCGGAAATTATTTCCTAATGGTCAATTCCTCCACGGCTAATGTGTCGTACCCCGCAAGACTGCCTTCCGGTAGTAAATATTGTAAATAGACTGCTTGCCGCACGGGGTAGTATGGCTACGATTGTGTGGACTGAACTGTTTATTCAAGAGGATAACAAATGTGGCTGTTTGTCTCATGTTGGTCACTCTTGAGGCAGTTCCGAATGGAGATCTCGGGTTGTCTCCCGGTTTCTCGATGACCGACAGCTTAGTGCTTACAGCTGTCCTGGAGGTGTTCTCTGCGCATGGGCTTTGATGCTGCGTTGAAGATATCTGAAATGAGCGCGAATCGTGATTAATAAGAGATTTCCTGAGTTGGTTTCCAACTCCTTTGGAGGGAGCTTCCACGTGAAGGTCTTGCAACTTATCAGTCGTCTCACCCTAGTGGCCATCGTGGTCATGTTGCTACCGCTGGTCGTCCAGGCTCAGTTTGGAGAACCCGGCGCAGCAACGTTGGGAGTCACTGGAGCTTCTGTCAGTGGAGAGATCGAATTCATCGCTGCCGATGATCCGACCGACATCTTCTCGGCAGGCACGATGGTGATTTCAGGCCAGGCCTGGATCATCCCGAGAAATCTCCTGATCGATCTGCCAGCCAACCGTCTGACCCTGTCCCAACTGCTGGAACAAGCTCCGCCCGAGGCTCTGGCGCTCGGTGAATCGGGGTTGGCGGCGACCGACAGTTCCCTGCGTGGTCGTGGCGGTGCTACCGCTCACCTGCTGGGAAATCAGATGCCCGATGGTCGCAACATCGCTGGTGATGTCTTCATCCAGAAAGATGTCGATTTCGCAACCGGTACGGTCACCTTCATCAACTACGTCGATGGCTACTTCCGTATCAATGGTGACGAAGGTACTGATACGGGTGGCACGATGGTTCGGATCAACGATCCGGAGATGGTGCACACGATTCAATCCGGTCTTGGTTGTGACGGAGGTCCCAACTGCAGTCCGGATCCTCGTTTTACCAACGACCCCGAGAACTACACCGTTACCTTTTCCAACGGATACCCGATGTGTATTCCGAGTACCGTCACAGGAGGACTCCGCACTGTCGGTGCTAATGCGGTCACGGGTGAAGGTGACGAGTTCTGTCCCCATACGAACCGGATGGCGTTGAGCCCCGAGCAGGTGACAACGCAGGGACTGATCGTTGACAACTCGGTGTTCTTTGCCCCGATGCAGATCGGCGATAACGTCGGCTGCGAGGGCAACAAAGAAATCATCAACGGAGTGCGCTTCTTCTCGGCCCACACCGTTGGTTGCCACAAGGCGCTGCTGACCAGAGACGCACCCGATCAGCCTTCCTATCTGTTAGCAGACGAGGTGGAGTGGGACGCTCCTGGATTCATGAACGAGCGAGTCAAGTGTCTCTACATCGGTTTCTCGACCCTGCTCGATTCCGAGGTAGATATCTACGGTATCCACATAGACCCTGCTACCAACGAAGGTCATGAGATCATCGTTGCCAGTACCCGTAATAATCCGCTGACCATCAATCACGGAATCGGTCTGGGTTCAGCAGGCATCTTCAAGGTCACTTATGACGTCGATTTCCTCAAGGGCACTCCGGTAGGTCCTCGAAATTCACCATGTCAGCAACTGGCGATTTCCGGTTACCTGAATATGTGTCCGCAAGGCGGAACCATGGACGAGGAATTTGCCGTTCTCGCGCCACTTCCTCGTGAGGCCATCTTCAGATCGACGCATGCGGAAGAACTGGATCCTGGCGTCACGGCACGCAACATCCAGGGGGAAGATGCATTCCACGATGCCTATCTCACCCCGGTCGGAATCGGCCACCCGGAAATGGGTGAGATCGATCTCAATCGCTTCTGGTGGCCGCTGGCCTTTGTCGGGGAACCATGGAACCTCGATCGCCGTCTCGGCCCTGGTGGTTGTGACGATCCTGATGGAGATGAGATTCCCAACTGCGAGGATCCGAGTCTGGTTGCGGTTGGCGACCTGACGATGAGCCTCGATCCCTTCCCGTTCTCCGGAATCCACCCGACTTTGGGTATTCAGGGTGGTGGAAACTTACCTCCCGAACCTCCCGGGACCGATGTGATCACCGGTGAAATCTGCGGGAACGAAGTCGACGACGATGGAGACGGGTTCATCGACTGTGACGACATTGAATGTGAAAATACCGCTCCCTGCGTTCTGATCGAGCAGGCCGGCGGCGCCATTGGAGAAGTTGGTCTGTGCGGTAACTTCGTCGATGACGACGGCGATGGACTGGTCGATTGCGCCGATCCCGAGTGTGCCTTCAGTGCCGCCTGTGCTGGCCTGGGAGGTCAGATCGGTCTTCAGTTCGTTCCCAATAATCTGGAGAGATCCTTCGGCTACTGGCCCTTCGAGTACATCGATCTCGACGGTAGTGATCTCAACGGCGCCGAGCATCTGGTGCAGCAGATCGTCTGGGACAACCTGAATCTGATGCCCGCTGTGGGCACCCCGATGGCGATTCCTCTGCAGGTCGCGCCCTGTGAGGCGCTCAATGCCGCACCCCAACCAGCCCTTCCCGGAGCACTGGGGATAGACACCGCGGCAGATACCCAGCTGATCATCCTCGAGAGCGACATCGTCACCGATCCCGATGGTGACGTGCTCTCCATCAGTTTCAGTGCTGGTGATGCGGGCGGAACCATGGAACTCGTAAATGGAGATTACACGTATACCCCGGCGGTCGGTTTCGTCGGAGTCGAGAGCTTTACTTTCACGGCAACGGATTCCCACGGTGGTGTCACCACAGGACTCCTCAGTTTCGATGTGCAGTGAAATGCCCAAGACGAAACCTCAACGGAATAACAGGAGAATGAACGCCATGTTCAACAATAAAGAGCAGAACCAGGAAAGAATGTCGGCTCACAAGAGTTTCCATGCCCTGGTCATTATCCTAGCGGCCTTCTTCGTGTCCGGGACTGCCTACGCCCAGATCGCCGTTCACCCCGACCCGACTTCACAGGCGGTGGTCATTCTTGGCGAATGTGAGAACATATTTGTCGACGACATGGACGATATGTTTTCTGCGGGTTGGATCATTGCAGACGGAACCGCGGTGAGGATTCCTGCTGGACTCCTGATCGACCTTCCCGCGAACCGACTCACTCTGAGAGATCTGGTGGCCGGGGCTTCTCCCGAGTGCCAAGCACTCGGTGAGTCTGGACTCGCGAGCACCGATGAGTGCATGCGCAACAAGGGTCTGCAGGGCGGTGGGATTCAGATTCTGGCCAACCGGCAGCCCGATGGATGGGTCATCGCTGGTGACGTTTTCATCCTCAAGAACATGACCGGAAACGTGGCCGGAGGGATCGTCGGTCCGACCGTTGCTGGCTATGTATCCTACATCGATTTCGATCAGGGTTACTTCGTCGTCAACGGGGCTCTCAACGAGAAGCCCGCCGCAGACGGAGGAACCGACACCCGTGGCGTGATCGTCCGTATCAATGATCCGGAGACGCGTCAGACCATCCAGAGTGGACTCGGTTGTATTCCGAATATGCCCAACTGCAGTCCGGATCCTCGTTTCTGCACCGATCCAGATAACTACTCCTGGACCTACACCACGGGGTATCCGGCGTGTATTCCCAGCACCAACAGTACTCTTGGAAATCGTCCGACCAACAGTGGCTCCGGCAATGGCAACGGCGGAGCCGATGCCAACGGTGAGGGCGATCCATTCTGTCCGATGTTCAACCGGGATTTCGAAGGTCCCATCGGTATTACCGTGCCAGATTCGCGCTTCTACGTGCCCATCGTGGTCGGAGACCCCCTCGGTGTCGATGGCAACTTCGAGGTCGTCGATGGAGTGAAGTTCTTCTCCGCTTACGGCGGAATGGTTCAACTGGGGCTGAAGACCAAGGATGACAATAACCAGCCTGACTTCATCATCTGGGACGAGGTGGAGAACGATCTTCCTCCGTTCGATAATGCCCGGATCAAGACTCTTGCCATCGGGATGTCGACTCTCGACGACTCGCAGGTCACCACCTACAAGTTGCACAAAGATCCCGCTACTGGCGATGATATGGAATATGTGTGGGGGACGACTGTCGGAAACCTCGATGCTACGTTCCATGGTATTGCCCCCAACTCAGGAGGCATCTTCAAGTTCGGTTACGATGTCGACTTCCTGCTCGGTGCGCCCGTGGTTCATGGACCGTGTCTGAACCTGCAAAACGGCGGGTTCCTGGTGTGCCCGCTCGGCGGAACCCTGGAAGAGGAAGTGGAGTTGATGACACCGACGATGCGCGAGATCATCGGATACTCTCATCACCTCGACTCTCTCAACCCGGGCATCACGGTAGTGGATATCCTCGGTAATCCCGCTCAGCACGGTATGTACATCACGCCGGCAGGTCAGGGTCACCCTGAATTCGGAGAGATCAATTTCAACAAGATGGACTTCCCCTTCATCTTCGAAGGCCAGCCCTGGAATCTCGATCGCCGTCTTGGTGCCGGTGGTTGTGATGAGGATGCCGGCTGCGAGAGTCTGGTGGCGTTTCCGATCGGTTCGTTCCCACTCGATCCCTTCCCGGCATCCGGTGACGAAGACTGGGTATCCCACACCGTGAAGAACGGGCACCCCGTTTTTCTGGCGGGGTTGTTGACCGGTCACCACCCCTTCGGCCCCAATGACTTCGTTTTCCCTTACCCCGATGCTCCTGGTGCACGGGAATTTCCTCCCGAGGCCGATGGTTTGCAGGGAGCTCACTGTGACGTCGACAACAATGCCCCGAATGCAGCGCAAGATGCACTGAATGCCGTGGAAGACACGGCCACCTTTGTGTCGATAGAGGATCTACTCGCGAATGATTCCGATCCAGACCTGGATATCATCACGGTTTTCCTGATCGATGGAGGCAGTCGTGAGGGAGGCACCCTGACCGATACCGGCGCCGGTGTTACGTTCCAGTCGGCAGCCGATTACAACGGGGCTGATGAGTTCTTCTACAACATCACCGACGGCCATGGTGGAGTTTCTCGAGGTACAGTGCTCGTGGACATTTCCGCGGTCAATGACAACCCCGAGGGCACCGAAGATCACATCACGGTCTCTTCTACCGGCGGTGATTTCGAGTTTTCAGATGCCTTGTTGCTCGCCAATGACAGCGATGTGGATGGCGATGCACTGCTCGTGACTGCGATTGATGCCATCGACGCGGCAACGTCTCCGGGAACCATGACTCAGACGGCTACCGGCTGGAGTTTCGCTCCAGATGCTAGTGGTGCGCCTGTCAGTTCCTTCAATTACACCATCGATGATGGCAATGGCGGAACCGCTCTCTCGCAGGTGCACTTCTGGGTCGACAACTCCGCTCCTGTGGCGGCAGGCGATGTCGTCATGATCGATGAGGATACTCCCGTGGTGATCGATGTACTCGCCAACGACACCGATCCTGATGGCGATACTTTGACCGTTTCTGGTCTGGGCTCTCCCTCGGCAGGAACTGTTGAATTACTGGCTTCGGGATCAGTCCTCTACACTCCTGATCTGGATGTGAATGGTACAGATTCCTTCAGTTACAACGTGACGGATGGTAAGGGAACCGAGTCCGCAGGTGTGGTTTCCATCAATATCTTCCCCATCAACGATGCGCCGAGGGTCTCTGCTGATCTCGCGATTACTCTCGAGGACCATGCCATCGAGATTCCTGTGCTTGCCAACGACTTCGATCCGGAAGGTGACAACATGACCGTGTCGCTTCCGACCGCTGCGGCATTTGCAGGTACAGCGACGCTGATGCCCGGTGGAGTGGTTCTGTTTACACCATTCCCCGACAGCGCCCAGGGGTTGGCAGACAACTTCATCTACATCGTGACCGATACGCACGGAGCTTCCTCGACCGGGATCATTTCGATTCAGGTCATCCCGGTCAATGATCAGCCGATGGCTGGACCAGATAGCGCCGTGATGCTCGAAGACAACTCGACGACTATCAACGTTCTGATCAACGATAGTGATGTCGACAATGATCTGCTCAGGGTCACCTCGGTCGATATTCCCGCTGATTTCCCGGTCGCCGTCCAGTGGTCGATGCACGGCCTTGTCACCGTCACTCCAGAACCGAATTTCCACACTGTTGGATCTCTCTCGTTCACTTACACCGTCTCGGATGGTTTCCTGACGGATGTGGGGACGGTTGGTGTGCTGGTGATTGCACAGAACGACAGTCCTCTTGCTGTCGACGATCTGGGGAACGACCTGCTCGAGGACGGATCTCTCATCATCGACGTTCTTGCAAACGACTCCGATGTGGACGGCGATGCGCTCCAGATCGCCGCGCTCTCTCATGGACAACTCGGTTCGACGACGCTGCTGACCGACGGAACGGTCTTGTATGCCGCGGATCCTGATGCCAACGGTTTAGATTCGTTCACTTACACCATCACCGACAATGCTGGTGGCCAGGCAACGGCAACCGTGGAGATCGCCATCGAAGCGGTCAACGATGCGCCACTCGCTGGTCTGCTCGCTGTGTTCCCGATGGCAGAAGACGGTGTCCGGACGATTCAGGCCACTACGGTGCTGTCCGCTGCCAGTGATGCTGACGGAGATCCTCTCTCGATCATCAACGTTGAGCAGCCCGGACACGGTTCTGTGGCGTTGGAGACGGATGCAAGCGCAGTCATCACTGCTCTTGTCTACACCCCGGACCCGAACTTCTTCGGATTCGATGAGTTCGCCTATGAGGTCACAGACAGCGTCATCGAAGGCAAAGGATTCGCCGTCGGAGCAGGAGTGATTCAAATCAACGTCTTGCCCGTCAACGACCAACCCATCGCCAACAACGATGCAAATCTGACGGTTGCCGGTGGTGAGTCTCTCTCCATCGCGCCGCTGGCCAATGACACTGATCCGGATGGTGATCTATTGACTCTGGTCGGTTTACTCAGTGGACCTTTCCACGGTTCGGCGGTGATAAACTCCGACGGAACGTTGACTTACTCCGCCGACGACAACTTCGTGGGCAATGACACCATGATCTATGTCGTCCAGGACGGCTTTGGTGGCAGTGCAACCGCGACCATCGTCGTGACCGTGACTGCTTCGGCAGCCTCGAGCATGGCTGTGATCCGTGGCGACGCCAATATCGATGGTCAGTTCGATGTTTCGGATCCGGTGGAGACGGTCCTGTACCTCTTCAACAGTGATCCGGTTGTCTGTTTACTGGCACTCGATTCCAACGATGATGAACTGGTGGATCTCGGGGATATCATCTTCTCCTTGAACAACCTGTTCAGTACCGGTGCCGATCCGGCAGCGCCTTACCCCTTCTGCGGCACGGACCCGACCCCGGGTAGTTTGCCGTGTGCGGGATTCGGTCTCTGCGACTGATTGGAATCATCGGTTCGGAACTGACATTGTTGTTTGAAGCGAGGCCTGTAGGTTTTCTCCTGCAGGCCTCGCTTTTTTTCGAAACCATCTATTTTCATATTCCTTGACGAATTCCGGGCTCCACGTGTGACTTGGATAATAGCCGTCACCTGGTCCTGTGAATGTTGCCCGAGAGCCCATGGTTCTGGCAATTGCCGCACTTATTCGGCATCATGGTATACTTCTGACGACTTACCGAGGGCGGCCGCTGTGGTCGATTTCCTGGTCCAGGCAGCGCTCTTGGGGTCGAGATTCGACGGGTTTGATTCGAGGGCCCGACTTCACGGGGGGGCGATAGCCCCTGGAGGGAAACTGATGAGACTTCTGCTGACCTCGCAGACGAACAGTCTGCGGCTCCTTGTGCTGCTGGTAGCTGTGGGAACCGTCGCATCGGCCGGTTCCGTATCGCCGGTGGATCCGGGGGCTTCCAGTGCTCCTGGGGTGCCCAGGATCAGTTGTGATGAGACTCTCGCAGAGTGGGGAGATCTGATCAAGGGAACCCCCTTTGAACATACGTTCCAGATTCGCAATGACGGGGATGCCGTACTCATCATACAAAAAGTCAACGGCACGTGAGGTTGCACGGTCGCCGATCATGACGACCAGATCCCCCCCGGTGGGGTGGGCATCGTGACAGTGAGACTGGATTCGAAAAAAACACGGGGAAAGAACATCACCAAGACCGTGACGGTCTTCTCCAACGATCCGGAGAACCCGGAGTTCACCCTGAGCATCAAGGGCTCGATCCTCGAGATTCTGGAAACCCGTCCCTTGACGCTCAAATTGCAGGGTCTTGCGGGCAATGATCTTTCCGGTTCCTTCAGTTTTTCGGCGGGTTCTCCCCTCGACGTGGAGATCCTCGAGGTGAAGGGGCTGGGAACAGGCCTCATAGTCGGTGAAATGACAGAGGTCAGCGAGGGAAGAGAATGGGAACTGCAGATCTCCGCCCGACCGAATAAGCGGCCGGCGCTGATGAAGGAGAAATTGGCCTTCTCGGTTCGTACCAGCGATGGAGTGGAGAGGTCTCTCGAGTTTATCGTCGCACTAGATCATCGTGATCGGATCGTTCTGCAACCGAAGCAAAACGTTAAATTCCTCGATAAGGACACAAAGAAGCTGCTCGATACCGGTCAGCCTGTCGAGAAAAGCATCTTGGTGACTGGAGGCGACAAAACGGTCGAGTTCGAAGTGACCGGCGTGAGACTGGATGAGAGAATCTCCGGCGCTTTCGAGACCCGAATCCAGGTGGTATCACCCGGCAAGAGTTATCGGGTCTGGATCACTCTTTCCCAGTATCAGTCAAAACCCACAGTGCTGGGGAAGATGACCATCGAGACCTCAGATCCCATCAAGAAAGAGATCTCGGTCTGGATCATGGGACAGTTCCGACAGGCTGCCCGTAATACCAGTCGCTAACCGAGAACATCCGGTGAGGCGTCGTTGCCAGATCGGATTCCTGAAGTCAGTTCTCGCGGGCGCTCATATTTACCGCTACACCGGCAGCAACTCGACAATTCGCTGAATTCTGCTGTGTTCATCCCCATCGAACCAGGACAATAGAGGAGGCCCGTTTGTCGAGTATTCCCCCGCTGGTTCTGCCGAGCGGGTGGAGCGCGCCTGTGTGTAGTTATTGGTTCAAGAAGTGGCTATTCAATCCCGGGGAGGCCCAGTGCTCCTATCATCCAGGTCAGGGCTTCCTTTTCGGTCCCTGTGCATGATCTTGATGTTGTTTTCTCCGTGCAGTTCGGTCAGGGCACAGTTCCTTCCGACCAGCCCGATCCCCACTCCCATGGGGATAACGATCGGTGACTGCGAGGTGGGGGACATCAACGGAGATGGAGTGTTGGATCTGGTTGCGGTCAGTTTCGAAGGGCTAGTTGTGATCGCAACTGGATTCGGGGATGGCACCCACGGCAACCGCATTACATATCCTGCCCCCGATGGGTTCGAAGGCGTGGTACGTACCGTGGATACCGGAGATCTGGACGGAGACGGGGACATCGACGTGGCACTGGGATGGTCCTACATCCCTCCCCTCAGCGGTGGCTTCATCTCGATCCTCGTCAACAACGGGGCTGGCTTCGATGACCGCCAGGAGATTTCTCTCGATAGCCAGCTGACCAGGACTCCCTTTGATCTACAGATCTGCGATGTGAACGGGGATGGTCGTGATGACATCGTCTGCTGCACGAACGTACTCGATATCCTACCGCAACCAGCCTCTGTTACGGTCTTGCGTTCCCTCGGGCCCGCCGCGGCGGGGGGAATCGATTTTACCGAGCCCCAGCACATCGAAAGTTCTTCCCTGGCTTACAACATCCTCGCTCACGACATGGATGGAGATGGTGATCTGGATATCCTGATGGCCAGCCGTGATGGAAACACCTTCTCTTCTTATCGAAATGATGGAACCGGAGTATTCACCCTGGTTACCGAGATCTTCTTTGTGCTCTTGCCTCATCCCTATTCAATTGTCGCGGGAGATTTCAATGGCGATGGATTTCAGGATGTGGTGCTCGGAACCTGGATGACGAGGTCCCTGATTCTACTCAGTGGAGACGGAAATCTGGGCTTTGCAGTTGGAGACGAGATCCCTGTGGGAGTTCCTGGCTGGGGCCTCATGCAACGAATCGCCGCCGAGGACATGGATGGAGATGGAACACTCGACATCGTGGCGCCCTTCTCCAGTGGTGTGGTCGCGACTCGATACAATGATGGAAACGGTTTGTTCGAAGCGGAATCACTGTTCATTAGTTATCAGGGACCACTGAAAGCACGTTTCGTAGATCTCGAGGGCAACGGAACAAAAGACCTCCTGATGGATCACAGCAATCTCGAGGTGATGACCGCCTTCTTTGGCGGGCAAAACGTTGCCGGTTACTTTCACTTCGAACCGCAGAGAGTTGCTTCTGGTTTACCGGCGACCATACCTCTGAGGGTTGCCGCCAATCTGGGGATCGAGGCTTTCGAGGTCGGGATCTCCATCGATTCTTCGCTGCTGATACCGACTGCACTGGAGCCCTCCTCGGCGGTTCTGGAACTGACGGGACCTGCAGGCCCCGCGGTCTGGATCGTCGATCTGGGTCAGCCCAACTCAGGCCAGTTGAGCCTGATAGCGGACCTGGGGTTGGCTCCAGGAGAGGGTCTTGGTGCCGGTATCGTGCAGATCTGTGCAGACCTACAGGTCGAGGTGGCACCGATTAGCAGCGAACAGGAAACCCCCATCATGCCGCAGGACCCAGGGGGGGGGATTGCTGCACTCCAGGTTACCGGGGCCGCTTCGATCCCTGCCTCCGTGTCCGGGGCGATGATCAGCATCGAAGTTCCTGTAGCCTTCATCCGTGGAGATGCCAATGACAACGCACTGATCAACATCGCTGACGCAGTGGTGATCCTGAGGCGCCTGTTCGGGATCGATCCGCCCGGTAGTTGCGATGCGGCCGAAGATGCAGATGGCGATGGGGTGAAAGATCTTGGAGATGCGGTGCGGCTGTTGACTTATCTCTTTTCCGGCGGAATCCCGCCTGGAGCGCCTTTCCCTCAGTGTGCCATCGCCCCTGATCCGCTGGTTCTGTCCTGTACCGAACGCCTCAGTTGCCCCTGAGAGTTCTCCGACGCTGCTGAATACTCAATTGAAACCCCCTTCTGCCGCGTGAACGGGGCAGAAGGGGGTTGAGCATTGTTGATATTTGCTTCTCCCGGGAGAGAAGATCAGGCGCGCAATTCTACTCCGGCCAGACGCACGACTCGTCGTGCCAACTCTTCTAGCTCGAATGGTTTCTGGAGAATGTCGTCGGCTCCGAGCAAACGGGCACGATCGAGTTCGATGTCTTCCAGAGCGGAAACCACGAGGATCTTGGTTCGACTCAGATCTGGGGCAAGGCGAACGTACTCGATCACATCGAATCCGCCGAGTCCCGGCATACGGAGATCCAGAGTCATGACACAAGGAAGGTGTTCCCGAAGGAGGGAGCCTGCAGAAAAACCATCCTGTGCGTTGAACACATCGAAGTTGTGTTTGACAAGTACTCGTTCGATGGTCTGGGCTACTACCGGATCATCTTCGACCACGAGTACACGGCGAGCCAGGTGCAGGAAATCACGAGGAATCGGAATGTTGTTCTCACGCAAGAATAGAATGAAGTTATGCACCTCGACACGATTGTCTCCGCGTCCTGGAAGTTGATATGCACGTAATTGGCCACGCTGAATCCAGCGGATCACCGTACGGAAGTTGACCCCGCAGTAATTGGCAATCTCGCCTGTGGTCAGGATTCTCTTGTCATTCATCCCACACGCTCCTCGCTGTGCTTCCTCCGGATCCACCAGGTCGGTGGTGAGGAAAGCGTTTCGAAGAAAAAGCCGCCGTGATCACTCAGATCACCTCTTCTGGCGGATGTGAGGTCCCTGCAGAAACAAGAGCAGGGGGAACTCTCACAGCGCAATCCATTGTCAATCCTTATTGTATTGTTGTTAGTTATTTTGTCAACTGTCTGGACTGCCAGGGCGGGCAAACCAAATTAGCCGAATTTAGCGCCCAAAAGGTGTTATCGAGCGTCTGGAAACCTCTTGAGATGCACGGAAACGCCAATTCCTTACGGGAACCGCAATTCTACCGGGGAATAGGGTCTTTCAAGAGACGCCCTAGCCCGCTTTACGGACAGCCCGGGGAACCGGGGCAATCGAGCAGATCTTCCTCAGTAGTCACTGGATCTTCTCCACAGGTGACTCCAGGAGCAGGGGGCGCTGGCAAGTTCCCGAACAGATACAAAAGCAGCATCAGGGGGTCACTGATGTCGAGAACTCCATCGTCGTTGGTGTCCTGTGCATCGGGGCATGGTGAAACGGCCAGTCCGAAGATGGCATCGAGACTGAAAAGTACGTCTGGTAGTGTCAGATTACCGTCAGCATTTGAATCTCCGCGCATGAATAACTCCACCGGAACATCGCAATATACCTCACAACTGACGGGTGGAAGAATCGCTCCACAAGGTGTCGTTGCCACCAGAGTGATGGGGGTCAGCGTGTTCGGAATTATGAACACAATCGCGCTGGTATCCTCCCCGTCCAGAATCGAGTGTTCGACTCCATTCAAGAGCAGTTGCAGAGAGCTATATTGTTGGCCGTTGGTCCAACTCAGAAAAGTTGCGCAGTCGCCATCGTTGACGACACAGGTGAACCCCGATATCGGTATTGGATCTGGAATGGCGCTCACCGTTAGCAGACAGCAACTAGGACCCTCTTCTGGAGACATCCCATTGGCGATCGGTTCGACGCACACAGTCGGAGTCCCAGGAGTACTCAGGATCCAGGAAAAGCTGGTCGCGTCTCCCGGTAACGAAGTGATGGGAACCAGGTTCCCGGGATCGTCTCCCAGCGAGATCACCACCGCATCGGCGG
>Ga0310122_10000545_pt1 | contig 23915 bp, 12 predicted proteins | sample CB6_Bottom_1051__FD_203503 | JGI IMG/M metagenome (GOLD analysis project Ga0310122, IMG submission 203503) | Marine microbial communities from Western Arctic Ocean, Canada - CB6_Bottom_1051 | ecosystem: Environmental > Aquatic > Marine > Oceanic | place: Canada: Western Arctic Ocean | collected...
GTGTTGGTCGGCCTGATGATGACGCGGCAGAAGCTGGACGAGAGCTACGATAGGCCATACGGCGGGCTGGCTGTCGAGGAGTACGCAGCGTCAGAAGCGGACGGATTGCCGACCTACAGCGATCCACAGGGCATCGTCTGGCGCCAGTACCCGGACGGCTCGATGGACTGGTTCGACGAGACCAGCGGCCAGTGGGTCGCTTACCAGCAGTGACCCGCTGACGGAGCGGCCTTCGACCATCGAGGCAGCACTGGAGAGGAACATCGTCAGCGGTTGCCGATTCTGGTCGAGAACCAATGTAACCGGCGAGAGCGGGTGAACGGTCGAGAACGGCTGGACAACAAGTGCTCGATCCGCTCAGAGAGCTGGTACGATGAGCACCGCGACCCCGTCCGTCGTCAGGCGGACCGGACCACCGGTGGCTCGGTTCGACAAGCCACGCGTCGATAACGGCAGCGGCGTGTCCGTCAGCGACCACCGAGCACCGGTCAGTCCGACACGCGGTGCAGCCCGGCCGTCGGTCCCGGTCAGGCCGAAGACCGAGAAACGCGCATCCTCGCCGAGGTTCACTTCGACCGACTGGATGAGTGTCGCGCGGTGCGCGACAGCCGCATCGATGAACATCCTGATTGCCAGTTCCAAGGGCGCTTCAGCGAGTGCCGCCCACGCTCCAAGGGCGTGATCGACACGGCCTCCTTCGACGCCCACGATGAAGATGTCACGCCAGCCACGATCGGCACAGAGCGTCAGCGCCTTGACCAGATCACTGTCATTCTGCCCGTCGAGCGACTCGATCAGTTCGTCCGTCCAGGCCGATCGGTCGACAGAGTCCAGATCACCGACCACCAGATCGACCTTCAGGCCGGCAGCGCGGGCCGAATCGGCGCCGCCATCAACTCCGATCACCCGTGTCGGTGCCAGGCGCGAGGCGGCCGAGAGAGCATGCTCGCTCAAACGTCCGGCGCACCACAGCAGAGTCGGCATCGGCTCGACGCAGCGGGCAGCCAGCCTTCAGCCTGCGCCCCATCACATCCGGAGGACACGAACCCTTTACTCAGGCGCATCGACTCGAACCACTGAGTGCGGCTACGCCGCATCGGTGGTCAAATGAGTGTTCGCGCGGTTCTCCTCGTCAGCATACTGGTGCTGTCTTCGCTGTCGCTGGCGATGACATCCACACCGGATCCCACCAAATCCGAACCGCTGCCTCGATCTTCCGATATCCGGCTCAACGGGGGACCAGCGACAGGTTGGGGCGAGGAAATGGTCAGCCAGACGGTGACCGTGAATGGCAGTGATTGGACGATTCGCGGTGACAGGGACCAGATCTGGTGGAGAGGCGAGGAGATCGATGACCTGACCGAGACGGCTGTCACAATCGATGCTCAGAACGACTCCATCATGCACATCTGCGGTCAGCAGAAGAACGGCACAGACCCCGGCTCACTGCTCTACCTTCGTACTGGCGACTCGCCCGTCAGGGTGGACTCAGGCGATGTCTCCGGATACGATGTCGGGGCCGGCTGTGACATCGAGATGGACCCTCGCGGCCGGGTCAGGATATCCTATCTGGACGCGACGAATGGTGCTATCAAGGTGGCCATGGAGGCGGCCCCTTCCTCCTCTTCACCCGACTGGCTCGTCAGGCGCATCAACACGGGTGTCTCGATCAGCGGCACACCCGACCTCGTTCTGTTCCTGAATGGCTCGGCGGCAGTGGTCTGGCGAGAGGCGAACAGCGGTGGGCTCCGACTGTCATACTACACCTCGACCTACTGGGCTCACGAGACCCTGACAGACCATGCGGTCGAGTCGGACTTCGTCGCCCGCATCGATTCTTTGGATAGGCTGCATGTCCTGCACATCGTCGGCGGCGTCATCCATGACCTGACCTGGCCGAGCGGTGATACGAAGGTGGTCGATGCATCGGCTGGTGTCGGGTCACCGCTGGCAGTCGCTGTAGACACCGACGGCACGGAGCAACTCGCTTACACCGCTCAGGATGGCGATGTGGTTCGCTTGGTTCGAAGCCTGGAGGACCGGCGGGAAGGCCGGATCGATCCGACCGCCACGGTCTGGCTCGATGGCGGATCCGAGCACGGTCGGTCGATAGCGAGTGGCGACCTGAACGGAGACGGTCTGACCGATGTGGTGATCGGAGACTCAGGCCGCAACGGCGGCATCGGCGCAGTCGACGTCCACATGGGGAGCTATGTGGGATTGGATTCCTCCCCGCATCAGACCTTGACGGGCTCCTCGACGGGTGATCTGTTCGGTGCCGCGGTCGCCATCCTGTCCGACATCGACGGCGATGGCAGGGACGAGTTGCTGATCGGCGCACCCGGTGCCGGCAACGCGACCGGTGCCAGCACCGGCACGGTCGAGATGCACCTCGGAGCAGCGTCGCTGGCGACATCCGCCGACCAGAACTGGTACGGTCGTGCCGCCGCTGACGCCTTTGGCGCCTCGATCGCGGTGCTAGGCGATGTCAATCTCGATGGCTTGGATGACTGGGCCGTGCTGTCGAGAGACCGCCCTACGGGCGAGTCGGGCGGCAGCGGACTGGTCGATGTCTATCACGGCAGCGCCGAGGCTCCGAGCGTCGTCAACTGGACTCGGAGCGGCACCGGCAGGAACCTGGTCTTCGGTCAATCGATGGCTGCGGTCGGTGACATCGATGGTGACGGGGCGATGGACTTCGCTGTCGGCTCGGCCGGCGGCCTGACCGATCTGGTCGGGTACGGCCGCGTCGACGTCTATCGGGGCAGTGCAGGAGGGCTGGTGGACCATCACACATGGGAGATGAACCAGCAGGGCACACTGTTCGGCTATTCCGTCGTCGGTGCAGGTGATCTGAACGGCGACGGTTACGACGACATAGCGGTCGGTGAACCTCTCAACAGCAGCGACAATCTCGGTGAGGGGAAGGCGTGGCTGTTCGCCGGCGGTCCGGCTGGCAGTTCCGCGAATCCGAACGTCACGCTGGTCGGCGGTCAGCCGAACATGCGCCTCGGGACAGCCTTCGGCGCGGCCGGCGACATCGACGGCGACGGCTTCGACGATCTGTTCCTCGCACGACCGGGGGGGGCCGGCGGCAAGGGAGAGATCATGCTCCAGTTCGGTTCCGGAACCGCTGTTCTGGAGACCTCGTTCAACATCTGGTCGATCGGTGCCAATGGCACTCGCCAGGGCACCATCATTCAGCCGCTCGGTGATTCCGACGGCGATGGTCAGGTGGAATGGCTGCTCGGTGGTTGGAACGGCAGCGGCAGTTCCGTAGCCCTGCACGAACACCGTGACTTCGAGGCCATCATATTGACCCCCAGCATGGCCGATGAAGGGGGTCTGGTCGCCATCCAACTCGCGGTCGACATGCGAGGTCGGACCCATCTGGTGATGCAGGAGAGATCCTTGTCGGATGCCACCCCGTCCGGTTGGCGGACCACCCACTTCGAACGGCCGCACGAGTTGACCGATGCCGCGGCCGACTGGATCAGGACCTCTTTCGATGGCTTCCTCGGTGACATGGCACTCGGCCACACCGGTCTGGTGACGCTGGTCGGGCAGACCGGCGATGCCGCATCGACGGCCCGTCTGTACCGCCAGGCACCTCTCGTCGTAACCCGACAGACCGTGGTCGCCGCCGGCTCCTCGGCCATCTGGCCGACACTCTCACTGACCGGTGACGATACTCTCCAGATGCTGTACGTGGAGGATGGCACGACGATTCGCTGGATGTTCGAGAACGCCACGGGCCTGCAGTTCGAGACCATCACCACCACCGCCTCACCGCTGGTCACACAGCCACTGCTGCAACGAGATTCCAGCGACCGACCAGTGGTCGTCTGGCGTGACCCAAGCACCGACACGATTCGTCACGCGGTTCGGAACGAATCGAACTGGACTGTGGCGAATCTCTCGCTGCCCGGCGATGCGACGAGCGATTCGTGGGCCGCAACCGTGCTGTCTGGCGGTGAGACTCGCGCGTTGCACTGGAACGGCACGGTGCACGCCGTCTCGTCGGCCACCATCGGCGAGAACGGCACGAAGAGCGGCAACTTGAGCGTCGCCGGGTTCGATTCTGGGACATACATCACGATCGCTGAATCTGACTGGATCATCGCCGGCATGAACCCGAACGGCAGCGGCCGTATCGTTACCGTGGATGGGGGCGGAAGCGCGACGGTCAAGTCTGCCTGGAACACCTCGATGGGCGCCAGGAGACCGAGTTTCGTCGGCCAGGCGGTACTGATGCAGGGCGAGATCTCAGACCAGTCCTCGAACCAGAGCGTCCTGCCGAACGGCACCCTTCGGCTCTGTGAGGCACCTTACCTGCTCGTCGATTGCACGGTTCTCTCCAACGACATCACCGAATTCGACTATCTGAAGGGGATCCGGACCACAGCCGGACATCTGGTCATCGCTTCGACCGACCAGAACAGCTCATTCACCCTCGATCTCGGTCGCGGACCTCGCACCATGCCTTCTCTCGCCCTGCACGGCACGCCAGACATCGCTGTAGCAGCGGATGGCACCGTCCATCTGGCAGCGCTCGGCGTCGGTGAATCGGTCGTCGTGCTGAGGCTGCTGCCCGACAGCGACCGTGATCTGGTGCCGGATGTCATCGACTCGCTGCCGACCCTCGGCGGCCAGTGGAACGATGGTGATGGTGATGGCTGGGGCGACCATGTGAACGGCCCGTCCTGGGATGCTTGCGATGCTGACACCGAGTCGAGTCGTTTCACAGTCTACGGCTGCCCCGACCTCGACGATGATGGTTATGCCAACATCATCGATGACTGTTTCCAGAAAGGCTACTCCTACAGGGACCGAACCGGCTGCCGTGACCACGACGGGGACGGTTGGTCGACCAATGACGGTCAGTGGACGAATGGCGACCGTTACACGATCAACTGGCTGCAGGCGCGAGACAGCGATGGTGACGGCCTCGGCGACAATCACGGTCCTGATTGCTGTGGCGAGATGGACCCCCCGGATGCGTTCCCGCACAATAAGCGTCAATGGGCCGACAAGGATGGTGACGGCTGGGGCGACAACTCGTCCGCACCGGATGGCGACAAGTGCGTCGATGACCACGGCACCAGCATCCACGACCGTGGCGGCTGCCTCGACAGCGACGGTGACGGTTACAGCGACCCTCAGGACAACACCTCGACCTTTTCGAACGATGCGTGGAGGGTCGAGGACGGCGCCGACAGATGGCCGTGGGCAGCCTCGGACGACTCGCCCGAGAACATCTGTGGCAGCCGATGCCACGAACAGTGGTGGGACGTCGATGGCGACGGTTGGGGTGACAACAGCACACCTGGAGCGTGGCGGAGGGATGCTTTCCCTACTGATCCGGCACAGTGGAATGACACGGATTTCGATGGTTATGGCGACAATTACAACGACACCAGTCTGAACGGCACTCGGATGGTCGGAATCTATCACGAGGACGCGACCGACTTCGACGACTGTCCGTTGACCAACGGCAACTCGACCCGCGACCTGCTCGGCTGCCTCGACACCGATGGCGACGGTCATTCGAACATATACACCTATGATCTCGATGAGCTCGGTCTGCGCAGAAACGAGTCGGGCGACGCTCTGCCCGACAATCCCGATCAGTTCCGCGACAAGGATGGCGATGGCTTCGGTGACATCCCGCAGAGCCTCAATGGCGATCTGTGTCCGTCGGTGGCCGGCGTCGCTCATGGCACCCCCGGTGCCGGCTGCCCGGCACCCATCGAAGACGCGGACGGCGACCTCATCGGAGACGCCGACGACCTCTGCCCGGACACCGGCACAGGCCAGACGGTGGACGAGAACGGTTGTGCCTGGGCACAGCGGGATGACGATGTCGATGCGGTGATGAATCCGGTCGATCTCTGCCAGAACACCACGGCTGACGAGCCCGTCGATGCGAATGGCTGCAGTGATGAACAACTGGCCGTCGACACCGACGGCGACGGCGTCGGCGATGTCTACGACGCCTGCCCGGATACCGACTCCACCAGGACCGCAGATGCGAACGGCTGCGCTGCGAACCAGCGCGACACCGATGGCGATGGCGTCGACGACGAGACGGATCAGTGCGCCGACACATCGGCCGGTGCCACCGTCGATGAGGTCGGCTGCTACATCGCCGGCTGGGATTCGGATGGCGATGGCTACGAGGATGCCAGCGATGCATTCCCGGCAGATTCCAGCCAATGGCTCGACATTGACGGGGATGGCTTCGGTGACAACCTGACGGGCAATCTCTCGGACGCCTGTGTGAACCAGGCCGGCGATTCGAGCGAGGATCGCCTCGGTTGCGTAGACACTGATGGTGACGGCTGGTCCGACGGTGACTGGCAGTGGCTCGCGCCACCACTCGGCACGGCCGACGCTTTCCCGGATGAATCGAGCCAGTGGCGCGACCGCGACGGCGACGGCTTCGGCGATAATCAGTCCGAGGATGCGAACAACAGCGATGACTGTCCAGATATCTTCGGTGCCGCGAACGGCAATGCCGGACCAGGATGCCCGTTCATCGACACCACCGACAGCGATGGCGACGGCGTCTACGACACTGGAGACCTATGTGCCGACTCGCCGGTCGGCGTCTGGGTCGATTCCAGTGGCTGCACCGAAGACCAGAGCCGAGACGATCAGCAGCAGGTGAGCAGTAGCATCTCGTTGAAGATGTGCGGCGGTGTCTTCGCCGCCCTGATCGGCTTGCTCCTCATCGTCGTGGTGATCAGACGGCTGACTTCTGGTCGCATAGATTTCGACGATGAGGATGATGAATACGACGACGACTACGATGACGCCGACCCTCCGTTCGGCATCGACGCGCTGCTCAGCAGCGTCGACAGCGCTGCTGCTGGAATCTCACCAGAAGAAACGGTCGCCGGCTCGCGCGGACCACCTCTCGGCGGCGGCCCGCCGAGCCGAAGCAGCGCACCAGGATCGATTGCACAGACGGCCGCAGGTGCCGCCACCACATCTCGACCGCCTGGCAGGGTCCGGCAGACCGGACCCCCAGATGGCGTCCCGCCGGCCGGTGGCTCCAGACGCGTCCGACCGGCTGAGGCGGCGGAAGGTAGCGGCACGGCTGCCGGCCCTGGCCCTCCATCGCGCAAGGTCAGGCGAACCCGCAGGTCTGCCGCGCCGGTCAGTTCCGACCCGTATGTCCAGCAGTTGATCGAGCAGGGATATGCGCCCGAGGTGGCCGAGGAATTCGCAGCAAGAGCCCAGGCCCGGGTCGCCCAGCGCGGTCCGCCCGGAAAGACCGCCGGTCCTCCCACCAGAACCGCTGGACCACCCGCAGGGACCACTGGACCGGCGGCAGCGGCGCCGAGTCGCCGCACCAAGCCATCGACCGGGACGGTGCGACGTTCGGCCTCCTGGGATTCGCTGTTCGAGCCGATGCAGCGTCGCGCCTACGACGAGTCGGTCGAAACGACCAGACGATCGCTCGCTGGCGGTGAGGAGGATCGTCTGGTTATGCGGACCCTGCAACGCAAAGAGGGCTGGACGGCGCGCCAGTCACGACATATTCTGGAGGATGCACGCTCTTGATCGGAGATCGAATCGGACCGATTCACCATTGCTCGGGCTGCGTCATGTTCATTGCTGACAGCATGTGGCAGCGAGCCGAACCGATGGTCAGTGGGAGGGACTGGGCATGACAGCGAGCGCCGACGACATAGCCGGCGCGATGCTGCCGGAGGGCATCTTGGTCGATGAAGCGGCGGCTTACTACGGCCACACCGGTTCGAGCGACATCATCGACCGGCTGAATCGGGTCGACCGATTGAACGGCATGGGCGAGTTCCTCTCGTTGACCAGCGACCTGTTGTTGACTGACACCTTCGACACGGATGTCGTCAGCCAGCGTCTCGGTTGTGAAGCGGGTGAGATCTACTTTCTGCTCTCAGGTCCCTTCGGACTGCTCTCGATGACCGATGCCATCCGCATCCATCTCGGTCAGGAGGATTCCACCGGTGAACGCAGGCCGACCGAGCAAGCGGTGGTGGTGTCACCAGAAGAACACGCGATCCTCGATTCCTTCAACGACCCGTTGCGGCTGCTGACGATGTTCGCGGTCGGCCATACCTGTGGTGGATTGCAGGAACTCGACCTGTACATCGCGAACATCGGGCATTGGATGACCGATGTTGAGGGCAACAAACTTCGATTGATGGCGTTGCACCACCAGTTGGAACAGGTGCTCGCCAGCACCCGACAGCGAGGCGATGCAACGAGTCTGACCGTTCTCAGTGGTGGCATCCAGATCCGCGCCTCGATTCCCGAACCGCCGGTCATTGAGACGCCGGAGCCCGTGCAGACGCCGCAGATGGCTCAGACTCCGACCACGCCCAGTACTCCGACCATGCCGGGCGCTCTGGAACCGGCGCCACAAACCTCACCGATGCCACCACAACCACCTGCGCCACAAGTCCAGCCCGTTCACCTCGGCCACCAGCCGGCCGGCCTCGAGCAACAATCGGTCACGGCCCTCCAGCCAGTCGCCGGCCAGACGGCTGGCGTCGACGCCGCGCAGGACGCGTTCAGCGCCGCCTTCGATTCTCATGGCAGCGCCACCTCACAGTCAGGCGATCCTTTCCAGCAGCCGCCAGCTGCCCCAGCGCCGACCGGTTCTGAAGCGCCGCCGCCTGAGATGTTCGGTCAACAACCCTCGGCTCAGCCTTCATTCGGACCGCTGGGCGGCCAGCAGACAGCCGGCCAGCCCGACGCCTTCGGAACGCCACCGCTGCCTAAGCCGGTCCGCCGCCAGATCGAGCGGAGCGGTGGCGGCAAGGTGCGCAACGCATCGGTCCCAGGCGTTCGTCATGCCATCCAGACCGGCATGTACTGCGGCGGTTGCGGTATCGGTGTCGAGCATCACTGGCGGCATTGCCCGCTGTGTGCCAAGCGCCTCATCTGACTTCATCGAGCGATTTGAACTTGATCAGCCGAGGCAGGTAGGCGACGGCGGCGAGCAGCGCGATGGCCAGCAGAATCGCCTGCAGACCTCTCTCGCCGCCGGCCAGCGCTTCGCTGCCGGCATGGCCCAGGTAGACATAGGCGAAGCCACCGGGGAGCATGAACAGGGCGGTCGCCCAGACGTAATCTCGCAGGCGCACACGGGTCAGACCGAAGGCATAGTTCAGCGCGTTGTACGGGAACAGCGGCACCAGCCGGGTGAAGGCGACGAACCGCCAGCCCTCCCTCTCGACCCCATCCTTCACCTTGGAGAGGATTCCCAGGCCGAGTCTCGCTTCAACTTCGTCTGCCGCCAGATGACGGGCGACGAGGAACGCCGCGGTCGCACCGAGCGTCGCGCCGGTCAGCGAGTAGAGGGTGCCGAGCCACGGTCCCCAGATGGCACCGGCGGTGGTGGTGAGGATCCAACCGGGCAGGAACAGGACGGAAGCGACGGTGTACAGAGCGATGAAGGCGAGCGGACCCCACCAGCCCGCCTCATCCAGCCATCCGTCGACCGATTCGGGGCTGAATGCGGACCTGTTAATCGCCGACCAGAGGATCAGCGCGGCGAGCAATATCAGGCCGACGATCCGGAACGCTCGTGGAATTCGCACGGCCTCGTCCGGTTCCTCGTCAGTCGCATCCGAGCCAGCCGCCTCGACCACTTCTTCAGACATCTGCTCACCGACCTGCCGCCACCCTCGCAGTGAGGCGTTGCAGCGTCAGACGAGTGCCGTCGTTATCTCCCTGTTCGTCGAACCGTCCGAGGCAGGCCCGGTCGGCGGCGCATCGCTGATCGCGATCAGGCGCGCAGCATGCCGTCGGAGAGCAGCAGGTCGCCGTCAATGTGCACCTCCGGAACGGCGATCACTCCGGTGACATGGAAGCTGACTTTAGCGGTGCCACCCAGCGCGATGTTATCACCGATGCCGAAGTAGCATGTTCCGAGCACCTTCTCGTCCTCCAGCACGTTGCCGATGAGGCGCGCCTTCGGGTTCATGCCGAAGCCGAACTCGGCCACCGTCCAGATCATCTCGCGCTCACGACTGCGTAGTTCGGCTGACGCTTCGGCCACCGTCGCCTTCAGTCGGTCAGCCGCTTCGCCGCCCTTCACCTTGGTGATGCGACCCTTCTCGACGGTCAGTTCGATCGGCTGTTCCAGAACCTCGGCGTCGAACGAGCCATCGATGACGATGCGTCCGTTCATCTCACCCTCCTTGGGCAGACCGAAGACCTTGCCGGCGGGCAGGTTGGTGATCTGTTTCGGGCGGTTGCAGATGCCGTTGTCCTCGAACACCCAGCGGCCCGATATCTCGAACTCGACATCGGTGCCGTTCTCCGACGTCACCTTCACCGTCCGCTTCCTCTTCAGGTGCTTCGCCATCACCGTGATCGACTTCTGCAGCGCGTCGAAGTCGGCCGTCATGCCACCTCTCGTGAACAATTCCATCGTGATGCCGGGCAGGGTCGCTATGCGCGCGCCTTCCCCGGTTGCAATCCTGGTCGCCCTGGTGTGGGTGATCGAATGGCGGGTCGACACCATCACCACATCCTGCCGACTCATCAGGTTGGCGACCGGGCCCGGAGGCTCTTTCCCGTGTCGATGCGTGCTCGGCATCATGACCAGCAGAACGCGGTCGGCGACCCGCGACGCCGCCTCGTAGAGCGCTTGACCGATGTCGGCGGAGTGCGGGTCGGTGATGACGAGGATGTTCTCGTGCGGGCGGATCTGCATGCAGGTGCGAACCACGGTGTCGGCCGAATCGGAGAGCGCTTTCTCATCCTCTTCTTCCTCGACGGGGTCATCACTCGTCGACTCTTCAGCGTCCGCCATGTGGCCACCCCTCAGGCTGTGAGAGCGATGCACCGTTCTTCAACTCGCGCCGGATGGAGGTCATTCGCCTAATGACAAATCCATGCACCAACCGCGTCTTATACCGATGCCCGCCCAATCGAGCCTCGATGGAGCGGATTCGCGGTTACCGCCTGCTGCTGACTCTGCTCGGCCTCAGCCTTCTGACCCTCGCTCTGACCGGTGACGTCATCTGGACCCCGGAACCGCCTTCTGATGCCACCGATGATGACCCTGAGGCAGCCCTCCAGGCAGATGAAGCGGCCGATGAGTCGGGTGATGGCGAGGCTGGAGGCGAGCCGGAGGGTGACGCCGCCCCCGAGGCGGCGAGGATGCCGGCAGAGGGCGATACCGCAGGACAGGACAGCCGACTGCTTCCCGACCCGCGTCTGATGGTCGCAGTCGCGGCGGCCGTCGTCACTGTCGGCATCGTGACGACGCTGGTCGGCGGTCTGGCGGTCAGCGAAGGCGTCCGCACCGGGCTGCTGCTCGCTCTCGCAGGGCCATTGCTGGCGAAACGCCACCGCGGCGAGCGGGCTACGCTCAGCCGAGGCCGCATCCTCGGATTCATCGAGGCCCACCCCGGCATCCATTTCTCGGCTCTGCGCGACGGGCTCGAACTCGCTAACGGCGTCACCAGCCACCATCTGCATCGCCTGCAGCGCGATGGTCGGATCGTCTCGTGGGCCGATGGGACGCGTCGCCGCTTCGCCGCCAGCGGCATCGACCCGGAGACCGCCGAGACGCTGGCCCATCCGGTGACCGGGATGCAGCGAGCCATCCTGGAGATCCTCACCGAGGCCGGCGAACTCGGCATCACCGCGGCCGACCTGCGCCGACGCGTCGAGGCGACCCGCCAACTCGTCTCCTACCATCTCGGCCGGCTCGACTCGCGCGGCCTGATAGACCGAGCCGGCCGCGGCCGCAGCGCCAGATGGACGCTGACCGATGCGGGCCACACTCTGATCACAGTCCAGTCCGCATCAGCCATCTGACCCACTCCGTGGGGCCACCTTGTGAATGCCCGCATTACAGTCGGTAGTCACTACGCATACCCGTTGCTCCATCTTATTATGGGAAAACCACATCGAGCATATATGAGTGAAGAAGACCCAACCACGAAATTTACCACAATTTGTGATTTGGAAGATGGAGAACTTAGTGCTATTTTTCTATCGGCCATGAAGGAGATGGGAAAAAGAGAACTTATCAAAACTGATGGCCATTTTCAACACATATTGAGAAAATGTGGTTATCTTATGTTACCAATAGAATCTATTCCAGATGAAGATGATGAAGGCGGAGACTTTTACGATGGATATGATGATGATTGGGATCATGACGGTTTGGAAAGTGGAAGAACTCAAAATGATGATAGATCGGATTCAATGAATCCGAATAGTCCTAGATACAATCCTTGAGAATCGAAATGAATACTCTTCATATCTCTTGAAATAGGGTTTAACGGACCGATTCAAGTAGTACGACATAGGGTATCGTCTGCTCGATTCGTTGGACGAGGCTCACTGTCCGTGCAACCATTCTGGGTGTCGTTCAGTCATCACGGACTTTTCCGAGCGAGCCGAATGGGTAGTTCCGAGGGATGGGAGGCGTATCGCTGGAATCGCCCTTGACATCAGGGGGTGAGCAGATGCCAATTCGGCAAATGAGGGTAAAAACGGCGAACCAGTTCGACTAATAGCACCCGACGCTGACGGCGTACCATGCCAAAGAGCCACAAGATGGTGCTGCTGGTGCTCACGACGATGCTGATGTCTGGATTCTCTGGCTGCATAGGACCGGTCAGGGAGATCATCGATGGTCCCGACGACCCCGGTCAGACAGAACCCTTCGACCCAGGCCCCACCCCACCGAACGACCCCGACGACTACCCACGACTGCAACTCGCGGCGCGAGCCCGCGCGGCTCCGACGCTGGTCTCATACAACGGCTGCGACGACCTTCTGGACGACCTGAAGGGTGCCGTCTTCGATGAGGCGCTTGTGCAGCTCGACCAGGCCGGCTACTGGCAGTTCCTGTACGACGACGATTACTACTATCGAGCCAGCCCTAGCGGGGGCGGAGCGGTCGAGGAATCGGTCGACTTCGACGGCGCCGAAGGCGGCGAATCGGCGCCGACCGCCGACATGGCCGCCAGCGATGACTCCGGTGCACAGTCGAGTGGAGGTGACGGCGGTGAGCGGGTGGAAGGAGAGGATTTCTCCGGCACCAACAATCAGGAGGAGGGGGTCGACGAAGCCGACTTTCTGAAGACTGACGGCAACTGGATCTACCTGATCAACAACGGCAGGCTGATCATCCTCGGCGTACCTTCGTTCGGTCAGTTGGACCTGCTCTCGAACATGACCGTCGAGGGCAATCCTCGCGAGATGATGCTGGCCGAAGACCGACTGGTAGTCATCTCGGATGTCTATGCGTACCAGTTGGAATCGAATGATCCGATCCGCGCCGGCATGCTCCTCGATGACAGTTCGTGGAGTTACCGCTGGCAGAGTCTGGTCAAGTTCACGGTCATCAATGTCACCAATCGCAGCGACCCGCAGGTCGAGCGGCAGATGTACATCGAGGGCAGCCATCTGACCGCGCGGCTGGTCAACGGCACGGTCCGTGCAGTGACCCACATATCGACCTGGGTCGATGGACTGCAAACCTACCCGAGCCTGCCGGACGACTACTGGCAGATAGAGGCGCGCGACCAGCGGATGGCGGTCTGGAACAGCAGCGTGCAGGAGGCGCTGCAGCACAACCGCGAGGTGGTCGATGCGCTGACGCTGGAGGATTTCGCTCCGCGCATCCACGAGCGGACCTCCACCGGTGTGGTCACCTATCCGGTATCGACCGAGGGCTGCAGCGAGTTCGCGGCGACCGATGGTGCGGCCGGCCGCGGCTTCACGACCATCACGACTCTAGGGCTGCTCGATGAGACCGTGCAGGTTGAGACCGACCACATCACCTCGACCTGGTCGAACGTCTACGCTTCGCAGGACATGATGCTGCTGGCCGAGCCGGCCAACGACTGGTGGTGGTACTGGCGCAACGACGACTTCCGCGATGAGACGAACATCCACGCGTTCGACATCTCGGAGCCGTCCGAGACGACCTACATCGGCTCCGGCCGGGTCGACGGCACGGTGCAGGACCAGTTCTCGCTGTCCGAGCACAACGGATCGATCCGCGTCGCCTCGACCTCTTCGAACTGGGGTCGGTGGTGGATGGACGGTGGCGAAGTCGCCGTAACTGTGGACATGGCTGATGGTGTCGCCGTCGGCGCGCCCGAGTCGACCGAAGCGCGGCAGGCAGCCGAACCGTCGACCGAGTGTGACGGGACGGAGAATCGTGTGACGGTTCTTCAGGCGGCGTCGAATGGTTCGTTGCAGGAGACCGGCAAGATCGATGGCATCGCCTGCGGCGAGACCATCTGGAGCGCTCGCTTCATCGGCGAGCGGGCGTATCTGGTGACCTTCCGCAACATCGACCCGCTCTGGGTCATCGACCTAGCCGACCCGGCCGACCCGAAGATACTCGGCGAACTGGAGGTGCCTGGCGTCTCTACCTACATCCACCCGGTGAACGAGAACACACTGATGACCATCGGCATCGGGCCGGCCAACGAGGATGGCACCGGACTCGACTGGTCGAAGACGCAGATCAGCCTGTTCGATGTCAGTGACCCGTCCAATCCGACCCTCGCCGACAGCCAGCCGCTGTCACCTGGATACACCGACGAGGATTGTCCGCAACTGTGGAACTGCGGCTGGTCGTGGTCCTCTTCGGAGGCGACCTACGAGCACAAGGCGTTCACCTACTGGGCGCCCAAGGATATGCTCGCGGTGCCGCTCTCGACGCACCGCTACGTCTACGACACCGTCGTCATCGACGGCAAGACCTACACCTACTCGGGCTACGAGTTCGTATCGATGCTCAAGCTGATCAGCGTCGATGCGGAGAACCAGACCCTCGACATGCACGGCACCGTCAACCACTCCGCCTTCTACAACGGCGACTCCGGTTACGGTGGCTGGTGGTCAGGCACGACTTCGGTGCGCCGCTCGATCTTCATGGGCGACTACATCTACTCGTTCTCGGCCGCGGGCGCGATGGTGCACGGCGTCGATGCGCTGAACCTGACCGCGTCGGTCGAACTGCCCGGCTACGAGCCGGCCGATCCGTACTACTACGAGGATTCCTCCGTCACCGAACCGGCGAATGGAGGATCGGATGACGAAACCAGCGGCAGCGGTGAATCATCCGACGGCAGCGGCTGATCAGACGACGATTCCGCCGCCGGCGTGGCCGAGTGTAGAACAGAGCGTCCGCGGTCGTCAGAGGGGAAGAATCACTCCTCTTCGTCGCTGTACGCGATGTGCTCGGTGACCGAGAACTCGGTGATGAACTGGACCGGGTCGCCAGGATTCAGCGTGCCGGCGTACTGGACCGATCTGCCGTTCGCGTGCACGAGGACGCTGTATTCGCTCGGATCCTTCGAACGCAGCCGGCGGTGGCAGGCGAAGTGGTGCACGAACACCCGATAAGTGCCGAACGCGGCGATGTCCCAGCGGATGTGTTCGATCGGCTGATTGCTCTCGGGCCGCGTGTTCATGTCGACATCCATGATGCCGCCGTCGCTCGATGACCTGTGCCTCGGGTGGACGATGTCGCCGTTCGGTGCTTCGACCAGCAGATTCAGGTCGTTCTTGTCGTCCCAGATCAGTGATACCGCGACCTCGCCGTTCCGACAGTCGTGCACGGTCTTACGCTGCTCGAAGTCACGGCGTCTGTTCTGGCTGCTCGATTCGATTCCGAGTCTCCCATGAGAGGCGGCCAGAACTTCACGGATCTCGGCGATGGCGGCCGCTTCGGCGCGGGCGTCCGCCTCGCCTCGCTCGATCTCCTTGATTCGGCGGAGCCGTAGTTTCTGTCGCGGACGCGCCTCCCCGCTCGGAACCCCATCCAGATCGAGCGCTTGCAGCGCGTCGATGCCACCGGTCTCCAGTATCTCGTCGACCACCGTCAGCCTGGCGTCGAGCGCGACCCGCTCCTCCTCGTCACGCTGTCGTTGCAAGGCGCGCTCCAGAATGGCGATTCGACGGCTGCGGAGGTCTTCGAGTTCGAGCATCTGATCTCTATTCACGCCGTCGAACTGAGCCTCGTGCAGATCGCCGAGCTGCATCGCTTCGATCAGCGATCGCTGCTCTCGGAACCGCTCCTCCTCGGCCCGTCGAATCGCGGCCAGAGCCGCATCGACGAGGTGTTGTCGTCGCTCCTCGATCGTTGCGGCGAGCAGTTCGCGGTCGAGGGTTCGCATCTTGAACGCCGATGCGGCTGGCAGTTCTTCGACCGTGCCGATCCGTTCGACCGCGCTGATGGCGCTCTGGAGTGCCGTCTCGGCGTCCTCAGCCGTCTGGACTCTGATCGCCGGATCGGCCGCCTCGATGACGCCGGCGTGCAACAGGTCGTCATCCAGCGCGAGGTCTCCATGCGTGACGCGGACATCGTGGCCGTTCTTGATTCGAAGGGTGAAAGGCGTCGACCGACTCGACAACAGCCTGCCGTGCCGTGCCCTGAACCAGACGAAGACATGGTAGGTGCCAGCGGCAGCGGTGCGTGACCGCCAGACGATGTTCTCGATCGCCTCGTCGCTCTCCGGCTCGAAGTTCATCTCGATGTCGTAGACGCCATTGCCCGCAGCACGATGGCCACGGTGCAGGATCTCACCGGCCGGTGTAGTCACTACGAGGTCGAGGTCGTTACGGTCCTCCCACATCAGGGTGAACTGGACGTCTCCATCTTCACCGTCGTTCGCCTGCAACCTCGCAGTGAACTGCAGTTCGGCGGCGGTGGTGATGTCGGTTGAAGCGGCCGCTTCGATCGCCAGAGCCGCCTCGACATGACTGCTGACATTCTCGTTCTCCTGCAGGATGGCATGCACGCTAGCCTGCATGGTCTGCAGTTCGGCCGCCTGCTCCTCGTCGACTCCATCGATGACGATGGCGGCGACATCGTCACTGATCTCGGCGCTATGGATTGCGATTCGAATCTCCTTGAAGCGAGCCAGTTGCTCGGCGATGATGCGCAGGCGCTCCGCCTCCTCCAACTCATTCAGATGAGTCTGACGCAGATTCTCCAGATGTTCGTGTTGACTGTCGCCGACGTTGAAGAACTCGAACGCCAGCAATTGCTCGATATCCTCGCATTCGACGATGTCGATCCTGTAGTCGTTGAACCGCTCTAACTGCGCCACTTCTCGGAGTTGCGCTACCAGTTCATCGCGCCGTTCGGAGTGGATGACGCGAAGTCTCGACCCCGCATCATCCGAGACGCCTTCGATCAGTATCTCGTCGAGAACCGGCACCTGATCACAGCCGAGGATGAGCGCGGAGATCTCAGCCGCTTTCAGTTCCTGCCTGCGAACCGCCGCCAGTTTCCTCAGGTCCCACGCGACCTTCTCGTTGACACCTTCGTAGTCCAGCCCGTCGATCTCGGCCGTCGATCTGGCTGAATGGATCAGGTCCTGGACATCGTGATGACGCTGGCGTTCGTAGTCGCGCTGCTCCTTCGCCTCCAGTTGTTCACGCCGCCTGTCGCGCATGTCCTCCAACACTCTGACATGGTCTTCCGACAGGTCTTCCGAAGACACCGCATCGATCTCGCCGAGTGTCGTCGCCTCGCCTAGCGCCTCCATCAGCGTTCGGAACCGGCGCGCCCGTTCGATGGCCCGCTCATGTTCCCGGAACATCTCGATTCGACGATTGAGCAATCCTTGCATGTCCTCCCGGACCTCGTCGCCGACCTCGCTCATATCGATTCGTTCCAGTTCATGGACGCTCTTCGAGCGCTCGATGGCTCGGAAGATCGCCTCCTCCTCACGCATCTGACGGAGAACCCTCTCCCGTTCACGGTTGGCTCGCCGCCGCGCCCTCGCCTCGACACGAAGCGTTTCGGTCAGCTCTTCAGCCTCCTGCAGGCGTTTCATCTCCATTTCACGCTCGATCCAGATCTCTCGCAGAGCGAAGTGCTGGGTACGCAGTTCCTGCTCGCGCAGCATCAGACGCTGTTCATCGAGGTCGAACAACCCACCCTCGATGTCCTCCTCCACGGTTTCGCGTAGTATCTCCTGGAGATTCTTGATTCTGGCGCAGTGGGCCAGGCAGTCATGCAGTTTCGCCTCGCGAACCCCCTCTATGTCGGCCCGGGCATCTCGGCGCGAGAGGATCGAACGCATCTCGTAGTCGAGAGTCTGTTCCTTGTGCTTCTCGTTGGCGTTCGCTTCCTTCAGCCGTTGCAGGGTCACCTGCAGCCGATCCAACTCGGGTAGAGGCGCCTGACTCTGATTCGGCACCATCTATGTTCCACCCGAGCGCGCGCAGCGCGATGCTTGACGGTGACCGACTGGACATCAAGCCTTTGCCGTATCCATTCGGCACCTTCCGTCAGCCTCGGAGCGGCCGAATCGGCATGAGAGGAGGCGATTCATACGACCTTGAAGGCGAGTGCCCTGCCGCTGTCACCGGCCGCAGTCAGCGGCTCGCCTCGCAGTGATCCGGTGGCGTCGCGGCGATGAACTGGCACGCCGTCGACGACGGTGAGCATCGGCCAGCCGGTCAGTTCGCGGCCGGTCAGCGGCGTCCAGCCGACACGGCTCCAGACGTCGGAATCCTGAATGGTCCGCCTCGCTCGCATGTCGACCAGAACCAGATCGGCGTCGGCAGCGACCTCCAGTCGCCCCTTGCCGACCATGCCGTACACCTCGGCCGGGCCGGCGCACATCCAGCCGACCACCTCGTCTATGCTGCAGCGACCGGCCGCCGCGTGCGTCAGCATCAGCGGTAGCGCCGTCTCGACCCCGGGCATGCCGGAGGAGGCGGCGGGCCAGCCCCGCGCCTTGTCGGCAAGGGTGTGCGGCGCGTGGTCGGTGGCGATGCAGTCGATGGTGCCATCGTGCAGTCTTCGCCATAGGGTCTCGCGGTCTTCGGAGTAGCGGATGGGGGGGTTCATCTGCAGCCGGGTACCGGCGCTCTCGACATCGGTCTCGTCGAAGGTCAGGTGCTGTGGACTGGCCTCCACGGTCACCCGTTCACCCTTGTTGGCGGCCAGCCAATCGGCTTCCAGGGCGCTGGTCAGGTGCAGCACGTGCAAGCGGTGCTGATGCGCTTCGGAGAGCGCCACGGCTCGTTCGGTTGCGATCAGCGCGCACTCGCTGTCGCGCCATTCGGCGTGCGCGGCGATGTCTTTCCGCTCAGCGAATCCGGGCCAGCACGCGTTCAGTCGCGTTTCGTCCTCGGCGTGCACCGCGATGATGCCGCCGGTGCCCTCGAAGATTCGTTCGAGATGCTCCTGCCGGTCGACCAGCAGGTCGCCGGTGCTGCTGCCCATGAACACCTTGACGCCGCAGACGCCGGGCAGGCTGCGCGGCTCGTCGGGCGTGCCGACGGCGGCCTGCAGGTCGGCCAGATTGTCGGGCGTCGCGCCGATGAAGAAGCCGTGGTGGGTCACCGCGGTCCGAGCGGAGCTGACCAGTTTCGATTCGATCGCTGCGAGGTTGGTCGCCGCCGGCACGTTGTTCGGCATGTCGAGGAACGCGGTGACGCCGCCGGCCGCGGCGGCGCGACTACCGCTGCCGATGTCCTCCTTCTCGGGCTGGCCCGGCTCGCGGAAGTGCACCTGCGGGTCGATGGCGCCGGGCAGCAGGTGCAGCCCCGTCCCGTCGATGACCGACTCGGCCGCTGCGCCGGCCGGGTCGCGAGCCAGCGACAGGCCGCCGGCCGGCGCGATCTCGGCGATGCGGCCTGCGACGACGCGCAGGTCGCCGACCAGGGAACCTGACGGCAACACCATCGTCGCGCCCTTGACCAGCATGTCGCCGCCCCGCATATCGTCGCCTCGCACGTCGCTCTCACTCCGTGCCGCCGCTGCCGCGAGCCATTGAACTTCGCCCGAGAGGCAACCCTGAGGGCAGGAGGGTCAGCAGTCGGTGAGATGGTTGGGAAGAAGCAGTGTGATCGAAGGCCGCGGTGATCAGCGAGCCTCACTCTCAGGATGTCGGATACATCACATGGATCTTGGTGTACACCTGCACCTGTTCATCCTGGGTGTCAAGATCGATATGCAAGACCCACGGTCCGAGTTCAGGGGTTGACTGCTCGAAGGACCAAGTGTACTCATCACCCTCGGTTATCGAGGCGGTCTGGGTTCCTGCCGTCTCATCGTTTGGATCGACGGCGGTCCAGGTCACCTCTACGGTCTCCGATTCGATAAAGAATAAATTTTCGAGGTTGACGACTCTCGATTCGATAGATGTCTTGAGAGGTGCGGCTATCGAGTGTTCGCTCGAAGTGTCCCAGGTGACATCACTCGGGTCGTCGGTTCCCGTCGCGCTCGACTCGTTCAGGAACAGCACCAGATGGATGGTGATCCGGATGGCCTTGGAGGCGCTGTTGCCGGCACTGTCGTTGGCACCGGCGGTCGCTTGGAACGCACCGTGGGCCGGATACTCATGGGTGATGGTGTTGGTCTCTGCCGCGTTCACCTCTTGGAATGCGCCGCCGTCGCCGGGCTGCAGCCAGTAGGTCTGGACCGCGCCGTCGCCGGAGAAGGTGTCGGTGAAATCGAACGTCACCTCGACTTCGCTGCTCGATATCACCTGGTCGTTCTGCCCCTTCACCACCTCGACGTGCCCCTCCGTCACATCCGCCCCCACCTTCAGCGTGATGGGACCCGATTCCTCGTCGTCGCCTATGCAGCCCGGCAGCAGCAGCAGGGCAGCGAGCAGAATGGCCGGAACGCGTCGCACGGGTCAAGCCTCGTGCGCGGGAGGCAAAAAACCCACGGCTGACGGATGGCGAGCACGGCCGTCTGGAAGGGGAAGCGACCGCCGCCGAATCGGTGGTGGCGGTCCGACTCTCCCTGCCGGCATACCTGGACGCCGTTCATCCAGCATGTGAGAGGCCATACGGCACAGTGGAATCGGACGCTGGAAGTGGTAGCGGGTGATCGATTTGAACGATCGGTCTCCGGGTTATGAGCCCGACGAGATGACCTGGCTACTCCAACCCGCTGAGCCGGCCGAGAGTCCAACGATATTTCAACCTCGCCGCTCACCTCTCCGAGGTCTTGGCCGACACAGTTCTGCGATCGACGACCTCATCCGCCCTTCCACCTCCGCCGCCTGACCGGCATCGCACACGCGCGCTCACGAGAGATGCGTTGTCCGCCTCTCTTGTGCCCGATCACGGGAATTGTGGTAGATCGACTGAAAGTGACTGAATTAGAACTGAAAGTGAAAAACGATGTACTGCGTCGATTCAGACGGTGCCTGCGGGGCCGAGCGTTGATGACCTCCCCTTCATTGCTTGATATACCGCCGAGGCTGGGTCCGATGCAGAACCGAGAGAGTGAGACGGATGAGTGAAGAGAAGAGTGCCAGTGAGAAGTTCGATTCAGAGACGGAAGAGGTAGTGATCGAGGTGGACGAGCCGGAAGCGACGGTAGAGGACCTGCCAGGCGTCGGGCCGGCGACCGCGGAGAAGCTCCGCGAGGCTGGATTCGACGACCTGATGACGATCGCCGTGATGTCGCCGTCGGAACTTGCCAACCAGGCCGAGTTGGGCGAGGCCGTCTCGGCGAAGATCATCGCTGGAGCGAAGAAACTCGCCAATATCGGCGGCTTCCTCAGCGGCGGCGCACTGCTGGAGAGGCGCCGCCAGGTGCAGAAGCTGACCAGCGGCGCCGCATCGCTGGACGAACTGCTCGGCGGCGGTTTCGAGACGCAGGCGATCATCGAGGTGTTCGGCGAGTTCGGCAGCGGCAAGACCCAGATCGGTCACCAATTGGCTGTCAACACGCTGCTGCCGCTGGACCAGGGCGGTCTGGCCGGCGAGGTCTGCTACATCGACACCGAGGACACGTTCAGGCCCGAGCGGATCGCTCAGATGGCCGAGAGCGCCGGACTCGACCCGGTCGGCGTGCTCGATCGGATCCACGTCGCACGGGCCTACAATTCAGCCCATCAGATGTTGCTGTCCGAGGAGATCAAGCGGATGTCTAAGAACGTCGACGTCAAGCTGATCATCGTCGATTCGCTGACCAGCCACTTCCGGGCCGAGTACATCGGACGGGCGATGCTCGCCGAGAGACAACAGAAGCTCAACCGTCACCTGAAGGAGTTGAAGCAACTCGCCGACATTCACAACGCACTGGTCCTCGTCACCAATCAGGTGCACTCTCGACCGGATGCGATGTGGGGCGATCCGACGAAGCCGATAGGCGGGCACATCGTCGGCCACGCCTCGACCTTCAGACTGTACCTGCGGAAGTCGAAGGGCGGCCGCAGGATCGCTCGACTGATCGACAGCCCCAACCTGCCGGAAGGCGAGGCGGTCTTCACGGTCACCGCCGGCGGCATAGTGGACTGATCCCTGCTGCTCCAATCCCTGCCACCGGACTCCTCCGCCGGGGTTCCCTACACGCTTGAATCCGTGGCTCAGAGGAGTAGACAGGCGGGCGGTGGTTCAGGCGGGCAACTCGTCTAGCCGCGCCCGGACGGCGTCGATGAGACGCTGTACGGTGACCGGACCGAAGTCGAACACCAGGTCAGCCGCCTCGAACAGTTCCGGCAGCGGCACCATACCGCCGAGAGACATCGCTTTCTCGTAATTGGCGAGGGCGGCGGACTCAGATTGGAGCCATTGCAGCCAGAGTTGCAACGCGCCGAGTTGGGCGATGCCGTACTCGATGTAATAGAACGGATACGAGAACAGGTGCAGTTGCCGATGCCAACTGATGTCGGCGTGGTCGGAAAGGCCAGTCCAGTCGACAGATGGCCCGAACCTGTCGCGCAGCGAACGCCAGCAGGTGGTCCTCTGCTCGCTGGTATGACCAGGATGGGTGTGCACCCAGTGCTGGAACGCATCGATCGTCGCGACCCACGGCAGCAGACCGATGATGCCTTCGAGGTGATCGCGTCGCGCCCTGTCCGCCTCCTCGGTCGAATAGAACTCGTCGAGGTACTGATGGGTGAACAACTCCATCGTCATCGAGGCGACCTCGGCGAATTCGATCGGCGGGTCCCGATGGTCGACCAGCGGCAGGTCGGCGCACAGCATCGAGTGGAAGGCGTGACCCGATTCGTGCACCATCGTCTCCAGATCGCGCTGCATGCCGGTCGCGTTCATGAAGATGAACGGCTTCCTGACGACGTCGAACTGAACCTGATATCCACCCGGTGCCTTGCCCTTTCGACTGTCAAGGTCGAGCGAATCGCCGTCTCTCAATGAATCGAACCGGGCGCCGAAGCGAGGCGCCATGCGATGGAACATCCGCGATGTTCCAGCGACCATCTCATCCACCTCGCCGAACGGTCTGAGAGGTTCCCGGCCAGCCACATCGACCCCCATGTCCCACGGCCGCAGGCGGTCGAGGCCGAGGTGTAGGCGGCGCTCGTCGTCGAGCGTGTGCTGCAGCGGCACGCAGCATCTCGCAGCCGCCTTGTGGAACGCTTCGCAGTCGCGTGGCGTATAGTCGAACCGATGCCTGGCGACGAAGATGTAGTCGCGGTAGTTGGCGAATCCGGCGTTCTCGGCGATCCTGTGCCGATTGGCGAGCAGTTCGTCGTAGATCGAGTCGATCTCGACCGCATCGACGAGTCGCCGTTCGGCGGCCGCGCTCCAGGCCGCCTGCCGCCGATCCCGGTCGGTCTCCTCGAGGATCTTCGCCATCTGCTGCAGGGTACGCTCCTCGCCCTCGAACTCGACCATCATCGCACCGCAGATCTCGTCATATCGCTGCGACAGTTTCTTGTTCGCGGTCTGCAGCGCGATGTTCTCGTCGCGGAAAATCTCGATGTCCGCTCTGGTGTCGCGCAGTATAACGGCGTACAGAGCCGGGTCGAGGTCCGACGTGTGCGGACACTCGACCAGCATCGTGTTCAGTCTATGGCCGACCTCGGCCAGCCATGGCTCGATGTTCTCGACGAAGGCGAGATAGGCGGTCTTCGCTGCCTCGTCGTCGGTGTGACGCGTCATCTCGACGTAGAGTCGGCTGCCCGCCTCGGAGACATGTTCTGCCA
>Ga0310122_10000547_pt1 | contig 23831 bp, 23 predicted proteins | sample CB6_Bottom_1051__FD_203503 | JGI IMG/M metagenome (GOLD analysis project Ga0310122, IMG submission 203503) | Marine microbial communities from Western Arctic Ocean, Canada - CB6_Bottom_1051 | ecosystem: Environmental > Aquatic > Marine > Oceanic | place: Canada: Western Arctic Ocean | collected...
GGAATCATGTGATAAAACCTATAATAGCTATAGTGATGATAGTTGTTCTCAACTTAAATCTTGCCCGATGAATAAATATTGCAATAAAAGTTTTAATCATCACTTCAATGATGAATATACTTTGAGTCCTATCTTGAAAAAAGCTACTGATTATTTGTGGTCAGAATGTGCAATTGATGAAAATGAGAATGGTGATTTTGATAAGTATGCAAGCTTAACAAGGGCAGAATCTGTTAAAAGTGTAATTAATGGCTTTGGCCTTTATGAAGCTTGTCAGATTCATGTACCATATGAAGATGTGGGCTTGAATGATTGGTTTTACCCCTATATTGCCTGCGCTGTTAAAAATCATATTATTAATAGCATGGTAAGTAACTTTATGCCTGACTATCCAGTGACAAGTGCTGAAGCAATAAAAATGATTGTTGTTGCAGCTCAAAGTGCTAATTTGTTGAATTTTGTTAAAGACAAAAAGGCTTATTTTAAGGAAGTTCCAAAAGACCATTGGTCTTATATTTATTACGAGACTTTGGATCGTTATGGGAATCTTAGTTTTTCTCTGGATAATATTCCTCGTGATGGACATATTAGCAAAGGAGAATTTGCATTGATTATGGCTTCACTTTCACCATGTTTCTGTGGAAATGTTCCTGTAGAAACTTGGGAGATTTGTGATCAAGAATCTTTTTCTTGCATTGATAAATAAGGAGCTTAGTAAAAGGCGTATGCATTTATGTATGCGCCTTTTAGTTTATTGCTGAATCTAATATGTTTCTTGGGTAGTCGACTTCTTCTTTTCTAATAAAAGTATTGTCTTCAACCGTTGCCTTTATATAAATCTGATATGAAGGATAACTTATTGGAGCATTTGTTTTTAACTGATATTCAAGATAATCAATTAATGAACCATCTTCTTTAATCAATTGATTTATTAAACGTATTTTTAAAACTGGTTCTTCTATTGTATCTAAAATACTTCCCAATGATTCTTTATCATAATCTCCATCATAGGAATGAAGATCAAGGAAATCTGAATCTTGATTAAAAATCTTTGGATTATCTTCTATGTAAGTAGCACTTATTAATTCCTGTAATTTATATGAACAATCTTTGTTTTCACATTTCCCAAAAAGAACAATATCTAAAAGTTGTTGATCATCATCTTTAAGTTCTTGGTTATCGGGAACTTGTATATTTAGTTCAATATCTTCCACTGTTGTATCTGCATCTTCATGATAGAGTGGAATTTCAAGATTATCTATTAAACTGTTTCCAAAAAATAATTTATTCCAATTTTCTTTTGGAATGGTATATGTTTGACCATCTCCATCATGTCTAGCTTCAATATAGAATTCTAAATAAAGATCTTTTGCAGCTGCTAATTGATCTCCTTTTAGATCGCTACATTTTCCATCATTAGCTTCATCAGCGACTCCTGCCTCATATGAACATGTGATTGGTCCTAAATTAAAACCTGCACTCTTACCTTCTATTTCAGTTTTTAAATATTCAAAAACTGAACTTGTGACGTCTCTGGCAGTAAAAAAATTATTGGTGTTTTTTATTATTTGATAAGTGTCATAAACAATTGAATTTATAATTAAGGCAAAAAGCATCAAAAGAGAAAAAATTATTAATGCTACAATTGAAATAACTCCTTTTGATTTATTAGAAAATTTCATACAAGAATTCTATCATAGCTTTCTTCTTTCAAAAATACATTCGCAAAAATCATGATAATCTCTATAATTCGATTATGATATCTTTTTCTAGAAATAATAGAGGCTTCACTTTAATTGAAATTTTAATAGTTGTATTTTTATTAGTTTCTTTAGGGGCAGTTGCTATTAATTCTTATGTTAATGCAGATAAAAGCTATCAATTTATTTCAAATTATAAAAATGCCATTTCAACTTTAAGAACTGGACGTTTATATGCTTTTACTAACCATGAAATAAAAGGTTTAGATTTCGATCATTATGGAGTTTATATAAATGAATATTGTATTGTTTTATTTGCAGATAGTGTTAGTAGCAAATTTAAATTTAATCCTGATCCAAGTGAAGAGCTAGGTGAAAATTGTTTGGGAATTGCTGAAGTATCACCTGAAAATCCTGCTCCCCAATATGACCATATTATTCAAACAAAAAAGTTTATTTTTAATGAAATGAATTATAAATTTAATATTGATGGTTCAAATATGCCCATGGCTATATTTTATGAATTAAGTAGTGGCAAGGTAGAAATTTACGATAATAATGGAACCGCCATAGATGTAAAATCTTTAAAAATTACGCTTAGTGATGAAGAAAATAATTTAAGTAAATCTATATCATTTTTTAAATATTCAGGTTTAAGTGAAGAATCTAATTAAAAACATCAAAGGATTAATATTGGCTGAAGCTTTGATTTCAGTTGCTATGCTAATTATGGCTTCTGTAGCAATGACAACAGTTTTGCGGAATTCTATTAATGCTACTTCTTCTTCAAAGAATTTTTTAATTGCTGAAAATTTATTAATAGAAGGTGTTGAAGCTGTAAAAAATATTAGAAATTCAAACTGGCTGATTAGACCGATTGAAAAAGCATGCTGGTTGGTTCCAGATCCAGCAAGTTTAATAAATAATCCGCCTAATTGTGGAAATTCTTTGGTAGAATCGTATAATGAGTATCAGGTTAAGTTTAGTGATCACTGGTTTTTATCAGACTATGAAGAAAATCCAGACTCTGATTTTCAAAGGAAAATTATTTTTGATGAAATAGATACAGAGATTGCAGTATTTCAAGTTTCTGTTTCTTGGAATAATGGAAACAAAGATATTTCTAGAAAATTTGTTCTACATAATTATTTATAATGAAAAAAGGTTTTACATTAGTGGAAGTTATCATAGCAATTAGCATATTTGTTTTTGTAACTACAGTAGCTAGTAATATACTTATTAATTTTTCTATACTGGAGAAAAAAACAAACATTCAGAATGTGATTTATGAAGATATTAGAATTATTATCACTCAATTAAGTAATTTAATAGAATCTGGAACAATTGACTATGAAGAATATTATAGTATGAATGTAATTCAGAATAATAATGATACAAAGTATTATGGCTTGTATAATGGGATCTATTCCAGTCGTTTTCATAGCCCTGGTTTAAGTGGCGAAGATTTAGGAACTATTTGTAGTAATGATGAATGTAGTTTTATTCTACCTGCAACAATTGATACCCCAACCGGACAAAATCATTTTAATGATGCTGATGATGCATCTGCCTTTTGTGATCAAACTATTAGCGAATCACCGGTAGATTGTGACGATGGATTAAATAATGTTAGTGAACTTTATCTAATAGATAAAACTGGAAGCAAAAAAACTATTATTGGACGTAAATTGATAGCAAAATTAGAACCAGCTGATCCAGCTCCAGATCCAGCTGATCATTATGCTTTGGCTATTTTAGAAATGGCAGGAAAGGATTACGACCAAAATGGAATTGTAGATCTTTTCTCATGTACTAAGGACTTTAATTGTGAAGATGAGGTAAGTGTTTTGAAGAAATATCCATTTGTTGATGAAGGCAATTACTACAATATTAAATTAGCTAAGCAAAGTGATTTAGAAGTTGCTTTTGATATAGATACAAGTCAGTTTATACCAATTAGTCCTTTAAGAATTAATATTACAGATTTAAGTTTCACTATCAATCCAATTGAAAATCCTTATCTAGCTTATAATGAAAGAGACAAGCTTTATCATCCGTCAGTTGCTATTTCTATAACTGTTGATTTATCTGAACAAGAGACTTTGAATTATCCTGGAAAATTTGAGCCTATCACCTTTAAAACTACTATATCTGCTGGAGTTGTAGGCGAAATTGTCAGTTATCCTCCAGTGAAGGATTTTTATCAAGAAGGTGAAAATAGTTGGATTAATGATGTTTTTTCAAATGACTAATACAAACTCCCCTTTTGGTTTCTTTTCTTCGAAGTGTTTTATGGCATCTGAAATATTCATGCGCAATGTCTCCTCATAAATTTTGGTTATTTCTCTGGCAATTGCAATTTCACGATCACCAAAATATTCTAAGAAATCTTTGAGAGTTTTTAAAATCCGATGTGGTGATTCAAAAATCACTATTGTTCTTTTTTCATCCACTAAAGATTTGAGCAAAGTTTGTCGGCCTTTTTTAACAGGAATAAATCCTAAATATAAAAATTGATTCATTGGCTTGCCACTCATCACTAAAGCTGCGAGTAAACTGGATGCTCCTGGAATTGGTGAAATTTTAATATCTTCCTCAATAGATTTTTTTATAAGTGAATATGCTGGATCTGAAATTCCTGGAGTTCCAGCATCAGAAACTAAAGCTACAGATTGTCCTTCTTTCATCATATCTACCAGTTTATCTACTTTGTGCGAGCTACTATATGAATGGTAACTTAAAACTTTGGTTTTGATTTCATATTTATCTAAAAGTTTTCTTACATGACGAGTGTCTTCTGCAGCAATGCAATCAACTTCTTTTAAAGTTCGAACTGCTCTAAAAGTTATATCTTCTAAATTCCCGATTGGTGTTGAGACTATGTAAAGCATATTGTTTTTTTGCTTTTAGTGATACTTGGCGATTTAATATATAAAGGATGAATGATTTTTTCAGCCTTTCTATCTTCATTGATTAATTTTAGCATTGTAGCCCCGAAAGATTCGTTAGTTTCTTTGAATTTCATGTTCGTTAACTGTTCTTTTTGAATATCTGTAATGTCACCAGAAACCTCAGTAATTCCTTTTTGATTCATATCTTCTAAATTTAAAAGTTCAGTTTCAGAATTGATCGATTCACTTAAATAAACTCCTCCACTTCCAGCATAAACAATTACTGGAAGATCTGTTTTATTATGCAAATATTCAAAAGTACTAATGCTGCAAAGCTTTGCATTGGTTAAATATGAAATAGTGTTAGCAACTGTTACACCAATTCGAAGACCAGTAAAAGAACCCGGACCTTTAACGCAATAAATCTGGTCTATATTTTCATAGCTTAAATTATTTTGATTAAGCATCTGCTCAATTGCTGGCATTAATTTTTCAGCCTCATTGTTCTCACTTTTCCAAGTTAGCTCCTGGCTAATATTGCCATCTTCAAAAAGAGCGATTGAAGTATGAGACGATGCTGTGTCGATTGCTAGAGTTATCATGCTACTTATATACCGGAGATCTTTGTTGATGGGTAGAGCTTTTTAGTATAGATCTGCTATCTCCACACCAGTATAATAATGTTTGAGAATCTTTTCATAATTATAGCCAGCATCAGCCATACCTTTAGATCCACAGCCACTTAAACCGACTCCGTGACCATAGAAATAAGTTCCATCGCAGTAGCTGTCGGAAACGCTTTTTAGGTAAGGCGTGAAATCCCAGCCCCAAACTTCCTTGGCACTTTTGGTAGCTACTCCATCTGAGGAACTGAAATATGGAGTTTTTACGAGTTCACCATTATAAGTTACAACTTTACCTCTTGTTGCATTAACTGCTGATGAAATATTTGGAGCTCTTAATTCGAATCCATAACCAAGATATTTTTGACTAACATTTGGATCATCATCTAAATGATAAGGCTTGCCTGGGAATTTCTCATCTATATCTATGTAATATTTAGCATAAGTTCTAGCGGCTATCATTAAAGCTTTTATTTTCTCCGTTGGATCAGCATTTAGAACTTCTCCGAGTCCTTTCAAGTAATATTCTAAATCAAGTTCATTGATTACAATTAAATCATCACCTTCTTCTCTAACTTCTAAAACTCCCCGATAAGTATTGTCATTTAAACTTGGATTCCAAGCTGGCCTATTTTCGAAATTAATAATTTTTAAAATTCCATCTGTTTCAAAACGAACTGATTCGTTGTATCCAAGTTCTTTATTATTAACTGCCAGCATTTCTTTTGTTACTCTGGCTGAAGAGCCGTCTGTAACTTTAGCAACAAGTTTGCCATCAGTATAAACTTCAACATCACTATTTGAACTGATTTCTGGCTCTCCATCAAAGCTAATTTTTACTCTGATATTATTGTCAGTTGAAACTGGAATTTCTAATTTTTCTAAAACTAAATATGAAATCAAAATAGGTATTCTTACTAATTTTTCTTTTTTATATTTTGGAGTAAAAATCAAACTTCTTTTAGTAATTTTTGCATCTTCATCTAGGACTACATTAAAACTCATTTTAAAAGTTTCTCCTGTTTTTATATTTTCATCTGAAACTACTAGGTTTTTTATATCAATATCAGCATGTCTTAAGAAATTTGCTTTTAGATATTTTGATTGAATGTTTTTTCCACCAATATTCCTGAAATTAAGAGAAACTGTATAAGATTTATCTTGTCTAAATGACTTTGTTGTCATTGAGTCTGTTAAATTAAGTTCATAATCTTTTTCATAAAATAAAGTTTCAATATTGAAGTTTTCAGTGTTATTCCAAATCACTCCATCTATATGTGGGGTGAATGTTTCTGTGTAATATGTTGGAAGGTCTGGACTTTGTAATTTAAAATTAAAATTCGCAGTTTTTCCTGGCTTAACTTCCTGTTCTGTCATTTTAATTTTTGCTCCTAAATCACTTAATAAAATAATATCTTTCCAAGTTACGTTTCCTGTGTTTTTTACTTTTATAGAAATATTCTCCTGATTACCTAGTTTTATTTTACTAGAAGCTAGATCTGCATCTATTACTTCAAAGTCATAAATAGCTTCTTGAACTTTTACTGGCAAAATGAAGGCATCTTCTACATTATCTAATTTTATTTTCAAAAAGTCTGTTCCAGATTTTGTTGAGGCCTGTATTGTAAATTTAAAAGTAGCTATTTCACCAGATTTGGTTTCTGTATTTATTTGTACTTTATTTGGAAGTCCGAGGATGCTGCTATCTTTATTAATAGTGAGGTAAGTAGGACTATCCCAAGTTTCTGTACCGATGTTTTCAAATTTTAAAGTGATTGTTTTTGCTTCTTCTGGCTGCAGTTCTACATAATATAAATCTGAATAATTTTGAAAATCATATTCTTTTACAAATTTTGTTTTTTCTTCATTGATTTGGGCAGCAACTGTTCTAATTACTGGCAATTGATCATAAAGATACTGCCCAGGACAAGTTGTAGACATTACATCTCTATGACCTAAAATATTTTTAGAATATTCTCCTCGAAATTTAGATTTTCCATCTGCTTCAATATTATGAATTTTAGATTTAATATTAGTTAATTTATTTAAAGCATTAGTTACTGCTTCTGGAACTTCCTCATTTTGATAGTTTCCTAACACAGCAATTCCGATAGAACCATGATTTGCTGGACCTGCATGTGCTGCAACAACTCCTTCTCCTCCATATCTTCCTTCATAAATATTACCTTGTTGATCTATTAAATAATTATAGCCAATATCTCCCCAGCCTCGAGACATTGAATGATAATAGTAAATATCACGAACAGCCTGCATTGGATTATCTAAATTGCTGGTACCTGTTGTGTGATGCACAATAATTTTCTTAACTTCTTCTGGATATTGAAGTGGCCATTTATATTTATCACCATTTTCATCATGTTCAACTGTTCTATCAATTATTAATTCATCAGCAAATTCTTCATAAAAATCATCGCTAAGTTCGATAAGATCTGGCTCAATATTGTTATTGCTTAAATATCTATATGATTCATTTGCTCCCCACGTTTCTCTATCAATAATTCCAATTGGATTAGCTAAATTTTCTGTTGAAGTTGTGGAAATTGATGAAGCATATTCTCCACGCAAAAACTCTGGAATATTTATCATTTTTCCTGATCTAATAAAATGGGTATTGATATCTTTTATATAAGGGGAATTTTTACCATCACCAAACATTGCAAATTTATACTGTACAGCTGTTGCCAGATTTGTTGAGGCAAGGGCATACTTTTTAACTGCATTTTTATCATCTTGGAAAAAATCTTCCTCTTCCTCTGTATCTAGCCACTTAGTCCATTTATTATCTACTTTGAACCTTATTGCTAGCTCTACTTTAGTTCCTACTGGAAGAGCTTCGTACCAAGAAATTCCAACAGAACTGAAATTAAAATCTGCAGAATATTCTTGAGAAATATATCTGTCTTGTGTTTTATATGGAGCTAGTGAAGTTGAAGAAACTATTTTGCGAGAATCCATAGTTATAAATTTTGGCCCTTTGACCTCGACTTCATCTGTTTTTGTACTTTCAAATAGAAAATTACTAAGCAATATGCTGCTTATGATTGTTAGACTCAATAAAGTTCTTTTGAAATTCATTTTAAAGCGTAAAAACGTCTGTTCATAATAGCATTTTTTGACTTATTTATCAATTTAATAAGCTTTGTATATTAAACAATTTCGATACAATATCCAGGTATTTAATTCAACTTTATTATGAAAAAATTTATAACATTTGTTAATTGCCTATTAATCACTTTATTACTAACTGGATGTGCTAAAACTCCTGTTGATGGTGGTGGAGAAACTCCTCCTAAAAATGGTGAAGAAACTCCTATTGAAGAGGAAAAAGTAGATCCTGTTGATGATTGGGTTTATGAACCTGAAACTTATGAAGAAGAATTCATGACCAGATCTGCCCCAACTGGATCTTATAAATCAACTGCTCCAGCACCTGTAATGATGGAGTCAACATTTGATATGGCTATGGAAAGTGAATCAATTGGTTTTTCAACTGGAGGTGCGAAAGATGTTGGTAATTTTAGAGAAAATATCGAAAATGGTTATTTGCCTTTACCAACAGATCTAACTTATGAAGGTTTATTTTATGATTATTATTTTGATACTGGACAAGAAAAAGAATGTCAGCATTTATTTTGTCCATCATATAATTTTGCGATCACTGAAGATCCTTTCTCTGAGGAAGAAGATATTTATCTAGCAGTTGGTTTGAACTCTGGAATAAAAGAAAGTGATTTTGAAAGAAAGAAATTAAATTTAGTTGTTGTTTTAGATATTTCTGGATCTATGGATTCATATTTTGATGAATATTATTACGATGATCCTTATGGCTTTGATGAATGGAATTATGATGATTCAAAAACAAAAATGGATATTGCTAATGAATCTATTGTTGGTCTTTTAGACCATTTAGAGGATGATGACAGATTTGGAATGGTTCTTTTTGATGACCAAGCATATTTAGCTAAGGAGCTAAATAAAGTCAAAAATACAAAAATGGATAGTATTAAAGATCATATTTTAGAAATTGAAGCGATGGGTGGAACAAATATGGAATCTGGAATGGAAATGGCAACAGACTTGTTTGATGAATATATAAATGCTGATCAAAGTGAATATGAAAATAGAATTATCTTCTTAACTGATGCCATGCCTAATATTGGTTATGGTGATTATGGCTTAACAAACATGATTGAAAAGAATGCTAATAATAATATTTACAACACATTTATTGGTATTGGTTTAGATTTTAATACTGAATTGATTGAAGCTATTTCTAAAGTTAAAGGATCAAATTATTATGCAGTTCATTCAGCTGATGATTTTATGACAAGAATGGATGATGAATTTGAATACATGGTTACTCCACTTGTTTTTGACTTAGAATTAAAACTTAATGCTAATGGATACGATATTGAAAATGTTTATGGTTCTCCAGAAGCAGATAAAGCAACAGGTGAAATAATGTATGTAAATACATTGTTCCCATCAAAAGTAACAGCTGGTGAAACAAGGGGTGGAATTGTTCTACTAAAACTCTATAAAAAATTTAAGGATGCTTCTTTAGATATTGAAGTAAGTTATCAAGATAGAAATGGTGAGGAGTTTAGTAATACACAATCAATTACTTTTGAAGAAGAAGATGCTGAATATTTTGCAAATAATGGAATACGAAAAGCAGTTTTACTTGCTAGATATGCCGATTTAATCAAGAACTGGTTAATCTATGAAAGAGAAGATGATAGTGAAGATCCTGTTATAAGATGTGGGAATGAAGGAATTTTTATACCTGAATATATCCCTGAATATACCTTGAGTGAATGGGAAAGAACATCAATGGATCTAACTGTATCTACTGGATATAAAACATTATTCACAGAATTTGCAGATTATTTTGAAGATGAAATGAAAGCAATTCGTGATGATGAATTGCAGCAAGAATTAGATCTTTTAGAAAAATTGATTTCAGCTGAAACTTTAGAAAAGGTAACTGATGATGGCTGGTTATATGATGGAGATGATGAATTTTTCTATTATTAATTAAATTTTTCCTTTACAATAAGCACTTTTCCCTCTAAGATTTTGCTTAGTCAATTTCTACGGCGTTTTTTTTAAATTTAAATTTTAGATTATAAGCTTCGAATATGGAGGTCTCTTATAACCTTAGGTATCAAAAACAGAGTTTTTCTAGCCCTAAAACTATAGATAAAGAAGGAGAAGTCATTATCTATACAAAAGGGTTTAGATTAAAAGGAAAGGGGGCAGGCGATAAAGGTGAACTTATCAACTTTTCTGAAATAAAAGAATTTTATTATAGAAATGAAAAAGTATTTTTTATAACTTTCAATAAAGAAAAATATGTTTTATCTGATTCTGGAACTCAATTTAATCAGCTTATTGTTGACCTTTATAAATCTCGAAATGAATTTTTAATGGATGCTTTATTTATGAAAGGGGGTAAACTTAAAGCAGAATTTGAAGGAAACTTTAATAGACTAAGTAAGTTTTCTAAACCTATAAATAAAGGACAGGCTAAGTTAAAACTTTATGAAAGAAGCTTAGTGATTGTCCCTAGTGGACAAGATGCTTTTAGTATTCATTTTGATTTTGTGAATTTTTATGAATTCAATGAAGATGAATATACTTTAAAAATTGTGATGGATGATGGTGTTGTTCTAGAAATAGATCAACTTGGTAATGATTATGAAGTTTTTGAAGAAAAAATGAATCAATTACTAGGTGGTATGTATCAAAGTGTTGTTAACGATGTGCTTAAACAAGCTTTTATAGAATTTCATGCAGCAACATTATTAAAATTGGCTTATAAAATGAGAGGTGGAAAAGCAGTTAGTCTTAAGGATATTCAAAAAATGGATAGTGATTTAGCAGTAGCTGTTGAAGAATTTATCTATGAAGATGAAATTTTCAGCCAAAAAATTAAAATTCTGCGAGATCTTGTTGATGAATATAATATTTTTTATGGTATAGCAAAAGATAATGCTGTTAAAGATAGTTATATAAGATGGGTTTTATTTACTATTCCTGAAAAGAATGTGGTTGCTTTTTCAATTTTACCTAGATGGCAACAAGGTGGTCAGGTAGAGGAAAACCCTATTTATCCTCATAAGACTTATTTTTTCAGAATAATAATGGAAAAAGGAAGTCCAGCAGATAAAGTGGAAGATAAAGTAAAGGAAATTGATCAATCCCTAGTTAATTTAAATTTCATAAAAGATCCTTGCTATAAAGATAAGAGAGAACTTAAACACTCGCCTTATCAATATGCTATTAGAAAACTTCCTTATTTACGTATTTTAAGAAAATCTTTTGCAGGTGTTGCTGACAATACTGATGTTAAAGAATGGCAAAAACAAGTGAAGGAGATAATGAAAAATGCTGCCTTGAAATAAATTTCAAATAGTAATAGAATCGACTCACTTAATCTTAACTATTTTAATTATGTCAGCAACATTTACAGATGCTAACTTTGAAGAAGAAGTGCTTAAATCTGAAATACCAGTTTTGGTAGATTTTTATGCTGACTGGTGTGGGCCTTGTAAAATGATGGCTCCAATTATTGATGATCTTGCAAAAGAATATGATGGAAAATGGAAAATTGGAAAATGTAATATAGATGATGCTCCTGATACAGCATCAAAATATGGAATTTCTAGTATTCCAAGTTTGAAATTTTTCAAAAATGGTGAAGTTTATGATGAGAAAATTGGTTTTGCATCTAAAGAAGCTATTGTTGAGAAACTAACTTAAAAACTTTTGAGTCTCACTTACAGCTAACTCATCTGCCAAATTATTGTATTTATTATTGGCATGCCCTTTTACCCATTTCCACGTAATATTTAGCCAGGCTCTTTGCTTGTCTATTTCAGCCCAAAGATCTTGATTAGCTTTCTTTTTCCAGCCTTGATTCATAGTTTGAATAATCAAATTTGAATCACTAAAGATTTTTATAGTTTTATCTGCCAAATTTTCTTTTTCTTTTTTAAGCCACTTTAATGCTTCGATAATTGCCTTCATTTCCATTCTATTATTTGTAGTGTCTTTTTCTCCACCACTTAACCTGAATTCTTGATCTTCAAAATGAATTACTGCTCCCCAACCACCAGGTCCAGGATTTCCAGAACAACTTCCGTCTGTATGAATATGAATTTCGCTATTTTCCATATGATGATTTTAGCATAATATATCAGTATGAAAATCTATATTATTCAAATAGGTAAAACTAAGGATAAAAATATTGCAGAACTTGTGTCGGAATATATTAAAAGAACTTCTCCTTATGCCAAAGTTGAGTTTATAACTTTAAATGAAGAAAAACTTACAAGCAGTAAAACAAAGGAAAAAATCATTGAACTTGAAGGTGAGAAAATATTGAAAAATATTTCTAGTGAGTTTGTTGTGGCTCTTGATGAAAAAGGTAAACAGTTTGCTTCTACTGACTTTGCAAGAATAATTAAAAAACAAAAAGATGCAGGACAAAAAATTACTTTTATTATTGGTGGTGCTTATGGTCTTTCTAATGAAGTAAAAGCTAAGGCAAATTTAATACTCTCCTTGTCTAAAATGACTTTTACTCATGAGATGGCTAGGCTTTTCTTGATGGAACAAGTTTATAGGGCTTTTTCTATCATTGCTGGGAAGGGCTACCATAATGAGTAGAAAAATGATATAATGATCTGAAACAAAAACAAAAATTAACCAAAATTTTATGGCAGAAGTTGTAATTTATACAAAATCTTATTGTCCTTATTCAAAGGAATGTAAAGAATTTTTAAACTCAAAAGGAGTAGATTTTGCTGAAAAAGTTATCGATGAAGACCCAGCTCTTTCAGTAGAAATGGCAAGTAAGTCTGGAGAAAGAACTGATACTCCTCAAGTTTTTATTAATGGTCATCACATTGGTAGTGGTGATGATATGAAAGCTCTAGATAGCACTGGGAAACTAGATAAAATGTTAAACCTCTAAAATATGGGGAAATTATTCAATTTAATTTGTTTAATTATAGTAGCTTTTTTCGTATATCAATATCATTCTGGTGATATCACTAATACTGATATTTTGAGATATTCAAGTGAATATATTGAATTAGAAGAAGATGAGGAAGATCAAATTGATGTTGTAATACTAAAAAATAAAACAAATGATTTAAAAAATTTTTTAATAGAATCTCCTAATGATTTTGATCAGATCTTCTTAATTGCTGAAAATCATTCTTGGCAAGGAAGAGATGCTATATTGTCTAACAATAAAATTGGCGCACTAAATATAAGATCTTCATTTTGGGCTTTTGAAAAAGAAAAAGGTTTTTATTATAAATTAAAGTTAATTGAAAATTATTTTCCAAAAACTAAAATCTTACCAATTTTAATTAAAGATTTTGCTAGTACTGATGATTTGGATAATTTAGCAGATAAAATTGCTACAAAATATAATGGTAAAACTTTAATAATTGCCCTTTCAGATTTATCAAAAACCTACAGTGATCAATTAACTAAGTTCCATGATGAAATTAATTTAGAAATGATTAAAAGTTTAGATTCTGAAATTGTTTTTGATCTAAATCTAGATAGTGCTCCTGTACTTTATTTAGCATTTGAACTATCAGAAAAACCTTTATTTTATGGTGAAAAATTTGTCTCAACTGATAAACCACTTAGTATTATGGCATTTGGAGATATGATGCTTGGAAGATATGTGAGAACTTTGATGGACAGATATGGTAAGGACTATATTTTTGAAAATATACGAGGTAAAGACAATGAATTTTTCAAAAACACAGATGTTGTTTTTGGAAATTTAGAAGGACCAATAAAAGGTCATGGGCGAAGTGGTGGGACTTCAATGGTTTTTGCTTTCAATGAAGATATTTCTGATTTCCTAAAAAAATATAATTTCAACTTAGTTTCACTTGCTAACAATCATGCTGTAGATGCAGGTTGGAGTGGAAGAGATACTACTATCGATGCCTTAAATAAGAGTGGAGTTGATTGGTGTGGACATCCTAGCGAAGCAGATCCTTATAGTGTTTATTACAAAGATAATTTTGCTTTTGTTTGTTTGCATGATGTTACATTCAAATTAGACGATAATGCTGCAGTTGAATTAATCAAAGAAGTTCGTAAAAAAGTTGATTACCTGATAGTTACTATTCATTGGGGTTATGAATATCAACATACTGCAAGCTTTGGAAATCAAATTGAACCTGGACGTGCCTTTATTGATGCTGGCGCTGATATGGTAATTGGTCATCATCCTCATGTAGTCCAAAATTTTGAAATTTATAAAAATAAACTTATTTTTTATTCTCTTGGAAATTTTGTTTTTGATCAATATTGGTCTAGTGAAACTCAAGAAGAATTGGCTTTAGGAATTATCATGCAAGAAGACCGAATTAAAGTTTATTTATTTCCTATGAAAAGTAAGATGTCTCAATCAAGATTGATGAATGAAGTAGAAAAGAAAGCTTGGTTTGAAGAATTCATAAGCTATGGAGATTATTCTGAAAGTACTAAAAATCAAATACATAATGGATTTATTGAAGTGAAAGATTAATTCATGTATAATTCTCATTAATAAAATAATTCTTATGAAAATTAAATTTGCTGGGGCTGCTGGAGAGGTAACTGGATCTAAACATTTAATAACCTTTAATAATAAAAAAATACTTCTAGATTGTGGAATGTTTCAAGGTCGACGTAAAGATGCTGATGAAAAGAATAGAAATTTACTTTTTGATCCTAAAGAGCTAGATGTTGTTATTTTGTCACATGCTCATATTGATCACAGTGGTGATTTGCCAATTTTAATTAAACAAGGATATAAGGGGCCAATTTATTCTACTCATGCAACCAGAGATCTATGTAACTATATGCTTTGTGATAGTGCTTATATACAAGAACGTGAAGTCGAATATTTAAAAAAGAAAAAGAAATATAAAGAAAGTGGCCAAGTTCCTGAACCACTTTATACAATGGAAGATGCTGAAAAAACTTTAAATCTTTTTCATGCAGTGAATTACGAACAGAGCTTTATTGTTGAGGAAGGTGTTGTAGCTTCATTTTATGATGCTGGTCATATTTTAGGATCAGCTCTAACTCATTTAATATTTTACGACAAAAAAACCAAGAAACATTTGAGATTATGTTTTACTGGAGATTTAGGAAGAAGAGGTCTTCCTATCCTTAGAAATCCTCAAGCAATTCCAGCAACAGATATTTTAATTAGTGAATGTACTTATGGAAATAGACTGCATGCTTCTATCAATACTGTGAATGAAGATCTGGCAGTTGTGGTTAATGAAGTTTGTAAAAAAGGTGGTAAATTAATTATTCCTGCCTTTGCTTTAGAACGTGCTCAGGAAGTTGTGTACCATCTTAATGTATGTACTAAAAAGGGATTGATCCCTGAAATCCCTATATATGTTGATAGCCCTTTGGCTGGTAACTTAACAGAAGTATTTAGAGCCCATCCTGAATGTTTTGATACAAAAGTATTTGATGAATTTATTCAACATGGAAATAATCCATTTGGTTTTGGAAAATTGAAATATACAAGAAGTGTGGAAGAATCTAAGTCTTTAAATAATAAAACAGGTCCAATGGTAATCATTTCTGCTTCAGGAATGTGTGAGCATGGTCGAATACTTCACCATTTAAAAAATCATATAGAAGATAATAAAAACACTGTCCTGATTGTGGGTTATCAAGCTGATCATACTTTAGGTAGAAAGCTTGTTGAAGGTCAAAAACAAGTAAATATATTTGGTGATTCATATAAAGTTAGAGCTGGTGTTTATGTTATGGATGCTTTCTCTGGACATGCTGACAGAAGTGATCTTCTAGACTATATTGGGAAGATTGAAGATGTTAAAAAAATATTCTTAGTTCACGGTGAACAAACACAGCTACATGCTTTTACAGATGCTTTAGGTACAAATGGTTTTAATGATGTCCACGTCCCTTTTTACGGTGAAGAAGTTGAAATACCTTTCGAATAATTATTAAGACAAGTGCAATAATAATTGTAATACCAATACCCCAAAATTTTTGATATTGCATCTTTTCTTTTGTACCTTTAACTATTTTATCTATTGTCTGTATTTCTTCTTTACTTAAGATATTAGATGATTCTTCTACTACTGCGTCTTGTTCAAGAAAACTTATAATTTCCCCTTGCCCTTCGAAATATTGGTCTTGATAAATCATTAATGGAACTCGTCCATTTTTATAAGCAACTTTTTTAGACATTTCTACGTATAAATCCATATTTTCACTTACCTCATATTCTTTAATATCAAAATCTTCATAAGAATTCTTTAGCTGCATTTCTTCTTTTAAAGAATTACAATGTGGACAGGTTTCACTCATAAAAAGAACATATTCTGCAAATGCTTGTGGGGCTATTGAGAGAAATATTAATGATGTAATTAATAATTTTTTCATGATTTAAATGTCATCTTTTTACTTAATGGTCTAATTAATAGAATTGTAAATAAAGTTATAGAGAATACAAGCGCTATTAAAACTGAAAATATTTCTTTATCTATAATTCCTTTTTGTAATCCAATCGAAATTATAATCAAATCAACAGTTCCCCTACTATTCATCGTTAAACCAATGAGGATAGATTTTCTAGCTTTAATTTTTTGTAAAAAGGCAGCTAATCCAGCTCCTATAAATTTCCCGAAAAATGCAGTTATAAAAAGGGCTATAAATAATTTTGGATGATTTTTTATTCCTTGAAAATCAAGATTGAAAGCTAAGGTTGTAAAGAAAATTGGCCCAAGGAAACTATAACTTAAACCATATATTCTATCTTCAATTTTCTTGAAAATTTTCTTATCTATAACTTCTTCACGAATAAATAAACCTGCCAAGAAGGCTCCTATAATAACATGTAACCCTATCCATTCAGCAAAATAACCAAGAGTAAGAGCTATAATTAAAGTTAAGGTAAAACCTTTACTCTTGAAGAATTTACCAAGATAGCGTTGAGTTTTTATTCCTCCAATAATAATTATTGCGAAGAATGCTAAAATCTTCAGCAGCATAAATCCTATTTCTCCATAATTTACTGTTCCAGTTTCAATTAATTTTAGAATAATAGAGAATATAATTAATATTAAAATATCTGTAATGATGGCGGCACTTAATATGGTGTGCCCAAATTTTGTGTTTTGTAAGTTGTAATCTTTTAATATTCTTACAGATATAGCAATTGAGGTAACTGAAATTGCAGTAGCAATAAATAATGATTGATATATTGAGAATTCAAATATATTAGAAACAATAAACCCTCCTGCAAAGGTTAATATTAAGGCTCCTAAAGCAATAAGAATTGATTTTTTTGACCCTTTGAAAAGCTCGTTTGCGTCTGTTTCTAAACCAGCATGGAGCATTAAAAAGAACACACCAAGATCAGCTAATACTTTTATTGTTTGGTTAGATGGATCTATAAGGCCTAAAACTGCAGGTCCAACCAAAATACCTCCTAAAAGTTCACCAAAAATTACAGGCAAATTGAAGATACGGAAAATCTTACCCATTCCCCAAACCACAACCATTAAAATCAACAAACTATGAAAATCTTCCATAATAAAATCTTTAGACCCACGGAATTATATCAGAGATGATCTTTATTTGGAAAATCTAATTTATTAAACTGTGTTACATAGACCAAGACCAATAGTTGCTGCATCAGGCATGTACTCCTGATCAGAATATTGTTCAGTTTCTATATACTCGCTACACTCATAACCAGGATCACAATCATCATCCGATTCGCAAAGGCTCTGATCTCCTAAAAAGCGGTAATTAAACACAGCACCTATTTCTATTAGAGTAATGCTTAAATTATTCCCATCAGGAGTAACATCATAACTATAGCTAACAAATCCAGTTGCATTTGATGTGCCAACACCAAGAGTCATATTTGGAGCAGGATAAGGCACTCCCGGACCACAATTTATGATAGGACCAGATAATGGATCTATTTTTTTGATTTTTAACTCTTCATAAAATTCACCTTCTGTAGGAAGTTCTGTTCCAGCTTCCATAGCATTATAATAATCTAGATTATAAGCTGAAGAATTTTCAAATTCAGCATCGACAAGCCCTGTAATAATACATTCTAGATTACCACTAAACCCTTCTTGACTACTAATAACATCCACTATTGATGACCAAAGAATATATTTCTCTGTTGAATAGTCTATTGTCATTGTTCCATCCGGCTTCATAGTTAGAGTATGCCCTTTAAATAATTTTTCTTCTCCTTGTACCGTGAGAGATGTAAGCTGCCACCTTCCAATTAAAATTGTATCTACACCATTAACAATTGCACTATCCCAATCTGTATCAGAAATTGTGTCGTCTGTATCTAAATCAAAATCCTCATCTTCTGTTGTATCTTCTGTTGTATCTTCTGTACTTGTGTCACTTGAATCTGATTCAGGGTCAGGGTCAGATCCTTTACATCCTGTTCCTGTTAAAAGAGTTAGGATTAGGCAAATGATTAAAAATTTTCGTGTTTTTAACATATCTTTAAAAATTATTATCATTATTTTAAACTTATTGATGTTTTTTTAAAAGACTATTTAAATTTTGTATTTTCTTTGATCTAATCTTGATCTATTTGGAAAATTTAATTTCATCTACCGAATTAACTATGCATGCATTTGCATCCCACATGTTAACTACAGCATTAGATATGGGACTATCATCTTCAGCGTAAGGACTTTCTTCAGAAGGAGTGCCATATTTGCTTAAACGTCCACCTATTGTGTCTAAAGGAACTATAATTCTGACATCTTTATATCGTTTAATTATTGAAAGTACTGTTTGTTGAACACAAGTAGTAGTTGTACAACCAGAAACAATAATATATCTAATTCCTTCATTTATTGATGATCGAATTGTATTTATAGCTTCCTCCGATTCACATGCATCATTTGTTTCTTTAGTGATTATTCTTGTATTAGCAGGTGGCCTAATCCTCTCGGACCAATCACAATCATTATTTGCTTCTGGAACACACAATTCTGTTAATGGTCCTTCATCAGTAAATTGATTTTTTTGATATTCAGATCTAATAAAAACTACCCTTACTCCATCTGGAAGTTCAGCTATAAATTCTCCTGTTTTTTCTACTGCTGCTTGAATTTTAATAAGTTGATCTGCACCAAAAGTTCGTGCAAAACTACCATCATCATCTACAAACCCCCTTTGAGGGTCGATTACAAAAACTAAGGTTTGTCTCGGATTTAATTCTATTCTATTCTTCATATTTATTTTAATTTATTTTACATCTTGAAATTACATCAAGAATCAACTTTTTGTAAAGTTCTCTAACAAAATCTACCCCTTTTTCCTCTAACATAAAATGAATTCCAGGATGACAATTTAGTTCAAGTATATAGGTTCTATTAAAATCTAAATCGCTTAAGTTTGGTGTTTTAATATCTATTGCACAATAATCTAAATTTAAAGCTATTTGTGTTTCGATTAAAAATTGTTCCATTTCTGGTCCGATATACCCCACTTCTTTAGAATAACTTGAATGATAGTTTTTAATTGCTTCATCTGATATTTTTTCATAAGCAATAACGACATTGTCCTTAAACAAAACAACTCTATATTCTGGTCCAGGAATATATTTTTGCACAATAATTTCGTGATTACTTTTGAATAAATTTATCATGTGATTAAAAAATTCTGTTTCATTGTGAACTAGTTTTACTCCTATAGCATGCGATCCTTTATTTGGCTTAATAATAACAGGGTAACCAACACTATGAGCAAATTGATTGACAATATTAAGTGATCTGCATAAATCATAAATATCTTCAGTATGAGATATTAGGTAATAAGGAGGATATGGTTTTCCAGCATCTTCTAAAAATTGGTAGCTGAGATCTTTGTTAGCACTAAGAGATGCTGCTGAATCATGATTAATACCTTCTATATATCCGTTGGGAGCAATTACAGCTTTTACATTAGTCCCATCACATAAATATTTAGGTGATTCATCTTCTAAGTCAGGATCTAAATAAATATCTAAATCTAACTCTTCTTTGGCTACTTGTAATGCTGTTCTTAATCTATTTCCCATGACTAAAATTAATTGGAGCAGATTTTAAGACAAAAAACTGTTTTTGTAAAGAACTAAATATAATTTGAAATAATTTTTTAATATCGCCTTTGTCTTTTAAACGCGTTAATATTTGCTCATGAGTAAAATAGCAATTGTTGGTGGAGGTGCTGCAGGAATGATGGCAGCGGTAGGTATTCTAGAGAAATCAAAATCTCATGAAATTTACTTAATAGAAAAAAATCCAATATTAGGAAGAAAAGTAATTATTTCTGGTGGTGGAAGATGTAATGTCACTACTGGATATACAGATTTAAAAGAGGTTCTAAAAAGTTATCCTCGAGGTGGAAAGTTTTTAAAAACTGCGATGTATAACTTTCCTTCAAATGAATTATATAAATGGGTAGAAAAACAAGGAGTACCTTTAAAAGTGGAAAAAGATATGAGAGTGTTTCCAGTTTCCAATGATGGCAAAGATATTGTTGGCATATTTGAAAAAATTTTTGAAAAGGAAAATATTAATGTGCTTTTTAAAAAAGCTGTTAAAGGAATTAAAAAATCAGAAGACAAATTTATATTAGATCTAGAAACAGAAAAACTGGAAGTAGATAAAGTAATTTTGACTACAGGCGGACAAGCATATAGACATACTGGTTCTACTGGTGATGGCTACAGCCTTGCAGAAAATTTAGGACATAGCTGCACTAATCTTGCAGCAAGTTTGTCATCTTATATTGTTGAAGAAGATTGGGTAAAAGAATTGACTGGAGTTTCATTTCCTAATGTGCAAATAAAATTTTCTAATAAACATAAGTTTATAGGTCCAATATTATTCACCCATCGTGGAATTAGTGGTCCTGCAACTTTTGCTCTATCTTCATTGGCAGCATTTGAAGAATTTGATAGAGAAACTTTATATATAGATTTTGTACCTGATAAAAACTACGAAGACGTAAAAAACTTAATAGAGCAATATTCAAAAGCTAATCCTAAAAAATCCTTCTATTTCAATCTTGCTCAATTTTTTAGTAAATCTATGGCTAAAAGTATTTGTACTAATCTTGGAATTAGTCAGGAAAAAGTTTGCCAAGAACTTTCACATAAAGATTTAAATAAATCTATAGAAGCTATTAAAAACAGTTCTATCACTTTAACTGGAAAAACTCCTGGAGATGAATTTGTGACTGCTGGTGGTGTTAAACTTGAAGAAGTAAATGCTAAAACAATGGAATCTAGAATATGTCCTGGACTTTATTTTGCTGGTGAACTTTTAGATATAGATGGTTTTACAGGTGGATATAACCTTCAAGTAGCCTGGTGCACTGGAAAATTGGCTGGGGAGAGTGCTGGGGAAATCTAAAACCTTCGGTTTCGCTTCACTTAGCAAAATGCAAAAACTTTGGATAGTGTTAAGCAGTTTGACCTAATTAGAAGTATTGATTATTTTTCAGTTTTAAGATGAATAAGAGTTCCTATACCAAATGCTATAGAGGCAAGGAAGAAACCTGTTGCATCATTAAAGAGATGTTCTTCTGTCATTCCTAAAAATTGACCATTAACTGATGCTATCCAAGTAGCTATCAAGGCTCCTAAACCAACAATTCCTGCAATAGCTGCAATGGCATGTAAAAGTGTTGACCATTTCATAGTTAAGTAAGTTAAAGATTAGATGTCTTTAATCTTAGCAATTTATTTATTGTAAGTCATTTGAAAACTGCATTTAACCTGTGAAATACTACAAATTAATGCTATAATTTAAAGATTTTATCAACCATTATGAATCAATACACTGTAAAACTTATTGGTAGTCAAATTGAAAATTTGTTGAAAGTTCTAAAAATCAATAAGCCTGTTGAAGGTAACGCGGCAGTATTTTTTGATATAGATGGTACTGTGAGTCGAAATGACAATTTAGAGCTTCTTATTACAGAAATTACAAATAGAGACCTTTTACAAAATCACAAAGAAGAAGTCGTGGAAAAAGCACGTAAATTGTGGAAAAGCCGTGATCTAGATTTTAAAGATTATCTAAAAACTGTGATAGAGATTCTTCCAAGTTTAAAATTTTTTTCAAAGGATATTTTAGAAAAAATTGCGCAAGATATCATTGAAGAACAAGGAGGTCATTACTATATTTTCCCATGGATGCTTTTAATAAGACTAAAAAATTTAGGTTATAAGTTAGTTGCCGTGTCTGGAGCACCATCATTTATGGCAGAAAAATATTTAGATAAGATTGGATTATTCCCATGGAAAGTTCATAGCTCGAAATGGATTTTTGAAAACAATGTTTTTACTGGAAAAATTGATTTAAATATTTTGGAAAACAAGGGGGATTTTATTGAAGAAAAATATAAAGATTTGTTTGATCTCGATCAGTGTATTGCCTTGGGAGATACTATTTCTGATATTTCTATGTTTCAAAAAGTTGGAAAAGCAATTGCAATTAATCCAACTTATGCATTAGCTCAAAAGGCGATAGAAGAAAAATGGGCAATACTTTTAGAACGGAAGGATTTAGTTCTAACTTTTCCTGAAGGCCGAATAAAGATTTAAAGATTTTGTTTTTGAAAAGGTGTTTAGAAAAGAGTTATAAAAACTTGTAGGATGTTTTCCTATAGCATATTTTTCTTAACTTAAACCTTTATTCACTTTTTTGCCATTTATAAATACATCCTTCACTGCTGAGCTTCCTCCTCTATAAATTAACTTTGATAATATTTGTTCTGGCTTTTGGTAGTCATTTCCACCTTTCATAGGATCAGATTTATTGTAGTCAACTATAAGAAAATCTGCTTTTTTACCTTTTTCCAAGCTACCAATTTTATCTTTCATAGAAAGGACTTCTGCTCCTCCTAATGTAGCTAAATAAAAAGCTTCCGCAATACTCATTGGTGGTCCAATTTTACCTTCTGAGAAAAGAAACAAGTATTTAGAATTTTCAATTGCTTCTTTCATTTCATTAAACATTGATAAACTGTATCCACCAGCAACATCTGTACCAAGTCCAATTCGAAGATTTTCTTTTCGAAATTTTCTGAATGGCATGATGCCACTCATTAGAAATCTATTTGATGTTGGACAGTGTGCAATACTAGTTTTAGTTTTCTTGATTAATTTTATTTCTTTTTCATTGAGATAAACACAATGGGCCATAATTGTCTTTGGCCCCAAAATACCAGCCTGATAATAAATATCAGTATAATTCTTGAATTTTGGAAATAATGTTTGGGTAAAAGCAATTTCATCAAGATTTTCTGAAAGATGCGTTTGTATATAAACATCTTTCTCTTTTGCAATTTTAGCTATAGATTTCATTAATTCCCAGGAACATGTAATTGCAAATCTCGGTGTCAAAACATAGAATAATCGATCGTTATGTCCATGCCATTTATCAATTAGTTCAATGGAGTCTTTAAGTGATTCTTCAGTTTTTTCAGTAAGAAATTTAGGACTGTTCTGGTTCATCATAACCTTGCCTATAATTGCCCTG
>Ga0310122_10000548_pt1 | contig 23820 bp, 24 predicted proteins | sample CB6_Bottom_1051__FD_203503 | JGI IMG/M metagenome (GOLD analysis project Ga0310122, IMG submission 203503) | Marine microbial communities from Western Arctic Ocean, Canada - CB6_Bottom_1051 | ecosystem: Environmental > Aquatic > Marine > Oceanic | place: Canada: Western Arctic Ocean | collected...
AAGATCCCCTTCTCTCTCGATCTCGAATTCGAAGCACTGATTCCGATGATCGGGGTCGACGGACAGGGAACGCAGGCGGCCGGAGCGAGTGCTTCGACCAGTCAATCAACGGGCAAGGGACATCTCGAACAGGCCGGGCGCTGGACCGGGTGGATCGAGGCAGACGGCAACCGACAGAACCTCGGCGACCGCGCGCGTGGCAATCGTGACAAGTCGTGGGGTCCTCGACGCTGGGGAGGTCCCAGGATGTGGCGATGGTTTTCGATCAACATCTCCGACGACGTTCACTTCGGCGGCATCCGGATCGGGACCGAGTCAGGGGATCTTCATCGTGGCTGGGTCTGGCGTGACGGCGTGCATACGAGTCTCGTCGAATGGCGCGTTCGCACGGAGACCCGCGACGATGGTGTGACACAAAAGACCTGCTTCGTTACAGCCGTGGATAAATTGGGACGTGAACACGAATTGCAGGCGGACGTGATGCGCGTCTTTCCGGGCGGAGCGCGAGCGGGGAAAACAGTCGTGAACGAAGGTCTCGCCCGCTGGACCTATGAAGGGGTGACCGGCTACGGGATTGCCGAGTACCTGCATCAATTCGACGATGAGGGTCGACCGCTCGTCCCTATCGAGTAAGAACCGAGTAACCGAGTCGAAGGACCGGGAGAAACGGGAGAAGAGTCAACCATGCTCGACCGACCCGATGCCGCCTCACTGTTGCAGGCCATGGCAAAAACGCTCACGGACGAGGTCTTGCCGACGACCTCGGGCGGAACGAGGCATTCGGTCCGCGTCGTCGCGAATCTCTGTCGGATTCTCGAACGAGAGACCGTGCAGGGATTCGCCGCTTCCGAGCGAACGCGCGTCGCGTTGGCCGAATTGCTGACGAAGCAGGCGCCGTTGCCCGAGCTCGTTGCCGAACTCGATCGCGCGCTGAAGAACGGAGACGAAGATTTCGAAAACCGCGCGCGCCGGGTTCTCCTCGATGATGTCGGCCGCCGACTCGCGATCGACCGACCCGGCTACGACGCATGAGTACGGACGAAGCGGAGATCCTCGCCCAACGTCTGTCCGCGCTTCTTCCCGGCGAAGTCAAGGTCGCCGTGACCGGCATCGCGTCCCTGGGCGCCCAGCGAAGAACACTCTTTCTCGACGTCTACGAATCCGCCACGGGGCGGACCACAAAGGCGGTGGCCCAGATTGCGGGTGCCGGCCTCGAGTCCAACATCGTCGAGACCGTCGAGCACGAAGCCCGGCTGCTGCGCGCCGCGGAGCTCGCCGGCGTCGTCGTGCCACACATCCTGGCGGCCAATCCTGAATCCGGCACGATCATTTCGGAACTCGTCGAAGGGGAGTCCATTCCGCGACGGATTCTCCGTCTGGTCGAAGCGAGGCCGGAACTCGGCGCGAAGTTGGCTGCCGATTGCGGCCGAGCGTTCGGCATGATCCATCAGATTCCGACTGCGGCCTTCGAAGATCTTCAGGAACTCGGCGATCCCGAACGGTATGCAGCCGAAATGGAAACGCTGCTCGATTCCCTGGCCGACCCGCATCCAACGTTTCGGCTCGGGGTGAGCTGGCTTCGTCGTCATGCGAGTCCATTCGAGGGCGTGCCCGTCATCGTTCACGGCGACTTCCGACTCGGAAATTTTCTCGCCTCCGACCGCGGGCTGACGGCGGTCCTCGATTGGGAGCTCGTCCATCGCGGCGACCCGATGGAGGATCTCGCCTGGCTCTGTCTGCGGACCTGGCGATTCGGCGCGGATGCGCTCGTGGCCGGCGGATTCGGATCTCTCGAAGACCTGCGTACCGCCTACGAAAAAGCCGGCGGGCAATGGCGTGAGGAAGGCTTTCGCTGGTGGACGGTCGCGCGAACGCTCTGGTGGGGACTCGGGCTCGCCCGACAGGCGCAGGCGTATCTGGACGGACTGTCTACTTCGATCGTGCTCGCCGCGAGTGGCCGTCGCGTCGTCGAACTCGAATACGATCTACTCCGGCTGATGGACGATTCATCGTCCAGCTGAAAGGGAAGAATCATGACGCAACCACTCGAAGGCAGGGTCGCACTCGTCACCGGCGGCAGTGGGGGAATCGGATCGGCCACACTTCGGCGTTTGACCCGAGAGGGAGCCGCCGTGGTCTGCGCGGACATCAATGAAGAAGGCGGCGAGAAGGTCGTCGAGGAATTGCGCAGCGCGGGCGGGCGAGCGCTCTTCTCTCGCTGCGACGTCACCGATCTCGAACAGATCCGCGAGAGCGTCAGACTCGCAGTCGAGGAATTCGGTCGCATCGACATCCTCTTCAACAACGCTGCAACAAGCACGGGCGGCTACGTTGCCGACCTCGATCCCGAGGGCTGGGACCACAGCTTGCGTGTGATGTTGACCGCGGCCATGTACGGCATGAAAGCGGTGATCCCCCACATGCTCGAACAGGGAGGGGGCTCGATCATCTCGAATTCCTCGATCTACGGCCATGTCTCGAGCGCAGGGAACGCGCCCTACGCGACCGCCAAAGCGGGCTTGATCAATCTGACGCGGACGGCGGCGATCGAATACGGCAGAAAGGGCATTCGCGTCAACGCGATCTGCCCGGGCGCCGTCGAAACGCCGATGCTCGACGCGGTCATCGGGCTCGGCCTCAAGAGTCGAGAAGCGATCGCGGACATGCACGCACTCGGACGAACGATCCAGCCCGAAGAGGTTGCGAATCTCGTCTACTTCCTGGCGAGCGACGAATCGTCCGCGATCACCGGGCAAGCGATCATCATCGACGGTGGACTGCTCGCCGGATGCGATCTGACCGGCCTGCCCCCCATGAGCTAGCTGCGCGAGTGGATCGCGCCTGACCCGATCGCGCGAGCGATGAAGATGCCGCTCACGCGACCGGGCGTTCTTGCGTGTTGGGCTATTTCGAATACATCTTCGCGATGGCTTCGACTGCCTCGCGCGCGTTTTCGACACGCTCGATCCGAGTTCGCTTGGCCAATTCGTGACAGGCCTCGAGAATCTTCTCGCAACCCTCATCGCCCACGCCGGTCACGCAGCCGTCGCTCACCCAGAGGCGCGGCTCGGGTTGTTTCCCCAGCCATTCGAGCGCCGGAAGGTCGACGACGTTTCCCGAACCGAAGGGCTTGAGCGAATCGCTGGTTGCGCGGAGATCGCCTTGCGCCACGATCCGCAACTCGCCCTTATCCCCGCGACCCGAGTAGATCGCGACCATGGCGGCAAATTCCTCGGGCCGTCGATGGTGACGGACAGCCGAGCGAATAGCCGGCTAGCTACAACAAGGTTGAAGCCGCGGCCGGTATCGCCAGCGCGCGCCGCCTCGATCGAAGCATTCAGGGAGAGGAGTTTTGATTGATCCGCGATCTGATCGATGAAGGTCAAGATCGCCTCGATCTGTTTCGTACTCTGGTCGAGGTCTTCGATGGCGGTGCGAGCGGTCTTGGCTGCGAGCACGCCGCTGTCCGCGACTTCGAAGGCCGTCGATGCATTTTCTGAAATGGAATCAAAGCTCTCTGCGAGCCGATTGACACTCTGTCCCACGCCTTCGACTTCCTCGCTCGTCTCAGCCCAGGCAGGAGCGACGGCGCCGACTTCGCTCGAAGTCCTGCGAACCCCTTCTACGAGGTTTCGACCGACCGGGTCGAGCTGGTTGCCCGCTCGGGTGAGATGACCGGATATGTCGCGAATCTGGAGAATCCTCTTCGAGAGATCATCGAGGAAGCGATCAAGATCCGAGGCGATCTGGTCCATCGGGGAGTCGCCGTGCAGATCCGTTCTCTGGGTCAGGTCACCGGTTGCCGCCGCTACCACGACTTCCGAGATCCGATCTGCTTTGATGCCGAGTTCCTTCGCGACCTCATGGTCGAGATCGGCGCGCTGACGATCGCGTTCGGCGGACCAGAGACCCGCGCCCAGGCGATCGCGCTCCTCACTCGCGCAAGAGAGATCGAGCCCTGGGATGACGACCTGCTACTGGATCTGGCGGGTCTCTACGCTGGCAATGACCAGTGTGATCTCGCTCTCGAATTGCTCTCGACTCTCGCGTGTCGCACGAGCGGCGCGATGCTGCGACGAGTCCGCTTGCTGCAGCTGAGACTTCGCCCGTCGATTCGGATTCTCGTTTTGTGGTTGCGTGCCTGCGGCGAGTCCGCGGCCAGCGTCGATCCGATCACGAACGAACGAGCACTCGCCGACACTGCGGACACTGAATCAGGGCGTCCTCCGGAGAAGCCAGCATCCGTGTCCTTTCGAGTGACGGCAGCTTGATCCGACAAGCTCCGCACCGACCATCCGCAAGCACCGCCGCACCCCGCCCGCCCTTCTGGGCCTGAGCGCGAACACGGTCGTACGTCGACAGAATCTTCTCCGGAATTCGCGTGACGATTTCCTGACGATCCTTTACCAATCGATCCAGTTCCGCGGCGACGTCTCCCTCGATCTTGCGAATGGCTTCTTGGAGATTCTCGGTGTCCGCGAGATTGGCCGCGCGATTGGACTCCTCTTCGCGGATTCGCTCGTCGACGGCCTCGAGCGCCTCGAGAAGTTCCATCTCCTGCTCTTCGAGAGCCGATTGCTTGTCGTGCAGCTGCAGCTGCGATTCCTTGTGAGCCGCGGCTTCGTCCTGATTCTTGCGCTTGCCGGAATAGCGTTCGATCTCGGCAGCCTCGATGTCTTTGACGATTTGTGAAACCTGGCGACCGAGCTCTTCTTCCTCGGTCTCTCGTTCGGCGCGATCCGCTCGCGCAGTCGCCAGTCTCGTCTCGATCAGGGCGAAATTCGAGGCGGCCTTTGGAAGCGCTTCACGCTCGGGAAGCGTGGCCGAACGTTTCCGCGCTGCGTCGGCTTGAAGGTCGAGAGTCTGGATCTCGAGAAGAGGGGCAAGAAAGGACAAGGTCCGGCCAACTCCTTTCAAATTCGAAGATAGCGTCCGGGTTCGACTTCGCTGGCCTCTCCACGCACGAGCATTCGCTCGAGGTGGAGCTTCACGCTTCGCTTTTCGACATCGTTCACAAAATTGAGTTCGACGTTGGGTCGGTAGATGAAGCGATGCTCCGCCATCTCCTCGAGGGTTCGGGGCTCCCCGAGATACGAAAGCATCGCGCCATGTCGCCGATCGATCACGGAATGAAAGGAATCGACCATTTCAACGAAGCGTTTCCGCCCTTCGATCACACCCTTGTGATGAAAGGTCACATACCAGGTCGCGTCCTCTTCTCTCACGCGGCGAAGACTCTCCTCGAAATCGTCGAGGTCGCTCCAGACATCGCCGTAATAGGGCCCGAACCCTGTCAGATCGATGTCCGAGAGAAAGAAGACCTCGTTCGAGATGCGAAAGCCGCTATGCCCTCGCGTGTGTCCGGGAAGGTGCACGGCTTCAATCTTGACCCCACCGAGATCGAAGACGTGTCCATCGGCGAAACCGATCGCGTCCGGTCGCGGCGTGTAATGGAACCTGGAACAAACCATCTCCTGGAATTGGGCTCGTAATTCCCCCTGGTATCCAAAAACGTCCATCAGGCCATCGATGGACTTCACACCGGGTAGATCTTCATGGTGAACATGGATGCGCGCGTCTTTGAAGAAACCATTGCATGCGACGTGGTCTTCATGACTATGGCTGTTGATGACGGCGTCGATCGCGACCGGAACTCCGCCGCGCTCGATCACATCGATGGAGGGATCGATGACGACCGACTCTCCCTGGCCGCGAATCAGAAGCGTGTTCCCCGACGGATACTGTCCATTGTTCGCGCCCACGAGAACACTCACGCGATCGGTCAGCTTTCTCTCGTCGTCGCCCCATTTTGCCAGCATCCCCCGAAGACTACCGGCGAAACCTGGCTTCCGCGAACTCATCATCATGCCCGCGGGCCAGACAGAATTCTGCGATCGCGAAGATGACTCTGGGACGCAATTCACCGGGTACGGATCGGCAAGTAAGAGTCACTCAAGGGGTCGAGATCCTTTTGGAGAAACGCTGCCATGACCTCTGCCCATCGCGATCCCGACGCCGAACTCGTTCGCCAATGTCAGGCCGGTGGGAGCGCGGCCCATTCGAGCTTCGCCAAGCTCATGGATCGACACGCCAGGCGAATCCAGCTTCGCGCGGCCCGCATTCTCGGCGACGAAAATGAAGCAGAAGACGCAATGCAGGAGGTCTTCGTCAACGTTCACCGCTTCCTTCATCGCTATCGGCCGGACCAGCCCTTCAGCCATTGGCTCTCGGTCGTCACGCTCAACGTGTGCCGCATCGAGCTACGCAAACGGGCGAGTCGAAACCGCCGTCACGACGCCTTTCGCAACGACCCGATGAAGCCGCGTTTCTCGGAATTGGAAGGCGACCCGATTCTGCGCGGCTGGCTCGAAGAAGCGCTCGATGATCTTCATCCGATCACCCGAGAGTGCATTCTCCTGCGCGCCCTCGAAGGTCTTCGCTATCGCGAGATCGCTGTACGACTCGGGCTGAGCGAGCCCGCGGCGAAGATGCGCGTCTTGCGAGGGCTCCGAGAGCTTCGCGCTCGCTATCCACTCCATATTGTCGTCGAGAAGGATACCGACGCGGATTAACGTTCCGTCGCCAACCCGTCAGCGCTGCAACTCAGATCGAGGCGCGCAAGAACATCACAGACCCTGGGCAAGTGCTTTGGCCCTCTTCCCGGCGCGGCGACCGTCCGAAAAAACTCGGCGCGGGCAGTCTTGGCGTTCCCGGTCGCAGCGGTCAGCACGGCCAGCGCTCCGGTTACGTGCGCCGCCGCCAGACTCGTTCCATTTCCGAACGCAAACGCGTCTCCAGGGATCGTCGACAGAACTTCCACTCCCGGCGCCAGGATCTCGACCCAGTCTCCGCGGTTGCTCGCCGGTGAGAGCCGCCCGTCTCGATCGATCGACCCGACCCCGATCACGGTTGGATAGGCCGCCGGGTAGTGCTTCTCTTTGCTCCCCTCGTTTCCGGCGGCTGCGACCACGACCACTCCGAGCTCTTCGAGGCGAGCGACGCCGCGCTCGAGCAGCGAATTCGCTGGGCCTGACAAGGAGAGATTCACGAGATCGACCTCGGCATCCCAGGCCTGATCGAGTCCCTTCAGGAGATCGAAGATCGTGCACGAACCACCGGCCCGACCCGCCGGCGTGCAGACGGGAATCGAAATGAGCTCAGCATCCGGCGCCAATCCCATGATGCCGAAGCCATTGCCTTCGACCGCCGAAATCACACCGGCCATGAGCGTGCCGTGGACACCTGGCCGTGAAGCCGCATCCGAACCGCTGATCGATCGCACGGAGTTCGACGAGAGATCGCGGTGTTTTACGTCGGGTGCCGAGTCGAGAAGGGCGATCTTGACTCCGCCGCCGGCGCTGAGTTCTCGCGCCTCGCGAACTCCCGAAATCGCAAGCCCGTATTGCAAGGACACGTAGGGGTCCGGCTGACCCACGGATTGGACTCGCCCGATCGGTTCGCCCTTCGATTCCGCTTCGCCCTCGATCGGCCGAAGCTCTTCGGCGGCGCTCAGGTAGATGTCGTTCGGGACGACGGTGCTGCCTTCGGGAACAATCGTCACCAACTGCTCGAGCGTCGCGCCAGCAGGCCCCGTCACACGGGCCAGGGTGGCGCAGAGTACGGGGCTGAAGAACGAACTCGATATACGAGCCCCGACGCCCAATTCGAAGCCGGTCGGAATCTCGCCTGCGTCATTTTTCGCTAGCGCAAGCAGCGCCTCGCTCTGGTCCGCGGCCCGGCCTGCACTCGCCGGTGTAACCAACTTGGACAGATCGACGATCGAGCCCCGCCCGTTCTTCGCCGTCGACACGCCCGCCTTCTCATGAGCCGCACCATCGAGATTTGCTTGCGCCAGCTGATAGGGCTGATCGAAGGGACCGCATAACGAATCGGCGTCGGCGCGCGCAGTCGGCGCAAGACCGATCGCGAGCGTCCAGACGGCTGTCCATCTGCATGTGGCGATCAGAGCGGACCCGGCTCGACCGAGAGTCGTATGCCGCGGGGAATTCATGGAATGGCTTCCGCAAACAGGGCGACGGCCGAGCTGGGTGCCTTCAAACGGTTCGCAACCGCAGCGAGGTCCGCAGCCGTTGGCTCCCGTCCCTCACGACCCACATTCGTCAAACGCAGTTGATAGACGCCCAGACTCGAGGGTCCCGATACGATTTCGGCGCCGACCGCGGAAAGCGCGTCGGAGACTTGTCGAACGGAAGCGCTATCCAGGAAGACGACGGCGAGCCTTGGGCCCGAGTTCACAGCTTGGGAACCGGGCAGAGAAGTCTCAGGCGCTGCCGTCGCGGACTGATAGATCGTTTCGGAACCCGCGGAACGCTGCCCCATCGACGACCAGACCGCTCCACCGACACCGCCGAGAAAGAGAATGGCCAGCGCCGCCGCCGCCGCAAACCAGGTCCGCCCAGCCGACAGCGACTGGACGACCGTGCTCATCGCCGTCTCGTTCAACTCCGCGTTCGCAGCCGTCGCGTCATCGTCGTCCGCCGACTCACTCCGTACCCAACGCTCGACGCGCGCGAGTTCATCATCGTCGAGTCTTCGTGCGCGACCAATCTGGTTGATGGGGATGACGGGCGTCGATTCTTCGCGCGAACGCGCATCGATGCGGGCGGTGATCTCGCGAAAGAGTCGGTCGGGATCGGGCAGTGGCATATCGATCTCGAAAGGCGCGCCGACCACGATGTCGAGTTCAGCGCGGCAGTCAGAACATTCCGCCGCATGCGCCTCGATCAACCCCTTCTGTTCCGGGGTCAATCCGCCGTCTGCGTACCAGGGAATCCACCCGAGCACACTCTCTGGACAGCGAAATCGTCTCGCGTTTCTCGTCATCCGCTCGTTCCTTCCACATCGCTGGCGACATCCCCGAGCATACGCCGAAGCGCGCGCCGCGCACGGGATACCCGGGTCTTGACGGTGCCTCTCGATATCTCCAGGCGGCGAGCCACCTCTTCGAGCGGCAATCCTCCAAGGACGGTCATTTCGAGAGCCAGCCGCTGCTCCTCCGGCAAACGCTCCATCAAGACGACCACCCGACGCAATTCTTGCCTTGCATCCATGTTGGTCCCCGAATCGTAGGAATTCGGGACTTGTGAAATCACTTCGTCTTTGGTCGAAATGACCCGAGATCGCTTGAAACGCCGTGTAAGACGGATGGCCTCCATGCACTTGAAGCGCGCAATCCCGAAAATCCAGGTCGAAATCTTCGACTCACCGCGAAAGTTCGCTGCATTCGCCCAGACCTCGAGAAAGACGTCGCTCGTCACTTCTCTCGCGAGCTCCTCATCTTCCAACCTACGCCTAATGAAGACGAAGACGCGCGGGTAGTAACGATCGAATAGCGTCCGAAAGGAGGTCCTGTCCTGGTCCTCGACCACCGCCCGGAGCAAGACTCCGTCGGTGCTCTCCTGACTGGACGCTCGCTCATTCATCAGCTCGTCACCCGTGAGTGATCGCGAGACGGGATTTGGTGCCCCGAACTCGCGAAGGATCTAGAAATGAACTCGCTTGCCTCGGGCCGGCGACCCGGACAGAGCACAATCCCCTCGGGCCGCCGATCATCGGGGGTATCCGGAGTATCCTGGGTATTGGCACCACTCTCCACACGACCGCACCGCGCCGACGGCTACTTCTTCGGAATCGGCGGAGGGCCGCCGGGTTCAATCGGCGGATTGCCGCCGGACGCGATCGCGGGCTCTACGCCGCATCCCAACGCCGGACCATCGCAGGCACCGGGACGCGCCAGTCTGTGCGAAACCGGTCGCGCCAGGCCAACGGCCGGTGCCGGCGGGGCCAGCGCAACATTGATCGGACTCAGCAGGGCGGCGACCGATCCGACAATCGAGAAATTTGGATTCACGCCACCGACCGCGGCTTCACGCGGTTCCGCGCAGGCCCCCGGCGGCGCCAGGCCCGAGATCTGATCGCCGGCACTCGTTTGCGCTGCGAAGCCGAGAGCGATCACTCCCGCCAACAGGATCATCGCGACGGACCTAACGTCCGGGACCCGGGCAATCGAGAGGGATTTCGCTTGCTCGCGCCGGCCATTGTCTGGCCGCAGAATCAGTCTAATCGCAGGGCTCATGGATTCATCCTAACAGCTTACGGATCCCGTTTGGAGAGAAATCGCGCCCTCAGCCACCCAGGCCGATGCGTACGGAAATCCCGAATAGATCGCGCGTGTAGTCGAAGACGTCCGCGGTCGATCGATTGCGCGTTCGGGTCCAGCGAGTTGACACGACTACATGCTCACCGAATGCGCGTTCGAGCCGGACGCGCACGCCCGTCTCATGCTCTCGACGAGGACTGTCGTCGAGGAAATATTCCTGATCCAGCATTGCCGGCGGTACCAGCAGATCCGACTGATCTGGAAACGTCGAAGCATTTCGGTAGGGGACGTAGGCATAGCGTCCCGACACGGTCAGCTTGAACTCGAAGGGCAACTCGGTACCGATGCCGAGTTCGACCTGATGGCGCTGGTGGTCGTACTCACTGCCGTCGCTCTTGTAGCGGCCGTATTGGTACTCGCCTTCGATCCAAGAATTCGAAAACCAATCGAGACCGGTCACAACCGGTTCGCGGTGGAGCAGCGTCGCCGTCACGCCTGTCCCGTCGCGGTCCCTTGCGTCCCTTTCATTCAAGCCGGCGGGACCACAAAGCGTCGTTGCCACTGGACAGCCGCCGTCCATCTCCACGTCGTCGACATCGACGGTTCGATAGCGATAGTCGTCGATTCCCAGTGCGAACGAAGCCATCGTGTAGCCACCCGACCCCCATGGCTTGTAGAGCATCGCGCTCCAGCGGTTGCTGAGGACGAATGGATCCTGACCAACCCAGGTTGAATCGAAATCCGCCTGAAGCCGGAGCGTGGTGTCTGCGATGCCGAGTGTACGATCGAGCCAGAGCGATCCGCCGACGGCATGGGTATCGAAGCCGTGCAGATCCTGATGTTCGGAACCGCCATAGCGAAGAGCGACACCGCCATTCCAGGTCTCCGTTCGAAGTAGAAGAGCGCCGACATCGACGAACCAGAAACCGCGCTGATCGCTTTGATTCGAAATGTCTGCCGGCCGACCCGCACCGCGGCCGCGCAACAGTGCATTGTCATCGTGCTCGAATCCGATCTCTAGCGCCGTCCAGAGCTTGATCTCCGAATCTTCGTGAATCGCTTCGATCGCCCGCTTGGCTTCGTCGGCCCAGGTCGTCCCCGGATGATCTCGAATGACTTGTTCGAAGGCCGCCTCGGCGTGGTTTCGCTGTCTGTCTTGTCTGAATGCACGACCGAGATAGAACGAAGCCATCGGCTCGACCGGCCGATCGCGAACCTTCGATGCCGACTCGAAATTCTGAATCGCATCGGCGTAGTCCGCTCGCGAGAGAGCCACGAGCCCGGCGTAGAGAAGAAACTCGGGCTGAGCGCCATCTGTGGCCTTCGCCCGTGCCAGTGCTTGCTCAGCACGATCGAGGTTGCCTTGATGGAAATGAGCGATCGCGAGATGCAGATCGACCTTCGGTGTTTCCGGATCGAGTCGTCGCGCCGTATCGAGGGCCTTGGTAGCCAAATCGAATCGCTGAAGGCGAATCGCACACTCCCCGATCAACTGTGCGATCTCGGCATCCGTGGGCGACGCCGACTGTGCGGTTTCGAGCAGCGGGAGCGCGACTTCACAGCGGCCCTCGCGAGCGAGTCCCATTGCGATCGTTCGACGATTCTGCTCGGCGTCGGTCGCCTCCGCATGTAGAAATTTCGGAAGACAGAAAATCAGCGACAGAATCATGAGCGAGATCGGCAAAGAGCGGTGGCTAGATACGGGCATCTAATCCTATCGACTTCCGTTTCGACGGAGTCTACTGGGCAGATTGCTGTACGAACGACGGCGACGACGATATCGAATTCTGCAGAAGCGGCCTGCTATAGTCGAACCGGCCTTCGGTAGGTTGGCCGCGCCTACCCGCGATCTTTTTCAGGACATCCGACCGAATCAGGAACGCACGAATGTCTCGGCTCTTTCCTCATCCGCAGGACAAATATCCGGTCGTCTATCTCAAGGACACGGATCTCGAGCTGCCAGACCACGTCAAGAATTCCGGCCTGCGCTACACGCATTTCAAGACGATCGCGCGAGGCGGGAAATGTCTGATCCAATCCTGCAAGGATTTTCATCTCAGCCGCGTCGTCGCGTACAAAAGTCTCCACAAAGAAATCGCAGACGATCCGCTCGAGCAGAAACGTTTTCTGCGTGAAGCGCGCGTGACGGCGATGCTGCAGCACCCCAACACGATCCCGATCTACGAACTGTCGAGAGACAATCGCAATCACTTTTTCTTCACGATGAAACTGGTCGAGGGCTACACGCTGCGCGAGATCCTGGACACTTCGAGCGAAGAAGGCACGCTCCCGGTTGATGGATATGGCTTCCACCGGATGGTGACGATCCTCATCCAGATCGCGAACGCGCTCGACTATGCCCATAGCCATCGAGTCGTTCATCGCGACGTCAAGCCCGCCAACATCTTGATGGGACCCTTCGGCGAAGTTCTCCTGCTCGACTGGGGTCTGGCAAAAGTCTGGAGCGAGCAGCCCGAGACAATCCCGGATCAACCTTTCGACAGGGACGGCGACCCGTCGCTCACGTCGCGAGGGCGCCTTCAAGGGACCGCGCTCTACATGTCGCCCGAGCAAATCGCCGAATCCGTCGACCTCGATCATCGCTCGGATCTCTATAGCCTCGGTGTCGTGCTCTACGAGATTCTCTCGGGCAGGGACATGATCGCGGGCGATGTGGTCTCCGAAGTTCTCGAACAGGCCGCGCACTCAAAGCCGCCTCGTCCCTCCGAAGTGGCCCCGGATCGTGAAATCCCCGAAGAACTCGAGAATATCTGCATGCGCTGTATCGAAAAGGATCCGGACCGGCGGATCCAGACCGCGCGACAACTCGTGAGCGCGCTGCGCAGCTGGCGACTTCGCTGGTCCGCAGAGTCGAATTGAGTCGCTCGACGCCATTCCCGCGCATCCGGCGTCTCTAGAGAATGCGACCCAGTCCAGCCTTCGCGAATGCCTGATCGAGATCGGCCATCAGATCCTCGACATCTTCGATGCCGACGGACAATCGAACGAGCCCATCGAAGATTCCGACCTTCTCACGTTCCGTGCGAGGAATGCTCGCATGGGTCATCGACGCAGGGTGGTCGATCAGTGACTCCACGCCGCCGAGACTTTCCGCCAACGCGAAGAGCTCGAGACTCGATGCGAGTGTCTTCGTCGTTTCGAGATCGGCCTCGACCTCGAAGCTGACGATTCCTGATCCACCACTCATTTGACGCCGAGCGAGTTCGAATTGGGGATGGGAGGGCAGGAAGGGATGCCTCACCCAATTGACGTCGGTGTGACCTTCGAGTCGTTCGGCGATTTGGAGCGCATTCTCATGATGCTGCCGCATGCGAATCGCCAGGGTCTTGACGCCACGAGACACCAGCCAGGCGTCGAACGGAGAAGGATTCAACCCGACCGCCTTCTGGGCAAAAATCATCTTCTCGTTCCAGGACGCATCGTTGGTGACGACGGCGCCGCCAAGACAATCCGAATGGCCGTTCACGTATTTTGTCGTGCTCGACAATGACAGGGTGGCTCCCAATTCGATGGGGCGCTGAAAGAAGGGCGAAGCGAAGGTGTTGTCGACGATCACGGGCGCGCCGACCTTCGACGCCTCTTCGCAGATTGCCGCGATGTCCAAAATCTTCAGCATCGGATTCGTAGGCGACTCCAACCAGATCAGGGCCGGCTCGACTTCCCCGATCGCTTTGAAATTCCTCTCATCCGAAAAGTCGACGTATCTCACCTGTAGGCCAAACTTCTCGAAGACCTGGGCGAATATCCTGAACGTACACCCGTAGACGTTCTCCTCCGCCAGAACGACATCGTCCGAAGAAAGTGTCGACAACACGGCGGTGACTGCCGCCATTCCACTTCCGAAGACGGTCGCGAAACTTCCACCTTCGAGCGACGCGATGGTTTCGCCGAGCCGAGTAAAGTTCGGATTACCCGATCGTGTGTAGTCATAACCCAGTGTTTCGCCCGGTCTGGTCTGGGCAAACGTCGAGGTTGCGAAGATCGGCGGAATCACCGCACCCGTCGCCCCATCCGGTGTCTGCCCGACGTGGATCGCTCGGGTTTCGAATTTCATCGATGTCTCTCCCTAGATTCTCCGAACGATTCTACGGCATAAACCCGATGCCGCGGTCGATGTCGGTCGACTCCGAGAATGCATGCCCGATCTCACGCACTATAGGCGTATAGGCATCGCGGCAGCCGGCCGACTGAGCCTCCTATGAGAGATCTCTCACGGTTGCGTCGGCGAACCTTCGAAGTCCTGGCGGCAGACAGACCCGATGATCAGCTGAGTCGCGCGGTCGACGTCATCATCATGGCGTTGGTCGCACTACCGACGAGCATCATCGCCTCGGGCTTCGCCCACGTCATGAATCGCAATGAACGAACGCTCGAGAACGAGGCGATGGACGTACTCGCGGACGGAGTCATCACCCGGAGCGAGGCGCTCCACTATTCGGATCTTGCGGACAGTCTCTACATCGAGCCGGAGATCGCTGGGGAAATCATCGAGGCCGTCCAGAAGAGGCAAGCGCTCGAGGACCTTTCTGCCTGTCCCCACTGCGGAAAGTCCATTACAGACTAGAAAGTGGATGCGTTATCGTTTTCGGACGATGAGCGACCTTATCCTCCATCACTACGACATGTCTCCCTTTGCAGAGAAGATCCGACTCGCCATGGGCGTAAAGGGACTCAGCTGGCGATCCGTTCAGACGCCGATGATTCTGCCCAAACCCGATCACTTCGAGCTGACCGGCGGCTATCGCCGTGTTCCGGTTCTGCAGGTCGGCGCCGACATCTATTGCGACACGCATCTGATCACCCGCGTACTCGATCAATTGCAGCCGACTCCAGCGCTCTCCCCTCCCGAACTCGAGGTCTTGGAGCATTCCGTCACACGCTGGGCGGAGACGAGCTTCATGATGGTGATCATGGCGAATTTCGGCCTTGGCGGCGTCTTTCCCGATGACTTCATCGAGGACCGCAAGAAGACGATGATTCCTCCCGGCGTGGACATCGACGGTGCCTCGAGAATTCTCGAGACCAAACTACTACAGCTGCGAGACAACACCCGGCGAATCGAATCGCTGCTCTCGGACGGCCGACGGTTTCTGCTCGGTGATGTGGTCAGCACCGCGGACCTCTCCGCCTATCATCCCTTGATGTTGGTCGGCGGGCACGAACGAACCCGCGAGCAGCTCGATGGGATGGACCACGTGAAGGCGTGGATGGGTCGCATCGCGGGGATCGGTCATGGCGAGGTCCTTCCTTTCGATGTCAAACAGGCCATCGAGGTCGCGAGGAAATCGGCGCCGCGGTCATTTGAAGGTGAACCCGTGTTGCCGAAGGGTATGAAGCTCGGCGATCCCGTGCTTCTCCTGCCCGACGAATACGGCTCGGGCAATGTAACCGGAGAGTTGGCCGCGTCGGGAATCTCGGAAATCGCGATTCGCAGATCGACCGATCGGGTTGGCGAGGTCGTCGTGCATTTCCCGCGAGAAGACTACGCGCTGATCGCATTGTCCTAGCCGCGCGGGTTCGGCCAGACGCTCTTGGGCCTTCGCCTCTTGGATCTCGAACCTTTGCCCCAGCGACCGGAAGGCGCTTGATCGAGGGTCACGATCGTCCGAACCCCCCAGACGATATTCGGAAAGCATCCCGTCCATCGCGGAATACTCGGCGAAGAAGAACTACTGGAAGCCCTCGAACGGCAGGCCCGTATGAAGCTTTCGTTCGGGCGACTCGCGTATCAGCTCGGCATGATGAATCTCGACCAGATTGTCGAGACGCTCGAAGCACAACACGGAACCGAGAGGCGATTCGGAGCCAGTGCAATCGAGCGAGGATTCCTCACCCCCGATCAGGTCGAAGAAGTCCTCGAGATCCAGCGCGAATCGACCATGCCGCTCGGGCAGGTACTCGCGACTCTGGGCTATGTCGATCCCGAAACCCTCGCTCGGAAGTTGGAGGTGTACTTCGCCGAGAACTCCGCGACCGCGTCCAGTCCCTCCCTCACATCCACGGCTGCAAACTCGTCCGAAAATTCCGACGGCGACTGCTAGCCTCGCTGCCTGGAGGTCTTCCTTTGGCAATCGAGGTCGTGCTCTTCGATCTAGGTGGCGTCGTGATCGAACTCGGCGGCGTCCAGGAAATGGCCGGGTTTGCCGGCATCGACGACGAAAGCGAACTCTGGCGCCGCTGGCTCGCCTGTCCCTGGGTGCGTCGCTTCGAGCGTGGCCTTTGCGATGGAAATGCCTTTGCGCAGGGCATGGTCGAGTCGTGGGAAATGGAAATCGCGCCGCAAGAATTTCTTCGTACCTTCGCGGCCTGGCCGCGCGGCGTCTTTCCCGGCAGCCAGGAACTCATCACCTCGATCGACGAGAATCTCCAGGTCGCCTGCTTCAGCAATACCAACGAGATCCACGCCGAACGGTTTTCAACGGAGTTCGGCATCTCCGAGCTCTTCGAGACTCGCTTCTATTCGCATGAAATGAGTGTCCTGAAACCAGACCTCGAGGCCTTCGAAACCGTCGTCGCCGCCCTCGGCGGCGCACCCGATCGCATTCTTTTTCTCGACGACAACGAGATCAATGTTCTCGGCGCGCGAGCCGCCGGGCTGCGCTCGGAATGTGTGGCCGGAGTGGCGGAAGCCCGCGCAATTCTGGCCAAAAACGGGCTCTTGCGCGCCTGAGACGCGTTTCAGCTTTCTTTTCCGCCCTATACAATACGCACCGTTTCGTATATGCTTTGGTCGTTTGGGCAGCCAGCCCGTCGGCTGGTCCCGGCCCGACGGCCGGCCGCCGCCCATGGAGCGCAGCTAGATGAATTTCGATTTCTCCCCTGAAGAACAGAAGTTCGCCGACGAAGTCGAGGCGTGGCTGGTCGAGAATCACGATCCGGTCGTGATGGATCATCACCGAGAGAATTTCACACAGCTCTCGGACACGCCCGAGCGACGCGCCTTCATGAAAAAACTCGCCGCCAAGAATTGGCTCGGCATGTCCTGGCCGAAGCAATACGGAGGCCAGGAAATCGAAGGCGTTTACGAGTACATCTTGAATGAAGCACTCTCGAAGCATGCTGCGCCCCAGATTGGCAAGGGCATCGGCATCATCGGCAAGACGCTGATTCGACACGGCAACGAAAAACTCAAGAAGGAGTTCCTGCCCAAGATTCTCTCTGCCGAGGTCGAGTTCGCCGTCGGCTATTCCGAACCACAAGCCGGCTCGGACGCTGCGAACATGCAACTCAAAGCGGAGAAAGTCGACGGCGGCTGGAAGCTCAACGGGCAGAAGATGTGGACGACGTCGGCGCATTTCGCGGATTGGTACTGGCTCGGCGCACGCACGGATCCGGACAAGCCCAAGCATGACGGGCTCTCCCTCTTCCTCATCCCGATGGATCATCCAGGCCTCGAAATCCAGAGCCTGCCCACGATTGGCAAGGACACGACCAATCAGGTCTTCTTCGAGGATGTTTTCGTTCCCGACGACTATCTCGTGGGCAAGCGCGGCAAGGGTTTTCAGATGATCTCGGAGGCGCTCGATCTCGAACGCTTCACGCTCTTCACACTCTCGCCTATCAGCAATCGAAGCGAAGTCCTCGTGGATTGGGTCAAGAAGGCCAAGCGCGATGACAAACCGCTCAAGGACGACGCGAACGTTCGACGCATGATCGCGCATATCATGACGGACACTGCGGTCGCAAAGGGTCTCAGTACACGCTTCGTCTGCGCGGCCAAGAGCGGCGGCAAGCCGCCCACCATCGAGTCCTCTCAGTACAAACTCTTCACGACCACACTCTCCCAACGCGTCTGCAAGGATGCGCTCGACATCCAGGGACATGAGGGAACGATCATGGAGGGGCAGGACGATGCCCCGATTCTCGGCCGGTTCGAAGGCGCCTATCGGGCCACCATGAACGAAACGGTGGGGGGCGGATCGTCAGAGATCCAGAAGAACATCATCGCTCGGCGGCATCTCGGCCTGCCCAAAAATTTCTAGGAGCCCCGAAAATGGATCTCGATTGGACCGATGAGCAGCAGATGATCATCGACATGACGCGATCGATGCTCGAAGAATATTCGACCAGCGAAGTCGTGCGCAGCCAGGAAGATGATCCCCGGGGCTACCCCGATGCGCTGTGGAAACAGATGAGCGAGTTGGGACTGAATGGCCTGTTGATTCCCGAAAGTCATGGCGGCGGCGGCCAGACTCTTCTCGAAGGCGCACTCGTCTACGAGGAACTCGGACGCGCGATGGCACCGACACCGCATTTCGTTTCTTCTGTGATGAGTGCCGGCGTTCTGCTAGCGGCGGGGAGCGACGCGCAAAAGAATGAATGGCTCGTCCGGATCGCCAACGGCGACGCCATCTTGACCCCCGCCTGGCTCGAACCGGAACGCGGCTGTGGTGAAGCCGGCGTCGCACTCTCGGCCGAAAAAGACGGCGGGGACTACATTCTCAACGGTCGCAAGCGATCGGTCGCATTCGCTTCGTCGGCCGCACGGCTGATCGTCCTCGCCCGCAGCGACGCCGGCGTCGATCTCTTCCTGGTCGATCCCAACAGCAAGGGAGTCGTTCGAAAGCAGCTTCTTTCACAGGGCCGCGAAGCGCAGTACCAGGTCGACTTCGACGGCGTCCGGGTGGGTGCCGGCGACCGGATCGGTGCCGCAGGATCGGGCTGGACGACTTGGAGCGACGTGATGCATCAAGGCATCATCCTGCTCGCTGCCCAGGCAATCGGGGGCGCGAATCGATGTCTCGAAGAGACGGTGGAATTCTCCAAGGAGCGCATCCAATTCGACAAGCCGCTCGGAGCATTCCAGGCCCTTGCCCACTATATGGCGGACGCCTCCACCGAGATCGACGGAGGCCGCGTTCTCGTTCATGAAGCGGCATGGAATCACGCGGCCGGACGCTCGATCGCACGACTTGCACCCATGGCCAAACTCTTCTGCTGCGAGACCTATCGCGAAACGACGCGGATCTGCGCCCAGATCTGGGGTGGCGTCGCTTTCACGATCGAATACGACCAGCAGATGTTCTTCCGCCGCGCGAAGCAGCTACAACTCTCGTGGTGGGACACGCCTTTCCTCGAAGAGCTGATCGCTGCGGACGTCCTCGACAACTGAAGCTCATCAGCTGCCGAAATTACCGAGTCCCCAGTTGGCGGCTTCGACAAGTCGGTCCATGAAGGCGCGGCCATAGGCGCCCTCCGGATCGGCACGCACCAATTCGTCGAGAATGCGGGCATCTTCTCCGACCAGGATTCGCCATTGGCGCGAGTGGACACCGTCGAGAATCACCTTGGCGGCTTCGGCCGCCGTCATTGGCGCGTCATCCCGAAACATCTCACCCATCATGACCAGTGCCTGACGAACCTGTTCGTTCGTCGCCTCGCCAAGCTCGAAGCCGCGGCGAATGAGATTATCCCGCGCGACCTGAAGATCCTCATCGGACATCTCCTTTGGATCGCTTCCGAGTATGCGACCCGAATTGATGACGATCGAGGTCCCGATATGACCAGGCATGACGAGTGAAACGCCGATGTGTGGCGCATTCAATTTGAAGTCGTTGATCAGCGCTTCGGTAAAGCCTTTCACAGCGAATTTCGCGGCACTATAAGAGGTATGCGCCATGTCGGGGCCCAGCGATGCCCAGAATCCGTTCACGCTGCTGGTGTTGATCAAATGGCCTTCTTCGGCAGCAAGCAAGAGGGGAAGAAAGGCGCGCGTACCGTAGTAGACGCCGAACCAACAAACATTGAAGGTCTTGTCCCAGGCTTCCCGCTCATCGACGATCAGGCTCCCCGCGCCGCCGATTCCAGCATTGTTGAAGACGAGATGAACGCAATCTGTCTCTTGCTCTTCCATTACCGCATCGCGAAAGGCCAGGACCTGCGCCTCATCCGAGACGTCCGCGAGGTGGGTCGTCACGCGGACCGAAGACGGTGCATCCGCCTCACATAACGCCTTCGTCTGTTTCATGTTCTCGTCGGAAACGTCACACATTGCGACATGACAGCCCGCGCTCGCGAGCTGCCTGGCGAGTTCGCGCCCCATTCCCGTGCCGCCGCCGGTCACGACCGCGATCTTGTCGTCGAACGATTCCATCTCATTCTCCCTCGAATCGAAAACCCTGTTCAAACGCTCTCTTCGACTGCGCCTGCGGCCACGAGATCATCGATCTCGGAGATCGATAGACCCAGAAGTTCTCGCAGGACCTCGCGATTGTCTTGGCCGATGCTCGAACCGGCGTGCGTCGTGCGCCCGGGCGTACCCGTGAGCCCAAGCGGAATCCCAGAGGCCGTGACCACACCCTTCTTGAAGTGTTGAATCTCCTCGAAGAAGCCCCGATGAGCAAGCTGTGGATCATGGCGTAGCAGATCTTCGGCGCTCTGTACGACACCGGCGGCAACGCCCGCTCGCTGACACGCCTCCATGACTTCATAGTCCAGGCGCTCGATCGTCCATTCCGCGAGCTTCGTCTCGAGAAAATCGACATGCGCCACGCGCATTTCCATGGACTCGAAGCGCGCCTCCTCTGCCCAGGCCGGACGGCCGAGGACTTCCTTCAGCCGATCCCAATCGGAATCGTCCTCGACGCAAATGACGCACCAACGATCGTCCCCACGACACCGGAAACAACCGTATGGAGCGCGATCGAGTTCGCGATTTCCAAGGCGCGCCGGCTCCCGATCGAATGCTGCGGCCTCGGCGATGAGAGGTCCGATCGCCGCGATCGATGTCTCGAGCTGCGAGAGGCGGATGATCTGCCCTTGCCCATTGCGCTCTCGATCGATCAATCCGGCCATCAAGACGAACAGGCCGTGCGAGGCACTCAGCGGATCTGGATAGGCGAAATGCGAAAACGTGCACTCGCGATCCGGAAATCCGCCCAGACTCGAAAGCCCAGATGCCGCTTCGATATTCGGACCCCAGGTCACATAACCCGAATTGGGTCCGTCGTCGCCGTAACCACTCGACTCGAGCATCACGAGGCTGGGGTTTATCTCGCATAACGTCTCGAATCCAAGACCCAACTTTTCCAGGACACCCACGCTGTAATTCGCGATTACGGCGTCGCTGCGCTCGACGATCTCGCGAGCCAGGCGAGCGCCCTCCTCATTCCGGAGATCGAGAGCGACGAAGCGCTTTCCCGCGCTCCAATCCGTAAACCAGGGAGAGCATTCGGGTTGTGTTCCGAGTTCGGGATGACGCGGGGGAACGAAGAGCCTCGGCACATCGGGGAAAGCGTGCGACTCGATCTTGATGACCTCGGCACCCGCCCAGGCGAGCATGCGACCGATCCAGGGCGCGGCGAGCCCCGTCCCGAACTCGACGACTCGCAGCCCGTCGAGGGCTCCTCGCTCGGAGATTTCCGGATCGCGAAAAGCCGAGTTCTTCTTCGTCCCAGGCTTCAGCGTCCCGAATACCTCGTGTTGGTGTTCGTCGATGCCGGGAACGCTGACTTCGTCGTTTCGAGCCTGGGCGCCGAATCTTGCGGGCGCTCCCGGCGCTCGCAGAACCACCCCCTCCTCGGTTCGCAGATCGACAAAGAAATTCCGGGTCTGCAAATGGGCGTCGTCGAGAATTCGACGCGCCGTCTGAACCGGCGTCACAGCGATGTGTCGATGCTGGCCCTCGCGAACCATCTCATCGACGGAAAGCGTGGTCGCCAGATCGCCGATGAAGACATCGAGCAATTCACGGTAGGGAAGTCGACTCGACGAAGGCCCGTGAAATTCGGAGAGGAGGACCTCCTCGTTTCCGGTCACTTCATGAATCCAATTGGCCAGCGCCTCCCAATGGCTCGGACGGTTGACCATCAAATAGACGAGGCCGTCACGACATCGATATGCGCCCGATGGAACGGAGGCCACCAACCCCGTCCCGACTCGCTTGGGAACGATTCCGTCCTCGAGCCATTTCCCGACGCCGGCAATATGGGTCACCGCCGTCGTCACCTCGAGGCTCGAAATGTCGATGTATTGCCCGCGCCCGGTTCGCTCGCGATACAGGAGCGCGACCAGGCTGCTGGCGGCAGCGAAGGACGCGGCCACGAGATCGGATTGATGACCCGCCATTCGAACCGGTGAATCGGCGGGATCGCCGACCGAGATCATCAAACCGCCGAGAGCACTGGCGACGAGATCGTTCGAGCGAAACCTACTCTGGGGACCCGTCTGACCAAATCCTGAAATCGACGTCATCACGAGTTCGGGGTGCTCGGAGCTAAGATCTGAATAGCCCAGCCCTAGATCCAATAGGGCACCCACCGGAAGAGACTCCAGGATCAGGTCCGAGCGCGCCGCGAGACGACGAAAGCGATCTCGATCGCCGGCGCTGCCCAGGTCGAGCACGATGCTCTTTTTCCCGGCGTTCCCGTACAGAAAGGGCAGGCTCTTCGAGCCTCGCGCGGAATCCAGCAGAGGAGCCTGGAGCCGCCCGGGGTCCCCGCCCGGCGGCTCGATCTTGATGACCTCTGCCCCGAGATCCGCAAACAGTTTTCCGCAGTAGGCGGCAGCCGACGAGGTCAGGTCGAGTACGCGAAGAGGGGCCAGAGCATGCATTGCGGGCTTCGTCAATTTCCGAGTTCTCTTGGACTCTTTCGAGCCCAGGTCACACGCTAGGCGGCCTGTTCGAGGTTGGCTGCGGTGAGCGAGCCAAAACCGACTCGATTCGCCTCCGAGGGGCGCATGCTACGTGAGCATTCTCATGAATCTAGATAGAAACCCCCATCAAAAAAAGAAGATATTCCTTATGAAAGCCAGAAAAACACTGGCTCTATAGGGATTAGTCCCGATGACGTCACTCGAATCTCCCTTAGTTTCCGGAGGAAGCGCTTGGAAAACCAAGGGAGGATTCACCGTGAGTCTGGACAACCTGGTCTTCAACGCCCCCCAGAATACGAGCCCCACCCCTGCCTCGGCGTCAGTCACGCTGGTCGAAGACGCGACCCCCGACTCGACTCGATCCGGGATCGCCCCGGAGCCATCCGAGGCCTCACCACCCGAGCCGGATGGCCGCCCGATGCTGCTGCCGATCATGGTTCTGGTCGCGATCCTGCTCGGATCGTTCGGATGCGCGAAACCGCCGGAACATCCATGGGTCGTTCGGGACGGATTGGTCGAAGTCGAGACCTACAATCGCGGCCAACTCTTCGTGAAGCGAGAACATCATCTCGGCGACTACGACAACCTGTTGATCGATCACGTCGGATTTCGCTACGGACGGGGACAGGAGCGATTGAAGGAGGGCGAAGAAGATCGAATCGTTTCGATGCTGCTGGGTGCCGTCCAGGGATCTCAGGACGGCACGATCGGACTCGCCGCCGTTCCCGGGCCCTGCGTACTCACCGTGAATTTCTTCTTGAAGGATCTCGAATTCGAAACTCCGGATTGGGACGGAAGATCGCAGACGAACTTCATGTCTTCCTACGGCGCCGCGACCATGGTTCTCGAGTTGCGCGACTCGATGGATCAAGAGCCACTGGCTCGCTTCATTCAGAGGCGAGACCTCGGTGGAGGACGTGTCACGCAGACGCAGTCCAAGAGTCTGCGGCGCCTTCGTTACGTCATGTCCTTCGCACTTCGCGACATGGGAAACCAGCTACGCAAGGTCATCCCGCCGACGACCGGCCATTCGAATACGAAATGCCGTGGAGGAATGTCGCAGGTCGCCCTGGGCTCTCGCTGAG
>Ga0310122_10000550_pt1 | contig 23773 bp, 17 predicted proteins | sample CB6_Bottom_1051__FD_203503 | JGI IMG/M metagenome (GOLD analysis project Ga0310122, IMG submission 203503) | Marine microbial communities from Western Arctic Ocean, Canada - CB6_Bottom_1051 | ecosystem: Environmental > Aquatic > Marine > Oceanic | place: Canada: Western Arctic Ocean | collected...
CCGCACGAGGTTCCCTGGCTCGACCGGTCCGCCCTCCACGTGCCATGCGGCATCGGCGCCGTAGGTGGCATACACACCTCGTCCCTTCCAGCCGCCATTCGGGTCATCGATTCGGCCGTCCAGCCCCCGGCTGTGGAAGCCCTGCGGATATGGCACCCGCAACACGACCCACTCGCCTGTGTCGGGCATCAGCGCCAGCAGCGAGTCCGAGCTGGAGCCGTTGGCGATCGGCACGTTCTCGCCGAGTCCGAGCGTGTTGAACTGGTCGACCCAGTTGTAATAGTGGAAATCTGTGCCGATGTCGGTATCTCGGAAGTCGGGGCCCGGCATCTTGTAGAAGGTCCATCCGTCGTCACACTGGCGTCCGTCGCGGACCGCTGGTCCGCCAAAGACGGTGCACTTCGACCGGTCGAAGCTGGCGAACTGGCTACTACCGGCCATGGCTGCCCAGAGGATGCCGTTGCGGTCGACATCGAGCCCGCGCGTCCGATAGCCCAGCTCGGCCGGCACGGTGTAGAGCTCGCTGATACAGGTCTCGGGCGGGTTGTCACCCGGGTCCAGACGTACAAGCTCTCCCGGGTACCGGTCCGAGACGACCCAGACCGCGTCGTCCAGCGGGTTGGCGATGATGCCGTAGGCGCCCGCGATGATGCGGGTGTCGAGCGCCGGGTCGAACGTGGCCGCCTCGCCGCGCCGAGCGGGCTCGTTCCACGGCTTGGTGATGGTGCCGTCTCCGTTCGTGTCGAGCACGGTCGGGCACCAGCCCTGCGCCATCCGCTCGTCGCCGGTCTCGTCATACAGCTTCGTGTCGAGCCACCCGATGACCTGACCGCCACCGCTGAAGTAGAGCGTGTCGTGGTCGTCTTCCGCGAACTGCAGATGATGGGTGCCGAAGCAGGTGTGGATCAGTACGAACGTCTGCGCCACCGGGTCGAAGTAGCCGGCGTGCCGTCCGGAGCGGTCGACGGGGAAGTACTCGGCGAACCGGTTGTCTGAGCCCGCCCGGCACCAGTCCGGGTTGTCAGGCGCCTGCACACGGGTCGTCAGCCACACACGGCCCTCGGCGTCGAGCATCGGGTTGTGCGGGTTGGCCGGGTCGTCCCAGACCGCGCGGTCGCCGAAGTCGCGCCAGGGGTTGAATCCCTCGGCGGTGAACAATGGTGGTACGGTTGACCGCTCGGCGCGGAGCGGGATCTTCAGTCTGGTCGATTGGTGCTGGTTCGGGTCGGTCACCAGCAGGTAGTCGTTGCCGATGTCGACGCCATAGATCGGGCCGTTGGCGTTGACCCGTGGGTTGCGTTTGTCGGTCGCCACCTCGTCGTGGACGAACGCGACGTTGTCGCCCCAGTTCCACATCGTCAGCACGAGGTTGCGCTCGATGCCGGTGGGTCGTGGCGGGGCCTCTGGCACCGCGCCGGCCGCGATCCGATCGCTCCAGTCCGCCACCATCTCCAGACCGCGACGCCGGCCGAACTGGGTGATGAAACTGTTCATGAGCGACCCACGTTGTCCGCGCTGGGTGCGGTCTTCCCAGGCGGCGATGGTCGAGTCGAACTGGTCGAGGTCGGGGATTTCCCGGGTGGCCTTGCTGCCCACCTGATGACACCGCTGACAGCCCTTTAGTACGTTGATCCACTCGCCCTGGGTCTGGAGCCGTGGGTTGATGCCGTTGCCGTCGTCACCGGTCCCTGGGAACTCGTGCGCGTCGGGCAGGTCAATCAACGACAACCAGTAGTTCGAGGGGTAGACCTGAGCCGCCTCTTGCGGGGTTGGCGCGACGGTTGCGGACAGGTCGAGATCCGTGTCCGGCGTCGCCGGGGTCGGTGTCGAATCGAGCAACCCGTAGCCGCGGACCCAGATGTCGTAGGTGACGGCCGGTAGCTCCGGAAGCAGGAATTTGCCGTCATCATTCGTGACGACGATCTTACGGAACACCGTCTCGAGCTCATCGGTCTCGGCGATCACCCAGACACCGGCCTCGGGACCGTTGCCGCTCGTGACCGTACCGGTGATGACACCCGTGTTCTCCTGCGCAAGGGCGTCGTCACGTTGGACTGCGATCCAGACGATGGCCATCACGATGGCAAGGCCGAGTCCTATTGTTCTCCGCATAATTCCTCTCCCCGGCAGGTGCGTTGAGTGAGGCGAAGCCCTCCCGCCTGCGCCAAGGACTACGGCGGGCAAGCCGGCGTCCAGTCTCCTGTCTCCTGGCCTATCGAGCGCGTATCGAGCGCTAGCGGCCACCCAAGTCTATGAGCAGAGCCACCGTCTCGGGCCATGCCTTTTCTGTGTTCGCGACGAACACCCCCTTGGCGACCATGAGCGGCGTCCACCCGAGCCCGTTCTGCGCGTTGACGTTCGCGCCCAAGTCCACCAGATATTGTACGACGAGGTTGGAGCCCATCATCGCGGCGCCGTGAAGCGCGCTGCTACCGTGCCAGCGCATGTCGCCACGGTCCTGCTGTGCGTCGAGATCCTTCAAGTTGACCGGGTGCCTGAGGAGCAGGGTCATGCCGTCGCCCTCGAGCGGGGTGTCACCGAAGTCGGTCATCGCGTGGAGGTCGTTGCCCAGCTCGACCGCCAGTTGCACCGCTGCGAGTCGCGTGGCTTCTGGTGTGCCATTGAGCGGGCCGGGGCTCTCGCCGTCCCAGAAGCCGACCCCGGCAGCCGCCATCAGCGGCGTGATGCCCTGGTCGGTCGGGGTCAGCGGGTCGGCCCCGTGCTCGATGAGCAGCCGCATCAGCTCGACATCGGCATGCTTCGCGGCGAGATAGAACGGGGTGGCGCCGACGAAGCTCAGGAAGGCGCGTCCGACCGAGATGCCAGAGGGGGGGCGGACGATGCCGAGGTCGACCTCGAACGGAATCTCGCGCCAGTCCAGCCGCACGTTCGGATTCGCCCCGGCGTCGAGCACTGCGGCGGCCAGATCGAGGCTGTCGAGGGTGCCGGTCGGTAGCGGCGGTCGGCCCGAACCTGGGCGACGCACCCAGGACAGCGCATGCAGGATCGACCCCCGTGGGTCGGGTAGGTTCGGGTCGGCTCCGGCGTCGAGGAGCCGCTTGCCCAGCTCGAAGTGCCCGTTCAGCACGGCCGCCACGAGCGGAGTCGTGTCGTCGCGCGCAGGGGCGTTGACGTCGGCGCCGGCGGCGAGCAGCGCGTCTACCGTGTCGACGTGTCCCTCCCGCACGGCGAACAGCAGCGGCGTGAGCTGGCTACTCGACCGTGTCTCGATGTCGGCCCCGGCGGCGAGGAGCGTCGTCACGGCCGCGGCGTGGCCAGCGGCGGCGGCCCACATCAGCGCCGTCTGGCCGCGCCAAGTCTCGGTGGTGTCCACGGCCGCGCCGGCGTCGAGCAGTGGGATGATTGCCTCGACCCGTCCGGTGCGGGCAGCGAGCATCAAGGCCGTATCGCCGCCCGGGCTCGGCGCCTCGGGGTCGGCGCCCGCTCCCAACAGCAGCTCGACCATGACGCCGTCGCCGTTGGTCGCGGCCAGGGCAAGCGGTGTCACCCCGTAGCGGTTCGCGGCGTTCACGCCCGCACCCGCGTCGATCAGCCGGCGCGCCGATTCCACATCGTCGCCTCGAACCGTCCAGTGCAGCGCCGTCGTGCCGTCTGGCTCGGTCGCGTTCGGGTCGGCCCCCTCGTCGAGCAGCCGGACCACGTCGGTGGTCGACGCCGTCTTGATCGCATCGATCAGACCGACAGAGCGGCGCTGTGCGGCCTCGGTCGCTGTGCCGACGAGCAGGCCGGTCATACAGAGGGAGACTGCCATGCACCGTCGCTGTCCCAGAGCGTCACGCATTGCCAATGACCTCGTATTTCGTCCGGAAGGTGATCGTAGACACTTTATACCTGTGCGCGCCGGCCCTGGCAAGATTGACAAGATGTCGACCAAGGCGTATTAAGGAAGTCTAGATGCGATACACAGGGGTGCTCTGCGCGTGGCTCGTCCTGATCGGGGGCGGTGTCGCCGCCACGACGGCGGTGGTCGGGGCGCAGGCGCCAGCGACTCTTGCCGGCCCGGAGGCGGTGACCCGAGTGCTCGACCAGTACTGCGTCACCTGTCACAACGCGCGGCTGAAGACCGCCGATCTCGTGCTCGACGGACTGGACCCGTCCGACGTCGCTCTCAACACAGCGACGTGGGAGCAGGTGGTGCGCAAGCTGCGGCAGCGCGCCATGCCACCCGCCGGACGGCCACGTCCCGAGGATGCCACCAGCGACGCCCTGGCGACCTGGCTCGAGACGTCGCTGGACAGCGCGGCCGCGGCGGCGCCCGACCCGGGCCGCCGTCCAGCGCTACACCGGCTGAGTCGCACCGAATACCGGAACGCGGTGCGCGACCTGCTGGCGCTCGATGACCTGCCGAAGGAGCTTGATATCGAGGTGATGCTCCCGGCGGACAACGCCACCAGCGGCTTCGACAACCTGGCGGATCTGCTGTTCGTGTCGCCAACGCTCATGGAGCGGTATCTTGGAGCCGCCCGCAAGATCAGCCGGCTTGCCGTCGGCGATCCGACGATGTTGCCGATCGTCGACACCTACCGGATCGACCGCGACCTGGTGCAGGACCGGCACGTGGAGGGGTTGCCGCTTGGGACCCGCGGGGGTACCCGCGTGCGGACCCATCTGCCGCTCGATGGGGAGTATCTGATCACAGTCGAGTTCCCGCGGGCGGCACGCGAGCCGAATGATGTCGAGGTCAGCGTCGATGGCGAGCGGGTGGCGCTGTTCACGGTGGGCGAGAACCCGCCCGAACGTCTGGGCACTGGCGTCTTCATCCCAGGTGCCGACCCAGATATGCAGGTGCGTGTGGCGCTCGGCGCCGGTCCGCGCGACATCGCCGTCGCGTTTCTGCCAAAAAGTGGCGCCGTGGCGGGCGGGGTGGTCCGGTCGGCCCGGTCCCGCAGCCGTCAGCCCTCGATTGCCAGTCTGATCATCAGCGGGCCCTACGGCGCCGATGGGGGTGGCGACACTCCGAGTCGGCGGCGCATCTTCAGCTGCCGTCCAGGCACCGGCGCGGCGACGGGCGACCAGCAGGCCTGCGCGCGGGAGATTCTGTCCACCACCGCGCGCCGCGCCTATCGGCGGCCAGTGACGGAACAGGACCTCGAGCGCCTGCTGCCGTTCTACGAGCAGGGCCGTGCGGAAGGTGGCTTCGAGCGTGGGATTCAGCGCGCCATCGAGCGGCTGCTCGTGAGCCCGGAGTTTCTGTTCCGGGTCGAGCGCGACCCGGTGGGCGTTGCCGCCGGCGATGTCTATCGCGTGAGCGATCTCGAGCTCGCCTCGCGGTTGTCGTTCTTCCTCTGGAGCAGCATTCCGGACGACGAGCTGCTCGACCGGGCGGTCCGCGGTGAGCTCGGGCAGCCGGGCGTCCTGGACCAGCAGGTGCGTCGCATGCTGGCGGACCCTCGGTCCGCAGCGCTGGTCACCAATTTTGCCGAGCAATGGCTGTTTCTCCGGGACATCGAGCTGAAGGAGCCGGACACCGGCTACTTCCCGGAGTTCGACGAGAATCTGCGTCAGGCGTTCCGGCGCGAGACCGAGCTGTTCATCGATAGCATCCTGCGCGACGACCGGAGCGTGCTCGAGCTGCTGACCGCCAACCACACGTTCGTGAACGAGCGGTTGGCGAAGCACTACGGCATCCCCCATGTCTACGGCAGCCATTTCCGTCGCGTAGAACAGACGGACGACAACCGGCGCGGATTGCTGGGGCAGGGGAGCATCCTGACACTGACCTCGTATGCCAACCGCACGTCGCCGGTGCTGCGCGGGAAGTGGATTCTCGAGAACCTGCTGGCGTCGCCGCCACCGCCGCCACCGCCCGACGTGCCGGGGCTCAAGGAGACCACCGACGACGGCCAGCCGCGATCGATGCGCGAGGCGATGGAGCAGCACCGCGTGAACCCGGCCTGCGCGAGTTGTCACCAGAGGATGGATCCGCTCGGGTTCGCGCTCGAGAACTTCGATGCCATCGGCCGGTGGCGCACACTGAGCGAGTCGAAGACCCCGATCGACGCCACCGGGCAGCTACCCAACGGCGACCGGTTCGAGGGGCCGGTCGGGTTGCGGGCCCAGGTGCTGAAGTCGCCCGACCAGTTCGCCACGACGATCACCGACAAGCTGCTGATGTACGCGCTCGGGCGGAGTGTCGAAGCGTCCGACGCGCCGACGGTGCGGGCGATCGTGCGCGAGGCGGCGCGCGACGACTACCGCTTCTCGACAATTGTGTTAGGAATCGTCAACAGCACCCCGTTCCAGATGAGAAAATCCTCATGATCATCACCAAGATGGCGCTCCCACGGCGCACGTTTCTGCGCGGCATCGGTGCCAGCCTCGCGCTGCCGCTGCTCGACGCGATGGTCCCGGCCGCCACGGCGCTGGCGCAGACCGCCGCCAATCCGGTGCGCCGGCTCGGCTTCCTGTATGTGCCGAACGGGGTCATCCAGGAGCAGTGGGTGCCGGCGACGACTGGTGCCGGGTTTGCCCTGTCGCCTATTCTCAGTCCGCTGGCGCCCTACCGTGACCGCCTGCTCGTCCTGAGCGGTCTGGCGCACCGGCAGGCCGACTCGTTCGGGGACGGCAACGGCGACCACCCACGGGCGACTGCCGTCTGGTTGAGCGGCGTGCATGCCTGGGAGCGCCGCGGGCGGATCGGGCCGACCAGTATCAAGTTGGGTACCACCGCCGACCAGATCGCCGCGCGCGAGCTCGGCCAGGAGACACCCCTGCCGTCACTCGAGCTGGTGCTCGAGCGGCCGACGGCGATTTCGTGTGACTCGGGCGACTGCTTCTACTCGAATACGATCTCGTGGCGCGATCCGACAACACCGCTCGAGATGGAACCGCATCCTCGAGCGGTCTTCGAGCGGCTGTTCGGCGACGGCGGCAGCGGGGCCGATCGGCGAGCGCAGGCGCGGCAGACGGGCAGCATTCTCGACTCGGTGACGCAAGAGGCACTGAGCCTCGAGCGCACACTCGGCCCCGGCGACCGGAACAAGCTGAGTGAGTATCTCGACTCGGTGCGCGACGTCGAGGCGCGGGTCGGTCGCCTCGAGGCCCGGGGCGACGAGGCAGCCATCGACCTGCCGGATCGGCCCATCGACATTCCGGAGGACTTCGACGAGTACGCGAAGTTGATGCTCGACCTGCTGGCGCTCGCCTATCAGGCCGACGTGACCCGGGTGGGGACGTTGATGATGGCCCGCGAGACCAGTCCCCGGACCTTCCCGCAGATCGGCGTACCCGACCAGCACCACACCGTGTCGCACCACCGGAACGACCCGGACTATATCGCGCGGAAGGCGAAGATCGACACGTATCATGTCACGCTGCTCGGTCACCTCCTCGAGAAACTGCAGAGCACGCCGGACGGCGACGGCACCCTGCTCGACCACTCGATGATCGTCTATGGCGGTGGCATCGGGAACGGCAACCTGCACGAGCACACCAACCTGCCGTGTCTCGTAGCCGGTGGCGGCGGTGGCCGGCTCACGGGTGGGCGGCATCTCGCCTACCCGGACGACACGCCGATGGCGAACTTGCTACTCAGCGTGCTCGACAAGGCGGGGGTGCGGGCAGAGGAGCTGGGCGACAGCAGCGGTCTACTGAATACCGGCACGCTCGCCAACCTGTAGGCGACGGTCACACAGCGTATCGCCTGGGAGGGGCACATGCGCAGTCGAATCGCGGTCTGTCTGGCCGGGCTGGTAGTGGTGGGTCTGGCGGTGGCGCCGGTGGCCGTGGCGCAGCACGGTGAGATTCCCCGGACCCCGAGCGGTCGTCCCGACCTGTCTGGCACCTACGACATCTCCACGCTCACACCGATGGAGCGGCCGGAGGAGCTCGGCGAGACGATGGCGTTGAGCGCGGAAGAGGCGGCCGAGATCGCCGAGAATCAGCGTCAACGCAGAGCGCGGAGAAACGCCCCGAGCGACCCCAATCGAGGCGCACCGCCCGAGGGTGGCAGTGTCGGAGGCTACAACAACGTCTACATTGATAACGGCGATGCCGCGTTCCAGATCGACGGGCAGTGGCGCACGTCGATTTTGATCGATCCGCCCGACGGCCGGTATCCGCCACGGGTGGATGGCACCGTGGGCCGTGGGGCGCGCACGCCCAACCCCGGGACCGCCTTCTGGCTCGAGGAGGGGTTGGACGCGCCTGGACCCTACGACGACATGGAGCAACGCCCGTACGGCGAGCGCTGTATGGTCGGGTTCGGCTCGACCGGCGGCCCACCGATGCTGCCGGTGCTCTACAACAACCACAAGCGGATCGTGCAAACCGAGGACACCATCATGGTCCTCACCGAGATGGTGCACGACGCCCGGATCATCCGGATGCACGCCGAGCACGACCCGCCGGAGATCAAGAAGTGGCTGGGTGACTCGATCGGCCGGTGGGAGGGCGACACGCTGGTCGTCGAAACTACCAACCTCGTGGACCGTCCGGGGTTCCGGCGTGGCACCGGGAACATGACGGTGACCGAGCGATTCAGGATGGAGAGCGCCGGCACGCTGATCTACACCTTCACCGTCGACGATCCAACGGTCTGGACGGCCCCATTTACCGGCGAGTATGCGTGGCCGCGGAGTGACAACAAGGTGTTCGAGTATGCCTGCCACGAAGCGAACTACGCGCTCCAAGGCATCATGAGGGGAGCGCGTCTGCTCGAGGCGGAGTTCCGCGGCGAACAGCCCGCCGGCGTGGCGAATCCGACGCGCTGATTCCAGGACATCTGGTTCCCTCGCGCTCCCTCAATCTACACCAGCTCGACGCTCGCGCTCGATCCCGACACCGGCGAGATACAGTGGTACTACCAGCACATCCCGGGCGAGTCGCACGACATGGACGAGGTGTTCGAGCGGGTCCTTGTCGATGTCGACGGGCGACCGTCGGTGTTCACGATGGGGAAGCTGGGCATCCTGTGGTAGCTCGACCGGGAGACGGGCCAGTTCGTTCGTGCGACCGACCTCGGCTATCAGAACCTGCTCGACGTCGACGCGACGACCGGACAGGTGGCCTACCGCCCCGGGGTGATGCCGCAGTTGGGGGTCGAGCTGGAGTTCTGCCTGAGTCATTCTGGGTTCAAGAGCTGGCGGGCGATGGCGTACAGTCCCGAGACTGAGGCCTTCTATATTCCGCTGACGCTGAACTGCCAGAAATCGATCTACATCGAGGTAGAGCTGCGTGAGGGGGGTGGGGGCGGCGGCCTCGGGCGGCGCGAAACCTGCATCACCCGGCGAGTGACGGCAACCTCGGTGAGTTCGTGGCCATGTCCGTGACCGGCGAGATCCTGTGGTCGCAGCGTAAGCGAACCCCGTATAACTCGGCCGCGTTGACGACGGCAGGTGGGCTGGCATTCGTGGGCGATTGGGACCGGTTCGTCTACGCCTACGACGTGGCGACCGGCGAGTCGCTGTGGGAGACGCGATTGCCGACATCTGTCCAGGGGTTCCCCATTCCCGATGCGGTCGACGGCACGCAGTATGTCGCCATCCCGGCCGGCACCGGTTCGGGGAGCTGGTCGACGATCCCGCTGACGTTGACACCGGAGAAGCGACGCCCCGTTGCGGGCAATGGGTTGTTCGTGTTCGCGCTGCGTGAGCGGGCTGCTCGCTGACGCCAGCCCGCTGGCTTCAGGCGCTCCCGGGGTGTGCGCCGTGTTGTCGCGGGGCGCCAGCCAGTCTGTTGAAGACGGGGGTACTGCCATGACTGCTATACGGTTGAGCCTTCTGCTGTGTTGCGCGCTCGCGCTCGCAGTCGGTCGGTCGGCGAGCGCCCAGGTCGCCGAGTACACCGAGGTGCCGGTCTGGCCGGATCCCGCGACGTCAGCGGCCGGCACGCCGGCGCCCTGGAACTTCGGTCAGGTGTCGGGGGTCGCCACCAGCGCGAACGGGTACATCCTGGTGCTGCATCGCGGCGCACAGCCCCTCCTGCTGTTCGACAGCGGTGGCCGGTTCGTCAGGGCGTGGGGCGACGGGCTGTTCAGCGACGGCAAGGTCGGCGGCATCGCGCCGGCTGATCGGGTGCCGGGGCAGTCGGGGTACACGGCCGTCTATGGACCGGCCGGGTGCCATGCGTGCGGCGCGCACTCGGTGCGTGTTGATCCGGACGGCAACATCTGGGTGGTCGATGCGCCCGGGCACGTCGTCTACAAGATGAACCCGCAGGGGCGCGTGCTGATGGAGCTCGGCTCGAAGGGGGTCTCCGGTGTGAGCCGGAACACCTTCGACCTGCCGACCGATGTCGCCTTCGCCTCCAACGGCGATGTCTACGTCAGCGATGGGTATGGGAACGCTCGAGTAGTGAAGTACGCAGCCGATGGACAGTATCTCCTCGAATGGGGGACGCGTGGCACCGGTCCCGGCGAGTTCGGTCTGCCACACAACCTCGTCGTCGACGACGAGGGCCGCGTCTACGTCACCGACCGGGACAACCAGCGGGTCCAGGTGTTCACCGCCACCGGGGAGTTCCTGAGCGAGTGGGCCGACATCGGCGGCAACTCGGCCCTGTTCATGACCGTGAGCGAAGACCAGCAGATCTGGACTGGCGGTACGTTGCGGACGCTCGAGGGTGAAGCGGTAGCGACGCTCCCAGGCGGCAATGGCGGACACGGTATGACCGTGTCCGATGGAGAGGTGTTCGTGGCGCAGCTGAACGGACGGGTGCAGAAGTTCGTCGTTCGTCAATGAGAGTGACGAGCGACGGCTACTCGGTGACCTCGACACCGCGCCAGAACGCGACGTATCTTTTGATCTCCGCTGCGGCGTCCTTCGGTGTCGGGTAGTACCACGCCGCGTCCTCGTTCGTCGCGCCGTCGATCTCGAGGGTGTAATACGACGCATCGCCCTTCCATGGGCAATGAGTCGTTGTCTGGCTGTCTGTGAAGTACTCCCGGTTCACCGAGTCCGGTGGGAAATAGTGGTTGCCCTCGACGACGCGGGTCGCGTCGCTGTCGGCGACGATCGTGCCGTTCCACGCGGCTTTCATGACTGGACCTCCTCGCTGGACCCCTTGAACGAAGTCGCCCTCGCTCCTCGCTCATGCTACCACCGGCGCCGTATGTCTGGCGCTCGCCCTGTCGGATCTGCTCGAGACGTGTCAGTCGTCTCTCCGCCCTAGCTGTCAGTCGCTGGTAGCACCGCGTTCGCCCGTCGGCTCACCAAGTGGGGTCCGGGCGCCGCACCGAGGGCGGTGAGCTGCGTGTACTCCCGTCCGCCAGGACGCCGACCATTCCGGCCGACATGTAGCTCTTGAGCTCGGCAGAACCCTGACCCAGGATGAGTGCTTCGCGGACTGGCTTGAGCACGTAGTACGCTGTCAGGGGCAGGAAAATATTGAGCGTCAACACCACCGCGGTCAGGCCTTCACCTGGGCGGACGTCGGAGAAGAGGCGGAGAAAGCGATCCAGAGGACTGGCCGGCCGTGGGCCCGGAGCGTCTGCGAGTATGGCTCCAATCTTATGCCATGCAGCGCGCGCGCCGACCGCGATCGGTCGACGGGCAGATGAGGATGCCGCCCCGACAATGGGCTACTATGTCCCCCCTTGATGGCTCCCCTCGACGGCATACGCATCATCGATCTCAGTCGAGTCGTGTCCGGGCCGTTCTGTACGATGAACCTCGCTGACATGGGCGCGGACGTCATCAAGATCGAGGAGCCCGAACGAGGCGACGAGTCACGGGCCTTCGGCCCGCCGTTCCTCGGGGGAGAGTCGCCGTATTTCCTGTCGGTCAACCGGAACAAGCGCAGCTGCACCATCAATCTCAAGAGCGAGGCTGGCACGGCCATTCTGTGGCGGCTGCTTGAGGATGCGGACGTGATGATCCAGAACTTCAGACCGGGTGCGATGGCGCGGCTTGGCCTCGACTACGATACGGTCGCGGCTCGCCATCCCAGGTTGATCTACTGCTCGATCTCGGGGTTCGGCGACAATGGAGCCGATGCCGTTCGACCCGGCTACGACCTGGTCGTGCAGGGCGAGTCAGGGTTGATGGACCTGACCGGTGAGGCCGACGGCCCGCCCACTCGGATTGGCACATCGATCGCTGACCTGACGGCGGGAGTCATGGCGGCGCACGGCATCACGCTGGCACTCTACGCACGGCACACGACCGGTCGTGGGCAGCACGTCAAGGTGGCGATGCTCGACGCGATGGCGTCGCTGCTGAGCTACAACGCCGGCAACTACTTCGCCACCGGTGAGAGCCCGACACGACGTGGCAACGACCATCCGTCGGTCGTGCCGTATCAGACGCTGCGTGCGAAGGATGGGTGGATGAACCTCGCGGTCGCGAACGACTCGCTCTGGGTGCGCTACTGTGACGCCATCGAGCGTCCGGACCTTCGTGACGACCCGCGATTCGCGACCGCTCCGGAACGTGTCCACCATCGAGACACCCTGGTCCCCATCATCGTCGAATTGACGGCGACGCGCACCGTCCAGCACTGGGTCGACCTCCTCGGCGCCGCTGGTGTCCCGTGTGGCCGCATCCGCACCGTGGCCGAGGTCTGTACGAATCCGCAGCTGACCGAGCGGAACAAAGTGGTCGACCGGTCCCACCCAACGGCCGAGACCGTGCGCATGATCGGTCAGCCGATCGAGCTGAGCGACACCCCGGGCCGGATCACAGCGGCGCCGCCGCTTCTGGGCCAGCATACCGACGAGGTGCTTCGCGGCGCGAGCTATACGGAGGACGAGATCCGCGCGTTTCGGAAGAGCGGCGCTGTATAGTTCGACGGCAGACGGCTGCGGATCACCCTGCTGACCTGGCTTCAGGCTGCGGGCTTCGGGCTGCGGGCGCTCAGGAAGAGCGTCCCGAGGAGGGACAGATGGGTGCACGAAAGTTCGCCGTCGCGTCGTTGTTTATCGCGGTGATCGTCTCGACAGTGTTACCGGTGGGTGCGCAGACGGCGTTCGAGCCGCCGCGCCTGGCTGATGGCAGGCCGGATCTCCAGGGGGTGTGGGACTTTCGGACGTTGACGCCGCTACAGCGGCCCGAGGATCAGTCGGGCAAGGCGGTGTTGACGGCTGAAGAGACGGCCGAGGTCGAATCGCGGGCTGCGGCGCGCACCGCAGCGGCAAATGCCCCGAGCGAGGTACGCACCGAGCCGTTGCCGGTCGGCGGCAATATCGGCGCCTACAACAGCTACTGGATCGACCAGGGCGCGAGGGTGGTCGAGGACCATCGGACGTCGCTCATCGTGGATCCGCCCGATGGTCGCCTCCCGCCGTTGAGATCTGGCGTCGAGATGGACGAGCTGTCACTCGGCGAAGACCTGCCGGGCGTCCGTCCGGTGCGGGTCCGTGCGGCGGGCATCGGCGCCGATAGCTACGAGGACCGGGGGCTCTCGGAGCGGTGTCTCCTGGGGTTCAACACGGGTCCGCCGATTGTGCCAGCCGGCTACAATCAGAACATCCAGATCTTTCAGACACCCAACACCGTCGTGATTCTGCATGAGATGGTGCACGACGCGCGGATTGTGCCGATCGACGCCGGTCGGTCCGACCCACTCCCCGACACGATTCGACAGTGGATGGGCGACTCGCACGGCCACTGGGACGGTGACACGCTGGTGGTCGAGACGATGAACTTTACCGACAAGACCGCCAGCTTCAACCCGTCGGTGTCGACCGCCGCCGGCTCTGGTGCCTCCCTGCATCTGACCGAGCGCTTTCGCCGCGTGGACCGCGACACGCTGCTCTATGAGTACACTGTCGACGACTCGACCACCTTCACGCGGTCGTTTACTGCGGTGTTGCCCATGAAGCGCGGTGAGGCGATGTTCGAGTACGCCTGCCACGAGGGAAACTACGGCCTGTTCAACATGCTGGCAGGGGCACGGGTCGAAGAAGCGACAGCGATATCCGGGCAGTAATTGGGACCCGGATCACGCGGTCGTCGGAGTAGGTGTAGACTGTGTCGTCTAATCGGCGTGGGGTTGACTGGAGGGGAGCTATGAGACGGATAGTAGCGCTTGGCGTGTTGATGGCGGTCAGCGGTGTCGCGATGGTCGCGTGCCTGGCTGCGCAGGGCAACGTGGCCGAGATCGAGCAAGTGAAGGATAACCTGTATGTGATCACGGGTGGGGGCGGCAACACCGCGGCCTTCGTCACTGATGGCGGTGTCGTGGTGGTTGATACGAAGAATCCCGACTGGGGGAGCGCCATCCTGGACAAAATCAAGACCGTCACCGACAAGCCGGTGACCATGATCATCAACACCCATACGCATGGGGATCACGTCGGCAGCAACATCGACTTTTCCCTGCCGGTCGAGTTCGTGGCACACGCGAACACCAAGACCAACATGCAAAAAATGGATGCGTTCCAGTCGGCAGATGGCCAGCAGTATCTGCCCAGCCAGACCTACGAGAACAGGTTGTCGCTGCTCGACGGCGACGACCGGATCGACCTCTATTACTTCGGACCCGGTCACACGAGCGGTGACACCGTCGTCGTGTTCCCTGCCCTCGGGGTCGCGCACACCGGGGACCTGTTCGCCTGGAAGGGTACGCCCTACATCGACGTCAACAACGGCGGCAGCGGCGTGAGCTACCCGCGGACGGTGCTGGCTGCCGCCGAGACCATCCAAGGGGTCGACACGGTCATTCCTGGGCATAGCCCGGTGATGACCTGGGCCGACTTTCACGAGTTCGGCGAATTCAATCGCGACTTTCTGATCGCAGTCGAGCGTGGGATGAAGGAAGGAAAAACGCCGGCCGAGGCGGCCGCCTCGCTGAACCTGCCGGCTCGCTACGCGGACTACGCCATGAGCCGCGGCACACTGACCAGCGCCGAGCAGAACGCCGAGAAGATCTACGAGGAACTCGGTCGCTGACGACCTCGCGAAAAAAGAGAGGCCTGCAGACCCGCCCACACCAGACCCCCGGCTGACGGTGTTACGCCGTCAGCCGGTGCTCGAGCACCAGCGCTTCGGTGAGCGATGTGCCGAACCCCGGACCGGTTGGCGCTATGACTTCTCCGTTCTCGACCGCGCACGACATGGCGTCGAGAATCGTCGAACCGGCCGGGAAGCTTTCGGCCATCGTGCAGCTCGGCGAGGTCAATGCAATCGGGAAGCCCCACGAGCTGCCGCCGCGGTGCGGGATAATCTCGAGCCCGGCGGCTTCGACCAGGCGGGCGATGCGCCGGCCGGCCGTGGTCCCGCCACACCAGGTGATGTCCGGCTGCAGGATCTCAGCCGAGCCCAGGCGGATGAGCACGTCGAACCCGTGCTCGGTGTACTCGTGCTCGCCGCAGGCGATCCTGGTCCAGCGCGCGCCGCCTCCGCCGATCCGTCGTACCAGTTCGGCATAGCCGAAGACGTTGTCCGGTGACAGCAGCTCTTCCATGAAGTAGAGATTGGCAGGGCGCAACCGTTCGGCGAATGGCACCGCCCACTCGACCGTGCCGTTGCGCGACACGCAATCGGTCATCAGGTTGCCGTCCGGTCCCATGGCGTCGCGGGCCGCCAGCACGGAATCGATCGCTCGGTCGAGCTCCGCCTGCGGGGTGTGCGGCCCGACCGGTAGCCCGCGCTTGAAATTCCGCACCCCGCTGGCCTTGCCGCGAGTGACGTCGCCGCCGGTCTGGTAGATCGGGATACGGTCCCGGTTGGCGCCGCCCAGCAGCTCGTAGACCGGCTGACCGGCGTGCTTGCCTGCGATGTCCCACAATGCGTTGTCGACAGCGCTGAGCGCCATGGCGAACAGCCCGCGCCGCCCATACAACACCCCGGAGGTGTACATCTGATCCCAGAGTTGCTCGACATTGAGCGGGTTGGTGCCCATCAGCAGATGCTTCAGATGCCCGTCGATGATCTCGACCGCGGCGCTGCCACCGGCGCCCATGCCGAACCCGGTGATGCCCTGATCGGTCTTGATGATGGCGATGATGGCGGATGGGAGCTGCTCGAACGGTCCGCCCCAGCGCCAGCGGCGCGGGTCGTCATCACCCGAGAACGTCGGGGCGTCGAGCAACCCGTCGGACCGCCGGTTGATGTAGATCGGATACGCGTCGACGGCACGGATCCGGATGCGCGGTGGCTGTCGACGGCGCTCGGCGGTTGCCGCAGACGCGCCATGCGCTGTGGCGTGGGTCTCGCGAGGCGCGCCTACGGAGGCGGCCAGCGCCGCCAGTCCGCCGACACCGCGAAGGAAGCACCGCCGGCTCGGCCGCTTCATGTCTCGGTCCATGTCTCCCTCCGCGCGGCCATGCGCGCCCCGCGGGTGCGGCGTGCAGCCCTGTCTACGACTAGAATACGTTGTTCCTGCTTGCCTGGGCGCTGGTGGCAACAGTACAGTGACCAATATGCTGGTCCCAGGACCGCCCGGCAGGTGCGCGGAGAGCATGATCATGCACGGGTGTCGGACGATGCCGCCCCGTCGGTCTCACCGGCGCAGGTCGGTGGTGGCGCGCAGGCCGATCTGCGTGCTGCTGGTCAGCGGCTGGCTGACACTGGCCGCGGCCGGTGTGCAGACGGCGCAGCCTCCGTCGGACGACGCGGATCCTCGCGCGCTGCTCGACCGCTACTGCATCACCTGTCACAACGAGCGGGTGTTGACCGCCGGGCTGGCACTCGACACGCTCGACGCCACGAACCCGGCGGCCGACGCGGAGCTCTGGGAAGGCGTGATCCAGAAACTGCGGACCGGCTCGATGCCGCCGGCGGGTCGGCCACGGCCCGACATGGCGACATACGACGCGGTGGCGGCGTGGCTGGAGACCACCATCGACCGTGCCGCCACGTCGCGTCCGAACCCCGGTAGAACCAGCACGGTCCACCGTTTGAATCGCACCGAATACCGCCACGCCGTCCGCGACCTGCTTGCGCTCGATATCGACACGACGGCGCTGCTGCCGGGCGACGACACGTCGGACACCGGATTCGACAACAACGCCGACGTGCTCTCCATTTCCACGGCCCAGCTCGAGCGGTATCTCTCGGCGGCGCGCTACGTCACGCGGTTGGCCACCGGGCTGTCACCGACCGGTCCGGGGTTCGAGACGTTCGAAGTGCCCTTGTTGCTCTTGCAGGATGACCGCCAGAGCCCGGACCTGCCGCTGGGGTCCCGAGGGGGCATGGTGGTTCGCTACAACTTCCCGGTCGACGGTGAGTATCTGATCAAGATACGACTCCGGACGAACTGGCAGGACTACATCCTCGGGATGGGGACTCCACAGCAGCTCGACGTCCGGATCGACGGCACGCTGGCGAAGCGGTTCACCGTCGGCGGCGAGACGACCGCTCGGCCGGCGCCGACCACGTTCACGATCGCCGAGCCAGGGGACCCCGAGTGGGAGACGTATGTGCTGAACGCCGACGATGACCTGGAGGTTCGCGTGCAGGTCGAAGCCGGGCCCCGGGTCGTCGGGGTGTCGTTCGTGCGGCGCCTGTGGGAACCGGAAGGTGTGTTTCAGGCGCATCAGGCAGGCGAAGTGCTGTCGAACGACGAGGCCTTCTACGGGAACGCGGCGGTCGACTCGGTCTCGATCGGCGGTCCATACGAGGTAACCGGGTCGAGTGACACCCCGAGCCGCCGGGCGATCTTTATCTGCCGTCCGGGCGGACCGGAGAGTCCGGCTGATGACGACGAGGTGCCCTGCGCCAGACGGATCCTGTCGCGACTGGCCCGGTTGGCCTATCGCCGTCCAGTCACCGAGGCCGACGTGGAGACGCTGCTCGAGTTCTTCGAGCAAGGTCGGTCCGAGGGCGCAGGCTTCGATGCCGGGGTGCAGCTGGCCCTCGAGCGGCTGCTGGTGGACCCCGACTTCCTCCTGCGTGTCGAGCTCGACTCGCCCAATGTGGCCCCCGGGGCCGTCTACGCGTTGACCGACCTGGAGGTGGCCTCGCGGCTGGCGTTCTTCCTGTGGAGCAGCCTGCCGGACGAGCCATTGCTTGCTGACGCCGAGCGAGGGTTACTGAGGGACCCAGTCGTGCTGGAGCGGCAGGTGCGGCGCATGTTGGCCGACCCCCGTGCTGCGTCGCTGGTTGAGGACTTCGGCGCGCAGTGGTTGCATCTGCGCAACCTCAGCGACGTGCGGGGCGACCCGGTGCCGTTCCCCGACTTCGACGACAACCTGGTCGAGGCGTTTAGGACCGAGACCGAGCTGTTTCTCTCGAGCACGTTGCGTCAGGACAGTAGCGTGCTGGAACTGTTGAGCGCCGACTACACCTTCGTCAACGAGCGGCTGGCGCGGCACTACGGGATTCCCGATGTGTACGGAACACGGTTCCGCCGGGTCACGGTGCCCGACTTCGAGCAGCGCGGCGGTCTGCTGGGTCATGGCGGGCTGCTGGCGCTGACCTCGTATCCGACGCGTACCTCGCCGGTGCTGCGGGGCAAGTGGCTGCTGGACACCATTCTCGACGCGCCGCCGCCGTCGCCACCGCCCGACGTGCCCCCGCTGCCGGAGCGAGCCGCGGGCGGGCGACCGGAGTCGGTGCGTGAGCGGCTGGAACGGCATCGGCGTGCTCCAGTGTGCGCCGCCTGTCACGCCAGCATCGACCCCCCGGGGTTCGCGCTGGAGAATTTCGATGGGCTTGGGGCGTGGCGGACTGTCGATGAGTTTGGCACGCCGATCGACTCGAGCGCCGTCATGCCGAACGGGGTCACGGTCGAAGGCCTGTCCGGACTACGTGCGATGTTGCTCGAACGGCCGGAGCAGTTCGCCGGCGCCGTGACATCGAAGCTGCTGGCCTATGCGCTTGGCCGGAGCCTGGGGTATCACGATCGGCCGACGGTGCGGCAGATCGTGCGGGCCGCGGCGGCCACCGAGTATCGCTGGTCGTCACTGATTCTCGGGGTCGTCGAGAGCCCCGCGTTCCTGATGCGCACGGCCGGTTTTTGGTAGCTGGCGTTGTGCGTCCGAAATACGGCTGTGTCGGACGCACGTCTCGACGGCCCTCGAGGGCCGGAACTCGCTTGTGTCAACAGCAGTGAGGCACGCTACGTGCACCCCTGGGGTTGGCGCCCGGGAGAGACAGACCCATGACGATCACACAACGCGCGCTCCCGCGACGAACCATCTTGCGAGGTCTCGGGGCCACCGTGGCGCTGCCGCTGCTCGACGCGATGGTGCCCGCGGCCACCGCCCTCGCGCAGACCCCCGCCCGCCCGATCCACAGGTTCCAGGCGATCTATGCACCCAACGGCATGGCGATGCCGTTCTGGACACCAGCCGCTGAAGGCCCGGGATTCGAGCTGACGCCGATTTTGACCCCGCTGGCGCCGTTCAGGGACAAGTTGTTGGTGCTGTCGGGGTTGCGCTCGTCGTGGACCTACGTGCACGCCGGCGCCTCCGCCTCGTTTCTGACAGGCACCGCGAGTGGTGGACAGAACGAGACCGACGTGCTCGCAAGCACCTCGATCGACCAGTTGCTGGCCCGGGAGCTGGGTAAGGAGACCCAGCTCGGCTCGCTCGAAGTGTCGATGGACAAGGCGGCGAATGCGGGGCAGTGCACTGCGGGACTCAGCTGCGCCTATACGCAGACCATCTCATGGCGGAGCCCGACCATGCCGCTGCCGATGGAGAACAACCCGCGCGCGGTGTTCGAGCGGCTGTTCGGCGACAGCGGCTCGGCGGCGCCCGAGGCGCGGCGCGCGCGGCGGTTGCAGAAACAGAGCATCCTCGATTCGGTCAACGACAAGCTCACACGTCTCAAGCTGGCCGTCGGCGCGCCGGACCGCGTCAAGATCGATGAGTACACCGAGGCGGTGCGGGATGTCGAACGCCGCATCCAGAAGGCCGAGCAGCAGCACGACGTCGACCCGACCTTCGTGGAGCAGCCGCAGGGCCCGCCCCGGGTGTTCGAGGACCACCTGCAACTGATGTTCGATCTGCAGCTGTTGGCCTTGCAGACCGACCTGACACGTGTGGTCACGTTCATGCTCGGTCGCGAGCAAAGCACACGCTCGTATACCCAGGTCGGCGTGCCCGACGCGCACCACTCGCTGTCGCATCACGAGGACGACCCGGCTCGGGTCGAGCTGATGTCAAAAATCAACACCTACCATGTCGCACTGGTGGCCGGGTATCTGGCACGACTCGAAGCGACCGCCGACGGCGACGGCTCGCTGCTCGACCACATGACGGTGCTGTATGGCGCCGGCATCTCCAACAGTACGCGTCACTCTGGTCGCAACCTGCCGCTCCTCCTGGTTGGCGGTGGGGCCGGACGGCTGAAGGGGGGACGGCATCTCCGCTATGCGGGTGACACCACGAATGCCAACCTGCTGCTCACGCTGCTGGACAAGCTCGACATGCCGCTCGACCAGCTCGGGAACAGCACCGGTAGGCTACAGATCGACACACTGGCGGGGGTGTGAGGGAGGCCGGCGGACTATCTCGGCCTGCCGGCTTCGGGCTTCGGGCGCTCGTGCACGGAAGGCCGAGGCAAGGATGACGGTACGTAGCAGCGGATCTTCAGACCCGCTCGGGGCCGCGCTCGCGACGCGGTTCCCACTGCTGTCGCAAGGGCTCTCAGGCCCGTCGGGGACCATTTGCCGCTTGGTGTAGAGAGAGAGGTCGGATGAAGAGAACAACACCGGCTCGACATATCGGGCTCGTCGCGCTGGCCGCGCTCGCCGCGGCCTCTGTCGCAGGGGCGCAGCCGGTGGCCGATGCTGCGAAGGTGGCCGACTGGGTATCGGTTCGCGCGCTGATCGAGCAGGGGGCGGACGTCACCGCACCACAGGGGGACGGGACCACCGCTCTGCACTGGGCCGGCTACTGGGACGAAGGCGCTGTGGTGGAGGCGCTGCTGCGCGCCGGCGCCGATGTGAACGCAGCAACCGATCTGGGTGTGACTCCACTGTGGACGGCGTGCGAGACCGGGAGTGCGGTGACGGCCCGTCTCCTGCTACGCGGCGGCGCGGACCCGAACGCGGCTCTGCTGTCCGGCGAGACACTGCTGATGACGGCAGCGCGGACCGGCAGCGTGGCCGTCGTCGATCAGCTGCTCGTCGCCGGTGCCGAGGTGGACGTTGCCGAACCGGGACGCGGACAGACGGCGCTGATGTGGGCGGTTGCGCAACGTCAGGCCGATGTCGTCGACGCGTTGCTCGCTCATGGGCCCGACCTGCACGCTCGTTCCGTTGTCCGGACCGAGGTGGTCAAGACGTCACCCGAGCCCTGGAACCCCGACTACATCATCGACCTGCCGCAGGGCGGCTATACGCCGCTGCTGTTCGCGGCGCGGGTCGGCGATCTCGCCTCGGCACGGCTGCTCGTGGAGGCCGGCGCGGACGTGAACGACACGGCGCCGTACGGGACCAGCGCCACCGTCGTGGCGGCGCATAGCGGGCACGGCGAGCTGGCGGTGTTCCTGCTCGAGGAGGGCGCCGATCCGAACACGGCCGGTGCCGGCTACACCGCGCTGCATGCGGCGATTCTGCACAAGGACAGCTCACTGGTCGGCGCCTTGCTTGCCTACGGGGCGGACCCGAACGCCCGGGTCGAACGCTCAACACCGGTGCGCCGGGACAGCGTCGACTACTACTTGCACCCGTCCTATGTCGGGGCAACCCCGTTCTGGTTGGCGGCTCGGTTCAGTGCGCCGGCCATCATGCGCGTGCTGGTGAAGCACGGGGCCGACCCGCTGCTCGCGCATCGGCCTGTCTACTGGGAAGGGCGACTGGCGGAGTCGGACGACCGGGGCGAGGTGCATGAGGGTGACACGACCGCGGTGATGGCGGCCGCCGGGCTGGGTGGTCGGGCGCCGCTGGTGGCGGTGGACCGGCTCAACCGGATTGCTGAGAGCGCCCCGGTGCGGAGCACCCGCCGCGAGCCGGACCCGGTCGACCGGGAGGCGGTGACGCTTGAGGCGGTGCAGGTGGCGGCGGAGTTGGGCGTCGCTGTGAACACCGCCAACGCTGTCGGCGCGACAGCGCTCCACGCCGTCGCGGCCCGTGGGTACGACAGCGTGATCAGCTACCTCGTCGCGCAGGGCGCGCGTCTCGATCTGACGAACCAGGACAACCAGACCCCGCTGGACCTGGCGAGAGCGAGCCGGGCCGGCGACAGCACGGTGGAGCTCCTGCGGAGGTTGGGCGCAGGGGAATAGTCGCGCGGCGCGCTGGGGTTCCTACTCGCTCGGTGGCACTGCCTCCATCAGCAACGCCAGCGCGTTTCGCAAGGCGCGCCCACCGGCACGTGCACCACCGTAGTGCCCCTGCCGCACGACAACGAGATCGTGCGATGGGATGATCAGCGTGGTCTGCCCGCCGGCGCCCGACATGTAGTATGCCTCCCGCGGCACCGGGAACGAGCCGGTGCCGTTGATCCAGAAGAAGCCGCCGTAGATCGGGCGCCCATCCGCCTTCCAGGCGGGGGCGAGCGTGCTGACGAACTCGGTGTAGCCTTCCGGCAGGATCCGCTCGCCCATCCAGACCCCGTCCTGCAGATAGAGGTTCCCGAGACGGGCCCAGTCGCGCGCCGGTGCAAGCTCGTACCCCTGGAGCAAGTAATTACCGTAGGGGTCCGTCTCGAGCACGAAGCCGCGGATGCCGATCTTGTCGAACAGCTCGCGCTGCGGGAAGGACAGGTATTCGTCGCCGCGCCCCTCGACCCCCAGTCGGACGAGATAGTTGGTCAGCACCGGGTCCGAGTTGCGGTAGCGGCCGATGGTGTTCGGGGGCCACTGTTGCGGCCGGGTGGCAGCCCACTCGAACGAGTTGACGGTGCCGGTGTAGACATACAGATGGTCGGGGTATCCAAGCGCCGGATCGAGGTCGGGGTCGGCGACTCCGCGAAAGCGCAACCCACTCGACATGTGCAGGATGTCGGCGATGCGGATCGCCTGGCGCGGGTCGCCCTCAGTCTGCCACTCCGGCACCGGCGCCGGCTGCCACAGGTCATAGACACCCTGTTCGATCAGCACGCCCATCAGCGTCGCCGTCAGGCTCTTGCCCATCGACCAGCTTTCGAGCGGCGTGTGCATCGTGATGCCGTCGCCGTAGCGCTCACCGATGATGCGTCCTTTGTGGGTCACGACAAACGCGGCGGTCAGGCCTTCGGCCGGCTCGAAGGCGGCGGCCACGGCCTGCGCGACCTTGTCGGTGTCGATACTGGGCGGCAGCGGCTCGCTCGACAGCACGTCGCCCATTGGCCACGGCTGGGTCGCGGGGTCGGGCAGGGTGCTCGTGATGTCGACCGGTTCGAAGAAGACGTCGTCCTCACCGATCGGCAACGTCACGCATCCGTGGTCGCCGTTGAACTTCGCGGTGCGCACCACCCCGTCCGGGAGCGTCAGATGCACCTGTCGCCGGTCGCTGTCCACCTCGACGGCGGTGACGTGCTGCCGCTGTTCGTAGGGCGCACTGAAGAAGCCGACGTTCTCGGCCGCGAAGTCGGCATCGAGCCCCGTGACGAACACCGCCGAGCACAGCGTCTTCGCGAAACCGGCCGTGTGGTGCCAGAGGGGATCGCCGGGGGGCGGGACATAGGCGGTGTCGAGCTCGGCCGCCGCCGCGCGAGCCAGCATCGCCTCACGCGCCTCGTCGGCGGTCTGCGCGGCACTTTCGGTGCCCCCGAATCCCACGATCAGCAAGGCCAACACGGCGACGCCAGCGACACGAATCGGACTCTGGGACATGGCTTTTCTCCTTGGACGCTGATGAAGCGTAGCACGAGGAGTCACCCAGTGCATGTCAGCGGGAGAGTCGGAACTGATAGCATTCTCGCAGCACCGGTGCGTCAGCCTTCGGCCTGGGCGGGGACCGTCGTTGAAGGTCCAGCCGGCTGCGTGAGATCGCATCGCAG
>Ga0310122_10000553_pt1 | contig 23721 bp, 14 predicted proteins | sample CB6_Bottom_1051__FD_203503 | JGI IMG/M metagenome (GOLD analysis project Ga0310122, IMG submission 203503) | Marine microbial communities from Western Arctic Ocean, Canada - CB6_Bottom_1051 | ecosystem: Environmental > Aquatic > Marine > Oceanic | place: Canada: Western Arctic Ocean | collected...
CCCGAGCGGAGGGGGCGGCTTCTTCGGCTGCAACATAGATAACATAAATATAGATATAGATTTCCTCGTTTCCGGAACCGTATTCGACGCGATCCGGTCGGTCGATGAACCCGTCTGGGTTCAGGCCGAAGACGGGGTCCCGAGCTATCTGGAACCGAAGGATTCCCGGGTGATCGGCTTGTTCCTGAACGGCCGGCCGCATGCCGTCCCTCTTAATGTCATGTGGTTCCACGAGGTCGTTAACGCGGGCGCTGGGGGGTTCGCCACGGCCGTGACCCACTGCCCCCTCACGGGTTCTTCTCTCGCTTTTTCGCAAGGGGGAGTGAGTGAGGGAGCGTTCGGCGTCTCGGGGCTCCTATTCAAGAGCAACATGGTCATGTTCGACCGGGAAGACCCGGAGTCACGCTGGTCTCAAATGGCGGCCGGCGCGATTTGCGGCCCGGACGCGGGGAGTAGCTTGGACCAAGTCCCGGTTTTCGAAATGCGGTGGGCGGCATGGTTAGAGCTCCACCCCGGCACCCGGGTCCTCGACGAGGATCAGGGCTTCGAGGACCTGTGGGACCTCTTCGGCACGGAATCTCCCTACCACGCGGAGAACAATCCGTACGGAGGCTACGAGGAGGTGGATGGTTTCTTCGCGTTAGCATATATGCCACCCATCGATCCCCGTCGACCCCCCAAGGAACGAGTGATCGGGGTGCCTCCCTCGGACCGAGATCCGGGAATCGCCCTCCCCTTCGGTGCTCTGACGGGGTCGGCGAACGGTTTCGAGGCGATCGAGTTTGTATACGAGGGCCGCCCGTCCGTGCTCTTGTGGAGCGATGACGCCGAGGGACGGATGGCCTTCCGCCTGGAGACGGAGGCCGGTCAGGATGTGAGCTTGGTCCCGACTGGTGCTGGGTTCAGGGATGAGGGCACGGGCTCGACCTGGACCGTAGTCGGGCGCGCCGTCTCCGGGGCGATGGAAGGAGAGCGGCTCGTTCCCCTCGAGCGCGCCTTCGTTTCATTATGGGGCGCGTGGGCCGCGTTCCATCCAGGTGCGCAGCTTTGGGAGCGGTAGGTAATTAGCAAATCCTGAGCCCCACTCCTTTTTCTTGCGGCGCGCCAAGACGGCAAGCATCTTGCCCTCGGGTGCAGGTCACAGGAAGCTCGCGCGCCCACCAGCCACCCCGGAAGAGGACATCGCCATGAGCCCGACGCGAAGAGGCTTTTTCATCCGTGCGGCGGCAGTGAGCGGAGCGGCCCTGGTCCGGCGCGTCGTGACCACCCTGACCGGAAGGTTGACGGCTGCGTACGCGGCTGTGGTAACGACACCCTCCGCCCAATCTGCCATCACCCACGGACCGTTCGTCGGTCATGTGACATCCACGAGCGCCAGCGTGTGGGCCAGGTGTTCAACGCCGGGTGTCTATCGTCTCACCGCTCGTGGGATCGGTGAGCGCCGTGAGTTGGCCACGACGGCAGAGGCAACCCCAGAGAACGACATGTGCGTCGTCTGGCGCGTGACAGGACTTGAGGCGGAAACGAGATACGGTTACGAGGTCACTTCTCGAGGCCAGCAGATCCTCGGGGACGAGGACACCTTCTTCGTGACGCCCCCTGCCGAGGACGCACCGACGATCACCCGCCTGGCGATCGGATCGTGTGCGCGTGAGGACCCTGGATCGTCCGCGGTGTGGCGTCGAATGTCCGCTATGGACCCACACGCCGTCGTGCTCTTAGGAGATACACCCTATATCGATTCGACGGTGCTGGATATTCAGCGGACCCGATACGGCGAATTCGCGGCGGTTCCCGACTTCGCCGCCCTACTGCGAAACAGGCCGCTCTATGCCACGTGGGACGACCACGACTTCGGCGCGAACGACACCAATGGACAACTCGACGGCAAGGCGAACTCGCGTCGCGCTTTTATCGAGTATCACGCCAATCCGTCCTACGGAGACGGCGACCACGGAGTCTACACGAAGTTTCGGCGCGGTGGGGTCGAAGTGTTTCTTCTCGACACTCGATATTTTGCGGGCACCGAGCCCTCGCCGGTTGCGGCGGGCCGAACTACGCTGCTCGGCAGGCAACAGTGGGATTGGCTGCGGGAGGGGCTACGGGCGTCGAGGGCGCCCTTCAAATTATTGGCTTCCGGGATGATCTGGAATGAGGCCGTGCGACCGGGCAAGCCTGACCACTGGGGCAGCTATCTGTACGAGCGAGAGGCGCTGTTTCGTTTTATCGGGCAGGAGAGGATCTCCGGGGTCGTGCTGGCCGGCGGTGATGTTCATCGGACCCGCGTTCTGCGATACGAGACGGTCGAGACCGCCGGGTACCCGATCACGGAACTCATCACGTCGCCCATCCATGAAGGTGTCATCGATGCCGCCAACGCGCCGCACCCAGCGTTGGTCCACGACTCGGGTGAGCCGCACTCTTTTCTCTTCATCACCGTGGATACGACCGTGACACCACCGACCCTCGCCGCGCAATTTCGGAATGAGGCGGGACGTGTACTGTATTCGCTCACGCTGAACACCGCGATGCTGTCGCCGGCATAAGACGTACGGCCTGACGACCCTGTTGCGAATCGGCCTGAACCGCGAACCTGAAGCAGGCAGAGAGGGGTGACCCCAAGACGAGGTGAAGCCACCATGACGGAGAGGAGCCAGAAGCCAATCGCCCGCAGGGCGTTTCTGATGGGATCAGCCGGCGGTGTACTGGCGGCCAGTTCGGGAAACTTTGCTCCTGCGTTGGGCCTGGGTCCGCCCACACAGTGGAGGGAGGACCGGAGAGTTCTGTTCATTTGTGTAGACGGCTTCGGCACGGACTATCTGCAGCAGAGTGACATGCCCAACCTCAAGCGAATGATAGAGGCCGGCACTTATGTCGAAGGAAGGGGCATGATCCCTTCGCTGACCAATGTGAATAACGCCTCCATCCTTACGGCGTCATTCCCCGAGGACCACGGAATCACCGGGAACTACTACTACGACCGCAACACCGGTACGGGGACTTTTATGGAATCAGCGGAGTTCCTGCTCCTCCCTACGATCTTTGAAAAGGCCAGTGACCGGGGGATCAAGACCGCCTTCGTCAGCTCGAAGGAGAAGCTGATGTTCTTATCCCGAGGCGCCGACTTCGCCGTCGCCGCCGAGCGTCCCACCACGGAGATGCTTGCGACGATTGGCCCGGCCCAAGATGTCTATTCCCCCGACATCAACTTCTGGTCCTTTCGGGCCGCGCGTCATTTCCTGAAGGAAGGTGGCTGTCAACTCGTCTACCTGGCGACGACCGACTACATGATGCACACCTATCCGGCTACGGACGAACGTTCGCTGGCGCACCTGCACACGCTCGACGAGTTGCTCGGCCAGATATTAAACGACCACTCAAACCTCGAGGTGTATCTGACGGCGGATCACGCGATGTCGCCCAAGCGGACCGCGATCGACATCGGCCGTATCTTGACGGCGAACAGCATCGAGGGTGAGGCCGTGCCGATCATCAGAGATCGTTACATCGTACACCACCGTAACCTCGGCGGCGCCTGCTACGTCTATCTGGAGAACGAGGCGGACCTCGAAAAAACTTTCGAGCTCCTCAGAGGGGTCTCGGGAGTGGAAGAGATTTACCACAAGCAAGAGGCGGTCGAGGAGTTCCAGCTACACGCCGATCGCATCGGCGACATCTTTCTTCTCGGAGAGGAGCACGTGGTCTTCGGGGACCTGGAGAGGACTCGAGAGGACGTAGCCATTCGCTCACACGGCTCGAGGCACGAAACCACAATCCCCATCATCTGCTATGGCACCGAAGTGGATGCGAGCCTCTACCGCAGGAATATCGATCTGACTCGCAATTTCGTGTGGGGCGCTTGACCCTTGACAGCTTTTTCTCAGCAGGGTAGTGTCAGCCTGACGCGCGTAGTGTGCGCGCTACTGAACACGCTTTCCATGTGTTCGATCACACTCCCGAAGCGAACTGCCTCGGGGGGGTGATGCTGTTTTTTGTGGGTGTAGTTCCGTCTCCGAACGCGGTACGCGATCTGAGGCGGCGGCTGGGTTGGTCAGCCAAGTAGGTTTCCTCAACGTGCGGGGATGCGAAATGTCCAGATTAATTTGTTCACGTTTGACAGGACCTCTGGGAGCGCTAGCGGCCGCGATCTTGATCGCCGCGCCGTCTCTCGCAGCTCAACAGGGCGGCACAATCACCGGCCGAATTACCGACTCGCAGAGCGGAGTGGCGATTGGGGCGGTCCAGGTCTTCATCCAGAGCTTGGACCTCGGCGGCCTCTCGCAGCAGAATGGCCGCTATCTGCTTCAGAACATCCCCGTGGGCTCCCACGAGCTCAGCGTGGCGCGCATCGGGTACGGCACGCTCACGCAGCAGGTCACGGTGGGTGCCGGCCAGGTGGCGGAGCAGAATTTCGCTCTGGTCGAGGTAGCCCTGGCGCTCGACGAGATCGTGGTGACGGGGACCGCGGGAGGTAGTCAGGTGCGCGCCATCGGGAACGTGGTCGCGCGCGTCGCGTTGCCCGACCTTCTGGTCACCGCTCCGGTCAGTACCGTCGAGGATGTTCTCCAGGGGAGGATCCCCGGGTTGCAGATGATCGGCACACCCAATAGCGCCGGCGACGGCGGTCAGATCCGGATTCGTGGCTCCGCCAGCGTCGGACTTTCCGGAGATCCTATCATCTTCATCGATGGCGTTCGCATGAACGGCGAGCGCGCCGAGGTCGCACGGTACTCTACACAGTCCAGGCTCAACGACATCGATCCGAGGGACATCGAGAGCATCGAGATCATCAAGGGTCCCGCTGCCGCCACCCTGTACGGGACCGAGGCCGCAAACGGGGTGATTCAGATTATCACCAAGAAGGGGCAGGCGGGTGACGCGGTGTTCGACTTTACGATTGAGACGGGGCAGATGTGGATGCCGGACAAGTATATTACACGAGGGTGGACTCCCAATAAAGACGCAAGTTTAGGCCCTGTGTGTGCATCCGTACCGTGTCAAAGCGTCGACGAACTCCTCAATACCAACCTCGTCGAGATCAGCCGGGCACGTGGGTTTCCCGACTTGCTTAGTGAGGGGCTGATCCAGAAATACAACGCGTCGGTTCGAGGGGGCACCGAGCTAATGCGATATTCGGCGTCTCTGAGCCGGACCGATCAGAATGGGGTCGTCGACTGGAACTTCGACAAGCGCACCTCGGTGCGGGCAAACTTCCAGGTGAATGCGAGCGAAAAGTTCAGATTTTCGCTAAACGGGGGTTACTCCGAAGGAGAGAGGGGGCCTCCCCAAAGCTTCTGGGGTGGCAACTTTGCCTGGGGAGGACGGCTGAATACCGTTTTCGACAACCATCGAGACAGAGGATACCAAACTCCGCCCGAAGCATATTCTTTAAGGAACAGCTGGTGTGACACAAGCTTCGGCGATCAAGGGGACGCCGCCAATGGCGTCGTCGATGGGTCCAAGTTCGCCGGAGATATGGGTGGCGGGGACTCGTGGTGTCATAGGGAAGTCAACTTCACTCAGCGGAGCCAGTGGAGTTTGCAGATGAACCTCGAAGCCACCGATTGGCTCTCGCACCGTCTCACCTTAGGCATCGACCAGATTACCGAGCAATTTGAGGAGTTGGACGTCAAGCAGGGGCCGCAGGCAAGGTTCTGGGGGACCGACGGGAGAGAAGGTCAGAAGGACATCGAGACAATTGGCCTGCCAACGACGACCATGGATTTCTCCGGGACCGCGACGTTGCGTTTAATGGATGACCGGCTGGGGACGGCGACTTCCTACGGACTTCAGTATTACCACACGGAGAGACACCGATTCCGCGCCACTGGCGAGTTCTTCTCTGTATCTTCGCTCTCGACGGTCTCCGCTGCTGCGACCCGCCTTGGCAGCGAATCGTTCGTGGAAAACACGACCGTCGGTCTGTACATCCAGGAGCAGTTCGATTGGGACAATCGGATGTTCCTTACGCTGGCCGTGCGCGGGGATGACAACAGTGCGTTCGGCACGAACTTCGATGCTGCTGTCTACCCCAAGGTGAGTACTTCGTGGGTGATCAACGAGGAGAGCTTCTGGAACATCGACTTTATCGACCAGCTCCGGCTCAGGAGCGCCTGGGGTCAGGCGGGTCAGCAGCCGGACGCGTTTGCATCCTCGAGGCTGTACGCCCCGCAGACGGGCCCCGGCGGGGCGCCCGCCCTGACGCCCTCTTCGTTCGGGAATCCTGATCTCGGCCCGGAGACAGGCGAGGAGCTCGAGATAGGCTTCGACGCTTCGCTGTGGGACGGAGCGGTTTCGATCGAATTCACGTACTTCGATCGCGTGACGAAGGATGCGCTCGTGGGACGGACCATACCGCCGTCACTCTGGCCCGGATTCGCCGGGGACTTCGCCGGCGGGCTCCAGCTGGTGAACATCGGGAGAATAGACGCTTGGGGCAGCGAGACCGCGGTGAACTGGCAAGCTCTGGAGGGGCAGAACCTGCGTTTAGATTTTACCCTCGCGCACACGTGGCTTGGCAATAAGATCGTAGACATGGGCGAATCAACAAACAGGATCCAAGAAGGCCGGGGCAGGGCCCACCAAGAAGGGTTTTCGATCGCCGCCATTTCCGACCAGCGGGTCGTTCAGGCAGAGTTCGTAAACGCCCCCCGCGGCGCGGTGACGAATGTCCTATGCGACCCCGGTGTGGAGGGGCGAATTACTCCCGGGCCATTGTCGGCGATAAGCGGCATTGACTGCGCCCTGGCACCGAAACTGATATGGGGCTCGTCCCAACCGAAACAGTTCGTGAACCTGACTTCGACCATTACATTGTTCCAGAATTGGCGGGCAACGGCCAACCTCGACGGCCAGTTCCAACACTGGATGCATAGCGACTATCTCGGAGCTCGGCATACGAGCTACCCGACCGCCCAGAGAATATATCTGCAGGACAACGCCATCGACCAGGCATACCGCACGGTTACGCGAAACGGTCTCGCCTTCCACGAGGCCGGTTTCCTCAAGCTACGGGAGGTGTCGCTGTCCTACTCGTTCTCCGATCAAATCGCCGCGAGGTTGGGTGCCGATCGGGGTTCTCTGACCTTGGGCGTGCGCAATGTAGGGACGGTCTGGCTCGCTCAGGAGATGGTGGGGGGTGAGCGGATTACAGACCCCGAAATGAGCCGGCCGAATTACGACTTCCAGGGTGAATCCGGAGGGGACTGGCCTCCTTTAGCTCAGTGGACCGTACGGCTGAATTTGACGTTCTGAGTCATGCCGACTCGATCGGCGACAACACAGACTGACGACACAGACTATTGGGAGGTCGGAATGACATATGCTAACAGCGCCCCAGCAGGGGCTCAAAATCACGGGCGTCTAAAGTTCTGTTCCTGGCGGGCCGCGACGCTGGCCCCTCTGCTTGTGTTTGCTGTGGGGGGATGCGACAGCTTACTCGAGGTGAACCTTCCCGGGGCCGTGCAAGCCTCGGACCTCATTGACCCGTTGTTGGCCGAGACGCTGGCCATATCGGTCCAGGGCGATTTCGAGTGTGGATTGGTGGACCACCTCTGGTGGCCGGGCCTGTGGTTCGACGAATTCTTGAATTCGAGCACCTCTCGGCCGAATGCACTCATGGAATTGAGGGCCCAACTGGTAGACGTCTACGCCGATCCGTGCAACTCGGGTACGGGACCGACTTGGACTATACTGCAGCTTCCACGGATACAGGGCGAGAACATTCGCGGGATCCTGGACGGATTTGACGCCGAAGCTTTAGCGAAGGTCGACGATCCGGACTGGATCAAGGCAAGAGCGTTTTTCTACGAAGCCTACTCGATCCAGATCCTTTCGGAAGCGTTCTGCGCGATGACGCTCAACGGGGGACCGATGATGACGTCGGCGGCGGCGTTCGCAGAGGCGGAGTCTCGGTTCGGCTCGGCGATGACTCATGCAGGCCTCGTAAAGGCGGGTAACCAAGGTGACGCAGACAACCTGGTCATCGCTTCGTTGGTCGGCCGCGCGAGGTCCCGACTACACCAGGGTAATGCCTCGGGCACGGTGGCTGACGCGTCCATGGTTCCCCTTGATTTCGAGTTTGTTGCGACCTACTCCAACTCGCCTAGCCGTCGCAGGAACAAGATCAATGACCGCAACAACCGAGGTTCTAGCATCCAGCCACACAGGGAGTTCCTGGACCTGACCATAAGCTCGGCCGGAGAGCTGACCCAGAACCGCCAGGTGGCGGGTACAACTGATATCGACGATCCGAGGGTTGCGATCGACTATGACCCGGGTAGGGGCTACGGGGGCCGCGGGTACATTGAATACCGGACGCAACAGAAGTATTTGAGTCGCGACAGTAGTATCCCATTTGCTTCCGGGCGTGAGGCCCTACTCATGATCGCTGAGGTGGACCCAGCCCAGTCACTGGCCATCATCAACACATTGCGCTCGGACCCCACCGGATTGTACAGCGGGATAGATGAGAGCGCGTGGCCTCTGCCGGCCTACGCCGGCGGGAGTGCTGCGGACATCGCAGCCACGCTGCGCGAAGAGCGGCGGAGGGAGCTCTGGATGCAGACCCACCAGCCGGGGGACAAGCTCCGCTGGTTGGGTATGGCCCGTCCGTCCGGACTGCAGACGGTCTCCGAAAAACTAGCTGGCACCTCGCCGGTCACGGCCTTTGAGCCCATCAGCGAGTACGGGTCGCCGCGTGGAGCGTTCACGTGCCACTCGATTCCGTTCCTCGAGAGGACCTCGAACCAGAACCTGAGCAACGCGGATACGGGCCGCTAGCCGCTAAACACGCGGCCAGAGTTACCGAGCCCCGCGTATACGGACCGAACTCCTACGGTCTGTGTGCGCGGGGCTCGGTAGTATTGGAACGGATACATCCTCGCGCTCGGGCTCGGGTGTATGCAATAGAGTACCCCTGCCGAGGGGAGACCGAACGTGATGCTTGCCGGAACAGACTCGCACGGGTGCTTGAGGTCCGCGCTCCTAATCATCCTCCTGGAGATGGCTCTCGCGTCGGCCGGCTGCGCCAGTCCCGGCACCAGCGGGGGTAACGCCTCTGGAAGTGCGTTTCCTAGTGGCGCGGTTACCGGAGAGGAGCTCCGGCAGGTCTCCGCCAGAGATACGTATGAAGCATTGAAGCAACTCCGGCCCATCTGGCTTCTGCCCCGGGGGCGGTCGTCCCTCGTGTACTATTTGGCGGGGAGACCGGTAGTGTATCTATACGGGATTCCGCACGGGGCGGTCAGCTCCCTCCGGGGGATCGAAGTTAATGATGTCCGGCGAATCGACTTCATGAACGCCATTGATGCTGGGATTCGCTACGGAACAGGGCATTCGGGCGGCATAATCTTGGTCGACCTCAGGTAGTAAGGGGGGCGGGTAGAGACACTCGTGGACGGTTTCGTGAGTCCCGGGTCGGCGCCTACGATTGCCGGTAACCTACTTGACACGCCCCAAACCGTCCCGTATCCATCAGCCTCCCTAGACAGGCGGTCAGTGCTTTGTGATGGCGCTTGCGCCCTCCGATGAAGCTGAGTCGGCCGGGGCGCGTGTCCCTTCGTGGGGGCCATGGCCGTAGCGCGACTTCGCGGGGGGCGCAGTTTATAGGACCTTTGTCGGGGACGGTTGGATCGGAAGCTGATGAGCAGCCGAGCCGTGACGCCCCGATAATGGGCGCGTGGTGTCCGGGAAAACCCAGGAGCGGGAGCGCAATGATGACTCGGGACCGAAGTGGTGTGTTACGTTCAGTTCTTCCAAGCCTGGTTCGGTCACTGGCTCTGATCGGGGCCGTGTTGGCTTCGAATTCAGCTGCCGCGCAGGATCGGGGCACACCCTACGGCGAGTGGCGCTACTGGGGCGCCGATGCATGGAGCACGCGGTACTCGCCCCTCGACCAGATCAACGCCGACAACTTCGATGACCTCGAGCAGGCCTGGGTCTGGCGGGGCGACAACTTCGGACCCTCGCTCGATTATATCCTGCGGGCGACGCCGATCTATGCGAACGGGAGGCTTTTCACGGTGGCCGGGAAGAGCCGTACGGTCGTGGCCCTCGACCCCGCTACCGGAGAGTCGCTCTGGATCTTCCGTGAACCCCACACGATTCGGTGGGAGCGCTCATCGCGAAAGAGCCACGGCAAGGGGGTGGCCTACGCCGAGATCGACGGGCGGGGCGTGATCTATCTGGTCACGCCGGCCTTTTTCCTACACGCTCTGGACGCCGAAACGGGACGGCCGCTGGAGGGGTTTGGCAACCCCGTGCCGCTCGAAGGCTTCGGGGAGTACGGAACCGTCGATCTGCTGGCGGATCTGGGCCACCCCTTCGACCCTGACTATGGCATCCCCGACTCGATCGGGTATATCACGAATACGTCGCCACCGATCGTCGTGAATGGGGTGGTGTTGATGGGGAACTCCAACTTGACGGGGCGCCTCGATACCCGCACGGAGAACGTGCCGGGCGACATCCTCGCGTACGACGCCCGCACCGGAGAGCATCTCTGGAAGTTCAACGTTGTCCCACAACCCGGTGAGTTCGGCCATGAGACGTGGGAGAACGATGCCTGGTCCTGGAGTGGGAACGTCAACACGTGGCCTCCCCTGTCCGCCGATCTGGAACGGGGCATCGTCTACATCACCACCGACGCGCCGACCAACGACTACTTCGGCGGCTTCCGTCCGGGCGACAATCTCTTCGGAAACAGCATCGTCGCCCTGGACGTGCGAACCGGGGAGCGGCTCTGGCACTTTCAGGCGATCCACCACGACGTCTGGGATCGGGACTTCCCCCTTCCCCCGAATCTTGTGGACCTCACCGTGGATGGTGTGGAGATTCCCGCGCTGGTTCAGAGCTCCAAACAGGCCTTTGTATACGCCTTCAATCGGGTGACCGGAGAGCCTATTTGGCCCATTGAGGAGCGGCCGGTGCCGCAATCCGATGTGCCGACGGAGCAGACCTCCCCGACGCAGCCCTACCCCACCCGACCTGCTGGGTACGAAATGCAGGGGATCACAGAAGACGACCTCATCGACTTCACGCCAGCGCTCAACTCATTGGCGCGCGAGATCGCCAGCGAGTGGCGCCTCGGCCCCATGTTCAACCCGCCGCTCCACTCCGAGAATGCGGAAGGAAAGAAGGGGGCGGTGTTCTGTCCATCCGCGGGAGGCGGATCCAACATCCCGGGCGGTACCGTGATGGATCCCGAGACCGGGATCATGTACGCGGCGTCCGTGAAGACGTGTAGCGCGTTCGTCCTGGTGCCGGGCGAGGACCGGGATGCCGTGATGACGGGGCAGTCGGGTAAAACCGTAGTCGAGTGGCATCACTCCCCTGTGCGGGGCGGATTTCGTGGTCCCGAGGGACTTCCGATGTTCAAGCCGCCCTACGGGCGGATTACCGCGATCGATATGAATACGGGTGAGCACCTGTGGTGGATTCCCAACGGGGATACGCCGGAGCGTATCACCAACCACCCCCTCCTTCAGGGGGTGGACCTTCCGAACACCGGCCAGGCGTCTCACGCCACGGCCATGGTTACGCGCAGTCTCCTTATCTATGGCGAAGGGCGGAACGGGGAGCCGCGCATGCACGCTGTGGACAAGCGCACGGGGGAACGGCTCGGCACCGTCGAGTTACCCGCGACCACGGACACCGCTCCGATGACCTTCTTGCACGAGGGTAGGCAGTACATCGTTACCGCCGTTTCGGGGCCCCAACTTCCGGGATCGCTCGTCGCGCTACGGCTCCCCCTCCCGTGAAGTCGGCGACAATCCTGCCCGGTTCCTTGCTGGCAACGGTGGCGGAGCCGCTTGTGTACGAGTGTACCGTATCGGGGGTGTACAGGAACGCGATGCACTAAGAACGGGATGTATTGAGAACGCCGTGTACTTAAGAACACGATGTCCTAAGAAAAGGAGCGTCACGGATGGAGAACGTCGTGCGTAATTTCGCCTCGGGTGCGGTATTCCTCACACTGGTCGTTGCGGTCGCCTCCTGCGGTGCGGAGAGCGCCGACGACGAGATGACGTCAATGACCGAAGACGTCGAAGTCGAGATCACGTCCTTCGTAGGAGCCGGTGTTCAGGTCGAGTTCGGCGGGACCGTTGTCCACGTCGATCCTTGGGGCAGGGGCGACTACACAAACGCGAAACCGGCCGACCTCATACTGATCACCGATGCGCCGGGAGACCACCTCGACCCGGATCTGATCCAGCAGCTTCGCAAGCCCGGAGCCCCGGTCGTGCTTCCTTCTACACCGGAAGACGCCAGGGACGAGGGGTCGCGCGATCGGCTGCTGCGAGTCCCCGACGCCATCGTCATGAACAACGGCGACAACTTGACGCTGGCGGGTGTGCCCGTGGAAGCGGTACCGATGTACGACATCCTCCCGGGGAGTCCGTTCCACGCGAAGGGTGAGGGCAATGGATATGTCATCAACTTCGGCGGTCAACGAATCTACTTCTCCGGGGTCACGGAGTGTGTTCCAGAGATACAGATGCTTGAGGACATCGACATTGCCTTCATGCCCCTGAACCTGCCCCATGGCCGGATGGTGCCGCTGGCTGCCGCGGAATGTGTAAAGATCATCAGGCCCGCGGTCGTCTACCCGTATCATTACCGCGAGAGGCCGATCGACGAGTTCGTCGAGGCTTTACGCGGCGAATCCGATATCGAGGTGCGCGTACTCGACTGGTATCCCTCCTGACCCGCAGGGTCGCTGATCGGAGGAACATGACAACCACCCTGACCCCGATATTCCGAATCCCCCTCCTGTCTGCCCTCGTCGCCGTCTTACTCGCGGCTACGGGCGAGGGGGCCGCGCAGGTCGGGCCGACCGGAGGTGAGTGGCCGGTCTACGGGGGGGATCTCGGGAGCACCCGATATTCTCCCCTGGACCAGATCGACGCCTCCAACGTGGGCGAGCTGGAGATCGCGTGGCGGTGGTCCGCCCGGAACTTCGGGCCCACGCCCGAAGGCAACTACCGGGTCACCCCCATCATGGTCGACGGCGTTCTCTTTGCCACCGCCGGTTCCCGTCGATTCGCGGTGGCCATCGACGCCGTCACCGGGGAGACCCTTTGGGTTCACAGGTGGGAAGAGGGTGAGCGGGGAAGGCGAGCGCCCCGGGTCAACTCCGGCCGGGGCGTGGCCTACTGGGCCCCCGGCGACGGGGGCGACTCCCGGATCTTTTACATAACCCCAGGCTATCAGCTGATCGCCCTCGACGTGTCCACCGGCCGACCGTTGCCCAACTTCGGCCAGGACGGCGTGGTCGACCTCATGGAGAACCTCCGAATCCCCGAGGGTGTCGATCCCGTCGGCACCATCGGCTCGTCCTCGCCCCCAGTGATCGTCGGCAACGTGGTCGTCGTCGGATCGGCCCAGGTCAGCGGCCGGCGTCATTTTTCACCCGCTGCCATCCCGGGCGACATCCGGGGTTATGACGCCCGAACGGGCGATCTGCTCTGGACCTTCCACGTGGTGCCTGAGGACGGCGAACCGGGAGCGGAGACCTGGGGACGCAACTCGAACGAGTACACCGGACACGCCGGCGTGTGGACCACCTTCTCGGCCGATCCGGATCTAGGTCTCGTCTACTTGCCCACCGAGGCACCCACCCATGATTGGTACGGCGGAGACCGCCCAGGCGACAACCTCTATTCGAGCAGTCTGGTGGCGCTCGACGTCGAGACCGGCGAGGTGGTGTGGCACTACCAGCTCGTGCATCACGACATCTGGGACTACGACAACCCTGCGGCGCCAATCCTTGTAGACCTCGAGGTGGACGGCCGACCGATCAGGGCGGTCGTGCAGATCACCAAACAGGGCTGGGCCTACGTCTTCGACCGGGAAACGGGCGAGCCGGTCTGGTCGATCGAGGAGCGCGCCGTTCCGCAGTCGGACATTCCGGAGGAGCGCACCTCACCCACTCAGCCCTTCCCCACCAAGCCACCGCCCTTCAGCCGGCAGGGGGTGAGCGAGGACGACCTCATCGATTTCACCCCCGAGCTACGCGCGAAGGCGAGGGCGGTCGTGGCGGATTTCGAGTTCGGTACACTCTTCAGTCCGGCCAGAGTGTTGGGTTCCGACACCGGATACCGCGGCACGCTGAGGGTGCCGCGCTCGACCGGTGGGGGCAACTGGGAGGGAGGCGCCTTCGATCCGGAGACCGGGGTCCTGTACGTGACCTCCCAGATGAGTCCGCGGGTGGAGGCGCTGGAGCCTTCTGGCGTAGGAGTCGAGGCGGACTACACGGTGGTGTCCGGCGTACCATCCCTGAGCGTTGACGGGCTTCCCCTCCTGAAACCTCCATACGGCCAGATCACGGCAATCGACCTGAACCGGGGCGAAATCCTCTGGCAGATCGCGAACGCGGATACGCCCGACGAGATCGCGAACCATCCGGCTCTCGCCGGGATCGATCTGCCCCGCACCGGGCGTCCGGCCCGGGTCGGGCAGCTCGCGACCCGGACGCTGCTCTTCGCCGGGGAGGGCGTCGGCGGGAAGCCGATCCTCCGGGCTCACGACAAGGCCACTGGCAAGATCCTGGCCGAGATCGAGCTCCCCGCCTCCCAGACCGGCCTCCCCATGTCGTACATGCTCGATGGGACCCAATACGTGGTGGTAGCCGTCGCAAGCCGGAACAGACCGGCCGAGTTCGTGGCGTTCAGACTTCCTTAGCAGGCCGAGCCGCGCTACGCCCCCGGCCGTGACGCGGCGTGAACACCGTGCGCAGCTACCTGGTCGGCGCCTCCTCGATTCGGATGTTCCGGAGTGCGGAGGCGTCTGCCGGCAGCGGTTCCTCGCCAGCGGGATATCCGTTCAGGCGGAGAATGTAGGCCAGGAGGTTCGCGTAATCCTCAAGGCTCAGGCTACCGGGATCGCCGTCCGGCATCGTCGTGGACACGAAATCGAAGAAATCGCCCGCCGTCTGGCCTACCCACTTGATTCTGAACCTGCCCCCCCTGAATTCATTGGTGCTGTGGCAGGCCGCGCACACCTGCCGGAACCTCTGCTCCCCACGGGACGCCTGTCCCGATGTGAACACCCCGTCCAGTACCGAACTGCCGGAGGGCGAAGCAGCTGCGAGCTCGGGCGGATTTCCGACAGGCGCCGTACTAGCCGAGGGCTGCGGAGCCGAGGCGCATGCCCCTACGATGAAACTCAAGGCGAGAGCCTGCGCGGTTGCGAGGGCGGAACGAGTTAAGAGAAACATGGTCTCTCAGGCCCTTGGTCGATGTGAAACAGACATTCGAACGCATCATAAACACGTGACCGATGACACGCCACTGGACTTGTCAACGCGCACCCCCGGTGATTAAGACCCAGAAAGCCCTGGGCTCGACAATCGGGATCGGAGAGTCATCTGTAGCCACCAGCAGATCCTTGTCCCCGCTCACAACAATCTCGGCACCTCCCGCCAAAGCGCTAGCGAGTACAACCTCATCGTCCGAATCCCGCAGACGAAGCGGCGGCGGCCCTGAAGGAGGAGGCACGAACTCGAAACGGTCGAGGACGGCTTGGACGGAATCAGGCGCCTCGGGGGAAGGCCGGAGCTTCTTGGTCGCGATACGGCGCGACTCGACGACAACCACAGAGGGGAGGATGGGTTCGTGGTCCGCAAGGACGGATCGAACTAGATCCGCGCAGAGCCCACGGTGGCGAAGGCTGCTACGAGGACATTCGTGTCGAGGCAGACCTTCACTTACGAGACGATTTCGAAGATGTCCTCGTCCGTGAGATAGCCCCTAGCCTCCGCAAACGGCATTACGCGCCTTCGAGCCTCATCGAAGAGTTGGATTGTAAGTTGCCGTCGCAGCGCGTCACGAACAACTTCACTACGGGAGCGGCCTGTATCTCGACAAACACGGTTTAGCAGCTCTTCGAGGCTCTCGTCCAAACGTATCGTGACGGCGGCCTTCATGTCATACGACGTATGACGATTCGCTGCATTGGGCCAATTGCAGAACGGGCGCAGGAGCGTTGCGGGGGAGCGGCGATTGGCCCATGATGAGCTTTCTCCAGCGCCACGTCTTCGCCAGAGCAGGAGGGAAAATGAAGCACCTCGTCAAGTACGCAGCCATCGCCAGCCTACTGGGCGGTGCTCTTACATCCGGGTGCATGGACCCGGGAGGTAGAATGGATAGTGCGGGTGGCCCGGCCGTGGCCCTCGAGATGAGTGGCGCGTTTGAGCGCTTGGCTGAAAAGACGATGCCCCGGGTTCCTGCGAGCGGATCCGCTCCGAGCTTCGTCGTCGACGCGGGCTGGCCGAAGCCCCTGCCGAACAACTGGCGAGTAAGCCAGATCGGCGGCCTGTTCGTCGATCATCACGACAACATATGGGTGTACCACCGGCCCCGGGCGCTGGACGCGAGCTCCGCCGGCGGCCTAGGCATTGCCGGCACCAACGAAAGGGGCGTCCCGGTGAGCGCCTTGGGACATCCCAGGCCCTATGCCGACCAACGATCCGGCTGCTGCGTTCCAGCGCCCTCGGTCCTCAAGTTCGACCCGGCTGGAAATCTGCTGGACGCGTGGGGTGGCCCGGCCGATCCAGGCTTTCTCGAAGAGAATTGCCGCGAGGAGGACGGTTGTTTCTGGCCGGCCCGTGAACATGGAATCTTTGTAGACCACAATGACTTCGTTTACATCTCTGGGAACGGGCAGAATTTCTTCGGCCAATTCCCCTGGGCTGCGACCTTCGGGGACGATTCACACGTCCTGAAGTTCACGGCGGACGGCGAGTTCATTTACCAGATCGGCCACGCCGGTATGGAGGGTCCGGACAGCGAGAAGATCGATGGCGGACCGAACGGGACTCCGCAGCCTTATCTGGTGGCGGACATGACCGTCGATCCGGAGACGAATCTCCTCTACATCGCGGATGGTTATGGAAATCGGCGCGTTTTGATCGTCGAGGCGGAGACCGGCCAGTACGTGGGTCACTTCGGCGCGTACGGGCAGAACCCGGTGGATGATCCCGACGGCACGGATATCGACCCCTACGACGCCGGCCCGTGGATCGCCGACTATCAGTCCGGCAACCTGAAGCCTCTGTTTTTCCGGGGCCCACTGCACTGTGCGAAGATCAGTGTCGACGGATTGTTGTATGCCTGCGATCGGGGCAACAACCGCGTGCAGATATTCGACGTGAACCAGGTCGGTGGGGTATGCAGCAACCCCAACCGGGAGCCCGGCGTGTGTGGCTTCGTGAGTGAGGTCCACATCGCTCCGCATACGGCGAGTGGCACGTCGGGGGCCGTGAACTTCTCCACCGATCCGGGGCAGACCTGCCTCTACGTCGAGGATCTGGCCAACGGCACGATCTATATCCTGAACCGGGAAAATCTGCACGAACTGGACCGCATCGGCCGGCCCGGCCGCCAGATTGGCGAGTTCCATTGGGTCCACGTCGTGAGTATCGATTCCCAGGGTAACCTCTACACTGGAGAGGTCGACACCGGTCAGCGGATCCAGAAATTCCTGCGGTATGGTGAGGAGACCGGATGCAGTGGCACGGGTAGCGCGGATGTAGGTCTGTATAGCCTGAATAGATGAGCCCTCCGTGACCGCTCGCGGAAGCGGGCCGTGGCGGGTTGAGTTGAGTTGAGGTGCTGTCTTGCACGAGCGAGTTACGGTGCGTCGTATCTCGTCTTGATCTTCGCAGCTTCGCTCGTATCGGCTTCGACCACGGCCGCCCAGGTGGCTTCCGTGGATGGCCGCAAGCAAGCGACGGCCGCCCACGTGCCATCGGATGCGATTCGGATCGATGGGCGTCTCGACGAAAGCGTGTGGGCCTTGGCTACCCCGGTCGGCGACTTCGTCCAGAAGGAACCGATTGAAGGAGCGCAGCCGACCGAGCAGACCGAAATCCGGTTCGTCTACGACGACGACGCGCTCTACGTCGGTGCCCGCATGTTCAGCAGCGCGGGTCCATCGGGAATCCAGGCACCGCTCGGCCGGCGAGACAGCCCGTATACTGCGCAGCGTCGCTCCGGCGCTCAAGGTGGCGGCGGCGGTCGGGGCCGCGGGCCGATAGTCTCGAGCAGCGCAAGTAATGCTCAGCTCGCCGAGTACATCCTCATCTCCCTGGATACGTACCTCGACCGTCGTACGGCCTACAGCTTTGGCGTGACGGCCTCGGGCGTGCGGCTCGACCACTATCACCTCTCCGACAGCGAAACTAGGATCGATCAGCGGTTCGATCCGGTCTGGGAGGTATCGGTGACGATCGATCAGCAGGGCTGGACCGCGGAGATGTGGATTCCGTTCACGCAACTGCGTTTTAATGAGGGGCGAGAACCGATATGGGGTTTGAACATCCACCGCTGGATCCCGTCGAAGAACGAGGACGACTACTGGGTGGCTGTGCCTCGAACGGAAGACTTTTGGGCTTCGCGTTTTGGCGAGCTCCGGGGAATTCGGGCTATCGACCAGGGCAGCCGGGTCGAGGTGCTGCCATACCTGACGGGGGGGTCCACGGTCCGGGGCAAAACCGATCCTGAGAATCCATTCGTCGATGCACTCAACCTGGGGGGGCGGATCGGGGCAGACTTCAAGATGGGAATCGGGCCCAATCTGACTTTGGATGCCACGGTGACACCGGACTTTGGGCAGGTGGAGGTGGATCCCGCCGTCGTCAACCTCAGCGACAGGGAGGTGATCTTTCCAGAACGACGTCCGTTCTTCACCGAAGGAAGCGGCCTGCTCAACGGTCCAACGACCAACTATTTCCATTCGCGGCGGATCGGAGCACCTCCCCAGGGAACGGCATCGGGTGACTTCGTCGATTTCCCGCGTATTACGACCATCCTGGGAGCCGCGAAGCTGACTGGCCGGCTCTCCTCCGGCACGTCCGTGGGCGTCTTGGGGGCTGTTACGGAGGCGGAGCACGCACAAACCTTCGACCTCGCGTCCGGAACGTTCGACGAAGTGCGTGTCGCACCTCGAACCCTGTACGGCCTTGTACGGATCCAACAGGAGTTCGGCGCGGCTGGATCGACGGCGAGCCTCATCGCGACCGGCGTTCAACGCGACCTCGAACCCGGTGATCCGCTGGCAGCACTGTTACGGCGCCACGCGCTGATGGTCGGCGGCGAGGCTCTCCTGCGGCTCGGGGGAGGCGCTTACGAGGTTTCGATCAGTGGAGGTCTCACTCGCATCGATGGAGACAAAGAAGCGATCTTGCGCACTCAGCGAGCGAGCGAGCGGTACTTTCAACGGCCCGACGCCACTCATGTGGAGGTGGACCCGAACCGACTGAGCATGGTCGGGGGCAAGACAACGGTGGAGGCCCGAAAGATCAGCGGCACCCACTGGCTTTGGGATACTTCCGTGGACTTCGAATCCCCCGACCTTGTTCTCAACGACGTGGGGCGTCTGGGCACGGGCGATGGGGTCATGGCCCGGGTAGGACTGACGTATCGGGAGACCCAACCTGGGGAAGTGCTGAGAAGTTCTCGTTTCAGGGTCGGTCAGACTTCCGAATGGAATTATGGTGGCGAGCGTCAATTCACGAGATTGAGCTCCGATGCCGCACTGACGTGGAGCAACTTCTGGACGACACGCGTATCGACGCAGTTCAGCACACGGGCCCTGGATCATCGCCTCACGAGGGGAGGTCCGTCGGTTGGAACGGCGCGAGGTTGGTCGTCGTCGATCGATCTCGAAAACAGCTCCACGGACCAGACCCGGTGGAGTGCCGCCTTGCAGTACGGACGGGATGAATGGGGAGGGTGGACCAGGGGGGTCGGAGGAAGCATCGCGATGCTTCCGGGGCCACGGTGGCAAGTGTCGCTCCGACCCTCCTACGAGCGCGAGGTGAATCCGAGACAGTACGTGACCGAGCTGAGCGGAGGGGCGCCGGCTACGTACGGTAGCCGGTACATCTTCGGATTCATCGATCGCACGACGCTCGCCGCGGAGGTACGCGTGAACTTCACCCTCATGCCCGACCTCAACCTGGATCTTTACGCCCAGCCCTTCGCGGCGAGCGGTCGTTATTACGACTTGGGCGAGCTACCCGAGCCACGCAGCCGGAATCTACGGACCTACGGCACGGATGGAACGACCATCGAGCGCCGCCCAGACGGAGATTACGAAGTCACCGACGGCGCGGATACGTTCGTCCTCACGAATCTGGATTTCAACGTGCGCTCTTTCCGCAGCACCAGCGTTCTCCGGTGGGAATGGCGCCCCGGGAGCACGCTCTACGTCGTTTGGCAGCAGGATCGCTCGGGTGTCGAAGAGATCGGCGCACGCGCGGGTCCGGGCGACTTGTTCGGGTCACTCACGGCTTCCGGCGACAACTTTTTCGCGGTCAAAGTGAGTTATTGGCTCGGCCTCTGAATCGATGGCCTCGCAGCTCCTCAGTCGGTCGGTCGCTACGGAGATACCGTTACGCTTATGTACCCATTCGTCCAGCAACACTGGTCGCCGGAGGAGCTGTCGAGGGGGTTGAAGTTATCCACCCGGACACGCAGGACGTATGTGCCGGGCTCGCTGAACGTCGCGGTCGTTGTGGCTTCACCATCTTCGTCGGGCTCCGGCTCCTCGCCAAACTCCACCGTACTGGGTCCCTGATGTGTGTACCATGTCACACCGGGAGTAAGGCGCATTCGATCACTCCCAACCCCCCGGGCCTCCGGGTCGAACCGATCGGCGACCCAAACCGTCAGCGTCAGCGGTGTGCCGACGGACGCGGCCATGAGAAGGGTATTCCCGACCGTTCCAATCGGGCCCTCTCCCTCCAATGCCACTGGATCGGTAGCGGGATGGCCATCGGTTGACATCGGGCCCCAGAGTTCCGGCCCATCCGGCCGTAACTTTAGCATCGGTGGCATGGAGCCCATCGCCATCGCACCGTGACTGAGGACATAATAGGCTACCCCGATCCTTCCTGGGACTGAATGCGTCACGCCATTGGCGGTTATCGACCACACCACCCGGGTGCCGCTTTCCGCAAGATTCCCCGGCAGGGTGACGGTAAAGACACCCGCCTCACGGCGCGGCGGGAAGAAAGTAGGTTGTGCGCCATCAAACTCGGCTGGCTCGATGAAGTTGTTCGGCCCGAGGGGGACGTGCACTACCTCTTCCCGATTACGGTTGAAGTATCCGAACGATAGCGTATAGGTGCCGTTTGAATTCGGGTACCAACCCTCGAAAAAAGGGGATACAGCGAGACCGTGCGTAGCCAGGTTTCTCTGCTGCGGTGCCAATTGCCTTGGCGGTTGCCGGTCCTGTGCGTCCAGGAGTGTCCCACTCAAAACGGCAAGCGCCAGTGCAAGGCCTCCGACGCATACACGGAATTTCATCATCGACTCCTACTCATCAATGTGGCCGTCAGTGAAAACCAAAGGAGCCTCCCCATGGACATGAGAGGCTCCTCCGATCTCCACCAGCGTAAAGCCTAGTGAGACCTCTTTTACGCCTACTCCTAGCCGCCGCCCTGCGCGACCGGCTGGACCTCTCTAGCAGCCTTGAGCCGCTCGTAGCCCTCGTCATCGAGGTGAGTTACGGCTATCCAGGCATGGGACATCTCGTCGACGGTCCGGCTGCCCCGCCCGACCCAAACATCCGGATCGGGGTTGAGCGGATTGTTTTCCGTATTGTCATACCATGCGGTGAGAATCATGACGGCACCCGTTGGCACCAATGGCGCCACATTCTCTTCGTATATGTGGCTGATCTGCCACTCCGCATTCCAGTTGGAGACCATACTCACCATCTCCCGCTCGCCTGTCTCTGGGTCGAAGATCTCCAAGGACTTAGCGACCAACCTCAGGTGCCCGTGTGGCTGGAAGCTGTCGATACGGACCGGGTGGTCCCACGTGTGGAACCCCTGGGTCATCGCGGTCCCGTGGGGAGCGATATCGAGGTCGCCCCGTAAGGCGTAATTGCGCAAACTCTGCTGATACTCGGGCTCATAACCCTCGGGATAAAGCCAGAAGCCGAGCGACATCACGTCGTCCACGATCTCTTCGCCATTGGGGTGGATATGGATGCTCCAGCGCACATAGGAGTCGGCAGGAAGCAGCCGTGCGGCGTCGCTCGGGACGATCTCCCCCAGCTTTCCACTCGCATATTCGGTGTATCGACCACGCCTGCTCTTCAGCTCACCGTCTTCCATGACGTTCAAGGTGGTGTTGGCGTGGTGCACAACCATGCGGCCCTCCAGGGAAGGCTTGACCTCGATGGCCCTGATATACCGAGGCGTAGTGTTCCCGATGGGAACGAGGGGCTCCCACCACAGGTCCTGGCCCACGGCCGGAATCGTGATAGGATTCGACTCGACCACGATGTCCGGCGGGCCGTAGTCGTACTCGGCCGCCAGCCGCCACTCGTCGAGGTCAGCGAACCTCCGGGCGGAGGGCATGTCCGCCGGGTCGCCCTCGGCGGCGCCCTGGTCGACCCACTGGGCGAGCGTCTCGATCTCTTCCGGAGACAGACGCATGTCAAACTTCAGACCCTGAATGCCCACATCGGTATCGTATTGATACGGCGGCATTTGCTGCGTGGTCACCTTGAGCTTGATGAGCGGTGCGTACATCTTCGCCTGCTCGTAGGTAATCAGAGACATGGGCCCGATCGCGCCTTCCCGATGGCAGATCTGACAGTTCTGCTGAAGGATCGGGGCTACGTCCCTCGTGAACGTAACGTCAGCCATCTCTTGGGAGAGGGCCTGTCCGTAAGAGAATACGAAGGCGACTGTGACAAGCGCGGGCACGCCAGCCCAGGCAACCCTCCGCATCCATGAATCGAATCTCTTCTCTCTCATCTTCCTCTCCTTTTACGGAATGCTGATCACCGTAAGGCGATTACTCCCCAACAACCCAACGATTTCATCAAAACAAATACAACATACCACTATCAAGTTATGGCATTATCAAGCGTTCCGAAACATGCAACTCGAGCCACCGACACCAAGCTCGCGATTACGGTAACCGCAGGGCCACCAGTGCTGCAGGCGTCCGCCCGCCGGTCTGCACCACGATGTACTGGTTGCCCTCGTACATATACGTCATCATGCCATACTGGCCCGCGGCGGGCAGGTCGATGGTGGCCAGGCGCTCCCCGGTTGTCTTGTCCACGGCATGGAGGCGCGGCTCACCACCCCCGCCCTCAGCAGTGACGAGCAGCGTCTTCGTGACCATTGTGATGGCTTTCGAGCGCTGGCCCGTGTTGGGCAGGTCCACCCCTTGCAGCGCAGGGTGGTTCCGGATTCGTTCGGGCGTGTCCCCGTTGGGGATCCACCAGAGATGCTCCCCCGTGTTCATGTCGATTGCGGTAATCCGACCGTAAGGCGGCTTGTGGATCGGGAGGCCCTGCGGACCCCGGAAGTCGCCGCGATCAAGAACGGCATACTGCGAAAGTGTGCTGCCCGTGGTCATGATGTCGTCGGGTTCGTCGATATCGCCGCCGGGGACGAGCCTCTCGGATCTGCACCCCTTGTTGGACGCCACGTACAGAATCCCTGTCTCCGGATCCGCGGATGTCGGGCCAGGGATATTGGTCGCGCCCGACGGACAGCTGACGAACGAGCGCAGGCCGGACGGATGGCCCACCTGGATGGGCGGGTTGAAGATGGGCCCGATCCGATAGTTCTGAATGATCCCCAGTGCATCCAGGCGGAGCTCGGGTGTGAAGTCGATCAGGTCGTCCTCCGTGAGCCCCTGCTCTTCGTACGCCAGTGGCCACGTGGGGAACGGCTGGGTGAGAGACAGT
>Ga0310122_10000555_pt1 | contig 23705 bp, 18 predicted proteins | sample CB6_Bottom_1051__FD_203503 | JGI IMG/M metagenome (GOLD analysis project Ga0310122, IMG submission 203503) | Marine microbial communities from Western Arctic Ocean, Canada - CB6_Bottom_1051 | ecosystem: Environmental > Aquatic > Marine > Oceanic | place: Canada: Western Arctic Ocean | collected...
GGTCAACAGAAGTAGATCGCCGAAGTCGAGGGCTTCGGCGTCCGCGAGCTTCTGTTGGTACTTTGCATAGAGCTTCGCGACGAGTTTTTCATCGAGATCCGCGGCTCGATCGACGACCGCCGGCGGCAAGAGTCCCGCGTTCTTCCATTGATCGATCTGCCAGCGGATGCGACGCGGGTCGTGGACCTTGGGATCGAGCCCCTCGCGCTTCAACACTTCCTTGATGACACCGATCGAATCCGTGTCGTCGTAGATGACGAATCCACGGTTGCGTGCGAGATGGCCGATGTCGCGACGCAGGATTCGAACACCGATCGAGTGAAAGGTCCCGATTGCGACATCCCCGGCGGTTGGTCCGAGGAGTTTCTCGACTCGCTCTTTCATCTCGCCAGCGGCCTTGTTCGTAAATGTCACGGCGAGAATCTGATCCGCCGGGATTCCGCAGACTCCGATCAGATAGGCGATGCGCGATGTGAGAACGCGGGTCTTCCCACTGCCGGCACCCGCCAATACGAGCAACGGCCCTTCGGTCGTTTCGACCGCTTCGCGTTGCTCCGGGTTCAGGCCTTCGAAGATGGAGGCAGCGATCGAATTGCGAGTCAGACTATCCACAGATCATCCAGAGATCGCCCACAAGGAGCGAATGAACGCACGGGGCGCGTTCCGTTCGCTGGGGGGGCAGCGAGAGCCTCTGAACTTACTCGACGGTCACGCTCTTTGCGAGGTTCCTTGGCTGATCCACGTCCGTGCCCTTGAGCGTCGCGATGTGATACGCGAGCAGTTGCAGCGGGACCACGGCCAGGATCGCCGTCAGGTATTCCCCGAGGTCATCGACATGCAAAACGTCGTTGGCCTTCTCGGCGATTTCCTCATCGCCCTTCGACGCAATCGCAATGACCTGACCGTCCCGAGCCCGAACCTGTTCGAGGTTCGAGATCAGTTTTCCGTGAAGCTCGCCTTTCGTCGCGATCACCACGACCGGCATGTTCTCATCGATCAGCGCGATCGGTCCATGCTTCATCTCGCCCGCGGCATAGCCCTCGGCGTGGATATACGAGATCTCCTTCAGCTTGAGAGCGCCCTCCAATGCGATCGGGAACATGATTCCGCGACCGAGATAGAGAAAGTCCTGCGCTTTGAAATATTTTCGCGCGACGACAAGGATCTCTCGATCGAGGCCCAGCGCGCTCTCGACCATTCGAGGAAGTCGCATCAGATCATGCAGCCGATGGGCGATATCGTCTTTCGAAAGCAGACCCCGCACGATCCCGAGTTTCAGCGCGATCAGATAGAGGACTACAGCCTGAGTCACGAAGGCCTTCGTCGAAGCCACGCCGATCTCCGGCCCGGCTTGCGTATAGAGAACATCGTTGGCCTCGCGCGCGATCGTCGACTCACGGACATTGCAGATCGCCAGCACGCGTGCACCCTGTCTCTTCGCTTCCTTGACGGCGGCCAGCGTATCCGCTGTTTCACCGGATTGGGAAATGGGAATCACGATCCGCTTCGAACCAACGATTGGCTTTCGATAACGAAACTCGCTGGCCAGATCGACTTCGACCGGAATCCCAGCCAATTGCTCGATCATGTACTTGCCGAGCTGGCAGGCGTAGTAGGAGGTACCGCAGGCGACGAGCGTCATGCCCTGCAGCCCGTCGAGTTCTGCGCGCGTAAATTCGATTCCGTCGAGATCGACGTCCTGCTCGGCTTCGTTGACGCGTGTCCCGATCGTGTCGGTGATCGCGCGGGGTTGTTCGAAGATCTCTTTCTGCATGAAGTGGTCGTAGCCACCCTTTTCTGCAGAGACGGGATCCCAGCCGATGACCTGGAATTCGCGATCGATCGGTCGACCTTCGATATCGACGACTTGAATGCCCTCTTCAGTGAGCACCGCAAAGTCGCCGTCGTAGAGGGAGATGATATCGCGGGTATGAGGGAGTACCGCCGGGATGTCGCTGGCCAGGAAGGATTCCTTGTCGCCCTGACCGACGATGATCGGGCTGCCCCCGTTCTTCGCGGTCACGAGCATATTCGGCTCGTTCTCGCAGACAGCGGCCAGCGCATAGGAACCGACCAGCCGCTTGCAGGCGTCGCGGACAGCCGTCAGTAGATCGCGATCTTCGCGGACCAGGTTGTCGATCAGATGCGCGATCAATTCGGTATCCGTGTCCGACTGGATCTCGGCACCCGACGCTTCGAGTTCCGCACGAAGCTCGCGGTAGTTTTCGATGATGCCGTTGTGAACGATCACGATCGATCCGGCACGATGGGGATGAGCGTTTCGCTCGGAGGGCTTACCGTGTGTCGCCCAGCGCGTATGTCCAATTCCCAGTCGACCCTCCAAGGGGCGATCACGTAGATTCATCTCGAGGTTGACCAGCTTTCCCTTCGCGCGACGAACTTCGAGCACGTCGCCTTCGAGGATCGCGACACCGGCAGAATCGTATCCGCGATATTCGAGCCGTCGGAGTCCGTCGATCAGAACGTCCGCTGCGCGAGGCTCTCGCCCGACATAACCCACGATTCCACACATAATTGCTTCTCCCGAACTATTCCTTCGACTTCTTCGCATTCTCGCCGGCCGACTCAGTGGTCGACACTGACGAGCCGCGCTCGGTTCCCGCCTCGGATGACGCTCTGCCCTCACGGCGCGCCACCCAGCCTTCGATATTCTTCTGCCGGCCACGGGCGACGGCCAGAGCGTCCTCGGCCACGTCTTTCGTGATGGTCGATCCGGCCGCGACGAAGGCGTTCGCCGCGATTTCGACCGGTGAAACGAGATTCGAATTGCAGCCGATGAAGGCCCCATCGCCGATCGTGCTGCGGGTCTTCTTGTATCCGTCGTAGTTCACGACGATCGCGCCACAGCTGAAATTCACGTCGGCGCCGACATCGGCGTCTCCGATGTATCCGAGATGGGCCGCCTTCGTGCCGGGCCCGAGCGTCGAGTTTTTCACTTCGACGAAATTCCCGATCTTGACTCCCGCACCGACCACATTACCGGGCCGAAGATGAGCGGAGGGACCAATCGTCACGTCGTCCGCGATCTGACTGTCCTCGATGACCGAGCCGGCCTTGACATGAACGCCCTCACCGAGAACGGAAGGACCGGAAATCACGACGCCGGGCTCGATGATCGAATCTCGTCCGATCTGCACATTGGCATCGACGTAGGCCGATTCGGGATCGACAAAACTAACCCCTTCGTTCATCCAGCCCTCGACGATCCGACGACGCATGACGCGGGCCGCGTCGGCCAGTTCCTTGCGGGTGTTGATCCCGAGACACTCGTCGGCATCTTCGATTTCCAGGCCTTCGACCCGCAGTCCCTTGGCAACGGCATAGGAAACGATGTCCGTCAGATAGAGCTCACCCTGTTCGTTGTCGGCTTCAAGGGACGCCAGTCCGTCTCGCAGCAATTGAGCATCGAAGAGATAGACGCCGGTATTCCGCTCCTCGATCTCGAGTTCTGCCGGCGTGGCATCGGACGCTTCGATGATTCGCACGACTCCACCGTCCTTCGACCGCAAGACGCGCCCGGGGATGTTGTCGGCGCGGGCCGTCAGCATCACGAGATCCGCTGAAGATTCTTGCTTGATGGAGCGCATCCGTTCGAAGGTCGCGGGGCGAAGAAGGGGTGTGTCACCGTAGAGAACCAATACGTCGCCCTTGATCGGCCCGAGGGTCGGCTCGGCAACGAGGACTGCGTGGCCGGTCCCGAGTTGCTCCGACTGAACGACGAACTCGACATCGTCGTCGAAGCGGGCGCAAACTTCTTCCGCATCGGTTCCGATCACGACGATCAGCCTCGACGGCGAGAGCGCCTTCGCATTGCGCAGGACGTGACCTAACATCGAAACCCCACACAGTTCGTGGAGCACCTTGGCTCGGCGCGACTTCATTCGAGTCCCCTTGCCAGCAGCCAGTACGATGACAGCGGTATCACTCAACGGAAAATCCTCTCACCACGCACTCCTCATGACCCACACGTCGCAAGCTCCGAAGAAGCCCCTCTCGATGGGACAATAAAATCCGACCTCTCTGTTCACGTGAGTAACCCGCAGCAGCGCAAAGGAAGCGGCGATTCTGCTCTATCTTCTCGGCCGACGGACAAAGCATCTTGCGTCCTCCTGCGATCGCAGCGAAACGGCGGGTGCGCGGCAAGTGGGCTGAGGTCGTCGTGGGACAGCACCGCGATTCTCCCGGATCCGGTCGTCGCCCCCTGAACGACCCGAATTCGGTGGTGGAGTTTATGGCGAAAGTGCGAATCGGGCTTGCGCTGCTCTGTCCCCACAACCCCCGGCCGAGTGCCCGAGTGAATTCAATTCCTCCGGGGCAGAGGCGGCGAGTCGATTCTAGCCTTCTGCCTGTCCGCGTACGGCCCCCTCGCCTACATTCCGGTGCGTATTCAAATCGCCTCGCAGCCCCAGCGAGCATTCAATGCGGTCACGCATCCGGCGATCGAATTTCCGCGGGAGCATCCCATTCAGATTCACGGCAATACCAACGGTCTCAAGGCGAGCCAAACCAAGGCGCTGGAGCGTCTCGGTCGACGTCGACTGAAAGAAGACCGATTGATCACGAACGACCTCGCTCGGCCGATGACCGAGTTGTCAGCGGAGATTCGTCGCCAGGTCGGTGTGCTGCTCGACCGCGCCGGCAACGTCGAGCACATCATGATCGGCGGCCCCTCGAGCATCGAATTGCCCGATTGGGGTCGACTGCGAGCCGGTCGCGGACGATTGCGAGGGCTTCGCCTCATCCATACCCATCTCGCCAGCGAAGGACTGACCCGAGACGACCTGACGGATCTCGCGCTCCTGCGACTCGATGCGGTCGTCTCGATTTCCGTTGGCGACGATGGCCTGCCCGGCCTCGCTCATGCGGCGTCGCTCTGCCCCGCCAATGACGACGGTCGCGCGACCGAAAAACTAACACCCATCCATCCCGCGGAATTCGACTTTGATTTCAGCCGATGGATTCGTGATCTTGAAAATGATCTCGCGCGTGTGCAAGCAACACAGGATGTCGGCCCCGGCGAGCGCGCCATACTCGTTTCGGTGACTGCAGGACGCGACCGAGAGACTCTCGAGCTTCATGTCGAAGAATTACGTGAACTCGCGCGTTCGGCCGGCGTGGAGGTCGTCGAAGTCGTCACCCAATCGCGCCCCAAGGTGGATCCTCGAACGGTTCTCGGCGCCGGCAAGCTCTCGGACCTCGTCATCCTCTGCTTTCAGGCCGACATCGACCTCGTGATCTTCGATCAGGATATCTCGCCGGCTCAAGCCCGAACGCTTTCCGAGCGAATGGAACTCAGGGTCATCGACCGTACGCAGCTGATTCTCGACATCTTCGCTCAGCGTGCAAGCACCGGCGACGGAAAGCTCCAGGTTGAACTCGCGCAGCTCCGCTACCGGCTGCCGCGGCTGGCACAGCGAGCCGACCTTTCGCTCTCGCGACTCGCTGGAGGCATCGGCGGCCGTGGTCCCGGCGAAACCAAACTCGAGAGCGATCGACGCCGCGTGCGCGACCGAATCACCAGACTGGAAAGGGATGCCAAGCGACTGACGAAGCAGCGGGAGGGTCGCAGACGAAGGCGCAGCCGCCGTTCCGTGCCTGTCCTCTCGATCGTCGGCTACACAAACGCCGGGAAGAGCACGCTCCTTCGAGCGCTCACCCAGAGCGACGTTCTCATTGAGGACAAGATGTTCGCCACTCTTGATCCTGTTTCCAGACGCCTTCGCTTCCCGCGCGAACGCGAGGTGATCATCACGGATACGGTCGGATTCATCCGAGATCTCCCGGCAGATCTCATCGCCGCATTCCATGCGACGCTAGAAGAATTGCGCGACGCGAGCCTACTGCTTCACGTCGTGGACGCCGCCCGCCCAGACATCGACCGTCGATTACTCGCTGTACGCAAGGTGCTCGGCGAACTCGGCCTGTCCGACAAGCCCGAATTGCTGATCTTCAACCAGGCGGATCGCCTGCCCGAGGACGAAATCGCTGCTCTGTCTCAGCGCTACCAGGCAATCTCGATCTCGGCACTCGAAGGTACCGGGCTACGCGAACTATTGGCTCGCTCGGAAGACATTCTCTGGGATGACGACGACCGTAGTCCCGGCGAAGAAGAGCGTTTTATCGACCTCGCCGCCCAGAGCGGATAGGTCGTAAGAAAAGGCAGAAGGGTCCGGCGACCCGGATCGGGTCGCCATTTTTCGACGTTCAACCAGGAGGGAATTCATGGTGCTGCGTTCACGCGTCGCGGGTACTGGAATGAGCGTGCCGGATCGAGTCGTCACCAATGCCGACATGATGCAATGGATGGACACCACGGATGAGTGGATCCAACAGCGCACTGGCATTCGCGAAAGGCGCTGGGTCGAAGACGGCCAGACGCCGGCCGATCTCGCAAACGCCGCGACGCGGCAAGCGGTCGAAGATGCCGGTCTCGATGTCTCGGATATCGATTGCATCCTGCTCGCGACGCTCTCGGGACAGCATGACTTCCCTGGCACTTCCTTCTTCTTGCACGAAGCGATCGACGCTGGAGACATTCCCTGCATCGATCTGCGGGCCCAATGCAGTGGCTTCCTCTACGGCCTTCAGATGGCAGACGCCCTGATCGTCGCGGGCCGCTATCAGCGCGTGCTCGTCGTTGGCTGCGAAGTCCATTCGACGGGTCTCGACAAGAGCGCTGCGGGCCGCAACGTGACTGTGATCTTCGGCGACGGCGCCGGTGCCGTTCTGCTCGAGGGCTGCGAGGCCGACGACGGACCGGGTTTGCTCGAAGTCCGCGTCCATGCCGAAGGCAAATACGCGCGAAAGCTTTGGTGCGAAGCGCCAAGCTGCGCAACGCCCGGCCGTATCACTCACGAGATGATCGATGACGGTCGCATCTTCCCCTACATGGACGGCCGCTTCGTCTTCAAACACGCAGTGACGCGAATGCCGGAAGTCCTACTCGAGACGCTCAGCGCGGCAAGCGTGAAACTCGATGACATCGACCTCTTCTTGTTCCATCAGGCAAATCTGCGGATCAATGAATTCGTCGCCAACAAACTCGAGATCCCAGAGTCCAAAGTGATGAACAATATTCAAAGGCTCGGGAATTGTTCGGCCGGCGCGCTGCCCATCCTGCTGGCTGAGGCGTCCCGACAGGGGCGCCTCGAACCCGGTCAGCTGGTTTCGATGACCGCGTTCGGCTCGGGCTTCACCTGGGGCTCGGCGGTGATCCGCTGGGGCTGAGTTTCGGATTCGTCCGAGAGTCCGCTCAGACGAGGGAGGGCCATCCTCGTCTTCAACGCACTGCATTATTCAGCCCATATTTCGCAATTCCGACGGGTAATGCCGCGCCGCATCAGCCTTAAGTCACTATTTTTACTAAATAATCTTGTTTTTGTGTCGACCAGACTTGACGGATGACGCATCGTGTCTAAGATGCTCGTCAACGTAGAAACGCTCCTAATCGCGGCCAGGCCGATGCCAGCCGACGCGGCGCGTCAAGCAAAGGTCCGAAGAAATTCGGACTTCGACATTCAACCCGGGACGCCGCACTCAATCGCCCAACGAACGAGGGCTCGAAAGGCGCCGCCCCCCCCACAGGAAACCGGAGGAACACCATGGCCACGACAGCCACGCGAACGACCGCCAAGAAGACAACCACACGAAAGAAGACCGCCACCAGAACCAACGAATGGGATTGGGAAGATTTCCGCCCCGACTGGGCGAATGAAGGCATCGAGCGCATCAGCAACGAACTCGAGAAATGGAATGACAAGCTCCAGAGCCGAAGCGAGAAATTCCGCCAGGAAAGCCAGAAGCGAATCGAAAAGGGTGTCGCCCAGGTTCAGGACGAACTCCGCAAGGTCCCGGCCATCAAGCGTGCCGAAGAGCTGCGAACGGAGATCGAGAACCGAGTCGAGAAGAACATCGACGCCGGCGTCGATCGAGTCTACGCCCGACTGAAGCTTGCACGACTCGATGAGGTCAAGAAGCTCGAGCGCAAGATTGCCCAGCTGAACAAGAAGCTGCGCGCACTCGAGAAGCAGTGGGCGGCCTGAGCAGCCTTCGAAGATCGTAAGAGGAGCCTTTAGCGTAAGCGGGCTCCGCGAGTGAAAACAGAAGCGGCCCGAGCAGATCATGCTCGGGCCGCTTAGCGTTTAACTGTTCCCTTGGAGCATCGCGTGAGCAGAAAGCGGATGTCCATCCCAGAAGGCCGCCAGGTCTAGAGCCCTTCCAGGACCGCCGCCAATTCGTCCAGCACCCTTTGCTCTTCCTCCGTTATGCCGGCCCGTTCATCGATCGCAGGTCCTTCGTCGAAGGCGAGTCCATCCGTCTTCGCGATTTCGACGGCCTCGCGCAGCAACCGATTCTTGACCTTTCTCGCCGGACGGCTCCCACTTTCGATCAACATAGGTCGCAACAATCGACGCCATTGTTCGAGCGCCTCCGTCGGCGGTCCCTCGTAGAGCCAGCGCATCAGCGTCGAACGGCAGAATTCGGATCGCTGGCTTAGGCCGAGAGCCTTTGCCGCTTTCATGACGCGATCGCGTTCGCCCGGCGTCACCACGCCGTCGGCCCAGGCCACCTCGACGAGCGGAGCCAGAGCGAGAGCAGCGAGTCTCTCGATCTCTTCTTGGTGGGTTGGCATGGCGGCGCTCCGAGCCCACGATGGGGCAGATCTCAATTGCGAGCATAGCCAGTACATTCACGCTCGGACGAGGGTCGAGGCCGGAATCGGCGACCGCTTCAGGTCGACTCGGTCGAGCGCTCGGCATCGAGGATCTCGAGCGCCATTTCGACTGAACCTTCGGTCGAGCGGAGGATCTCGCGGGCGCGTGCACGATCGACCTTGCCGAGTTCCATGACGATCCGTACGGCGCGACCACGAAGCTTGCTCGAAGCTGGGGAGATATGAGTCATGTGGTTTCCGCGAACACGACCCATGCGCACCATGACAGACGTCGAGAGCGCCGAGAGAATCATCTTCTGCGCCAAACCACCCTTCATGCGCGTCGATCCCGTCACGACCTCGGCACCCACACGCGGCGCGATCGAAATCTCGACCGATTCGGCTAGAGGCGAACCCGGATCGCAGGTAATCGCAATCGTCCGTGCACCGACGGCGATGGCCGCATCGATCGCTCCGAGCACGAAGGGCGTCGTCCCGCTGGCTGAAATCCCGAGCACGACGTCGCCCAGCTCCAGCCCGCGCTCCTGAAGTTCGAGCGACGCGGCTTCGGCGTCATCCTCAGCATTCTCGACCGCCGCGCGAAGCGCGCGATCTCCGCCGGCGATAACCCCCTGCACGACCCGAGGAGACAAACCGTAGGTTGGCGGAATCTCGGAGGCATCGAGCACACCCAACCGACCGCTCGTCCCAGCGCCGACATTGAACCAACGACCGCCGCCGGAAAGTGCGCAGGTCAGCGTCTCCACGGCCTCGGCCATCTGTGAAAGAACTTCGCCCACAGCGGAATGGGCCACCTGATCCTCGCTATGGATCAAGCGCAGTATTTCGAGAGAGTCCATGTCGTCGAGCGCGTCGGAACGCTCGAGCGCCGCTTCGGTCGGGCGTCCATCGGCCATGGCTCTTCGTTTCGGCTCTCCGGAGGGGAACTGAAGATGCGCTCACGCTGCGAACTTCGAGAAGGCCTGTGCGGCAGAAGGCGCACAAGCTCCTAGAATTGCGACATGCCGTTTCGCGTCGAAGACTCGACCCTCGAAAGTCTGGAGTGGGCTCGCCTCGTCGACGAGCTGCGCACCGGTTGCCGCACGCCGCTCGGCCGCCGGCTGCTCTCCGATTCGCTGGATCGGCGAATTTTTGAAGCCGACGAGGATGGCGTTCGAACGCGCCTGCGAGAAACGACCGAAGCGCGCTGGCTGCTGGATCGAGAGGCCATCGCTCCGATCGGCGGCTGTCAGAATCTTGACGACGGTCTTCGGCACGCGGAGAAGGGCGGTGTCCTCGAACCCGCCCAGCTGATCGATGTGCGAACCACACTCGAGGCCATGCAGGCGACGCGGCGCTTCTTCGATCATCAGCGCGAGGACGTCCCCACGCTGGGACGCCTGGCCGAAGAGATCGAAGAAATCCGCGAGTTGGAGACCGAGATCGGTCGCTGTCTGGATTTGAACGGCGAAGTCAGCGACGCCGCATCGCCCACGCTGGCCCAGGCCCGACGCGAAGCCCACCGGCTCGCGGGCGAACTACAGAGTCGCATCCAGCGAGCCCTGCAACACAGCGACATCCAGCCCCATCTCTCGGACCAGTTCTACACCGTGCGAGCCGGACGCTTCGTCCTGCCCGTAAAGGCGGATGCCAAGGGACATGTCCGAGGCATCGTCCATGACGCCTCGCGCTCGGGAACCACCCTCTTCATCGAGCCCGACGGCATGGTCGGATTGAACAACCGCCATCGGCAAGCGGAGCTGACCGTCGAGCGCGAGATCCTGCGTGTCCTGCGCGAACTGTCCATCGCTGTGGGTCGCGAAGCGCCTCGCCTGCGTTCGAACCTGGAGTCGATTGGCGCACTCGATCTCGCGCTTGCGCGTGGCCATCTCTCGCGAAAGACCGATGGCGTCGAACCCGAAGTCGGTCAAGCTGGCATCTTCGAACTCGCGGGAAGTCGACATCCCCTGATTCCGGTCGACGAATGCGTCGCCAATGATCTGCGCGTGGGTCGAGATTTCTCGGTCCTGCTCTTGTCGGGCCCGAATGCAGGGGGCAAGACGGTGGCGCTGAAATGCGTTGCCCTGTCTGCACTCATGGTTCGCGCGGGCATGCACGTATCCGCTAATCCTGGCGCGCGCGTCGACCTCGTCGACACCGTCCTCGCCGATATTGGCGACCATCAAGACATTCAACAAAGCCTATCGACGTTTTCGGCGGCGATGGCGAATCTGGCTGGCATTCTTCGCGAAGCCGGCCCGAACACGCTCGTCTGCCTCGATGAGATCGGCGTCGGGACGGATCCATCCGAGGGTGCTGCGATCGCGCAATCGACGCTCGAAGCCCTCGCCGACTCCGGTGCGCGCGTCGTCACCACGACGCATTACAACCTGTTGAAAGAGATGGCCGAAGTCGACGAACGCTTCGCCAACGCCAGCGTTGAAATCGATCCCGTCACATTCGCACCGACCTATCGCGTTCGAATCGGATCGCCCGGTGCGTCGTCGGCGACCACGGTCGCGGCGCGCATGGGGTTGCCCCAAGGAGTCCTCGATCGTGCCGCTGGACTCCTCGACCGGGAGGATCGTCGACTCGACCGCATGTTGTCCGAACTCGCATCGACCCGTGCACTGCTCGAAGCCGAGAAGCTGGCGGCGGCGGATCTACGCGCCGAGAGCGAACAGGTCCGCGAGGAATATCGAACGAAGCTCGCGCGACTCCAGGAGCGTCGCGACAAATTGTTCGGGGAGATGCGCCAGGAACTCGATGACTCCTTTCGCGATGCCCATGGAGAGGTGGCTCGAATCATCGCCGAGCTTCAGCGCCAGCCCTCCTCTCGACGAGCGGCGACCGCGCGTAGCCAACTCCAATCGCTCAACGTTGAAACCAGCCGAGCACACACGAAGCAAATTCCCCAGCCGGCCTTGTCCGCACGCGAACCGGCGACCAGACCGATCGATTGGCCGCGCGCTCGTGTCGGTGATCCGGTCTGTGCACCCGGCGGCGGCGCGGGCACACTCTTGTCGCTGCCCGATCGAAAGGGGCGCGTGATCGTTCAGGTTGCGGGCGCCAAAGTCACGCTCTCTCGTGATCAACTGGGCGCCGGTCAGCCGAGGAACGAGGACGCGACATCGGCGAATCGCGTGACACACCAGACTGTGAACCTGACGCCCGCTCGAATCGGCGGAATCGCGGAGACAGACTTGCGCGGTTTGCGCGTCGATGAGGCCCTCAGTCGCCTCGACGAAGCGCTCGATCTCGCTGCTGCCGAAGGGCGCGATGAGATTCGGGTGATTCATGGGATCGGGACGGGCGCCCTCCGAAGCTCGGTGCGCGAACATCTTCCCCATTCGCACTACATCATCGAATGGGTCGAGGCCACGCGGGACGAAGGCGGTGCGGGTGCGACTCGAGGCATCCTCAGGAAGGATCCGGAACTTGACTAACGAGGACGAAACACCCGACAGCGCACCGGACGAGATACCAGACGACGCTCCGGAAGACTTCCCGAACGTCGACGACCTGATCGGCAGTTTTCTAGGAGAGTCTGCGCTCTGGCCCGTCTTGTTGGTCGCTATCGCAAGCGGCGGGGTCTTTGGCGCGGCGATGCTCATCCTCGTCGGGATCGACCACAATCCGTTCGCGGCGGCGGCCTTGCTCTTGATCTTCGGGATGAGTGTCGACATCTTCGTTCAGTCGCGACGAAAAGCCGTCTACCGCAATGTCGCGAAACTCGTTGGACTGCTCTGGGGCACGGCGATCGGATTGGCGGGCCTGGCGATCTGGACAGGGATCGCGTTCTGACGAGCTAGTCGCGCTCGAAGTCGCCAATCAGCGCGTTCGCTGCACGAAGGCCGGACAAACTCGCACTCTCGAAGCCGGGCCCCGAGAGGTAGTCGCCGGCCCAATAGAGTCGTCGGCCGAGCGCCCGACGATCGCGCTGCACTCTTTGAAAGGCGGCGAGGCGCCGATAACAGCCAACCGTAAAATGCGGAACCAAGCCGCGCCCGAGTCGCGTCGTCAGAATTCGTGCGCCCACGCCGGGCAGCGCACGTTCCAGCGAGTCCAAGAGGTTCTTCGACACGACATCATCGGCCATTTCGCTCGAGCTGGCGGCGAAGGCATCGCGCGAAAGAGCCACGAGCTGGCTGCGACCCTCTGGAACTCGACCGTTGGGCTGACCGGGCTCGATCAAGACAGATGCGACAGCCGATTCGGTTCGTCGCGGCAGGCGCACTTCGCTCGGCAATCCGCCCTCGACACTGTCCAGCGCCACCGAGAGAGTCACGACCGGGCGCTGTTCGAGAGTCGCAAAAAAGTCTCGCTCGGCGGGAGTGAGCAGCGCCGCAGAAACCGATGATGCCTGTTCGGAGCCCACGGCAACAACGACTGCGTCGAAGGATTGTTCTACGTGGCCGCCGTCCGCATCGATCGCTTCGACGCGAAAACCACCAGCTGGCTCTTCATCGATTCGAGTCACCGGTGTCTCTCGCCGGATGGTCAGGCGTTCCGCAGCCGCCTGAGCGAGTTCGAGCAGGGGTCGGCGTGGCAGCCCAGATGAGGCCGGACGACGCTCGCCGACGCCCAAAGACTTCATCTGCAACAACATGGCGACCCGCGAGAGTTCTTCGACTGTATCGCCGTACGCGGCCTGCACTTCGGGAGTCAACCAGAATTCCAGATTGCCCCGACCGAAATAGAGCACGGCATGATCGCGCATGCTCCGATAGTCGAGATCTGCCGCGCGCTCCGGAAACATGGGATCCAGCCAGCGTGAATAGCGCGACATCAGGCGATTGGACCGCAGCAACTTCGGCCGCTCCCATATCGGGGGCCCGGGAATCCTCGCCGCGCCGGAGAGGCTCAGTCCGTCGACGGGAATCGACTTGGAATCTGTGCGCAGGGTCGTCTGCACCGGACGCAGGGGAAGCATCGAATCGCCAAGGCCCAGATCGCGTGCCCAACGTGCAAGGGAATGATCACGACTTCCGAGCACAGGCCAGGCCCCGTCCATCCAATGGCCCGCGCACCATTCGCCGCGCGTTCGGCCGCCAACTTGTGATCCGGCTTCGAAGACGGTGGCCACGAAACCCCGCCGTTCGAGATCGAAGGCGGCGCGAAGTCCCGCGAGACCCGCACCCAGAATTGCGACCCGACGATCGAGACCGGTCGCCGAATTCATGGTGCCTGACCGCTCGAAGCGATGGACCGGAAAGGCTGAGCCAGAACAGCGAGCACGTCGTGCAGAGTATCGAAGGGCAGGTAGGCAGCGCCCGTTTCGTCGAGTGCAGGAGCGAGGGTGTCCTTGGCAAAGGCGAGATCGGCTTCGAGTGCGCCACACAGATCCGAAACCCGGCCGTTTCCGATGTGCACGCAAAATGCACCCGGAATCTCGTGACGATACGAGGCAATGATGTTCCGCTTACAGCTGCCTGTACCACACCCGCAGGCTTCGTTTGGGTGCCCGGCTGCGAGGCGCCAGAGATCGCCTTCGTATTCGAGATGATTCGCGTGATATTCGAAGCGAATGTGGTTCATCGCTTGAATCCGTTCGAGATTCCAATCGAAACCATCGGAAAGAATCCGAAAGGGGACGTTTTCGCTAGAGCACCACGAGAGCAGCGCTCGCGCGCCGGGGTCGAGATCGATCGTCTCTAGAAAGCGATCCAGATCCTTCTCGGGGAACGAGAGCCCGTCGAGTAGCGCCATCGCGTAGGACCAGGCGGTGAACTCGCCCGTTTCGAAGCGCTTCCAGAGCCTCTTGCGCTTATCGGGCAGGAGCTTCTGCGCGAGCGTCGAACCCACGTCCTGGACGGAGAAGGTCCCGTCGAAGTCACAGAAGATCACCAGAGGCCGATCGCTGGGAATCGTGAAATCTTTGCTGTCGCCCACAGGAAACCCCCGGCCATCACGCCGGCTGGGTGGGTAGCGCATCCTCTAGCCGGCGGGAATGTGCCCCGCCCCCGTAGACGGTTTCTAAACCCGCGGGGCATAAATTCGGCCGACTTTCGACAGATCCCGACTGCAGGCGCGACAAATTGTGTCACTCCGCATTGGCGCTTGCCGAATTCTTGCGAAGCGAATGCCATCTCCCTTCGTCGTTGTGAAATTCCTACGATTTATGGTGAATCTCAGCGACTATGGAGGTATTATACCTCGCTCTGGCACGACACTTGCTCTCAACAAGCCACGAGACGCAGTTTATGGGGCGCTTCTGAGGAGCGGGCCCCCATTCCCGCGCCCGGGCCGGCTACCCCTCCCTTCGCACATTTTGTGCGAGGAGCCGGTTCGGGCGCTCTGCGTTTGGGCTGCCCAACCGCCATCGAATTGTCTCGAGAACCCCTCTCCCGGATTTGCCGAGCCGTCACCGGCTGGCGGTCCGCATCCAAGACGTGCACGAGATCGCGCCATACAATCCCACGTCGATGGGGACTCGAAAATCCAATGGGACCAGAGGCAACTCAGTCCGCCCAGGTGCAAAGCCGATCTTTCCGCAGCCAAAGCGCCTAACGCGAAGGTCGGGCGAATTTCGGCTTCGGGATGGAACAGCAATCTTGCTTCCCGAGTCCTCGGACGCGGTCGAGGCGAAGCTGCTTTTTGCTGCGGCAGAGGCGAGACGAGAAATACTCGCGGCGACGGGACTGGAAATCGCGATCGAGCGACCGCGCAACCCCGATCGAAAGACACCTTCGATCGTATGCCGCCTCGATCGACGTTCCGCGCTGTCGCCCCGCTCACCGAGCGCAAGGGACGCCTATCATCTGAAGATCCGCAGCAGCGGCATCGTCGTGTCGGCACCTGGATCGGATGGCCTTCGCCACGGGCTCCAGACCCTCTGTCAGTTGGTCTCGCGATCCGGCCGAATTGCTGCCGCCGACATCATCGACCAGCCCGACTTCCGCGATCGCGGCATCATGCTCGACGTGTCTCGCGGCAAGGTCCCAACGCGTAGGACGCTCGAGGAATTAGTCGACGTTTGCTCACGGCTCCGACTGAATGTCTTGATGCTTTACATCGAGCATACGTTCGTCTTCCGCCGACATCCGGAGATCGGCCACGGCTCGAGCCCGCTCGATGCCGAGACAATGCTCTTGCTCGATCGCTATGCAGCAGAACGCGGCGTCGAACTCATCCCCTGTCTGCAATCGCTCGGTCATATGGAGCGCATCCTCGGAATCGATCGCTATGCAGGGCTCGCCGAAAGCAACCGCCTCTGGTCGCTCTCGCCGAGTCATCCCGGAACCTACGAACTTCTTGGCGACCTCTATGACGAGTTCCTCCCGCTCTTCTCCTCCGCGCGATTCAATGCCAATTGCGACGAGCCTTTCGACCTCGGCCGTGGGAAGTCGGCGAAGCGGTCCCCCAAGAAGAATGCGGGACGGCTCTTTGCCGACCACGTGGAGAAACTCCGGCGACTTTCCGCGGATCACGGCAAACAGCTGATGATCTGGGCTGATTTCGCGCACAGTCATCCGAAAGAACTGTCGCGCGTGGATCGCAGTGTCGTCCTGCTTGACTGGTGGTACGAAGCCTCGTTCGATGCGGACCGATTGCGCAAGCTTCGCCGAAGGGGCTTCGAAGTCTGGGCCTGCCCCGGAACGTCGACCTGGAATTGTCTCTTTCCGCGTGTCACCAACAGCGTGGAGAACATCGCCAGATGGAGTACCGCCGGCCGCGAGCACGGCGCGACCGGACTACTCAACACGGACTGGGGCGACTTCGGTCACTACAACGCGTTAGGCCTGTCTTTGCATAGCTATGCGTGGGGTGCTCAGCAGGCCTGGTCGGGGAATCTCGACGCGAGGACATTCGATCGAGCATTTGGCCGTCGTGTCTTCGGCGAGTCGGCGGGGAACCTCGGACGGCTGTACCGAAAGCTCGGTGACATCCACGACGCCGGTTTCCGGATCGCCAATGGCTCGCCGCTTCAATACGTCTACTTCGATGGACTCGGACAAAGTTTCTTTCTTCAACATTGCAGACGCAGAGCGCTCGAAACCAGCAATCGGAAACTCGAGCCGATCCTACGTGCGATCCACGAAAGCGGTTTCGCCGGAGGCCCCGATGACTTTACGGGGCTCGCACTCCAGGAAATTGCCTGGAGTGCGGACGCGACGCGACTCGCCCTGAAGAAGGGACTTGCTGCAATTGAGTACAACGAATGGCGAACCGACCCTAAGAGCCTGACGGCGGCCGACCGACGCCGGCTCGCGGGGCGTCTTCTGCAATCCGCAGAAGAACAAGTCGAACACCTGGCTCGGCTCCAACGGCTCTGGTTGGCGCGAAGCGCGATTTCCGAATTCGAATTGACCCGCAAGCGCATTCGTCGGTCGATTGCGGGGCTTCGCACGGGGGCGCGTCGACTGCGCCAGAACTCACCACCTCGCCCCCCAAAAAGACAGAAGCTCGATCTACTCGCCGTCTACGATCAGATTCGTCGCGAGATGGGCATGCGCCCCCGCTAGCTCCCGAATCGAGTTCCCGCACGTATGTCCCGACGGGACTTTCGACGCTCAACCGGTACAGGCTTGATCACGGTGTTCGAAGTCGACAGCGAGCTAGGCAGTACCGGTTGGAGTCGCTTCTAGACAGAGCGTGCCGAGTTCGCGCGATATCGCGTGCGAGTCCATCGTAACTTCCCGATGACGGCTCTCGCCGTACTCGCTGCAGACGATGTCACTGAAGCCGGCCTTTTCGAGCTCGATTCTCATCGTGTCGAAATCGTAGATGAAACGATGGAAATGGTCGTTGAAGACGCTGTTCACCGCATCGGCGGTTGTATGTGTATCTGGCAGTGGCGTCGTGATCGTTTCGACATCGCCATCGAGATACTTCGTACAGTAGAAGTTCAGATCCGGAACCAGGATCCGAGCAACTCCTCCGATAGCCAGCACGCGGTGAAACTCAGAAAATACCTTGCCAATTCGATTTCGATCGATGTGCTCTAGAACGTGTTTTGTAAAGAGCCAAGGGACTGAGCCGTCGCCCAAGGGCAGGTCGCCCTGCAGATCGAGTTCGAGGGAAATGCCTTCACAATGATAGGCGTTGAGATTGATCCATCCCGGAAGTATGCGGCTGCCGCAACCGAAGTGGAGCTTGACTTCCGATTGCGCATAGAGCCGGCGGGCAGTTCTGCGGTGACGGGGATCGAAGCGTTTTCGAAGGCGCAATCCGATCAAGTGAAGCTCGTGGCGTAGCTCTTGAAGAACCGCGAAACGAACTCCCGAATCGTGAATCCACTTCTTGATTCGCCCCTTTCACGAGGATCTCAGCGAGCACATCTTGCGATTCTATCACGCCGCGACCTTTCGACACATCATGACTCGCTTCTCCGGGTCGAGTCCAGTGCGCTCTTCATGCTCTCGCAATCGACGAAGCGATTCACTCAATTCTGATTCGGGAATCGGCTCGAAGCCGAGACTCGAATAGAAGGGAGCGTTCCAAGCCACATGACGGAAGGTCGAGAGCGTGATCCGATCGCTGGATTGCCCGCGCGCCCAATCGATCGCCGCCTGCACGAGCCGACGACCGATTCCCCGTCGACCGAATTCGGGATCGACGTCGAGTTCTTCGAGATGGGCGTGTTCGTCGATCCAGGTCAGATGGGCAAACCCGGTCACCCGACCCGACGCATCACGCGCCACCAGGACCCGACCGTCTCGCTGCGCTTCTTCATAGACCTTGGTCTGCGTCGGATCGACAGCCAGCTCGGCGGAAAGATCTTCAGGTGAAAACAGCGACGCGGCTCGCTCTTCGATCGCGGGCAAGCAAGGAACATCGCTCGCTTCGGCGAAGCCGATGGTAAACGACATCGCGCCCCGACCCTTATCCGCCAACACGCGACGGACGATTCCAGCGAGGTAGATCGAACCGGCGACACAGAGCCGCAGCCCCGTCGCAAGTTCCGTACGGGCCCGGCGCGCCGCAGCCTCCGCGTCCACGACGATTTCTACCGGTATCCCTGGCGAATGCTCGCGAATCCTCTTGGCCAGCAGGCCGACGTCGACGGATCGCGCGGAATCGGCGCTCGTTACCCAGACTCGGCGCGTGTGTGGGAGCAGCGCATCGAGCAGCGCGGCAAGGTTCTTGTCGCTCGAGATCGAGAGGATCAGCTCGACGCCATTGGGCGCGAGTTTTTCGAGCGCGCCTGCGAGTACGCGTGCGGATTGCGCGGTATGTGCTGCATCGATGATGACCTCGGGATCGTTCGCAAGGACTTCGATTCGACCGGGCAATTCACAGCGAGGTAGTGCGCGGCGGGCGGCTGCAGCGAGAGCGTCGTCCGAATGAACTCCGAGAGCCCGCACGCAAGCGATCGCGAGACCGGCGTTCTCGATCGCCGCTTCCCCCGGCATGCGAGTCTCTGTATCGATTTCGAAGTTGCCCTCGGAGGCGCCTATGGTCCGGAACCGAAAGCCGTTCGCTGAAGCGACGTCAGCCCGAGGCTCGATTCGGAAGTGTTCGCCCAGCCCGATCACCTCGGCTCCAACGACAGCGGCCCTCTCTCGAACGACGCGAGCCGCATCAGCCCGCAGCGCTCCGATAACGACCGGTGTACCCACCTTGAGAATCCCCGCCTTCTCGCTTGCGATTTCGATTTCCGTCTCGCCAAGCTTGTCCGTGTGTTCGAGCTCGATGCTCGTCACGCAGGTCACGGCGGCACGGACCGCATTGGTGGAGTCGAGACGCCCGCCCAAACCGACTTCGATCAGCGCACGGTCGACGCCGGCCTCCGCAAAGATCAGCAGTGCGACGGCGGTGGTGGCATCAAAAAAGCTTGGCAGCGTTTCCGGAGGTCCGACTCGCAGGTCTTCGACGATTGGCCGAACCCGCCGGACGGCTTCGATCAAGCGATCGGAAGAAGCCGGGCGCCCATCGAGACGAAATCGCTCGACCCAGCTTTCGAGGTGCGGTGACGTGAACGTGCCGACGTGCTCGCCGAGTTCCAACAGAATCGCCTCGGCAAAGAGGCAGGTCGACCCCTTCCCCTTCGAACCCGCCACATGAATGATGGAGAGGCTCTCTTCGGGGCGACCCAGACGATCGAGAAGAGCCTGGATCGGCCGAAGATCGAGGCGCTCATACGAGAATCCCGTACGCCGTTCGCGATTGATCAAATGCTCGAGGTATCCGGCTGCATCTGCAACCGTCTCCAATGCCCCCAATGTCCGATGATTCGCCATCGACATCGAACTCCTCGAAACCCTGTTAAACACCAATACCCGAAGCAACCAAAGCTACCAGAGCCCACCCCCTGGCGAGCAGAGCGACCGCGAAAAAAGAAAGGCGGCCAATCATGGCCGCCTCTCTCTTTCATCGAACGTCCCGTGCGAGCAAGTCGCGCGGGAACCGAGCCTGCGCGCTACTGAAGCATGTACCTCTGGCGCTCGCGGTAGGCCTTGAGGGCCGGGCTGGTCGATTCGATCGAGGGGTAGAAATACTTCACCGCATGTCCGCATTCCTGACAGACGCGGTAACAGAACTTGAACCCTTCGACTTCACGAACGGATCCAACATTCAGTCGACTATCGTCCGTGCAGCAGCTCGAGGCGCGCGTGGGCGAGACGATTCGACGCGGGTACTGATTCTTTGGCGACTCCGAATCCGAGTACTCAATGATGTTCTTGGTCAGCCGATGTGACCGCTCTTCGGAACTCTTCTTTCGGATATTGCTTCCAATTCTTCTCAACGGTTTTTCCTCACGTCGTTTCGGTCCCCGTCTGATCACCGGGCAGAATGCCTAGTTCTCGGAGCAGGAACGATCGATTTTCGTAGGGCTGCTCACATGGCGGCCCATCCGTCGTCCATAAGCGATGCGCATCATCGTTCTCGCAGAGCTCCAAGAGGAGCGAACTCCGAGTCCCGTAGCGATGCGCATCATGAACACATGTCGATTCAAACGGACTATCCACCTGATCCCCTCCTTCGGGAGTGGTCAGAACGCGTCCGTTCTGTTCACGCGAATCCATACCGTCCGCGTGTGAACAGAAAGAGCCGACATGCTCGCGACAGATCCCAGCCAGACCTTCGAAAAGATCTCGGCCCGGTTCTGTCATCAACTTTTCAACGCGCTCTCGGATGCGCGTCAGTTTCCTCAGTCTCGGTTCCGATCGCACCGTCTCCAGCGGGTGCAGCGAGGAAGCTCCGAGTCTTGCCTCGACTTGTTCATCTACGACGTTGCCGACGATGTGTGGACCCGGTTCGAGCGCAATCGCTCGAGCCTCGCCGCGGTACACCACCAGCCACGCCTCCTTTCCGTCCGCAACCAATAGTTGGAACGGATTGAATGCTCCGGCCTCAAGATCCAAGACCGCGTCAACTGCCTTCGCAGCGCTCTCCGCTTCGAGAGCCATCATCACGACATCACCGCGCGAGCGCTTCGCCCGCGGATCGACGTCGGCGCGCATCCGCAATCCCCCCGAGTCCTGCGAATACTCCGTAGTCTCTTCTGCCTCGGCCGCGGATACCGGCCGAAGATTCGTCAGGCCTACGAAGACTCTTCTTGCACTCAGACCCACCCAGGTACCGCCCGCTTCGAGATCCAGCGGCGAAACGATCGGACCGGTCGCAGAGGATCGAAGCGCGACTCCTTCGGCCGGTCGATCGAAAAATTCGTCTCGATTCGCTGCGACCACCAGGGGTCTGCCCGGTACGCAACGATGAAGGACGATCAACGTGCACACTAGGCCGCCACCTTCCTCGGTCCTCTCCTTGGCGTTTTCCTCGGCACTTTCCCTCAGTGATCGGAAGCGCGCTTCACGCGCTTACTCTGATTACTGTGATTACTGTGATTACTGTGATTACGGTGCTTGTGGCCCAACGACCGCGTTCACCGCATCACTGCTTCGTGCGGCACGAGGCGCTCAGACCAGAATCAGCCGAGGGAATTGTCAGGGATCTCCGAGATACCAAATGCAAAAACCGGACTCGGGACACTCCAATCCCAATTATCCGGAGGCAAGAACGTAGCGTGAACGCTTCTCGGGCGCAAGCAAAACTCCCAATTAAATCGGATACATGCGGACGATTCGACGAGTTTTCCCGAGACTTGCCGCGGGAAGGCCCACCGGGGTCGGGTCACCAGATGTGACCACGCGGACCCACGCGTCCCTTCATTTCGAGAACGCATCCACTTTCTCGAAGCGTCGCATCAGCGTCCCGAGGGCCTCGACCACGACCCTCCCGAAGGCCTCGAGATCAGAGCGGGTCGACCGGGAACGCGTGGGTGCGGAAACAGCTAATTCGTCTTCTCGCGGCGCGATGTCCACCAGGGCCAGGATTCGATTCATGGACCGTTCCTGGAATCCTAGATGGAGACTCCCGGGAGCATCCCAATCCTCGTCGCTCGGAAAGATCGAGTCCTGTCCGAGGCGGGCCGCACTCCTCCAGAAGATCTTGCGAAAGCCCGGGTGAGAGCGTAGATCGCGAACGATCCGCAGATCGCGGTGGCCTGAGAGGTCGAGCACGATAATCGCGCGGATGCGATCGGGTTCGCCCGCAGCTTCGATGGCGATTGCGAGTTCGCGCCCCGCTTCCACGACGAGCCTACGGGCGGCCCGTTGGTCTGTGACGGGCTCCCAGAGCGCCGTGAGGTCTTCTCCTTGCGACGGCGTCGGGATGATCCCGGCTTCCGTGGTGGCACGGGACGGGCGCGTCTCGGCCAACGCAAAGCCCAGCGTGTAGGGCTGACTCGTACTTTCGAAGGCTCGCGCGAGCTCCAACAGAACCCCAGCACCGGTATCGTCGACCCAATCGCCCGATCCGAGAACCGGATAGGCAGCGACCAGGAGAATCACATCGCGGGATCGCCCGCGATTCTCGGCGATCAGATGGGTACAGGCGCCGCCGGCGAGTTCACGCGGCTTCGCGCCGTTGCGTCGAAACTCCCGGGCCAGATACGCTCGCGCGATTCGATCACTTGCACTTCCGGGCAGCCGCGGACCGAGGCCCCTGAGGGCCTGAGAATGGGCCTGGGCGAGCTCTCCCGAAAAGTCCTTTCCAACGCCCACGTAGTCGCGCGGCCGTGGCTGCGGGGGAATCGACAGGCAAGCCAGAAAGGACGCACAGAGCGACACCAGCGCGCATAGGCGAATGAGCCGGCCGCCAGGGAGGGTTTGAGACGCTGCGGCTTTCGTCTTCTTCACGTCTCTTGTATTCCCCTCCGACCCGCCTCGCCCGCAGGCACTAACTCTCGCAGGGATTGCCAGTCATTTACCGGAATTCTGCGCTCCACACGCAGATTGTTTGACACATCCGGTCGTCTCGCGACACTTCCCATACATAGGCCCGCTCCTCGCGGGGCTTTTTGAAAGTCGGAGGCAGAGTCCTACCCTGAGGGCTCTGTCTCCTCCTGCTTTCACGGCCTGGACGCTCTCTGCTGGTTGGAGCGCCCTGCTGTACTCGGTCCCGGCCGGTGCAAATATGGCCTCTTCGACTTCCGATTCACCATCTGCTTCCCCCAAACCCGCAGCAGCGGGAGCGCCGTCGGCGGGCGCTGACGTCGCCTGTATCTGGAGCGCAGCACTCGCCGGAGTGCGTGGCATCCCGATCGAGGTCGAAGTTCGAATCTCCTCGCAACTGCCGCGCGTGGACGTCGTCGGGCTGCCGGAAGCCGCAGTGCGAGAGAGCGTGTCTCGCATTCGGGGTGCCATTGCGGCCGCTGGCCTGGCCTTCCCCGATCGTCGCGTCACGGTCAATCTCGCCCCCGCAGAGCTGCGCAAGAGCGGGGCCGGCCTCGATCTACCCATGGCCGTCGGGGTTCTCGCGGCAGCCGGATTCTTTGAACGGGATCAGCTCCGCGGGCGCGGCTTGATTGGGGAACTCGCCCTCGACGGGCGCTTGCGCGGGACGCGGGGAACCCTGGCTGCGGTCCTGGCCATGCGCGATCGCGGTGCGCACGAAGCGATCGTTCCCTACCCGAGCGCCCATCGGGCCTGCCATGCGCCGGGAATCCGGGTGCTGGTCGCGCGAGACCTCCGTGAAGTCGTCGAACACCTCTGTGGCCGAGAACCTCTCGGAACGTTCGCGGAGG
>Ga0310122_10000556_pt1 | contig 23705 bp, 24 predicted proteins | sample CB6_Bottom_1051__FD_203503 | JGI IMG/M metagenome (GOLD analysis project Ga0310122, IMG submission 203503) | Marine microbial communities from Western Arctic Ocean, Canada - CB6_Bottom_1051 | ecosystem: Environmental > Aquatic > Marine > Oceanic | place: Canada: Western Arctic Ocean | collected...
CTGTTTTTTTCGAAGCTTAACAACATGGTTTCTCCATTATTTGAAATATAAGCAGAATTTTTGAGTATTTTTTCAAGTTCTATGTTGTATTGTTTTTCGTCCGCAGCTAAAGAGACGAACTTATCCGATTCACCCGTTTTCCTTAAAATTAAATGAACTTTCCTAACGCCATTCAAACGTGAGATTCCCGTTAGAAATATGCTAGGCCGTAAAATCTCTGCTACTGGCGGTAAAGTGGGTGTCGGCTTTTCCGCTGTTAACTCGAAAGCGTTTCTTCCTATTATTCCGCTGTAGATATTAGTCTCCTGCCCTATAACAGAAGAGAACGCGCACATTAAAGTAATTAAACAAATTATGCGCAATTTCATTTAAGGAAAATTATTCGGCTACATGTTCCGTAGTGTCCGTGACTCCGTCCTTATCGTAAAGTCTCTCGTTCGTTACGGTGGTCAGAAGGACTGTGCCTGTGTCACCTACTTCTGTTCCTGCCAAATTAACGACTTCGGCAACAGTGTAGGTAACGGTATCTTCACCAGTAACGCTGTCGACGTCTACGTCTTTCCAAGATCCTTCGGCTGCGTGAATTCTATAAACTTCGTTTACTATTGCCATTATTCTATACTCCTAAGTTTTATTACACTTTAATTCGCTCAAAAGATTGTTTATAAATTCGCTATGTAATCCCTCATGAACTTCTCCGTGGCAGTTGTTGCATACCAAGATGGTCTTATCGGCTTCTTTTGCCAACTCTTCAAAAGAGGCACCTTTCCTCTCCGATATCCCAAAAGATTTTTCTGTTTCGACTAAGTGATGGAAAGCGAGGGAAGTCTGACACTTGTCATAACCACATCCCGGTATGCAGCATTTTCCTCCTTTATACTCCACTAAACGCTCTTTTGTTGTTCTTTGTCTTTTTTGTTGGGCTTCCCTATGAGCTTCATTTCGCTGAGGATCAAGTCTTCTGTTAATAGTCCATCTTGAGACTCCAATATTTTTTGCTATTTTCCTGTAAGACATCCCCTCTTCGCGGAGACGTTTAGCTTTTTCCTCGTCGAAAATGGCCTTTTTCATCTGATTATTTTTCTATGCTCCGGAAAAACCCATCCTTTTGGCCTAGCGTGCCAATGAAGATGATCCAGAATCTCACGTTGTACTTTATCGATGTAGTATTCAAAATTTAAACCCTCTTCCGCCATAAATTTCCCTATCGCAACTCTTCTGAGAGATTTTTCCATTTCAAAAGAGTCTTTTTCAGAGATGTCCATGGCATGTTTCTTCCAAACTGCCATTGGAAGAAGGCAATTCATGCAATCCATAATTATCCACCTAGGGTCGGAATCGTCGTAGGTATGGATAATTGTCTTAAGCTCACAAAGTGGGCACATATTTCAGTCTAAATAGTTTATATATGTATTATTTTTACTTTTTAGCACTTTCACGTACTCTACTTTTAAGGTCGTGGCGTCTATGAACGCACAAATAACGTTATTAGAATATTCCTTCACTTTTTTTTGTTACTTTCTTATGGTCTGATATTTGTTTTTGCTGTTCCTCGAATCCGATGTCTGAGCCCTTCTTGAGGTATTCCACGCTTCCATTTAGATTTAATTTTTTTTCAATTGTAAGGCGTTTTAACTGCTCGTTTGGTACTACCATTTTAGTTTTTCTATCGGTCATGTAAAAAATAGTTCGGCGAAGACCCACTCGGACTACGCGGGCTTGTCTTCCCGAGATATAGATTATATCATCATTTTCTATGTCTTTTCCACAAAAAATCACTAATCCTTGCATAAAGTTATGCAAAGTTTCCTTAAAAAGCATAGCAGCGAAAGCGACGACAACAAACCACCCATAAGTACCTATTACTTGCTCTATGGCTTCCCTAGACTCCGATTCTGGTCCTATTAACTGAGCTATCATCATTTTATTTTATTTACACTTTTGAGAGTTTTTAAAGTATAATTCTTTAGAGAATGGAAGATTATAAGATATACTGTGTCAACTTGGAGAAGGAGGTCTCTAGAAGAAAAAGAGCAGAGACCTTACTAAAAAGAGACGGATTACTCGAAAAGACGAAATTCTTCAAAGCAATAAATAAGGATGACGTTAATGAAGAGTTTTTAAGGAGCAACGGTTTTAAAATCTTCGAGCACAATTATGAACCGTCACTAGAGAGGTCTTGGTTTAGTAGAGGCGTGAATGTGGGGGAGATAGGCTGTGCAACCAGTCATTATTTTTGTTGGTTGGACTTTTATCATTCTCCTCTCGACTACGCTGTGTTTATGGAGGACGACAACTTTTGGCAACCAGAAGGCAGGCTTAAAAACGAAATAGAGGAATTCATAAAGTTCCACAAAAACAACAAGTCAGTCGACATGATTTACTTTGGAAGAACTAGGCCGAATCACGCCAAAGAGGAGCATATTAAAGAGGAGGAGTTTTCAGAAAAGTATCTTATAGCCAACTACTCATATAATACCCATTGTTATTTATTGACTAAATTTGGAGTCAAAAAAATATTGGGCCAAAAGCCGATGGAGAATATAATGGCTCTTGACGAAATGTTATGCTCGATGTTCATCGATAATCATCCCCATAAAAAAATAAACGAAACCTTCAATTCAAATCTCAAAGTCTTGGCCATAAAAAACGATGAAGAAAATAAGGATGATCAAAAATATCTGGGTTTCTGTTTTCAAGTGATGGACGATGGAATGAGCACGACCGACATAACAAACAGCGAAGTTTATGAAGCTTAGGGTATACTGGATAAATCTAAAAGAGGAGGCCCTAAAGAGGGAAAGGATGACTAGGCTCCTCGAGGAAGAAGGGCTATCCGACATCTCTTCGCTATTCGACGGGATTCACTACAACGAGATAAACAAAAAATTTCTCGAAGAAAATGATTTGAAGGTTTTCGACGAGTGGGTAATCAAGGATTGTGGAGTGTTCCATTACGAGAGAGGAGTCAGGTCAGGAGAAATAGGTTGCGGCGCAAGCCATTATTTTTGCTGGAAGGCTTTTTTCGAGTCTGGCGCGAAGTATGGATTATTTTTCGAAGATGATTCTTATTGGGAAGAAACGGGAATTATAAAAAAAGCAGTTGATGATTTTATGTCTTTCAATAAAGAGTACAAGGCCGACCTGTTTTATCTATCGAGGATAATTCCCCAATTAGACAACGCAGAAGGAACACTGAGTCCGGAAGACGCAAAAGAAGAAATAGTTACAAGAGACATGGACTACAACTATGTTATACCAACCTACTCATACAATCTAAATGCCTACGTCCTATCTAGACGGGGGGTAAAAAAGATATTGGAACAAAAGCCAAACCGCAGTATAATGACACCAGACGAAATAATCCCAGCAATGTACTTCAAAAACATGCATAAAAGACACCCCAACATTGCGAAAAGATTTAAGCCAAACTTAAAAGCGTTGGCTTTGGATGGGCCTGTTTTGGATGGAAGATTTATTGGGGTATGCGCGCAAGAGCACCACGGAGAAATGACACCATCAACAGTTGACAGATCGGAAGAATATGTTGGATAGAATATACATAATAACGAACAAAAGAGAAGACGACGGAAGCCTGAAGGGCCTAGAGGAAAACATTTCGGAATTGGGCGTTAGCAAGGAAATAATAAGGCAAAAAGGGCTGGAGGGAGATATATTACCGGACGATCAACTAGAAATCATGAAGAGCGTTTCGAGGAAAAATTGGAAGGAGCGCCTTACTGGAAGGGGACTGTTTAGGGGGGAAATTGCTTGCGCAGCAAATCATTTTGGTTGCTGGAAAAACATCATAGAAAATGAGATTGGCACTTCATTAATAATAGAAGACGATGTTATTATAAACAGGCCGAAAACCTTCAAAAAAGAATTGGAGAGGATATTCTCTGACCTGAACAAAGTCAATTGGGATTTCTGTTCTTTAGGGAGAGAACTGATATCAGCAAACGAGCTACCAATGGTAATAAAAGTGGATGACTCAACATTAGAATCGTCAGAAGTATTAGTTCAACTGAAGGAGTCGAAAGGAGCTTATTGTTATTTAATAAATTTAGAAGGAGCGAAGAAGCTTGCAAACACAAAGTTTGCCAAGGAAATGTTTCCCGTGGATGAATACATAAATGTTATCTCTGGAGTCTCAGGAGATGAGGATCTCGACAAAGAGTACGAGCAGCATAGAATGACATCTTACGCTACCAAGTGGGACAACTGCTTCTTTGATCACGACGAAAAAGTAAACTCCTTAAGGTCCATAACAAGCTCGGGAACAGCTAACATAAAAAGAGACACAAAAATTAAATTCTACACAGTAGCCACCAGAGAACACGACGGGTTGACAAGGCTGATTCACAGCGCTGAATATTATGGGATAGATTTGAAGGTCCTAGGATTGAACCAAGACTGGACTGATGGAGATTTTGGTAGACTGGTTGACCCCGGAGGAGGGCAAAAAATAAACATACTAAAAAGGGAGTTAGGGAACTTGGACGATAATGATCTCTTATTTTTTGTGGATGGCTATGATATGGTTTTCATGTCAGGCCCGGAGGAGATAGAGGAGAAGTTCGAAACATTCAATAGCAAAGTAGTTTTCGGAGCGGAGAAAAGTTGTTGGCCAGACATGGGCCTGTACGATTCATTTCCCAAAATACAGGGAAGTGATTATAGATTTTTAAACTCAGGAAATTTTATGGGGTACGTTGGAGAACTTAAAAGGATTACGGAAAAGAGCCTTTTAGACTCTGACGACGATCAGCTATATTACCAAAAGGAATTTCTAAGTGGGGATTTTAGTATGAAGTTGGATTATAGGGCTAAAATATTCCAATGCATAGCTTTCTGTTTTGAGGACGAAGATAAACATACGGAGCTTAAAATAGAGAACGATAGATTAAAAAACAAAATCCACGGAACATATCCTTGCACGCTTCATGGTAATGGAAGCAAGGAAATGAAAATAGTTCATAATTGGTTCTGTAACTACATAGGGGGAAAAAGATACAGGGGGAAGGCCACCATGAATGGTCAGAAAAATATCTTCAATGGTATGCCCTCTGTTTTCATTTCTGTTTTTATGGAAAAAGGGGGGGATTCTGTGGAAATTTTGGAAGGAGTATCAGATTTATCTTTTCCTAAGGAAAACACTATATTATCAATATCTTACGATGAATCTAAAATAAATTTTTCAACCAGCCCCAAAATTGAAGAAGCGCTATCTAAATATAAGAAAGTTTACATAAAGAGAGTCAAAGAAGAGAACGGCCCTCAAAATAGAGACTTGGCTTTAGGATTCGCTGATTCTCTAGATGTAGACTATTACTTTTACATAGATAACCACTTCAAAATCAAGAGAGCGGACATTTTAGAGAATTTAGTTTTCGTTGACAGAAAACTAATAGCTCCACTGGGAGTGTCAGGAGACCATTCCAATTATTGGGGAGAAATAGACGAAAACGGATTTTACAAACAATCTCCAGATTACCTCGATATAATCCGAAGAGATAAAATAGGAATTTGGGATGGGCCTTACATTTTCGCGGCTTATCTAATCAAAAAGTCTGCAATACCCCAAATGAAGGGAGCGTATTCGGAGAATTATGATTCAGGCAGGGGGTCAGACATGGCTTTTTGCTCGAACGCATTAGACAGAGGGATAATGCCATGCGTCGACAATAGGCATGTTTATGGCGAAACTACATCATTTTAGTCAAAAAATCAGCTAGTACCCTAGAAAATTTTCCTACTTCTTTTTCGGTTTTATCCCAAAAGAAAGCGTGAGTTATCTCCTCTATCGCCACTTGATACATCCTTTTGGTGGGCAAGTGTGGGTCCACGTATATTTTGGCTTTTTTGTACAGTTCTGGATTAAAACAAAGACCATCTGCGCGATGTGTTTTATGGGGTTTTCGAAAGAAAAAGTGGAACTGCTGCTCCTTGCCGTTTTTGAAAATATAATCTGGTTTCGCCATGTCATATATTTTTACATCTAAAAAGTAAAGTTTGACTATAATTTTTCAAATAAAAAAAGTATAATAGTGTAAGATTAAAAGAGATTAATCTTTGATATGAATATTTATTGTCCAAATTGCGGTCAACTTCACAGTTTCTCCTCCCAAAAGCCCAATTTTTGCATCGATTGCGGAACAGGCATGACTACGAAGGCGAGTTCGATAAAACAATCCAACTTGGAGGTTGAGGAAGATGTAGGCGACGAAAGTGAAATCATAGCCACCAAGCAGGATGTTATTCCTCTTTTGGAAAACCTACAAATAGAGATGACTGGCGGCTACAGAAAAACTCTCAAACTTGGCGATATAGCTAGGGGAGGAGAAAGAGCAAAGAGCGAGCCTTCGCCTAAAGCCAAAAGAATATCCAAGAAAAAATTCCTAGAGGACTTCAAGAGAGAAGCTGGATCAGTAAGAGAAAAATATGATGGTCAGCAAACCTGAGTTCGAGGATAAAATAGGAGAAATCGACAAAGAAATAGCCAAGAGAAGAAACAAGTGGAACTTGAATGCTTTGTCTTGGATTGACTTTGACGATATAAGCCAAATTCTGAGGATTCATATTTATAAGAAATGGCATCTCTACGATTATACAAAGCCCCTTTTGCCTTGGTTAAACAGGACTATATCCAACCAACTGAAAAATTTAATAAGAAACAATTACAGCAGTTTCGCTAGGCCATGTTTGAGGTGCGCGGCCTCAGAGCCGGATAATTTGTGCAAAATATATGTTCAACAATGCAATACTTGTCCCCTTTACAGTCATTGGGAGAAAAATAAAAAGGATGCTTACAATATTAAAATACCCGTTCCGTTAGAGGGACACATTCACGAAGTTTCGTCTAAGCAAAGCGACTTCATGAATATAGAATCCGTAATCGAGAAAGTCCATTTAAAGATGAGAGAATCTCTAAAAGTCACAGAATGGAAAGTGTACGAGATGCTGTATATACAAAACAAGTCGGAAAATGAAGTAGCGGTGACTATGGGTTACAAAACTTCAGAAAAAAACAGGTCTCCGGGGTATAAACAAATAACGAATATCAAAAGAGCAATTATTCAAAAAGTGAAGAAAGCTTTAATGAGAAACGAAATCGATATTTATTAACGTATGTCGGCCGACACTTATTTTGAAGATAATGGACTTCCGCAGTCTAGACAGATCGAAGTTCTAGAAAAATGGAACTCTAACGAAGAAAATCCCCCTTCTCTCAACGAGTTGATATCCATAGGATTTCCCGAAGATCCGAATCCAGACGGAAGGTCTAAGAACGGTAGATTAACGAAGCAGTTTCTAGCTAGCAGAAAAATAAAAGCCAGAGGAGCGCAAATTTACCAACCTAAGAAAAAGTTCGATCTAGAAGAGGAACATAAAGAATATATAGCCGAAAATATTTCGACGATGAGGCCTCTAGATCTCGCTAGGATAATAAGCGGAAAGGAAGAATTAACAAATCTAGATATAGAAACGAGAGCCGTCAGAGATTACATAAATACATTAAGAGGAAGCACTGGGACCCTTCATCAAGACTCAACATCTTCCGAGGTGCAGTTATGGAAGCCTCCATCCACTTTTGGCAAAGCTCTTTCCAAAGTAAACAAATTCGTATACGAGAAAATAGACGAGGCTAAAATGACGACGGCACAAAAAAAGTGTGTCAATTCATTGATGGGATACCTGCATTCCTATAGGTTCATACATCAAATGAGCAATTTCTCTAACGAGACAGATAGGATGTTGTTTGAGAGCAGCTTCGTAAGATATACGAACGACAAGAGCGATCTGACCCAAGAAGAAGTGGATCAATATATAGTTCTTTCTTTGGAAGTCGTTATATCCTCCTCTATATTGGGTAGGACAGAAAGACTTCAAAACATGTTGGATGAAACCGCTAGCGACACGGAAGGCAGGAGAATATCGATGAGCCTAGTGGAGGCGATAAGGCATTCGCAAACGGAATACAATCAATCCGTCACGAGACAGCAAAAGCTTTTAGAGAGTCTAAAGGAGAAGAGAAGTCAGAGGCTGAGCAAACAAATTAAAGAGAACGCATCAATTCTGAACTTGGTTCAATTATGGAAAGATGAAGAATCAAGAATCGAGCTAATAAAGTTGGCGGAGAAACAGAAGGAATCCGTCAGGGGAGAAATAAAGAGACTAAGCTCCTTGGATGAGGTAAAGTGTAGAATAATGGGACTAACAGAAGAGGAGGCCGTAAATGGTTAAATGTATGTCGTGCGAAAGAGAGTTTCCTGAGGAGAAGAATCTTCATGCTCATATAAAATGTCACGATCTAAGGATGGCGGAATATTATCAGAAGTTTTTCCCAAGAAGGGATTTATTTAGTGGGGAGCTTATAAGGTTCAAATCAAAGGACTACTACTTTTCCACAGACTTTAATGACAGAAGGAATTTAAAAAAGTGGCTAGAAACTAAATCAGAAAAAGACAAAAAGAATTACTGCACTGATTTCTTGAAAGATAGAATAAAAAGAAAAAAGATAAATTACGCTCCGTCCCAAGTTGAACTAAGGTCGATTATGAGCCCTCCGGTCCAATATTATCATAGACTCTTCGGAGACTACAATAAATTCTGTGCAGAATTAAAATTGAAACCTAGATTCGAGAACTACTCTCTCGACAACGTCGAAACAGATTTTCAGACAAACGGATGTAAAATATACATAGACACAAGAGAGCAAAAACCGTTTAGGTTCGACATCCCAGTGGAAGTTAAGACATTGAAATTCGGGGACTACGCCTTAAGCAATAAAAGGGTGTCGGGAAACTGTTATATAGAAAGAAAGTCTTTGAACGACTTCATAGGGACAATGAGTGGGGGTTACGAAAGATTCAAGAGAGAGATAGAGAGAGCCAAAGAACAAAAAGCTTACTTAATTGTATTAGTGGAAAGAAGTATCGAGGAGGCAATGAATTTTACGAAGCTGCCATACGTCTCCAAAAAAGTCAGAGCAACCCCAGAATACATTTTCAATAGAGTGAGATCTCTTATTCAGGAATTCGACAATATGCAATTTCTATTTGCGAAGAGTAAAACTGAAGCCGTTAGGTTAACGAAGAAAATATTCTTCTGCGGCAAGCTCTTCAAACGAACAGACCTCCAACTACTTTACGATTTGAAATTGTTTTAATGTGGTACTCTCCTTCAAAATACGGTGATGCCCCCACTGATATAAATTCAGAGTTTCTGAATTTAAAAGGGGAGCTGGAAGACAAGAGAGCTAAGATTACTCTAGCCAAGTTCTTGAGGAATAATTTAACGATGACGACCTATTGGTTGTCCGGAATAAAATTAGCTCCATTTCAGGAAATAACGCTCAGGGGTTTTTTGAGTAGGAACTTTAGCATGTGTGTTTGGGGCCGTGGATGCGGGAAGACTTTCATGGCCAGCGTTTTCTGCTTCTTGCAATGTATATTCGAACCCAACACGAAGATTTTAATCGCTGGTCCCACGTTTCGTACAGCAAGGTTTATTTTCAATAATATAAAAACTATCGTCGAATCTAGAGAAGCAAAATTACTCGCTCAAGCCTTTGGAGCGAAAACGGAAAGGAACGACCAACACGAATGGAAAATTAATGGAGGAAGCATAACCGCAATCCCGCTAAACGGGGAGAAGGTAAGAGGGTTCAGGGCGAACGTTCTTGTTCTTGATGAGTTCATGCTAATACCAGAAGACATAATTAAAAACGTTCTAATGCCCTTTTTAGTAGCGCCGCAAGACATGAAGAAAAGACTTCAGGTTAGAGAAAAAGAAAATGAATTAATCGGAAAGGGTCTAATGAAGGAGGGAGACAGAATGGTATTTAAAAACAACACGAAAATGCTAGCCTTATCTTCCGCAAGCTTTACTTTCGAAAACTTATATAAAACCTATAAAGACTGGATTGCTAAAATATATTCGGATGATTTTGTGGAGGCCTCTTATTTCGTTTCTCAGATGGGATTCGAAGCTCTTCCCAAGGAAATGATAGACAGCACAATAATTGAGGAAGCTGCAAGTGGTGGATTATCCCATTCATCTTTTAAGAGGGAATATTGCGCGCAATTCACAGACGGAAGTGATAGTTATTTTAGCGCAAAGAAAATGCATGCTTGCACTATTCCGGACGGAGAAGACCCGACGACTAGAATTTACGGAGACAAGAATAAAAAGTACATATTAGGAATTGACCCTAGTTTCAGCAATAGCCCTAGTTCTGACTTTTTCGCTATGTCGATTTTAGAGTTAGACGAGGAAAATAGGGAAGGTACTTTAGTGCATGGGTATGCAGTAGCAGGGGGAGACTTAAAAGACCATATAAAATATCTTGGCTACATTATGACAAATTTTAATGTAATAATGATATGCATAGATAACGCTGGCTATCAATTCTTAGACAGCGCTAACGAATCAGAATTTTTTATACAAAACAAGATTAACATGAAGTTTTTCGATTTCAACGGTGATAAAGAAGGGCTCGAAAGAATTTTAATGCTTAAAAAGGCTAAAGTGCAATATAATCTTGAAGACAAAAAAATATGCTTCAAACAGGTTTTCTCATCTGATTTCATAAGGAAAGCCAACGAGCAACTGCAGGCGGACATAGACCACAAAAGAATATGGTTTGCCTCTAGGACTACCGCTAACGGAACAGCTTTTAGCAAATTCTCTTCCAGAAAGATCCCGATTAAACAAACCAATTGCGGAGACGTATTAGAATTAATAGAGGTCCAAGACGACATAGTGTACCAAACCAAGAAGCAGTGCGCCCTAATCGAGGTGAAATCGACGACCAAAGGCGTACAGACATTTGACCTACCATCGCACCTCAAAAGAAGCACATCTATCCATAGGGCCAGAAAGGACAATTATACGACTTTAATGTTATCAAATTGGGCAACTCGCTCATATTTCGATATAATTGACCTGAAGGAAGAAAGCGTGGAAAGCACTTTTGTTCCGATCATGATATAAAAAGTGTAAAAAACACCAAGTTTTGTGATGAGAAAAAATACTAAAACCCAGTCACCTCCGGCTAAAAACGAACCCATAGAGCCGCTTATGGTAGCAATGGCTGAGGAAGGAGATAGGGATATATATCCAGATCCTGATGCCACCACGAGGAGAAGAAGGAATAGGTCTTCCACAATACTCAGGACAAATAGATTTAAGAATATAGAAGACGGGCTAATCCCGTTCAAGTACACGAAAGATATCACTAACACCAGTGGAATCACGGTGCGAGACGCCGTGATATTATGCCAAAAGGCTTACTATAACTTCGCTATTTTCAGAAATACAATAGATTTGATGTCTGAGTTTTGCGCTGGAAACATATATTTCACGGGGGGAAGCAAAAGGGTTAACCACTTTATTCAGGCATTTTTCGATAAAATTAACTTAAACGACTTTCAAAGCAAGTTTTACAGGGAGTATTTCAGGTCTGGAAATGTTTTTTGTTATAGGTTTGATTCAAAAATTACACAAGAGGATTTCAAAAAAATAAATCAGACCTTTGGGCAAAATTCCTCTGCGGAAGATTATGATTTGATGGTTCCTAGCAAATATATACTTCTTAATCCAGCTTCTATAGAATTAACTGGAAACGTCACTTTCGTAAACCCAATATATTACAAAACTTTGACTGACTACGAGCTGGAGAGAGTCAAAAACCCAAAAACTGAAGAGGATCATCAAGTTCTGGAAAGCTTAGATCCGGAAGCTAAAAAAGCTCTAAAATCGGGTAGAAGAGTGGGGTCGGTAAAAATAGCCCTTCCAATGGAAAAAGTTTACGCCATCTTTTACAAAAAGCAAGATTATGAACCTTTTGCTGTCCCAATGGGTTTCCCAGTTCTGGAGGATATAAATTGGAAGTCCGAAATGAAAAAAATGGATATGGCTATAGCCAGAACCATGCAGCAATCGATTCTACTTGTGACCATGGGAGATTCACCAGATAAAGGCGGAATCAATCAAAGAAATCTTTTAGCTATGCAGAAACTTTTCCGAAACGAATCGATAGGAAGAGTTTTAATAGCGGATTACACAACCAAGGCAGAATTCGTTGTCCCTAGGATTGCGGATTTATTGGACCCGAGAAAATATCAAATAGTCAACGAGGACATACAGATCGGGCTAAATAACATACTTACAAGCGGAGGAGAAAAGTATGCAAACCTGCAGATCAAAATAAGCGTGTTCGTGGAGAGACTGAAGCAAGCGAGAAATGTGTTCTTGCATGAATTCCTGAAGCCAGAAATAAAAAGGATATGCAAAAGTTTAGGATTTAAAAATTATCCAGTGCCCAATTATGAAGATATTGATTTGGATGATTCAACGACGGCTGATAGAGTTTATACTAGGTTAATCGAGTTGGGTATATTAACTCCAGAAGAGGGCTTGGAAGCTGTTAGATCTGGAAGGTTACCGACCAAGCAAGAGTCTTTAGAGTCTCAAAAGGAATACAGTGGCCTCAAGGATAAAGGATTTTATGAGCCAATAATGATGAGAAGTGACAATTCAGGAAACGAGAATTCAGATAACGAGGACAACTCAAAAAATGGAGAATACAAGAAGGAAGTTCCAAAAGAGGGAGGAAGACCAGAAAACATTTCCACTCCATTAAGCGAAAAAAGAGATTCCTCTCCTATTGGACTAAATGCCAGCGAGGGGAAACCAGAATTTAGTTTAACTCAAGTTAAAGAAAATATGTTGGCTGCCAATAAGCTTGAAGATCATATCCAAAAATTATTAAGGAAGAAGTTCTCGAAAAGAGCATTAACCAAACAGCAAAAGGAAGTAGCTTTCGATATATCCAAAGTGGTAATGGCGAACGAAGACAAATCTAAATGGATTCCGAAAGCACAAGGGTATGTCAATAAGCCCGTAGATAAAAATCATGATTTAGTTGATGAGACTCAATTGATAGCTCACGAGCATCAATTGGACGATTGGTTGGCGAGCATTTTAAGAGAAAGTAAAATATAATATGAGTGATACAATTCAAAACGTTAATGAGTATAACAACGATAGTGGAGTAGCTTTTGATATAGAAATTCCAGACATTCCCATTCCGGAACCGGAAGAGGAAGTCAAGACGGAAGTTGAGGACAAAATAGATGTTGCATTTAAATTTGCATTTATAGGTTCTGGACAAGGGGGGTCGAGAATAGCGGAAACATTTCATAAAGTAGGATATAGGAAAGTTTGCGCAATCAACACCGCTGAACAAGATTTAAACACATTAAAACTTATAGAAAATAAGTTATGTTTTGGGGAAGGGGGAGCCGGTAAAGACCCATTTAAAGCTGCGAAATGTTTTTCCGATCACAAGGAAGATATTTTAGACTTTATGAGAAGATCTTTCGGGGATGAGTTTGATAGGATTTTCATTTGTGTAGGTGGAGGTGGGGGAACTGGCACTGGAACCATGTCTCAGCTAGTGGATGCTTCTGCTGAACTTCAGGACACTCTTGGGATAGAGTGCCCCATAGGACTGATCCTGTCTCTTCCTAAAAAATCAGAAGGTAAGAGAGTTAACGCCAACGCATCTACTTGTTTAAAAGCTGCATATGAACTAGTCGAGAAGGGCAAGGTTTCGCCTTTGATTTTAGTCGACAATGAGAAGATCACGAAAATGTATCCTAGATTGGCTATTTCGAAGTTTTGGGAAACGGCCAACATGAGTATGGCGGGAGTATTTCATCTTTATAATCTAACAGCATCAAAAGACAGCACCTATACGTCCTTTGACTCGAATGACCTTAAAAATCTTTTAGATTCGGGGTTAATTATGTTTGGCGCTACGCCAGTTAAAAAATGGGACGATCAAGTCAGTCTTTTACGAGCAGTTAGAGACAACGTCAAGAAGGGGGTGCTTTCTGGTGGCGTGGAAATTTCGACTGGAAACTGTGCGGGGGTAATTGTCATAGGAGGGAAAGAGCAGCTAGACACAATACCGGAAGCTTCTTTGGATCAAGCGTTCGAACAAATATCGAGATTAATGAGACCAAACAGCGTTTTGCATAGAGGTATATATGCTGGCGATAAGTCTGGATTAACAGTATTTACAATGATAGGCGGATTAGGTTCCCCTGCGGCTAAAATAAAGGAATTAGAGAAGCTGGGAGATTTAATAGTAGAGAAAGACAAATAGAATGGATAAGGGTTGGAATTTTTATAGAGATTCTTTTTATATATTAGTTATAGTTTGTATAGTCGTCGGAGGATGTGCGACACCTCTCGGCAACTTTATGAAACAAAAGAAAGTTGTCGACAATATAGAAAGAGAACAAACCGAGAACACAAACCAACAAGTAGAGAGCGGCAGGACTTTTGTTTATGCAGCTGACCAAGCCCTCCAACATGACCCTCAACCTTCCAAAGAATCTAAGGTGGCCAAAACAATGACCACTCGCAGTATAACAGCCCTAGGCCCACCTCTAGCAGAGAATGCCCTAAAATCAGATACTATGATTTCAGATCTTCTTTCCGACGACCCGGATACGGTTCAAAAAGGACAAGCCGAGCTGATGACGATGGACAAAGAGTTAATCGCCATACAAAACCGAAACAGGGTTCTAAGCAGTCAGCTGAACCACGCGCAAGTACAGCTCAGGGCTATAAATCAAAAAAATGCTCTTCAAGCCACTAAATACTCCAGTTTAATGGGTAAGGTTTATTGGATTGTTGGTGTTGTTGTTTTTTTAGTAGTTTTAGCGATTGGAATAAAGATTGTTACCGCTGTTGCTCCGTTTGCTATGCCAGCGACGGGAGCCACTTCCACGCTACTTAAGGTTGTTCAAGGTCTACAAAAAGTCAGAGATCATCACATGGGAGAGAAGCCCGAAATGTTGAAGCAGATTGACGACCATATGAGAGCCCATCTAGACAAGAAGGATAGGTGGATAATAGCTCAGGCAAAACAAAAGCTATCGATGTTATAAAAAAGCATCAACCAATAATTTCCTAAAAAAACTTTAAAAGTGTATAATCATTCTTGACGCTGTGTCTAAGCTTATCTCACAGGATATATTAGAGATCGAAGTATCTGGAATATCTCACGCCAGAAGGGATGTTATAGAGATATCTGATGAGATGCTGAAACCGAAGGTCATAGAAGATCCGGGCATCATAACGAGTTCAGAGATAATCAAAGTATTGGACGGCTTCAGGAAAGAGAATTTAGAGACACATGGAAAAGACTTATCGATAGATAAAATCAAGTCGTATTTCATGTCTTTTTTAGACGGCAAAGACGTAGTGTTTGCGCTATGCAAAACTAGGAATTATTTGACGGCTTCTGGTAAGTCGGATTATGTAGTGCTGGCTAGCTTAAATAACTACCTTCCTGATGAGAGGGATTTAAGGGAAATTAATGAGTTGGTTTCGGGATATGAAATAGACATAAGCTTGGGTGCGGACGATCTGTATATAGGATTAGAAAGAGAAACAGCGCTCTGGTTTGAAAGTCATATTTAAAAATGAAAAGCCACAAATACACAACTATATTTAGCTCTAAAATTAAACCTGTAATTAATGAGGACAAAGATAAATATTTAGCTCTAGCCTCCATGATCGAGCTGTCTGAATTCATACCGGAATTAGACACTGAAAAGAACATAGATTTATTGCCAATAGCCTTCAACGCTTGCGTAGCTAATAGAGTCAACAAAAATGATGATGTTGTAGATACTGATTCTGCAATCTACATCCATAAGAACTTCATTAACAAGCCAATTAACATAGAGCATAATAGAAATAGGGTTGTTGGGACCATTTTAACGGCAAGTTTTTCGGAGTTTGGGACGGATAATCCAATAAGCGAGGAAGAAGCCCAAAAGATGACTTCTCCGTTCAACATAACGCTAGGAGGAGTCGTATGGAGAACTGTTAACTCTGATATAGCAGATATTATCGAGGATTCTGGAGATCCAACTAGCGAAGATTACATGAAGATTAGCGCTAGCTGGGAACTTGGTTTCTCGGAATACGATATAGTGGCAATGGAAGATGGTGATAAAAACCTCGAAGATGCTCACATATATTCTGACGCCAAGGAGATAGAGGAAATGGAGAAATATCTAAAGAGTTTCGGAGGTTCTGGAAAACTCAAGAACGGAAAGAAGATTTATAGGAAAGTGAAAGGTAGTATAATTCCCCTAGGAATTGGCCTCACCGAGGCCCCTGCAGCGGAGGTCAAAGGAATAGCTATTAAAGCCGATCCGGAAGAAGAAGAGAACGGCGAGACTGAAGCTCATCAGGAACCGGCCGTCGCAGAGACGCACAAAGAGATAGAAAAAATTTCCCAAATTAACGAAAAAGATGTAAATAATCACATCGAGGTTCAAAAAATGAAAATAGAGAGTATTAACGATATCACGGAAGACTCTTTGAAGACGCTGACCGCCTCTCAGGTTTCTAGTTTTGTGGAGGACGAACTTAAAAAGGCCTCCAAGAAATTCCACGAGGACAAGGTGAAATTCGAAGAGGAGATTGAGAATAGTCATGCTAAATTCGCAGACCTTGAAAAGACCCACGAAGAACTTAAATCCAATTATGATTCGATTAAGGAAAAGATCGACTCCCTAGAAGCAGAAAGGATCGAGAGAGAGAATCTCGAGACTTTCAATATTAGAATGGCTTCTATGGACGAAGATTATAATCTTGACGATGAGGATAGAAAAGTCTTGGCGGGTCAGATCAAGGATCTTGACGGAGATAGTTTTGACAATTATAAGGAGAATCTAACCATTCTTCTTAGGTCAAAGCTCAAAGCCAATGAAGAGGCTGAGAAAGTTGAGGAGTCGAAGAAGGAAGAGACTAAGGTGGAAGCCGAAGCTTCTTCTCCTGACGCTGAAACTGAAGCAGTCGTCGAGGAAGCTATTGATAATGCCGAGAAGAGCAAAGATGCTATTCCGGTGTCAGCAGAAGCTTCCGACCCCACTGTCTTTGAGAAATACAAACAAGCTTTTAACCTCGACCAGTTCGAATTTAGAGCTGGAAGAAGATAAAAATATTTAATAGGAGAATAAATAGGAGAATAAATTATGCCAACTACAAATAATCTAAGACCATTTAGAGATTATGACGAGCACGACGTGATCAACTTGTTCACGTGGAGTAGTGCTACTGCTTTGCCGCAAAATAAGGGTACTTTTTGTACCGTTTCTGCTGGCTGGAGTAACGCGTACGCTGATTCTGATTTAGCGACTTCTCTTCATGAAACTGCATTATTGGGTGACGTAGGAAAAGCCTACCCCAATTCAGTTTCTGAAAGATACGGAGTTGTTGCTGAAGTCAGTTTAGCAGTTACGGGAGACGCAAGACCTTTGGGGATGACCCTTTGGGATTGCAGTGAAACGGATGAAAACGGTGAGAAGCTTATCTTCAATCCTCGTAAGGCTGCTGAAATGCAGACTGCTATTAGTGGACAGGCTGTGCCTGTCGCAACTAAGGGCATGTTTGTGTATAGCGGTGTTGCTGGTACTCCCTCTGTGGGAGGCGCTGCATACGTAGGTGACGGGGGCATGCTTAGCGCAACAAGTACTGGCGGCGTTGCTGTCGGTAAGTTCTTGGGTGCTAAAGACACTCAAGGTAACGTTTTGTTCAAACTGGAACTCTAATTTTAATTTAAAGGAGATTTAAAAAATGAGATTAAAACTTAAAAATACCCCAGAACAAGTTGAACTTGTCAAGGCCATGGGCTCCAAGGATGTTTCTGTTTCGAGAGAAGCTTCTGAGGCGTTTGCGGCTTTTCTAGGTCCTGTAATTCAACAGGTTATAAATCAAGCGTCTACAGCAGGTGTTATTTATCAGGACGCAGCTTTTGATGAAGACGATAGCCCTAGCTTTCCTTTGGACTTGTACTATGACCAACCGTCAGGTTATATTAGTACTTGGTCCCAAAGCATTGCTGGTGGACTTCCTGTTTCTCAGGATGTGTCTGCAATTCAAGAGCTGAAGATTGCTACGTATAACATTGACAGTGCTGTCAGCGTTAGCAGGAAGTATGCTCGTAAGGGTAGACTAGATATTATCAGTAAGGCTGTCGAGAGAATGGCTCAAGAGGTTTTGCTTAAGCAGGATCGTAATGCTTGGGCAGTTGCTCTTAAGGCTCTAGGCGAAGGTAGTACCAATTCTTTGGCCCATGTTATCGGTCAGCCGGATTCTCCGGCGGATGGCACTGGCTTTAGGGTTGCTGATTTGAATGCCCTTATGACTCGCATGAGAAGAATTAGTGCTTCTTGGGCGGGTGGTACCCCGGATACTGGATATAGCGAAGGGCTCACTGATCTTTTCGTGAGTCCTGAGGTTATCGAGGACATCAGAGCTTTTGCTTATCAGCCGATGAACACAAGAGGTGTTCCGGATAGTGCAGAGTCAACAGCGGTTCCGCTGCCGGATTCTGTTCGTACCGAGATCTACAATAATGCTGGTACTAGCGAGATTTATGGTGTGAATATCACCGAACTTCTCGAGCTTGGCACCGCCAAGAAGTACAACATTCTTTTCGATCAGTTCGATAGCTCTGTCTTCGGAGCTGGATCGAGAACATCTTCCAATACGGAGGTTGTTGTTGGTGTCGACGCTAGCAAGGGCTCGCTTATTCGTGCCATTGCGCAGAATTCTGATTCTGGAGCTACATTCACAGCTATTCCTGATGATCAGTATTCAGCTAGACACGACAAGGTTGGATTCTACGGTTCTCTTGAGGAAGGGCGCGTTTGCATCGACTCTAGAGCGCTTGTCGGAATGTACATCAAGCAGTCGTAATACTAACTGTATTCATAGTGTTTCAGACCGGGGCTTCGGCCCCGGTTTTTTTGTTCTCTGGAGAGACTAAATTGTGTATACGAGAAGTACAGGAGAAAGGTATATTATGCCAAGGAAAAAGGTTACAAAAAAGAGCGGAGCTTCCACCAGAGAGGCTAAAAAAACTTCAGCTTCCACTAGGGGAAGGAAGAAGAAACTAAGCGAATTAAATCAAACCCACGGGAAAAAAGAAGACTTTCGTCCAACTTCTTTAGCTCAAGTTTGGGGAGACACAGGTTTGTCAACATATAGCACCTTAGATGAGGCTGAATATGAAGGGACTTTGAGAGACATGAATAAGTCCGATCTTCAGATTCACGCCACGAGAATTGGTATCATTCCTATAGATAATAGGGAGATTTTGGCGCAAAGGCTTATTAGGGAATTTAGAGCCCATGTAAATTCCTATAAAGCTCCACGGTTAATGAGTGAAAAACCGTCCAGTGTATCTTCGGAAGTCAGAAAAATATTAGCTGAAGGCCGATAGATATTTAAAAATACATTTAATTAAAGAAAAGAAATAAGTGTAAACTATTTAGATTAGTATGGCCTCAACCTACAATCTAGATATTACGCAAGGCGAGACGTATGCGATACGGGTAAGCGCTAAAGACTCCTCTGGCACTAGAATTAACCTAAGTGGTTATACGGCTAGGGGAGTAATTAAATATAGATACGGAAACACAGGTTATCTGTTGGACTTGGATCCAGATGTAGTGAGCGGATCTTTGACTAGCGGTTTCATAGACATTTTGCTCACCCCGTCTCAGACGGCAAATTTGCCAGTTGGGCAATTTGCGTATGGCATAGAAATATCTGGGGGAACAAGTATTTATAAGGTCGTCAAAGGTACGGCCGTAATTAACCCAGAAGTTACAACGTTTCAATATTCTGCGATAGGAAGTTAAAATATGCCCTTTGTAGAATCAGTTGATGTAACAGTTCAGACACCATTTACCGGTGTTTCCACTACAGCCAATATCTTGGGCACTCAAGGAGTTGCTGGTCCTCCCGGATCTGGCTTTTTAGATTCTGGAGATTTTAACGCAGTTAATAGAAGCATAATTCCGACGCCTAGCGGCGCTTTAATGCTTGGATCTGGAACTCATTCTTGGAAAGAGATTCACGCAGATAAAGCGTATTTAGGAAATATATTTCTTAGAGACGAAAACACATACACAGCGAGAGTTAACGCTGTAAGCGATAAAGTTAGCCTAACAGCAACTGGATTACATCGAATAATAGACATACCTGCTGGAGAAACTTTTATTATAGATTCTTTCGAAGGTATATGCACTAAAATAAATAATCCTTATATTGGCCCAAATGTTGAATTTGGCGTCACTGGTAATACTTCTCTGTTTGTGGAGGCTTCTGAATTGAGGGTAAATAGCAACAATGCGCGTCATATTTTTGATGACCCGCAAGATGCTCTGGATGGGCCTGCCGCTATTTCTGTTAGCGTTACAACGGCTTCCCAAGCGGTTGGTCACACTGGATTTTTTAGAGTTAATGGAACAAAGGTGGTTTTTGGATAAAATAAAATGAGTATAACTTTAGGAGGACATGTCGAGAATAAAAACGCATTTAGTGCATGCGGGACCTCTGGTTGTTTTGGGAATTACCAAAGGACTTTTTCTAATTCCTCCGCTTGGTCTGGAACTTATGGTTATACTCACGATTATACTACTAGCGATTTCGTTTCCGTTGGCGGAGGATCGACTTGGACTGGATTGAGCACTGCAATCAACAAGATAAAAAGCGGATATGGCCCACAACAATTAGATGTTTCTTATTCTTTTGTAGCTTCCGGAAGCAGGGTCAAGCCCAGCACTTATAGAGATCCAAAAACATACGCTCTAAGAGACTACGGCGGAACAATTATAGACGCCAATAGGGTTGGGAATTTTATAGATATAGCCGCTACTGGTGAGGCTTTGGGGGTTGGATTTACTGAATTTACTGGAGCAATAGTTTCAGCTTTTGCGGAATGGAAGGGGATCTTGGAAGATACTTTCAGGGGTCTTAGAGTAAATTTTAAAAACTTGGGACAAGAGTTGGGCACTGGGCTATATAACGACACTGAAATAAGCAACACTACTCCCTTCGCTGGATTCTACAAACAGTATAGCATGTTGAATGGAACAGGATATACTGAAAAAGTAGGCGACATCAGATTGGGGGGAATGAAAATGGGAAGAACAGACGACGCCTCCTATTCTGCGCTTGCTCACGCTTATTACCCGAACAACAACAATTACTATAGATCAATATTAGCGAAAAGCGGATCAGTTGGTGGCGACATATTTTTTAATTTATCTTATAATTGGAGAACTGGCGAATATGTATACAACGCCAAACATAAGGCTCCATTAACGCAACAATACTCTGGAACTTACGACGTCAAAACCGTTGCCATGCATGAAATAGGCCACGCTTTAGGAGCCCCACACGAGACCAATGAAAGAAGCGTAATGTATAACGGGACACATGAATTGACAACTTTTAGCAGTCTATATCCTAGCGGCCTAAAGAATGGGCAAGCGACGAAAGCGTATACTAATGCTTCGTATGGGAAAAGCAAATCTTATTCCAGAGATCCTAGTGGGGAAATAAATTCTTATATTAGAAACAACTTTTAAACGACATGGGCAGAGCACACACAGAAAGTAAAAATCACACCTTCAAAAAGGACGTCACCTTTGTAACAGGTTTTGGTGTTCTAGCTGATACGCCCGTGCATATTGGTAGTGCTACGTCTTCAGAGACTGATTTAGTTTTACATAATAAGTTGATTTTTGCGGAAGGATCGACAACTGATCTGAGGTTTTCGAACGTTCCTTCTGCGCCCGTTCAAGAAACATATACATATCTTGTCAAAGGCGATAAAGGCGAACTACAAACTACAAGTTCTGGAGCTAAGGGGCAAAAAGGCGAAAGAGGTACTCTTGGCGTAGACGGCCAGAAGGGAGAAAAAGGTTACGTTGGTATAGACGGAGACAAAGGCCAAAAAGGTCAGAAGGGATTTGGAGATAAAGGTCAAAAGGGTCAAAAAGGCCAAAAGGGTGAAAAAGGCCAGAAGGGTCAAAAAGGTCAAATAGGAGATAAAGGTCAGAAGGGTCAAAAGGGTCAAAAAGGTCAGAAAGGTGAAAGGGGAGACAAAGGTCAGAAAGGTCAAAAAGGAGATAAAGGTGATAAAGGTCAGAAAGGACAACAGGGAGCTAAAGGCCAAAAAGGAATAACAGGCAACAAAGGTCAAAAAGGTCAAAAAGGAGATAAAGGTCAAAAGGGTCAAAAGGGAGAGAGAGGCCAAAAGGGCGAGAGAGGACCTCAAGGTTCCAAAGGCCAAAAGGGTCAAAAGGGTCAAACGGGTCAAAAAGGAGAAGTAGGATATAGAGGAGGCGCAGCGTATATTTTTGATTCGACGGTTCCCGGAGGCGATCCATCAGCTGGAAAGGTTCAATTCAACAACGCTACGTTTGCAAACATAACGTTGATTTACATCGATGATGTGGATGCTTATGGGGTCGACATGCAAGACTGGTTTGCCTCTTGGGACGCAACGAGCGGAACACCAGAAGGTCATTTAGTATTTCAGTCTAGAGACGTCACGGATTCATCCTTTGCCGTGTTCTCGGTAGATATTGTGACTGATCCCGGTGGCGAGTGGGCAATTGCCGTAACTCCTATTGATTCTTCTTCCTCGGCGCAGCCTTTTACCAATGGCGAAGATATAGTTTTTCAGTTTGTCAGAGCGGGTGACAAAGGTCAAAAGGGCCAAAAAGGTCAAACGGGAGATAAAGGTCAAAAGGGTCAAAAAGGTCAAACGGGAGATAAAGGTCAGAAGGGTCAAAAAGGCCAAAAGGGCGAGAAGGGCCAGAAAGGTCAGAAGGGCGAGAAGGGCCAGAAAGGTCAGAAGGGTGAGAAGGGCCAGAAAGGCCAGAAGGGTCAAAAGGGAGAAAAGGGTCAGAAAGGTCAAAAGGGCCAAAAAGGAGAGAAAGGTGAGAAGGGTCAAAAGGGTCAGAAAGGTCAAAAGGGTTTAACTGGTTCTTTCGGCGGTCAATCCTTTAAGTATAATTTTGTCGGTAATAATACTGCTGATACCGATCCAAGTCCGCAAAACTTTAAGTTTAACGAAAGCACACAGACCGAAACAACGCAAATATATATAGACTACGAAGATCTTAATGGCGTTAGCATTGAAACATTTCTAAGAACAATTGATGATTCCAGCAGCGCTATAAAAGGTCACGTCAAGGTGTCGAAAACTTCTGCGCCGCAAGACTTTTTATTGTTCACGATCAATAGCGCAAATACTGAAGTTACTCCTCCTACTGGTAATTATTTTAAAATAAATGTTGCTTTCGTAAGTAGTTCAGGAGCGAGCCCAGTTCTTGGTAATGGCGATGATTGCGTTTTGACTTTTGCTAGAACTGGTGACGTTGGAGATCAAGGTGACAAAGGTCAGAAAGGCCAAAAGGGACAAAAAGGTCAAAAGGGCGAGAAAGGCCAGAAGGGTCAAAGAGGTCAGAAGGGTGAAAAAGGTCAGAAGGGTCAGAAAGGTCAGAAGGGTGAGAAAGGCCAAAAAGGTTTAACAGGAGATAAAGGTCAAAAGGGACAAAAAGGTCAAAAGGGCGAGAAAGGCCAGAAGGGTCAAAAAGGTCAGAAGGGCGAAAAGGGCCAGAAGGGCGAGAAAGGTCAGAAGGGCCAAAAAGGATTAACAGGAGATAAAGGTCAGAAGGGCCAAAAAGGTTTAACGGGAGACAAAGGTCAAAAGGGCCAAAAAGGTCAGAAGGGCGAAAAGGGCCAGAAGGGCGAGAAAGGTCAGAAGGGCCAAAAAGGTTTAACGGGAGACAAAGGTCAAAAGG
>Ga0310122_10000557_pt1 | contig 23648 bp, 26 predicted proteins | sample CB6_Bottom_1051__FD_203503 | JGI IMG/M metagenome (GOLD analysis project Ga0310122, IMG submission 203503) | Marine microbial communities from Western Arctic Ocean, Canada - CB6_Bottom_1051 | ecosystem: Environmental > Aquatic > Marine > Oceanic | place: Canada: Western Arctic Ocean | collected...
TTACTGCATGGGCACTGCCATCAGAAGGCCTTTGGAGTCATGTCGAGCGTGGAAGAGGTCTTAAACTGGATCCCAGAGCTGGAAGTCGAAGTCATTGAGTCCGGCTGTTGCGGGATGGCGGGGTCGTTCGGCTACGAGACGGAACACTACGACACGTCGATGCAGATGGCCGAGCTCAGTCTCCTGCCGGCCGCTCGTCAGGCCGGTGAGGATACCTTGATCGTCGCTGACGGCACGAGTTGCCGCTCCCAGATCAAGGACGGGGCCGGCCGGGACGGCTGGCATGTCGCCCGCGTCCTCGAAAAGGCTCTGAAGAATGCTTGAGCGTGAGACCGGCTTGGTTGGAATCGGCTAGCGGAAGGCGTAGGATTGCGAGGATCGAGGCCAGAGTTACCACGTTGAAAGCCCACAGCCGAGCTATTGCGCTACTACTTGTCGGGTGTTTGATCCACTCCGGCCCCGTCGTGGCTTATCTGTGCGTCGGTCACCAGTCGACGATGAAAGCGTGCTGTCCCGACGAGGATCATGAGGCGTCCGACCACGGCTTGATGGCCATGCCATCGGAGTCGGGCCTGGTTAACTCCTGCGATCCGGTCACGGCCGACGGCCTGTCCGCCCACTCGCTGGAGCTGCCCGATCCGCTTGCAGTCGGGCTCGATCAACTCTCACTGCCGGCCGTGGAGCAATCTTCCGAACAGGTCGCAGCTACTCTTCTGCGGCCGAGTTTTCACGGTCCGCCCGTCTATCTGACTACCCTCCGAGTCCGCCGCTAAACCACGCGTTGTCCCGCGGAGGATTCGTTCCTCCGTGCTGTTGCTATTCGTTTTAGGCGATGGAGGGCGAACGTGCGCACTATTCTTTTTCTAGTCAGTTTTATTGTCGTTGGCATTGTGCCGGTTATGTCATCGGTAGCGGCCGAAGAGACGGTGTTTGAAACACTCGAGCTCCTAACGCTCCCGGCGTTGGTCGCCGAAGTCGAACTGCGTAATCATCATGTACTGTCATCGGCCGCGGCGGTTGAGGCGGCCCAGATACGAGTGGCGCCCGCGAGCGCGTTGGCGGATCCAATGCTGAGCTACATGATGTTACCTCGTAGTATCGGCTCGGATATCGGCTATCGTCACGGTGGCCAGATCAGCCAGGCCTTTCCCTGGCCGGGTAAGCGGGATCTCCATGGCCTGGTCGCGGCTCAACAACGGGATGTCGTGCGTGAGGATCAAGCGATTACGCGCCTGGACGTCGTCGCTGCGGCCAAGACCGCATTCGCCGAATGGCACTATTTACATCGGGCGATCAAGATCAATACAGCCAACCAGCAAGTTGTCGATGAGCTGATCGCCGTGGCTCGGGCACGCTATGCCTCGGGCCGCGCGCTTCAGCAGGACGTGCTGCAGGCAGAGGTCGAGTTGGCGTTGACCGAGCAACAACGCCTGGTACTCGATCAACAACTGACGAGTGCCCGCACGCACATCAATTCGCTTCTCAACCGGGATAGCGACGCGCGATTGCCGCCGCCGGCGCCGTTCGAGCCACCGAGCCCGTTACCCGGACTGGCCGCCGTTCGCACGATCGCTGTAGAGGCGCACCCGGAATTGCGCCGGCAGGAGGCAGTCGTCGCCCAGGGACGTTCGCGCGTGGAACTTGCCGACAAGGCATTTCTTCCGGACTTTAACGCCTACCTGGGTTATGGGAATGTATGGGAAGAGCGCGATAAACGCGTCCAACTGGGTGTAACGATCAACGTCCCGTTCGGGCGAGACAAACGCGACGCAGACCTCGACGCCGCGCGAGCCGATGTTCGGCGCGACGAGCATGAGCTTGAGGGGCATCGACAGACGCTGCTGGCGGCGATGGAGACGGCGTACGCGGAGACCGCGGAGTCTCTGGCGTCGATTCGGTTATACGAGGAGCGTCTATTGCCGCTGGCGCAGGCCAGCCTGGATGTTTCGTTTTCGGATTATCGAAGCGGTGTCGGTCAATTCATTAATGTGCTCGCGGCCCAGCGGCAGCGATTGTCTACAGAGCAGGGGTACGAGCGCACGCGGGCAGATTACTGGCGTCGGCGTGCGACGTTCGAACGCACGGTGGGTGTGCCGCTGCAGTTGGCAGCAAGCCGAGCGGTAGTCAGCCAAAACTTAGCAGGTATCGGTCATGAATAAGCGTTCATTAGTCACAGTAGCGGCGGGCATCGCGATACTTGCGCTCGGATTTTTTGTCGGTCAGCAGTGGTCCGGGAGCGGTACCGATGAATCGATGGCGCTTGATACGGGCGGTGAGGCACTTCGCGCCGGCCCGTTCCGCGTGCAGGTCACGGTAAACCCCGAGACCCCGGTGATCGGCGCTAATACGGTACGTCTGCGACTGACCGATAGTCAGGGTGTTCCCGTCGAGGGCGCGACGATCAGCGTCGTGGCCATCATGCCGGCGATGAATCCGATGCCGGAGATGCGCGCGTTCGCCGAGATAACGCAGACCGGGCCGGGCGTCTACGAAGGCCTTTTCGATCTGCCCATGGACGGTAGTTGGCCTCTCACCGTGGAGATAGAGAAGGCGGGGGTCGGCAGCGCAAGACTCTCGTTCGATATGGCGACGCGACGGCCGGGTCTCGAACTGCTCTCGGGAGCGCAGCAGTCGATGAGCCAGAGCGAAGCATTTGAAGAAGCGCCACCGGGGACGATCACCGTCGATTCGCGGCGCCGGCAGACGATCGGGTTGAAGTTGGGCGAGGTGACGATGATGCCACTGCGTCGTGAGATTCGAGCCGTGGGCCGCGTGACCTTCGACGAAACTCGGCTGAGCGAGGTCGCGCTTCGCTTCGACGCATGGATCGGCGATCTCGCTGCCGACCATGTCGGCGCGACGGTGGTGCAGGGGCAGCCGCTATTTACCGTCTACGGTCCGGATCTGTTGGCCGCCCAGGAGGAGTATCTGGAAGTGCTTCGTCGTCCGGGTTCCAACGCGATGATCGATGCGGCGCGCAGGCGTCTCGAGTTATGGGATGTCAGCGCCGAGGTGATCGCGGCGCTCGAGCAGCGGCAGACGCCGCTCGATTACGTGCCCATTCTGGCGCCGCGAAGCGGAGTCGTTGTTTCCACGAGCGTCGTAGAGGGCTCATCACGTTCTGCCGGCACGACGCTGATGCGAATCGCGGATCTGTCCGAGGTCTGGGTAGAGGCTCAAGTCTACGAGGCGGATTTGGCCATGGTTTCTCTGGGCATGCCGGCCACCGTGACCTTGCCCTATCTACCAGGGCAGCGCTTCGAAGGCGAGATCGATTATGTGTATCCGTTTCTGGATGCGGCCTCCCGTACCACGCGCGTGCGCATGTCGCTGGACAACACGGATGGAGTGCTGAAGCCCGACATGTATGCCGAGATTCTGTTGGCGGCGGACTTCGGCGAGCGTCTCGTCGTGCCGACCGAAGCCGTTATTTTCGCCGGCGAGACACGCGTGGTTTTCGAGGATCTGGGTGGCGGTCGTCTGGCGCCGCGCCGAATCCAGACCGGCCTGCGTAATGCGGGCTACATCGAGGTGCTCGACGGACTGGAGGCGGGTGCGCAAATCGTCACGTCCGGCAACTTCCTGATCGCGTCGGAGAGCCGACTCAGTTCCGGGCTAGAGCAATGGTAGACAATCAACCTATCGGACCCGTCGGGCGCTTAATCGCCTACTGTGCGCGCAAGCCGCTCGTCACCGTCGTCGCCGTCGCGGTAATCTCGCTAGCCGGTTATCGAGCGTTGTTGGCGATACCGTTGGATGCGATTCCTGATCTGTCCGATGTGCAGGTGATCGTCTTCACGGAATGGCCGGGCCGTAGCCCGGATCTCGTCGAAGATCAGATTACCTATCCGCTGACTACGACGCTGCTGTCCGCCCCCGGCGTTCAGTATGTCCGGGGACTGAGCTTCATGGGGTTGTCGTTCGTCTACGCGATCTTCGAAGACGGTGTCGACATGTATTGGGCTCGGTCGCGTGTACTGGAGTACCTGAATTCCGCAACGGGTGATCTTCCGGATGGCGTGACGCCAGCGCTCGGTCCCGACGCAACGGGTGTCGGCTGGGTCTTCCAGTACGCGCTCGTGGATCGGTCGGGCAATCTCAGTCTGGCGGACCTTCGTTCGCTGCAGGACTTCAACCTGCGCTACGCGCTGGAATCTGTCGAAGGCGTTGCCGAGGTCGCGTCGGTAGGCGGATACCAGAAGGAATATCAGATCAGCGTCGATCCCAATCGCCTGGCGTCGTACGCGATCACGCTGCAACAGGTCGCGGCGGCCGTTCGTGCTTCCAATAACGACGTCGGTGGGCGCGTCCTCGAGATCGCCGGTCACGAGCAGTTTATTCGCGGTCGAGGCTATGTGCGTTCGCCGGAGGATCTTGAGTTGGTGGTGTTGAAGGTCACCGAAGGCGGCGTGCCGATCACGATTAACGACGTCGGTACGGTGACGTTGGGGCCGGCCATGCAGCGCGGCCAGGCCGAACTCGACGGCGAGGGGCTGACGGTCGGCGGCATTGTCGTCATGCGTTACGGCAGCAACGCGCTGGCGGTCATCGACCGCGTCAAAGAACGTCTGGAAGAACTCAAGCCAGGGCTTCCGTCCGGTGTAGAGATCGTCCCCGTGTACGATCGCTCGAATCTTATTTCCGCAGCGATCGATACGCTCCGAACGACGCTCGTCGAAGAGATATTAATCGTCGCACTCGTGCTCATCGTGTTCTTGCTGCATGTACGTTCGACGTTGATCGTTGCGGTCACGTTGCCCGTGGCCATACTGCTGGCATTTATCCCGATGGGCTACCAGGGACTAACGGCAAACATCATGTCCTTGGGCGGCATCGCCGTCGCGATCGGCGCGATGGTCGATGCTGCGATCGTCATGGTCGAGAACGTTCACCGGCGGCTGAGTGAGTTACAGGATGAGGGCGGCGTTGTTCGTGGTTCGGCGCGAGTCGATGCGATCGTTCAAGCGATGCAAGAGGTCGGCCCGAGTATTTTCTTCTCGCTGCTGATCATTACTGTATCTTTTCTGCCGGTGTTCGCGCTGGAGGGCTCGGAAGGTAGATTGTTTACGCCGTTGGCCTATACCAAAACGTATTCGATGGCGTTTGCCGCACTGTTGTCCGTGACGCTGGTGCCGGCCCTGGCCGTCTGGCTGATACGTGGACGCCTGCGCGGTGGGAATAGCGTGCTGGACCGTACTCTGGTCGCGGGCTACCGCCGCGTCGTCGGCACGAGCATCTCGTTTCGCTGGCCGATCATTGCCGGCGCTATCGTGTTGCTGGTGTTTACGATTCCGACCTTCCGGTCTCTCGGCAACGAGTTCATGCCGCCGCTCGACGAGGGCTCGATACTGTTTATGCCGACGACGCTGCCGGGACTCTCGATCACCGAGGCCGCGAAGACGCTCCAGACCATGGACGCCCAGCTGGCAAAGTTTCCGGAGGTCGAACACGTATTCGGCAAGATCGGGCGATCCACTAGCGCGACCGATCCCGCGCCGCTGTCGATGGTCGAAGCCGTCGTGACGCTGAAGCCGAAATCTGAGTGGCGCGAGGGAATGACATCGACGAAGTTGATACAGGAGATGGATAGCACGCTGCGCTTCCCCGGCATGCCGAATATTTTCTGGATGCCGATCCAGACACGTACGGAGATGCTGGCGACCGGGATTCGCTCCGCCCTGGGCGTCAAGGTCTTCGGCGCGGATCTGGAGGTGATCGAGCGTACGGCGATCGATATCGAGCGCGCGCTTCAAGAGGACGAGCGGACGGCCCCCTATACTCGCAGCGCGTTCGCGGAGCGCACGACGGGCGGTTACTTCCTCGATTTCGACATCCGTCGCGACGCCGCCGCGCGATTCGGCCTGAACGTGGCCGACATCGAGACGACGCTCGTTGCCGCAGTCGGCGGCATGCCGGTGTCGGAGACGATCGAAGGGAGAGAGCGTTACACAATACTGTTGCGCTACGCGCGTGAGTATCGAGATAACCTTGACGCACTCGAGCGCATACTAATCCCTACGCCGACCGGAGCGCAGATTCCGATCACACAGGTTGCGGACCTGACGTTTCGTACCGGGCCATCGATGATACGCAGCGAAGGCGGTCAGTTGGTTGGATTCGTATTCGTCGACGTGCGCGATAATATCGGTATCGCCGACTATGTGAATCTGGCGAGAGAAGCGGTTGCCGAACGCGTGATCATCCCGAACGGTTACCGGCTCAGCTGGGCCGGACAGTTCGAGTACTTCGAACGCGCCCAGGCGACATTGCAATGGCTCGTCCCGGGTACTGTATTTCTCATTCTATTTATGTTGTTCATCCATCGCGGAATTCTGACGGAGATACTCATTATTATGCTGGCGTTGCCGTTCTGTCTGACCGGGGCGGTGTGGCTGCTGTCGTGGCTTGATTACAACCTCAGCGTTGCCGTGTGGGTGGGCATGATTGCCGTGTCGGGCCTCGCGATCGAACTCGGTTTGCTGATGATGCTGTATCTCGATCTGGCCTACCGTGAACAACGCGTCAGTAGCGTCGCAGATCTTAGGGCCGCTATCGTTGAAGGCGCCGGCAGGAGGATTCGACCGATGTTGATGACGGGGCTGGCGTCGGTCATCGGACTGATGCCGATCATGCTCAGTAGCGGTGCAGGTGCCGACGTCATGAAGCGGATCGCGGCGCCGATGGTCGGCGGCGTAGTTTCGGCTTTGCTGATGGTTTTGCTCGTCTATCCGGCGGTATTCTCGATCTGGCGCGAACGCGGGTTGCGGTTGGGCCGTGATGGCGCGGCTGGAACTTAAGAAATCTATAGATGGTGATTTCCAGGGGTAAAATAGGCGGCCCACGTTATGTTTTGCAGGCATCCCCTCGATTGACCCCTCCCGGGTTCGCACGGTACGATTCTCGGGCCTTTTCACGCACGGAGAAACTGTCATGATTCGCCGTCTCAGTTCGTTAATCACCTTCGCTGCCGCGCTGGGTTTTGTGGCTGTCGCGTCAGCCCAGGGGGCCGCCGGCATGGGCAGGGGTATGGGTGCCGGACCAACCGGCATGGATACCCGCTTCATGGATATCGTCCCCGATATCGGTGAGCAGCTTCCCGATATCTCGATCGTCGACGACCAGGGTAACCCGGTCAATATGAGAGACATTACGACGGGCCAGTACACGGTACTGACGCTCGGCTGTCTCACGTGACCCCCCTTCATACGTAACGTCCCCAGTTTGGAGACGGTCAAAGTAGATTACGCACCCAAGGGCGTCGATTTTTACTACATCTACAAGCCCCTGGCGCACCCCGAATTCAACAACTATGTCGTGCCGGTCAATCTTGAAGAGCGGTTGATGCATATCGAGGAAGCCAAGCGTGTGCTCGGATCGAGCATCACCTGGCTGGCCGATACGATGGACAACGTCTGGCATGACGTCATGGCGAACACGCCGAACAGCGAACTGATCCTGGACCCCGAGGGCCGAGTCGTCGTACGTAGAACCTGGAGCGATCCGGTTGCGTTGCGTTATGATCTCGAAGGGCTCGTCGGCGCAGTCGATCATCCGACGGCTATCGCCGATTTGCATCTCACGGCTCAGCCGCGAATGCCCGCGGTCGCCAAGGGTGTCGTTCCGCGTGTCGAGTTGCCGCCCGATATGGCGTCGATTCAGGTCGATCCGGATCTGGAGTCAACCGACATTCCGTTCTACGTGAAGATTCGCGCAGAGGCTGACCGAGCGCTGTTGCAGAACGGCGCAGGCACGATGTATTTAGGCTTCCACCTGGACCCGCTGTACAGTGTCCACTGGAACAACGAAGCGGGCCCCGTGCGGTACAACTTCTCGCTGCCCGACGGTGTGACGATGACACCTTCGAGTGGTGTCGGGCCCGATGTCGAAGAGCCGGCCGATGCCGATCCGCGCGAGTTCCTGTTGCAGGTCGACGCAACCGGGCTTCAGGAGCCGATCGATCTCGAGGTCTTCTACTTCGCTTGTGACGATGCGTTGACGTTCTGTATTCCGGTAACGCAGAACTATCAGATTCATCTCGAACGGGACAATCATGGCCGGACCATCCGTACCGGCGCCGATAACCAGCCGATCATGGGGCGACGCCCGCCGCCGACCGGTTAGACCGCATTTCTGATACAGGGCAACCCCCATGGGCCGACCGGCCTGTGGGGGTTTACTTTTTTTTATCGCTTGCTGACGCGACCGTGGGCGATGTCGTAGACGATACTCCTGTTTCTCTTTCCGACTGCAATCGCGACGACCACTAACTCTTCGTCCTCGTATCTATATACGAGGCGGTACCCGCTGCTGCGCTGCTTTAACTTGTAGTAACCGGGCGGTAGACCAGAGACCATAGTTCTCGGTGACGGAGTTTCTTCACCCGAAACGAGTTTCGATAGCTTTTTTTTGAATTGGCTCTGGATCTGGCTATTAAGCTTTCGCCATTCCGCAAGCGCCCTTTCATCGAATCTAAGCGCAAATTTGGGCTTCGCTCTCACTCGCTGCCCTGCCACTATGGGCTACAGATCGTCTAATGAGACATCGACAATCTTAGGGTTCGCCAAACGTGCCCGAACGAGTTCGGCTATCTCGTGGTCATCGAGGATGTCTGCGATTGATTCAAACAGCTTGGCCGATATAGCGTAGAAGACGGTCTTGTTGTGGGATAACACGGCCAACGGCCTATCGGCGGCGTCTTCAACGGTTTTTGCGGGCCGCGCTTTGAAGTCGGAGATGCTGACAGTGTGATCTGCGAATATCGTGTTCATGATTGCGCCTCGTTAGCTGCTGGAGGAATGATGCGTTATTCAGGTCTAATTTTCAATCTATATTTAGACAAAAAATGGTCATTTTTAGCCAGATTTGCGCTAGTTCTATCTAAGAGTCGAAATCTTTGGACGCCTCAGCCCGGCCTAGTAATATCGAGGACCTAACGCCGGCGCAAAACTTAACCTAAGCGATAGTGTCGGAGTAACCTGATGATTCAGGTAGTAAACTAGCCCTCCGAAGAGGGCCAGCTTCAGGCGCTATGTCGAAAGATTTGCTGAAAAAATTACCCGCGATCGATAAATGGCTCGCCTCGAGCGGTGGCCAGAATCTGTCCGCTGAGTTCTCGCATAGCGAGGTCGCCGAAGTGATGCGCACGCATCTGACGCGCTTGCGCCGTGCGCTGACAAACGGCGGTGCGGATCTCCCCGAGTTCGAGAGCCCTGAATATTGCATGCGGCTGCGTGCCGATCTGCTTAAAGGGCGTCTCAGCAGTCTGCGTCGGACGATCAATGCGACCGGAATCATCATCCATACGAATCTCGGTCGTGCGCCGCTCGCCGACGAGGCGATTAAGGCAATCGCGGATACCGCCAGTGGGTACTCCAATCTGGAGCTGGATCTCGCTAGCGGAAAACGGAGTTCGCGTTACCAGCATGTCGAATCGTTACTGACGCGCCTCACGGGCGCGGAAGCCGCCGTTGTGGTCAATAACTGTGCGGCGGCTGTACTGCTGGCATTAACTGCAGCGGCGCAAGACGGCACCGCGATCATCTCAAGAGGCGAGCTCGTCGAGATCGGCGGCTCGTTCCGTATGCCTGACGTCATCGCGCAGAGCGGCGCGCGAATGGTGGAAGTGGGTACGACCAATAAGACTCGACTGGCCGACTATGCGGCAGCGCTGTCGGAACACGCACCAGTACTGCTGGCCATCCACCCGAGCAATTTTCGCATCGTCGGTTTCACCGAGAAGCCGCGCTTGAGCGATCTGGCTGAGCTGGCTCACGACAACGGTACGATACTCATCGAAGATCTCGGCAGCGGCAGCTTGATCGAGCTGGGTGGAACGGGAGCGAGTACGGAACCGACGGTCCAGGCGAGTCTTGCGGCCGGTGTCGATCTCGTTACCTTCAGTGGCGACAAGCTACTTGGGGGGCCGCAGGCGGGAATTATCCTCGGTAGTGCAGCACTCATCGGTGCGATCAAGCGCAATCCGCTGCTGCGTGCATTGCGAATCGATAAGTTGTCGCTGGCAGCTCTGGAGGCCACGCTCAGACTCTATCTGCCGCCGAACGAACCGCGAGAGCAGGTGCCGGTGCTACGAATGATCAGCGAAGATGCTGCCAGCGTTGGCCGTCGCGCGTCGAAGTTGTTGCGGCAGCTGAAAAAAATCCCGGGCGTTGACGGCGTCATTGCGGATGCGGTCAGTTTCAGCGGCGGCGGTGCGTTGCCGATGGACGAGATTCCGACGAAGGTCGTACAGCTTCGCGCGGAGAACCTGACCGCCGCCGAACTCGCCGACCGGCTGCGCGCTACCGATACGCCGGTCATTGGGCGAATCTCCGATGATGTGCTGCACATCGATCTACGCACGGTGCTGGCTCGCGAGCTTACTGATATCGCTGCCGCGTTGGAGCAGGCCGTTACATGACGAGACACCTCACGCTCGGCGTGATCGGGCATGTAGACCACGGTAAGACGGCGCTTGTTCGAGCGCTGACCGGAATCGAAACGGACCGTTTAAGAGAAGAGCAGGAACGCGGCCTCTCTATCGTGCTCGGCTTCTCCTATCTCGACTCCTCCAGTGGCATTCTGGATTTGATCGATGTGCCGGGGCATGAGGACTTTATCCGCACGATGATCTCCGGCACCACCGGTCTCGACGGTGTCCTGATGATCATTGCGGCAAACGAAGGCATCATGCCGCAGACTCGAGAACACTTCGACATCGCCCAGTTACTCTGGATTGAGCGCGGCCTCATTGTCGTGACGAAGATCGATCTTGTCTCGGCAGAAGAGCTGGAAGCCGTCGAGGAATCGATACGGGACTACGTGAAGGGGAGTTTTCTCGAGGGCGCGGAGATGGTCGAGACATCTGCGCTGAAGTCGCAAGGACTCGACGCGCTGCGCTCGGCGTTGGCGGGCTTGAGCAATACCGTAGCGCCCCGCGACAGTGACGATCAATTCTTTCTGCCCGTCGATCGAGCGTTTGCGATGTCGGGTTTTGGCGCGGTCGTCACCGGCACGTTACGCGGTGGCGTCATACGCCTGAATGACCATGTCGAGATTCTGCCATGGGATGGGGCGGCGACGGTGCGCGGCCTTCAAGTTCACAAGGAGGATGTCGATATCGCGCACCCGGGACAGCGTGTTGCAGTTAACCTTCGCGGTCTGAAGAAGGGTGAGATCAAACGCGGCGATACTCTCGCGTCGCCGGGATTTCTTAAAACGACACGGCGTATCGATGCCGAGGTACAGCTACTCGATAGCCAAAAGTGCGCGCTGAAGAACGGCGTCGCCGTGCGGCTACTGTTCGGCACGACGGAGGTCATCGCCAAGGTCCGGCTTCTGGACCAGAAAGTTCTCGAGCCAGGTGCGATCGGGCTCATACAATTCCGCTGTCAAAGCGAGGTCGGTACTCACCGGACAGAGCGATTCATCGTGCGTAGCACGTCGCCGGTTCTGACCATCGGTGGCGGGCGAATTCTCGATCTCGACCCGCCGCGGCACAAGCGTTTCGACACGGCCGTAACCGAACGCCTGCGCAGCACGGCTGAGGGTAATGCCGCCGAGATGGTCGAGAGTTTCGTTGCGGCTGCCGGCGTTGAAGGCATCGAGACGGATATCCTTCGCGAGAAGCTCGGGCTGTCCGAGGCCGACGTGGTCGCGGCGATAGCGAAGATGGATGCCGTAGTCGTAGGCGGACGAAGAGTTGTCTCGGCTCGGAACCAGACGGAGCTGGTCGGCGAAATTGTCGCAGCGGTCGAGAGCTACCACGCAGCGAACCCTCGCCGCCAGGGCGTGGCCGCCGGGAGTGTTAAGAGTCAGTTGGACGCGGCGCCTCACGACTCAGTCTTTCAGCATGCCGTCGACGAGGCCGTGGCGCGCGACCAATTGGTCGACGACAACGGCATTCTCCGCAGCAGCGGTTTCGATCCCTTCGCGAGTCTCCCCGACAGCGAACGAGGCGTTGCCGGTGAGATCGAGGAGATATTTCGCGCCGCCGGTCTCGCTCCGCCGCCGGTCGAGACCGTATTGCGAACGAGCCCGGCTCACCGTTCGCTCTACAAGCTGCTGACCGAGATGGGTCAGATCGTACCGCTGAAGACTTACGATCGAAACAGCAACATGGCGCTGCATAGAGAGACGCTACAACACGTCGAGCAGTTATTGCAGAGCAACTATCCGTACCCGAAAGATTTTGCCGTGTCGCAGGTGCGGGATCTGCTGGGCGCGACGCGAAAGTACGTCGTGCCGTTGATGGAACATCTTGACGCGACCGGGGTCACAATCAGGACCGGCAACGTCCGTCGCCTTCGAGATCATTAGTGTAACCTTAGAATCTGGAGGTGAACGGAGCCTGGTGACTCCCCTGGTCTTCAAAACCAGCGACTCGTTGAACACGAGTGGTGGGTTCGATTCCCATCCACCTCCGCCAATCAACCACTTAGGCCGATCTTCCCTCCGGACTTCTTCGTTATAAATTGGTGGCATGTGCACTTCGTGTGCAGTGATAAAAAATTCGGGAGTAGTCTCTTGATAAACAAACGCCCCGAACGTGTCTGTAGCGAATCACACTTTTCCGACGCAAGCAGCTCGCACTTTCAATCCGTTTCGTGATTGCCACGATTCTGAGCGGGTCTGTGTCTGATTCCGCCGTTAGAGGAGCACCCAAGGCGGGCTAATCAACGCGCCTTGCTCATCATCGATATTCGGCATCAGAGGCCCTATCGGCGGCGATCATTGATTCGTACTTATCTCCGATCGCCATCAACATGTCCTTTGTCAGGATGTTCTCGCCCCGCCTCTCCATGTGATACTCATGAATCCGTGTCTCCACTATCGCGTCCACCGGACAGGCTTCCTCACAGAAGCCGCAGTAGATGCATTTGAAGAGGTCGATGTCGTACCGCGTGGTGCGCCGCACCCCGTCCAGGCCTACCTCCGAGTCGATGGTAATGGCCAGTGCCGGGCAGACTGCCTCACATAGCTTGCACGCGATGCAGCGCTCCTCGCCGTTGGGGTAGCGTCTTAGAGCATGCAGTCCTCTGAAACGTGGTGACTGCGGGGTTTTCTCCTCTGGGTATCGGATCGTGATTTTCTTCACGAAGAGATTGCGTAGAGTAAGCCTTAGACCCTTAATTAACTCCAGAAGCAGGAACGATACCATCAGCCTACGGAGCCAGTGACGCATCACGACTAGTAACGTGGCACGGAAGGATCGACCTCCAATGACCACGCCTCGATCCCACCCTCTAGGTTGCAGACGTTCGCGAACCCTTGCAGGCGATAGCTCTCAGCGACCGCTTGACTGCGCACGCCGGAATGGCAATAAAAAACAAGCACCGCATCTCTATCCAGATCTTCAATAACCTGTGTAGCTTCTGTATCAAGCGGATGCGCCTGGGCGATACTCGCGACAGCGCGTTCTGCGGCCGGCCGAACGTCGAACAGGTTTACGACATCGCCGCTTTTGAGCATGTCACTCAGGAGGCTCACCGTGATTGATTTCACTGGGGGTGGCGCATTCGGGTTCTCGAAGTTAAAGCGGTGTCCCTGCAGAGTCTCTTCCACATCAATCTTGAGACCGTCTGCGCGTTGGGCGCTCATCGGGTCCAGGAAAAGCACGATGCCATTTGACTCAACATTGATAGCGCCATCATCTTCAGATTCCAGGGCAAGAGCGGAGGACCACCGGGCATCAACACTCAGCCATAGGCGTTTCTCGGGCTGGGCGGCTAAGGCCTCTCGCAGGATCGCCGTCGCAGGTGGGGTTATCTCGATTCTTGGCGCCGCCTTCTGCGGTAGCTGGAGTCCCAGCAGCTCGTGAAGGGTTCCCTGCTGATACATGTCGCTGACGATGTCACAACCTCCCACTAACTCACTATCGACGTAGAGCTGTGGGATGGTCGGCCAGTCGCCGTAGGCCTTGATCCCCTCTCGAATCTCAGGGTCGGCGAGGACATCAACGGTGGCGTACTCGGGGAGCAAGATATTCAGGATCTGTGTAGTTTTGGCGGAGAATCCGCACTGGGGTAGTGCTGGCGATCCTTTCATGAATAGCATCACACGATTATCCTGCAAGATTGCCTCAATCCTTGAACGGCTGGCTGCATCCAATTCCATCATCACTCCTAATAGCTGGGCCAACCAGAACAGCCGCTTCGTCGGACATCGAACCGTAAACTTAGGCCTCCGCCTCGTCGCTGAAGCTGGCGCGATACGAGTTCGGCCACATTATTGAATTCGAATTCAAACTATCTCGCCTTCGCCCAAATTTGTCAAGATAGTTTCGAAACGCTACTATCTAGGCCATGGGGACAAAGGACACTCGGCCCGATCGGTCTGTCGCGGAGCTCGTGACCCAGCTGGGGCGCTACGCCTATGGGGATACGCCAGCGGTGGGATTGACGCCGGCGCAGTGGACCGCGCTCCGGTACTTCTCCCGGGCAAACCGGTTCTCCCGGACGGTCTCTGCGTTCGCTGAGTTTCACGCTACCACCCGGGGCACCGCTTCAGGGACCGTCAAAAGTCTCGTGCAGGGGGGCTACCTGAAACGAACGCCGTCATCGTCGGATGGGCGCAGTGCCCGACTTGATATGACCTCCAAGTCAAGGGCGATTCTGCCTGACGACCCATTTCAGCGACTCATGAGCGCATCTGACACACTGTCGACGACAGCGCGGCGCGCCGTCTCGAGAGGTCTGGACCGAATGCTTGGAGAGCTGGCCCAGGACCTGGGTAAACCCCGATTTGGCGTGTGCACGGACTGCAGGCACTTATGTGGTGACGGTCTTTGCCTACAAGGTCGGCCACCTTATGAGTGCGGCTTGTTGAATGAACCTCTGGCTGAACGCGACATCGAGCAGCTTTGTGTGAACTTCGAGTCGAGTTAGGTGGTTAGGTGATGGAGTCGATGCGATCATCGTATGAGCCTCTCGCGTTTACCAAGGCTGCCGCCGAGAAGGTTCGCGAGCTTATCGAAGGGGAAGGTAATCCCGCGTTGAAGTTGCGCGTATACATTTCGGGGGGCGGCTGCTCGGGCTTTCAATACGGTTTCACGTTCGATGAGAAGCATCAAGACGGGGACACTGCGGTACACACGGCTGGCGTCACGTTGCTCGTCGATCCGATGAGCGTTCAATATCTACTCGATGCCGAGATCGACTACAAGGAGGACCTGCAGGGCGCGACATTCGTCATTCGCAACCCGAACGCCGCCACTACCTGCGGATGCGGGTCGTCATTCGCTGTCTGACAAGTCACCGCCGTTGTTAGAGCGGACGCACCCTTCGATTTCTCGATCCAGGAGATGCGAGACATCGATGCTCCCATGAGCCTTGAAGACCAGAAATGTACTCCCTGCCGTGGCGATGTTCCTCCCATGGAGCGGCATGCGGCTGAGGCGCTATTGCGTAAACTGGGGGGAGAATGGCAGTTAAACGCGGACAGTCATCTAGAACGAACTTACAAGTTTAAGAATTTCCGGCAAGCCATGTCATTAGCCAACAAAGTGGCCGATATCGCGGAAGCTGAGGGCCATCATCCCGATATTTACATCGCATGGGGCCAATGCCGAGTGGAGGTCTGGACTCACAAGATCAAAGGCTTGACGGAGAGTGATTTTTTCTTCGCCGCCAAAGCAGATCGCGCCTTCATGTCATTAAGTACCTAAATATAGGGGGCACAATATGAGTGAGTTCGTCAAAGTCGCAACCATAGAGGAGATCGCTCCCGGTGAATGCAGGAGTGTGGAAGTCTCCGGATCGAGAATCGCTTTGTTCAATGCGGCAGGTAAGTTCTACGCGATGGACGATACCTGTGCTCACCGAGCGGGGCCGTTAGGAGATGGAAGCCTGGACGGCACCATCGTCACCTGCCCATGGCACGGTTGGAAGTACGACGTCTCTACCGGCGCCTGTCAGGCCAAGCCGCGTATCCAATTGACCTGCTACGAAGTTCGGGTCAACGGGGATGACGTGACAATCGCTCTCGGATAGCGGACGCGAATAAAGGAGCAGTCGTCGTGTCTCAGCAGCGTAATCCTAGATTCTGGGCCTCGCAGTGGTACTCAACAAAGCTTGCCAAGGAGCCCTGGCCCGGAGGATGGTACTGGCACGACGAACGGTATAACTGGTTCGGACCCTACGACGAGGAAGACGACGCGCTAAACGCCCTGAAGTCTCACGTGGTGGAGTCCCACACAGTCACACCCGACCTCCGTCAGCTTCCGCGCGAGGAGACCTCCCTGTCGCTCTACTACCATCCGCTCTCCATCTATTCACAGAAGGTCCTGATCGCCATGTACGAGAAGGGGTTTGACTTCGAACGTCAGATCGTGAATCTGATGGAGGAGGAAGCGCGTGCCCAATATCGTGAGATATATCCGATGGGAAAGATTCCGCTGCTTGTTCTCAACCACGGCCCGCTGATCCCGGAATCAAGCATCATCGTTGAATACCTCGACAGTCTTGGCGGCCCCCGCCTCATCTCTGCAGACCCGGATGTTGCCCGCAAGACACGCTTCAAGGACAGGATGTTCGATCTCTATCTTAGCGATCCTGTAACGACTCTCTTTTTTCAGGGCATGAAGTCCGAGAGCGAACAGGATCCAGAGAAGATTCAGACGGCCCGCTTTCGTGTGAATAATGTGTATGACTTCCTGGAGAACGAACTTCATCATCAGACGTGGGCGAATGGTGAAGAATTCTCGATGTCAGACTGTGCAGCGGCGGCCGCACTCTTTTATGCGCCTACAATCGTGCCGTTCGACGAATACCCGAATATCAAGGCATATACGCAACGACTGAGCGCACGATCTTCAGTGAAACGGGTTCAGGAAGAAGCCGCCCCATACCTGGAAGAATTAAAGCAGAAGCACGCCGAAGGGTGAAGTCAAAGTGCGTGACCTAGCCGAGCTGCTGGAGCAATTGCGACAAGAAGGATTCGATCGCTCTTTTGGCGGCGAGTTTGACCACCTGAGCCCTGCGAGAGAGTCAAGCGACCAGAATGCCGGGTCAGTCCGCCTGGTGGACGTCGTTCAACTCGATGCCGGTACTGATCCAGGAGATGACGTGACGGTGTTTCTGTTGGAGACGGATTCAGGGGTTCGTGGCTATTTGCTGGTTCCAGACAGCTTTCACACGGACCCGGGTAAAGTACGGTTCGTTGACGAGTTGATGGCGTCGAAAAGAACAGATAGAGACCACTTACACGCTTCATATATCCGAGAAAAGCCTCAACATGGCACCGTGACTTTAGCGAAAGGTCCAACGATGACCGATCGTGAGATTCTCCTTATATATGACGCAGAATGTCCAGTTTGCGATGTCTACTGCCGGCTAGTGCGCATTCGTGCCTCAGTTGGCAAGCTGAAGCTAGTCGATGCGAGAGAATCTACGGCGGTGATGGATGAGGTCACTCGGGCTGGGCTCGATATCGATCAGGGCATGGTCTTAAAGATCGGGGAAGAGCTCTACTATGGGTCGGACGCTATCCACGCGCTTGCTTTGATCTCCAGCCCTAGCGGTCTATTCAATCGATTAAACTATTGGGTATTCAGGTCGCAGGTTCTCTCCCGATCGATTTATCCTCTACTTCGTTTTTTTCGCAACCTGTTGCTGAAAGCGCTCAGGAAGACCAGAATAAACAACCTCCGCCTGGACGGTAACGACAGGTTTTAAATCAACGGCACCAGGAAATAACCCAAATGCCGAATAAGGAGCACCCTGGCAAGCGCTCTGAAATCCTATCGCTGTTTCCCACGTTCGTGTGGGAAACTCGATTGGCTCCGAAAGTATGGCGCTCGTTGAACGGTCGCTCAAAGAGTATTTGTATGCCCTAATTCCCGGCCTCAAGGTTGGTCAGTCGTGGCAGTCTAGCCATGATCTGCATAGGCTGACAGAGCTCGAAGAATTGGCCCAGTGCATCAACTCCACTGCCGCGAGCGTGCTAGAGTTTCTGAAGATTGATTGCCGCGACGTCGAAATTACGGCCTGTTGGGCAACCGTCAACGCACCTGGCCGAGGGCACGCCGCCCATGCCCATCCCAACAGCTATTTTAGTGGCGTCTACTACGCGCAGACCCAGGCAGGTGCCGATACCATAAATTTCCATGATCCGCGTAGTCAGATGGGTGTTATCCGGCCACCGGTCACCGAACTCATCGCCGCTAATGCGGATCAAGCCCTGGTGAGGGTGCCGGATGGAACGCTGTTGTTTTTCCCATCGTGGTTACAGCATTCGGTGGATACGAAGTACAGTGAGAAGAACAGAATTAGTGTCAGCTTCAACCTGATATTCTCGGAATATACCGAGCAACTTTACAAACCATTGTGGGGGAGGGAACGATGATTATCGAGACGATATTGGCGGCCAACGGTTATCGAAAGCGTTTTTCGCATTGAGCCGTACGGAGGAAATCGCGATGCCCGTTAAAAAGCTCAAAGAATTTCTTGACAGCCATGACATTAAGTATGTTTCTATCAGTCATTCACCAGCCTACAGCGCCCAGACAATCGCCGAATCGGCACATATTCCGGGGAAGGAGCTGGCGAAAACGGTGATTGTAAAGATCGATGACAAGTTCGCTATGGTAATTTTACCCGCTTCCCACCGTGTGCACCTGGGTCATTTGAAAGCGGCAGTTTCAGCATCCCACGTTGAACTCGCGACTGAAACCGAATTGGAGAACCTCTTTCCTGATTGTGAAAGGGGTGCCATGCCGCCGTTTGGGAATCTCTACGATATGGATGTCTATGTAGCCGAGCAACTGACGGAGGACGACGAGATCGCTTTCAGTGCAGGTTCGCACACCGAGCTAATTAGAATGTCCTACAAGGATTTCGAAAACCTAGTTACGCCGAAAATAACTGCACTGACATGAGTTCCGCAGTAAACGATGCCAACTCCTGAATGAGATGCGGACTGGAGCTCTGGCTCGTGCACGAGAGTTCGATTCTGGGGGCGTATATGGAGGGAGTGGTGCAATATGAACAAAGGGCGTATCTTCGATCTGTCACCGGGCGTCGTGGGACAAGTCAGAAAGACCCTTATCCGTCGCGTACTCGAACAAAAAGAAGGGCCGCACATGACGAGTATCGGGCGCTCGGTGATCTTGGTCGCAGGAGCCCAAGAATTTCCAGAGACTCAGGGATGCTGTATCATCGAACGGTTGTCGGGAAGGGCCTACCATTCAAGCTCAGATCTGTGTTGAGCGAGCAGCCGCCCGCTGGAGCCGAGGGAATCGGCTGGCACCGCTACGTCATTACTCAAGGGGACAACACTATCGTCGGCCACCGTCAAGGGAGCACGAGAGGCGTGACGCTGGCCGTTGAGGAGATCGTGCTGCATCTGAATGAAAGAAAAGCTAGAAAAGTTATCCGCACTACCGTGAGTCCATACCCTTACCGGAATATAAGAAGCCCGACCTAATCCCAGCGAATAGTGACTGACCAACTTGATAAATAGGAACAAAAATGACTAAAGAAAAACTAAAAATTGTGTGCGTCTTATATGATGATCCTGTAGATGGATATCCACCGAAGTACGCCCGCGGCGATATTCCCAAGTTATCTAATTATCCTGATGGACAAACAATGCCATCACCAAACGCAATTGATTTCAGTCCTGGAGATCTGCTTGGATGTGTATCTGGTGAGCTAGGGCTGCGAAAGTTCGTAGAAGACCGCGGTCACACATTTGTTGTTACACATGATAAAGATGGTGCAGATTCTGTGTTAGAGAAAGAACTCGTTGATGCCGACGTTGTTATTTCACAGCCGTTTTGGCCGGCTTATATAACTGCAGAAAGAATTGCCAAGTCGCCGAAGTTAAAAATGGCCATTACAGCAGGTATCGGTTCAGACCATGTGGATCTACAAGCAGCAATCGACAACGATATTACTGTAACCGAAGTTACGTATTGCAACAGCATCAGCGTGTCCGAGCATGTTGTAATGATGATCTTGGGCCTCGTTCGTAATTATATTCCATCATACAACTGGGTTATCAACGGTGGATGGAATATCGCTGACTGTGTATCTAGATCCTATGATGTTGAAGGAATGCATGTCGGTACTGTTGCAGCAGGTCGGATTGGCTTGGCAGTGCTAAGACGCATGAAGCCCTTCGATGTGCATCTACATTATTTCGATCGACATAGACTTCCGGAGAAAGTGGAAAGAGAACTCGGCTTAACTGTCCATGATAGCGTTGAGTCGATGGTTAAGGTCTGTGATGTTGTTACGATTAACTGTCCGCTTCATCCTGAGACAGAAAATCTTTTTGATGAAGAGATGATCAGTAAGATGAGGCGTGGAGCTTATCTTATTAATACGGCTCGTGGAAAAATTTGTGACCGTAACGCCGTTGCGAAAGCACTTGAGACTGGTCAATTGGCTGGTTATGCAGGGGATGTTTGGTTCCCGCAGCCGGCACCTAAAAACCATCCATGGAGAACAATGCCGAATCATGGAATGACACCACATACATCTGGAACTTCACTTGCAGCTCAAGCCAGATATGCGGCAGGCGTTAGGGAAATTTTAGAATGTTGGTTTGATGATAAACTGATACGAGATGAGTATCTGATCGTAGAAGGCGGAAAGCTTGCAGGAGCTGGAGCACATTCTTATAGCGAGGGTGACGCAACCGGTGGATCTGAGGAAGCCGCTAAATTTAAAGAAGGTAAATAGATTCAGTCGGGAATGGTACTATCCTGAAACCGTCTAAATAACGGAGTACTCCACGTCGTGAGTTCAACGCAGTTCGACTTCTCTCTCGCCATCGGCGGCGCTGCAGGCCAAGGCATCGCGACGCCCGGCAACGTCCTCGCGCGACTCTTTACGCGGCGTGGATTGTGGCTGTACGCGTACAACGCCTTTCAGTCGATCGTGCGCGGCGGGCACATCTTCCTGACCATGCGCATCAGCGATCAGGAGATCTACAACCACGGCGATCATCTCGACATGCTGGTCTGTTTGAACCAGGACACCATGGACCGGCACCTGGGATTGATGGGACCGGGCGGCCGCGTGATCTTCGACAGTGACAAGATCAAACCCAGCGAGTTGCCGGAAGGCGTGCAATTATGCCCGATGCCGATAAAGGAGCTCTCGAACAAGAGCCGCAACAAAGTCATTCAGAACACCATCACGTTAGGCGCCGTCGCCTCTCTGATGGGGCTCGAGTTCGACGTACTCGAGAACGCACTGAGGTTGCAGTTCGGCCGAAAGGGCGATGCCGTCATCGAAGAGAACACTACCGCTGCGCGTGCGGGTTACGACTACGCTGCGAAGAACTTCGAGGCCTATCCCCAGCCCATTGCCAAGGGCCCCAAACCCCTGGCGCTTTGGACGGGAAACGAGGCCATGGCCATTGGCGGCGCCGCCGCGGGCGTAAAGTTCTACGCAGCCTACCCCATGAGCCCCTCCACCGGTGTACTGCACTGGATGGCGCAGAACGCACGCGAGCTCGCCATCATCGTGCGCCAGGCGGAAGATGAGATCGCCGTGGCCAACATGGTGATCGGTGCCGCGCACGTCGGCGCCCGGGCCATGTGCGCGACCTCGGGCGGCGGGTTCGCGCTCATGACCGAGGCCATCGGGTCGGCTGCAATGATGGAGATCCCGGCAGTATTCATCAACGTGCAACGCGCGGGGCCCTCCACGGGGGTGCCGACCAAGACCGAGCAGGGAGATCTTTGGCAGGTGCTGGGCGCGAGCCAAGGCGACTTCGAGCGGTTGATCGTGGCGCCAACGAACGCGCTCGATGCGTTTAAGATCATCCCCGAGCTCTTCAACCTCTGCGACCAGCACCAATGTCCGGGCATCGTCATCGCGGACTTGTTGATTTCCGAGGGTACCTTCAGCGTCGATCCCGACGACTTAGATTTTCGGCCGAAGATCGACCGCGGTGAGATCATCAGTAGTGGCGCGGCGAACGGCGAGTACCTTCGCTATGCGATTACCGAAAGCGGCATCTCCCCGCGCGCGCTGCCGGGGCTCGAGGGATTCGTGCACGTGGTGGCGACGGACGAGCACGACCAGGACGGGGTGCTCATCAGCGATGAGTTCACCAACCCGCACAAGCGCCGGCGCATGGTCGAGAAACGGGCACGGAAAATTGCGAATGTCGTCGACAATATCGCGGCGCCTGAGCTAGAGGGACCTGTGGATGCCGAGGTGACCTTGGTCGGCTGGGGCTCGACCTATGGCGTGATCAAAGAAGCGGTGGAGCAACTCGCCGAAAAGGGCGTGACGGTGAATCACCTACCGATTCGATGGCTCGTGCCGTTTCACGCACAGGCAGTGATCGACATTGTCAACAACGCCAAGCGCACGATCATCGTCGAGAATAATTATTCGGGACAGTTCCACCGCTACCTGCGGAGCGAGACGGGACTCACCGTCGATGGGCACATCCGTAAGTACGATGGCGAGCCGTTCATGCCGCATCACATCGTCGATGGCGTGTTAGAACAGGTGGCGGGCAAGACGAATCACTACGTCCCGTTGCAGGAAATCATGGTTTAGAGGGACCCCCAATGGACGGAATAGATACCAGACAGCTCGTTGTCGATCCCCAAAAGGCGAACGACTTCAAGGGAAAAGTGGATCCGGACTGGTGCGCTGGCTGCGGGGATTTCGGCGTGCTCAACAGCCTACGTAAGGCTTGTTTCGAGCTGGGGCTCAAGCCGCATGAGATCCTCACTATCAGCGGCATCGGCTGCTCATCGAACTTCCCCGGGTTTTTCAATTCCTACGGCATGCACACCCTCCACGGGCGCTCGTTGGCGGTGGCGACCGGCGCGAAGATGGCGAACCATGAGCTGACCGTGGTAGTGACCGGTGGGGATGGTGACGGCTACGGCATCGGCGGTAACCACTTCACCCATACAGCGCGCCGCAACGTCGATTTGACGTACATCGTCATGGACAACGAGATCTACGGCCTCACCACCGGCCAGGCGTCGCCCACCAGTGTGCTGGACATGAAGACTAAGAGCACACCATTCGGGAGTGTGGAGTTTACGTTCAATCCGGTGACGGCGGCCATAATGAACGGCGCCACCTTCGTTGCCCGCGGCTTCAGCTCCGACACTAAGCACCTGTCCATGCTCATGCAGCAGGCCATCGAGCATAGGGGCTTCGCGCTCCTCAGCATTTTTAGCCCCTGCATTACCTTCAACCACGATAACAACGACGCGTTCTTCAAACCGCGCGTCAAGAGACTCGAGGACGAGGACCACGACACGAGCGACTGGAAGACCGCGTGCGAGAAGGCCATGCTCTGGGGCGACACAATCTACACCGGGCTATTCCTGCAGGTGAAGGACCGCCCGTCGCTAGATGCGGCCGAGCCCGTACTCGCCGACGGGGGCGCCATCAGCCGCCGTGCGCTGGGCCTGAGCAGGGAGCAGGGGGAGAAGATTATTAGCCGGATGATGTAATCCACCGGGGTTATCCTAAGGCCGCCATGTCAGATAAATGCTGTGAATGCTCGTGCAAAGTGCTCGGACAGCGACTGCCGCGCAAGCACTACCAGCATTCGAGCGGTCACAAAGATACCTACGTCGAGTGCCCAGATTGCGGAACTGAAAACGTTATTATCTCGCGAGGATTCGAAGAGACCGTCATTGACGTGCTTGAACGCGACATCTA
>Ga0310122_10000558_pt1 | contig 23600 bp, 29 predicted proteins | sample CB6_Bottom_1051__FD_203503 | JGI IMG/M metagenome (GOLD analysis project Ga0310122, IMG submission 203503) | Marine microbial communities from Western Arctic Ocean, Canada - CB6_Bottom_1051 | ecosystem: Environmental > Aquatic > Marine > Oceanic | place: Canada: Western Arctic Ocean | collected...
AATGCAACGGACTGGCTGACTCGCCTGACGATCTGGGATGCGGCTCGGGCAGAACAGGAGCTTGCGGATTACCGAAACTACTCCGCGCGGTTTCGCGTCAGAGTTACCACTGACGAAAAAGCTTACGGTGGCAGCGATGCGAGATAAGCAACGATATTCAGCATATCGTCCGAACTAAGGTTCGCGACAATCGGAGTCATGATGATGCTCTGCCGGGTGCCCTGCTTGATGTCCCATAGCTGTCGCATTGTGTAGCTGGCCGTACGTCCGGCGATGCTCGGTATCGGGCCGATTCCCGTTTGGCCCGGGCCATGACACAAACCGCACTGAATCGTTTTGCCATCACCGGTGGTCACAAGCGCTTCACCCTTCGCGAGACTACCAACCGGTACGTACGCGATGAACCCGCCCCTTGGGTCGCGGCTCATCTCCGTCCGCTCCGGGTCGTCGGGTACCTCGATGATGCGCTGCCCCAGCGGCATCGGCGGCAGATCAGGCAGCGGTAACATCAGGCCGTTGTTGGTTGTACGCACTTGCGGCACTTCTTCAGCTTCGACGACGCGTACTAACTGACGAAACGGCATCGAGGAAAAATACTCTGCGATCTCCTGCTTTTCGGCGTCGGTCAGAGCCGCAGCGATCATCGCCATCTCATTCGTGTTGGCCTTACGCCGGTCGGCGCTGTGACGATCGCCGCGCGCAAACACCGCGAGTTGCTCGAGGATGTAGGCCGCAGGCAGACCGGAGACGTGACCGTTTTCCATCTTCCCCTGGCCGTTCGGGTAGTGGCACAGCGCGCAGGCGCGTAAGCCGTCGGCCTGCCGCCCGTTGGCGATAACCGCCGGCATCGTCGGATGATCGCCCGGGTACCAGTCTGCCGGGCCGTAGCCAAAATACGCCTCGTTACGCGTGAAGGTTAGATCGGTGTCCGGCAGCGATCGCTTGATACCGTCTTCGGGTGGATCGCCGCCGATGTACGCACACTCGATCGGCTTGGCCGTCTCTGGGCACGGCGGCGCGACGCGATCGCCGGCGGCGTATGGGGCCAGCAGCCCGTACGCCCAGTCGGGCCAATTCGGCCCGTGCTCCAACGGCTCGGGCACGGTCGGTTGAGCGAGCGCGTTACCGTATCCGAACACGAGCCCGACCAACAGAAACTTCGAGATACCATTGCTAACCGTCATCGCTGAACTCCCCGATTGTGATTGATGGGGTCTAGAACGTCATACGTCGCCGAGCGGGGTTAATCGATAGCACCAGTGCCAAGGCTCGTACGTATAACCCCAGCGGTTTCCCTTGGGATACGACAAGCGGAACCCGAACCTGTTGCCGTGCTGTTGCAGCCACTGAAACGCGTCGGTTCGGTCGAAATCCGCGCTCAGCGCTTCACAGCCCGGCGTACCGATATCGACGGCGCAACCGCTGTGGTGTTCGCTACAACCCGGCGGGGCCATGACGGCCAGAATGGCGTCGATTGGCTCGCCGCGGTCGAGCTTCGCCTGGATCAGCTCAACCTGCCGGTCAAAACCGCGATAGCCGGAGATAACGAGAAGCGTGACCCCTTCGTTTTCGGCCGCCGCGCGTAGCGTTCTCCATTGTGCTGCGGCGGCGGGGACCAGTAGGTGTTCGCGTCCGCCAACGCTGACATGCGCAATCTCGAATTCCGTCGCATCGGCGAACAGCGGCAGATCACGACGCGCCACAAAATCCGCGGGCGCACCGAGCTGCTCTAGCATGTCTTGGACTTTCGACTTCATCTCGCAACAGCTTACAGGATGACCGGGTACACTAGCAGGCTGCTGCGGTATCATCGGAACGATGAATAAGGAGAAGAACTTGAGCGACGAGCTTCCCGGCGACGACACTCTCCCGCGGAACAACGACGAGGTACGCATCTCTCGTCGCCGCACGCTTCAAGGGGCCGGCAGCCTGCTGGCGGCCGCGACCTTACCCGCCGCTTCGCTAGCTCAAGAGGCGAGCACGGCAGCAGCACCGCGACGACTCGATCTAACCGGCCGCCTGGCACGTTATATGGTCGAGGCGCGGGGCTCGAGCCTGCCGCCCAGTGTCGTCCTCGCGACCAAGCATCGCCTTCTTGATACGTTCGGCGCGATCGTCTCGGGCGCGCGCCTGAAACCCGGTGAGGTCGCGATCGAGTACGTGCGCCAACAGGGCGGCACCCCCGAAGCCTCGGTCGTAACGAGCGATATCATGACGTCGGCCGTCAACGCCGCATTGGCGAACGCGATGTCCGGTCACGCCGACGAGACCGATGACTTTCACCCGTTCACGAAAGCCCACCCGGGCTGTTCAGTGGTGCCAGCCGCGCTTGCGATGGGTGAGCGAGAAGGCAGCTCGGGTGAAGAGTTGCTAAGAGCGGTCACGCTCGGCTACGACCTTTGCTGTCGCTTCCTCGTGGCACTCAGACCAGCGCTGGTCCGGGCGAATCATCGTAGTGCGGAAGGTTACAGCTCGACGTTTGGCGCCACGGCGGCCGCCGCATCACTCGGGCGTTTCGATGAGACGCAGATGCGTTACGCGATCTCCTACGCGGTCCAGCAGGTATCCGGCGTATGGAGCTGGGTCCGCGACGTGGAGCATATAGAAAAGGCCTTCGACTTCAGCGGCATGGGTGCACGCAACGGCGTTGCGGCCGCGACAATGATCCAGGCCGGCTTCACCGGTGTCGTCGATGCGCTGGAAGGTGAGCGTAACGTACTCGATGCCCTATCGACGGACCCCGCTCCCGAAGAGATGGTCACGGATCTCGGCAGCCGCTTCTACGTCGAAGAAACCGCAATCAAGACGTTCCCGGTCGGTTATCCGATCCAGTCGCCGCTGGCGGCATATTTCACGTTGCGCGATGAGCACGGCCTGACGGTGGACAATGTCGAGCACATTCTCGTGCGGCTGCCGGAGGACGGCGCGAGAATCGTCGATAGTCGCTTAATGCCGGACGTCAACTGCCAGCACATCATGGCCGTTGCGCTCGTCGACGGCATGATCAACTTCGAGAACAGCCATTCCTTCGAGCGCATGTCCGACCCGGTGGTTGTTGCCGCGCGCAACCGTGTGGAACTCGTGGCTGATCCCGAGCTTGCCGTGCTGGAGGCACCACGCAGCGGTTTCGTCGAGGTAACGACTCGCGACGGCCGGAAGGTGTCTCTATTCGTGAGCCACGCACCCGGTACGCCTGAGAATCCGCTCGATACCGAAGAGGTCGCGGCGAAAGCACGCGAATTGATGGCACCGATTCTTGGCGATGCGAGAACCGAAGCCTTGATCGAGCAGGTGGATAGGCTGGAAGAACTGGACGACGTTCGAGAGCTGCGGGCGTTCCTCACCCTCTAGGAGCATAAACTGCAGTGCGAAGCCGACCGTCAGCCCGGATTCGCACAGTCGAAGGGCTTTACGACCTCGCCCGGAACCCAGGTCCAATGGCCGTTGAAATGCGCAGATTCCGTGAAGATGGCAGGGTCCGTGATGTTTGCTGAGTAATCCAAGCGTTCGTTGTCCTCGCTTAGCGTGAAACGCTCAACAACCTCCATCGCATCGGTCTTCGGCGTGCCAATATCGTCGAAGTAGATCCAATCGATGCCGCTTGTCTCAACGACGAGCACATTCGTCCTCCCAACGCCCACGCGAATAGCCCAATCGGCTCAGCGTCTCGGGTGGTTGATCGCCGTTCAGGTGAATGGTTCGAATGGTATCCCATTCCTCAACGCGAAGCGTCAACTCATCACCCGCATCGATAAACTCGATCGGATAAGGATTGACCATGATGCCGGGCATGCCCTGCGGAATGCACTGCAGCGCCGTATCGTCACCGTACGGGTCCCACTCAGCGCGCGTGGCCAGCGCTTCGTCGGTATAGGACGCCGTAGTCTGCGGGTACTGGCCGATACTCCAGACGCGATAGATACCTCGCGCCAGACGTTCTGCTGCCGCAGCATCGGCCGCATCGGTGTCTTGAACTTTCCGCTCGAAACCCATCACGATTTCCTGACCATCCGCCAGGACCGCGCGATTGACGAATAGCGCGTTACGGCCATGGCTCGAGAGCCAACCCCGCACGGTGATGCGATCGCCGACGGCCATCGGCGCCGAATCGATTCCGCCGCGGGCGAGCGAGTTGATATCCGCGGCCTCGAGAGTCCACACCTCTTCCTAGCCGGCATCGTTGAGAACATTCATCCGGAAACGGATATGCGGATTCCGCCAGAAGACGCCGATTACCTCCCCCTCAAGCTCTCCCGGCGTCGTTCGATCATAGAAGACGGCGATTGAATGATGAGCTGAAGCAACAGCGGGCAGCATCGACAGCCACAGCGCCAAGGCTCCGGACGATTTGTTCAGGCTCGACACGGCAGCCCTCTGAACATCGCTAGCCTGGCTTCGCCCTACTCCGCTCCGGCCCTCGTCACCCCGGCATTTCGGCCGGTGACCTGCGCAACGTCGCCGTTCTCGAATACGGCGCGGGTCAGGCGCATAAAGTTCGAGCCGCTGCGGCTCGGCGAGCCCGTAACGGAGGCCAGCTTGTCGCCCGGTTGAAAGATCTCACCGCCCAACCCCCTGCGGTGCATGTTATTGGCGCTCGCGAGTTCCCCGCCCCACTCCGTCTCATTGCCGTCTGCATCCGTGAAAGTAAACACGAGTCTGCCGTGCGGATTCACCAGATTGTAGGAGACGACCGTGACGTTGTTGTGCACGATCTCGGCATCCAGATCGAAGTACGTGGAGCCGCTGTGATGGGCCGTTACGGGAACCCCGACGAAGAACGCGAGGGCTGCCAACGGTAATACAAATTTAGGACTCTTTAACACGTTACTTCCCTCGCGCTCATAAAATGCCACCGAATTCAGGAATACACTCATACTCCCAGATCTCCCCCTCCGGCGCGAAGCTCCAACGGCCGTTGACGACATAGGGCTCCTCGTAATAAGTGGGATCGTGAACTTCCCCTCGGAACGTCAACATATCTCCGTCCCGGGTGTAACGTTCGATCACATAGGTATTCTCATCTCCCGAGAACGGGAAGCCGGCGGTCCACATATTATTATCCGGCGACATATGCGTGGTTCGAACGACGAGTGTATCGCCGTCCCAATGACCGGTGGAGTATCCGATCAGCGACGGTAGCCAATGATCGGGCGCCTTGCGACCGTCAGTGAAGATGCGTCTGACCTGATGAAAATGTTCATACAGAAACAGCACTTGATGATCCTGTTGGACGATCTCCAACGGGTAGGGATCGACCAGGCCTAACGGGATGCCCGGCATCAGACAGCGGAGTGTCCGGTCCGTGTCCGCGCTGTGATTGTCGTATTCCGCCTGCCCCGCGGGCGTGAGTCGAACCTCATCCGGCGGCGGTTGCCCCATACGCGGCGGATGCTGCGGATTCCAGATCCCTTCGAAATCGGCCTGGGCAGAGGCGATAACGGGAAAATGAACAAAAATAACTGTAATTACAAATTCTAACGTGGTTATTCTAACATTTTGCATTAGCGTCTCATCCTGGAAGCGAATCGAAATCGTACTTTAGTTCTGGCGGACGCGGCAATAAGGAGGCGGCGTTCCTGATACTCGCGTCGGCGACGGTTAGCGCGACACGAACCGGCTGCTAGAGTCCGGATCGCAGTCGAAACGACTCATCTCCAACTGCGGGGAATAGATCAACTCCCTGGTATGGGTCATCGGCTCGGTTATGTATTCGGGGTCCTCGAGCATGAACTCGGCAACAATCGCGGTGCCATCGTCGGTTAATTGGTAACGTTCCACGACATGTTTCTGATTTCCCGAGGGCACACCGATCTGGTACGGCGAACGATGATCGGCGAAATTTCTCGTGTCGATCACCAGAACGTCGCCATCCCATCGACCCACGGAGTGGCCCGCAATGGGACGCTCACCTCTCTGTGGGTGTCCGCGGCCATCCATGTGGACCGTTCGTTCCTCATCGAAGAATTCGCTTCGAATCACGATGGTGTCCTGGTCTTCGAAGAACTCGAATTCGAGCGGATAGATGGAGGTGGAGACGATCATCGCCGGGGTCGGTCGTCCGACGCAGGTCGACTCGGGATTCTCGACAGAGAGCTCATCGTACGCCGCCTGGGCGGCCTTCGCGCTCTCCGTCAGACTCAGTTGCGCGCGAAAAAAGCCGTCGAAGCCGCCAGGGTAATTGAAGAGTTTCGATCCGTCTGCGATCCAGCGGCCCTCCAGCGTCGTCGTGCTGGCGCTCGCTTCCGGTTCTGCGAGGCGCGGTTCCCCGGAGGCGCCGTAAAACGCGGTCGCCAAAGAGACTCCGCCTTCCTTCTCGATGCTATCCAGAAGCGCGTAGGGCCGGCCGTCCAGCGCAGGGTGCGCCGAGAAAGTGACACGATCACCTGTAGACAACGAGTCGCGGGTCCAACCCATACGCGAAACGGTGATAGTCGAACTCGTCTGCAGCGCCCACTCGCGCGACTCCCCGTTCTCATCGATCGTTTCGACGACGATATAGACGTGCGGATTGCGCCAGCTGTACTCCGTCACGGTGCCGTCGAAAGTCACCAGCGAGGCCATATCGAGGCCGGCGTCGCTGTGATGAGCTGCAACCGGCGAGGCAGTGGCTAGAACGGCCGATAATAAGGTCAGCGGTTTCATTTCCCGAGAAACTCCCTTAGCGAAGCGATCCGAACGCGACGGCTCACTCCGTCAGATAACGGCCCGCCGACTCAAGATCGCATGCAACATCCCCCGGCTCTAGATCCGGTCGATACTCCCAATGACCGCGCCCCGAAATGGAGTCAGTCAACGTGTCGGGATCCTCAAGCACGAAACTATAGGCGATTCCGGTGCCGTCATCAGCGAGCGCGAATCGCTCAAGCATACGTTTTCGCGGGCCCGATGCGACACCGGATGCGATGCCCGAATTATTCTCGCTAAAATCGGTCGTCTCTACGACCAGGGTCCGCTCCTCCCAGTGTCCCACCGAGTAACCGTGCGGCGCCGGCAGGTGCACGGTGTCTGAACCAGCTTCTCCGATGTGAATAACACGCTCTCCGTCCATCCAGTCACTGTGTATCAGTACTCGGTCAGCCAGAATTTCTATGCCGTTGATGGCGCTGTAGAGCATCAGTGTCGGTGGCGGGTAAGGGATACACTTTGCCTGCGAAGAATCCCTGATGTCGAACGCTTGCATCGACCGACTGCCTTCCTCTGACAACGGCAACGACCTTCGGCTGGTCACGAAATTGAAGAAATCCTCGCTTCGAGGTAGCTAGATTCCTGCGATGCTGGTTGCGACCCCGGTGCTGCTTTGATCCAGGTCCCGGACATACCGTCCGGACAAAGGCACCACCGTCCCGTCCTGTTTGAATACCTCGACGCCGAGCCCCCATTCATCAGGTCGCCGCCAGCTCGGGTTGAAGACGGCAGTCACCGCGTCGCCGGGTATCAAGGCGTCGGCTATAAGGCCGTAGTAGCTCCCGGTAGCACCTGCGGCTTCTATCGTGACGTCGATCTGATCGCCCTCGGAGTCAGTCGCTCGAAGATAGATGAAGCTATGCGGGTTTCTGTACTCGAATTTCGTAATAACCCCCTCGACCGTCACGCGCCTGTCGCCATCGAACGGCGCGCTGCCGTGGTGAGCTATCGCGCCGGTCGCAACCCAAAGCAGAGTCGAAGATATTGATAGCGATGTTCTGCGGCGCATGCTCTACCCCGTCGTTGAAGCTGGACGGTAACAATTTACTCCTAGCGATCAAGAAAAACAGCCTGCCGAACGATTGATTCGGCCGTCAGCGGCGATCCGGAGTTTAAAGCCGTATCCGGTATCCGCCGACTTGTCGGCAAAACTACCAAGTCGATCCGATATTACGTCAAATACCAATAGACGCCATATCGCCCGGAGCGTATAGCTAGTTAGATGATCGACCGCCGCAAAAATTCACGGGAGTTCGTCGTAGCCGGCTGGGATCCGTACATTCTCTCATTGGTCGCCAACGGCAAGACGTGGGATCGGCAGTTGGATTCCACCGGCCGAAGCCGAAAGCTAGACCCGACCCGCTGGCGTACGATGCTGATACAGCGCCTCTCCCCCAAGACTCGCCGCTAAAAATAACGCTCCTACAGATACGGGGAGGTCTACCTAATTAAAAGATAGACCGTCCCCGTATCTGTAAACCAGGAACCCTTTACTGGCCCTGACTTTCCGGGGTACCGTAATATACTCCAGAGGCCTCGGGTCCTATCCAGTGCCCCAAGCACCGGCTCCGGGCGAACAAATTTCAAGACGTCCCAACAAAGGAGTTCACCGATGACCAAGAATCAAGCTTTAGTCAGTGCCGCCGTCAGTAGTCTGATCGCGGTTGGCGCCCTCGCGGTATCCACCCAGGCCAGTGCTCAGGACATGGAGAAGTGCTACGGCGTCGTGTCGGCAGGAAAGAATGACTGCGCCGGCCCCGGACACACCTGTCAAGGCCAGGCTGCAACGGATGCGAGCCCGGAAGAGTTTATCTTGCTGCCTGCGGGCACTTGCGATCGTCTAACCGGCGGCGAGGTCAAAACAGGCTAGTCCTCGTGACGGTCTCCCAGACGCTCGAGAGACCCGGACCGATCCCGGCTACCGCCGGGATCGGCCTTCGCGGCCCTCATCATTCCCAAGTTTTGACCGATACGCCCTCGATCGCCTGGCTTGAGGTTCACAGCGAGAATTTCTTCGCTCCCGACAGCATTGCGGCGAACGCGCTCGAACGAATTCGAGCCGATTACCCCCTGAGTCTGCACGGCGTTGGTCTATCGATCGGTTCCGCAGGGCCACTTGCTCGAGAACATCTGACAAAGCTCGGCCAGCTCGTAGACCGGCTCGATCCATGCCTCGTGTCGGAGCATTTGTGCTGGGGTGCAGTCGGCGGCTATCACCTGAACGACCTTCTTCCGCTTCCTTATACGGACGAAGCGCTCGACCACATGGCTCAGAGGATTAACGAAGTACAGGATTTCCTGGGCCGCCAGATCCTGATTGAGAACGTGTCCAGTTACATGGAGTTCAAGGATTCCACAATCCCGGAATGGGAGTTCCTCGCCGCGGTGGCAGATAGAAGCGGCTGCGGGATCCTTCTCGATATCAATAACATCTATGTCAGCGCCAGTAACCATGGTTTCCAGGCCACCGATTACCTCGACGCCATCCCCGTAGAGAAGGTCGGCGAGATGCACCTAGCCGGTCATAGCGTCCAGGTGTACGACGATCAGACTGTCCTCGTCGACACGCATGATGCGCCCGTCTGTGATGACGTGTGGGCGCTGTTCGAGGTTGCTCTGAGGCGGTTCGGAACACGCCCCACTCTGATCGAGTGGGATTCCGACTTACCGGCGCTCGCGACCCTGCTCAACGAAGCCAATACGGCGCAGGATATGATGGACAAGGCCCATGAGCTCGCTGCGTAACCTCCAAGACCAGTGTTACCGGGCTTTCCTTCTCGGCGATACGGAAGGTTTGCTACCCGAACTCGTGAGCCGCGAGATTCCAGCACCGGTCTCGGTTCAGGTCTATCAGAACAACGCCCGTGAGACCTATCGAAAGGCGCTCGTGGCAGGCTATCCCGTAATCGCGCGTCTCGTTGGCGAAGATTGCTTTCGCGGCCTGGCCCAGAAGTACATGCGCGATTACCCGTCGACGAGCGGCGACCTCCAGAACTTCGGCGTCGTGTTCCCCAAGTTTCTCTCTGAGCTCTACGGTGACTCGAATTATGCGCATCTACCCGATGTGGCTCGGCTGGAATGGGCTGTCGAAGAGGTGCAGCTAGACGGCGAGAGTGAACGAATAGACTTCGACGCATTGAGCCGGCTCGATCCCGGACGCTATGCAAATGTTCGTTTTTCTCGGTCCGAGTCGGCCCGGCTTGTATGTTCGGACTATCCGATTCTCTCGATCTGGAGAACCAATCAACCCGGTCAGGAAGCAGACGTCGACTTGGACTCCGGCTCGGAACAGGTCGTGGTTAGACGCCTCGAAGGCAGCGTCGAACTGAATCTGATCAACCCGATCGCCACTTCTCTAGCGGCACACCTGGACGCTGCAGAGACGCTCGACGGGGCTGCACAGGCGCTCGCGTCTGAACTCGGTGACGACCCGAACTTCGATTTCACTACTGCACTGCAGCAGTTAACGAGCTCTGGTCTGTTGTCGGGGTTCGCTGTCAACTAACCAACTCGCTCGCAGAAATCAACCAAGGCGCGCCAACATGATAGACAAACTCCTGAACCCACTCGTGACTCAACCGGCACGATTTCTGAATCGCCTTCAAGATCTCTTTGCCCTCGGCATGCGGCTATTCGTGGGCTGGCAGTTTTTCAAATCCGGCCTGCTGAAGCTGCAGTCCTGGGACTCGACCTTGTTTTTGTTTCAATACGAATATCGCGTCCCTCTGCTGCCGCCGAATCTGGCTGCCATACTAGGTACGGTGGGAGAACTGCTATTCCCGGCGCTATTGTTCGTCGGTCTGGCGGGGCGCCTGTCCGCTATCGGCCTGCAGGCCGTCAATATCATGGCGGTCGTAGCCTATGCGCATGTCATTTTCGCAGCGGGGTTTGAGGCGTCTGTCGCCGACCACTATCTATGGGGATTGATGCTACTGGCGATCACGATCTATGGCCCGGGCCGGTTGTCGCTGGACTTCATGTTGGGCCGCCTGCAAGGCAGGCCCGGAGACGTCTAACCGATCTAAGCAGAGAATCAGCCGGGCGCCCCCGCTTCGAAGAAATCCGGTGGTGACTCGAGGCACTCTCCCCGCGACTCGAGCTGTTCGGCTTCGCCCTCGGCCGGCGCCGGTATCCGTAGCGACTGAGACTCATCCGGTGGACTGAGGTCGTCGGGAATACGCACAGGCGGCATCTCTCCACTGTCCGTATAACGCGCTGGATCTTCGCACCGTAACGCAAAGCTGCTGGAGCAGCCGCCCAACCACCAGGTTACAAGAAGCCCGAGCAACAGATGTCTCGTCAATGTCATTGGCCGACCTCGATCCCTGCTGTGTTCATAGCGGCCAGCAGTTCTTGATGATATGCCACGGCCAGCCCGGTCAGCGGTAACCGAATTCCTGGGCCGGTAAAACCGAGTTTCTCTACGGCCCACTTGACGGGTATCGGATTACTCTCGAGAAACAACGTTTCATGCAGCGCCCGTAGCTTTCGGTCAACGCTCGTCGCCTGATCGCGGTCGCCGGAACGAGCGGCATCGCACAGGCTTCGCATTGCTACCGGCGCAACATTAGCGGTCACCGAGACACACCCGTTACCGCCACTGAGCATAAATTCGGATGACGTGCCGTCGTCGCCACTCAGCAACTGAAATTCCATTCCACACCCGTCCCGCAACGGTTCGACCCGCTCCAAATCCCCAGTCGCTTCCTTGATTGCAACGATGTTATCGTGACTCGCAAGCCTGACTACAGTTTCCGGTATCAAATCGACTCCCGTACGGCCCGGCACGTTATAGAGAATAACCGGCCGCTGAACTGCATCGGCAACCAGCGAGAAATGCCGGTAGAGTCCCTCCTGAGTGGGCTTGTTGTAGTAAGGAGTAACGACGAGAAACCCGTCGACAGGACACCGATCGACGGCCTTGGTAATATCCAATGTCTGCGCAGTCGAATTCGAGCCAGTACCAGCCACTACGGGTACTCGCCCAGCTACCAGGGCACAGGCGCGCTCAATTAACTCGATGTGCTCATCTCGCGCCAAGGTCGCCGACTCGCCCGTCGTCCCGGCAATCACGAACGCCTCCGTACCTGAATCGATATGGAACTCAATCAATCCCGCCAGATCACCGTAATTGATGCCGCCATCGGCATCCATGGGCGTGACGAGCGCCACTATGCTGCCCGCGAACATCTATGTTTCCCACTAATCCAGAGGCCGCGATGGTACTGGGCGCCTCGGAGGGGCGCAACCTGTGGCCCCAATCCGGGGCCGCCAAAATGGCTACCTGAGGCGTTGCAGCGCACCTGGATCGAGGTACACTGAGGTTCCCGCCAACCTAGCCAGGATATTTTCCGCATGCAACAGCTTATGGTTATCTCTGCCGTCGGCGGTGATCGTGCGGGCGTCGTACAGGATCTAACGCGCGTCATTCTGGACTGCGGGGGCAGCATTAATGAAAGTCGCATGACGGGGCTGGGATCGGAATTCGCGATGTTGCTGCTCGTGTCCGGTAACTGGCATACGGTCACACGGATGGAACAGGCCCTCGCCAAATTCGGCGAGGCGAACATCCTCACCATCCAACTCAAGCGCACCGAGCCAAAGAAATTCAGCAAGGAATTGCTCCCCTACGCCATCGATGTCGTATGCCTGGATCAACCGGGAATTGTCCATAATCTCGCCGGCTTCTTCGCCGAACGCAACATCGAGATTGGCGAACTGACGACTCGCAGTTACCCCGCAGCTCACACGGGGACGGCTATGTTCTCGGTACAGATGTTTATCAATATTCCGGCCGGCCTTAACATCGCGGGACTACGGGAAGAATTTATGGAGTTTTGCGACCAATTGAACCTCGATGCCATCATGGAACCGGTAAAGAACTCATGAGCAGATCGCTGGCGCCTGGCGGAACATTGGACCGCCCAGCGGAGTCTTAAATACCTGAGGTTAATATGTTGAGATCGTTAGTCTGTCTGGTACTCGCAACCGCGTGCGGCACGGCCGCAGCGCAGCGCAGCAACCTGCCCGACTTCGGTAGCCCGGCGGACTCGATCATCACGAGGAGCCAGGAAACGCAGCTCGGCCGGAGCGTCGTAGCTCAGCTGCGAAACGCGGGCGCCATAATGGACGATCCGATACTGACAGAGTATATCCAGGGTGTCGGCGCTCGGCTTGCGGGGCATGCGAGCGACGGCGTTCAGGACTTCAACTTTTTCATTGTGGACGACTCGGCGATCAATGCGTTCGCCCTACCCGGCGGGTATATCGGCGTCAACGCCGGATTGCTGCTCACGAGCGAATCCGAAAGCGAGCTGGCAGGGGTATTGGCGCACGAGGTCGCGCATGTCACGCAACGGCATATCGCTCGTTCCATCTACGACAGCCAGCGTAGCAGCATGCTCAACATCACCACGATGCTGGCCGCGATACTGCTGGGTGCCGCTGCAGACATCGGCGGTGAAGCGACCACGGGACTCGTCACCGCGGCGCAGGCAGCCACGATTCAACGTCAGATAAACTTCACTCGCGCCAATGAGCATGAAGCAGACCGAGTCGGCATGGAGACGCTTTCCTCCGCCGGCTTCGATCCGACGGGGATGTCCAGTTTCTTTGAGAAATTGTCACGCCGCTACGGCAGCTCACGCCAGCAGGTTCCGGCGATTCTGCAAACCCACCCGGTCACGACTGCGAGAATCGCGGACGCGCGGGATCGCGCTCGGCAACTTCCGAGTGTGGAAGTCGATGACAGTCCAAGTTACCGCATTGTCAAAGCGCGCCTGCGGGCTCTGCAAGCGCCTACGTCAGAAGACGCTCACCAGATCTTCGTAACGCGGTTGGATGATCGGGGCAGCGCCGAGCCGGCGGATCGCTACGGATTGGCTCTGAGCCTCTCGCGACTGGGGCGCGACGATGAAGCAGAGCGAATGTTCCGGGAGCTCGTGGAAGAATCGCCCGGCGTCATACCTTATCGGATCGGCAGAGGCGAAGCGTTGATGAGAAATGGGCAAGTTGACGCGGCCCTGGATTCGTATGCCGAAGCCGTCGGCCTATTTCCGCGAAATGTGCCATTGACGATTAGTTTCGCCGAAGCGCTGATCGCTGCCGGTGAGCCTGCGGCTGCGCATGAAATCCTACTGGACCTGCTCAACAACGTACCGCCAACGCCAGAGCAGATTCGTTTGATCGCACGAGCCGCTAATGCAGAGGGCGACATCAGCAATGCGCACTTCTACATGGCCGAGTATTACATTTCGATCGGCAGCGGGCCGTTGGCGATCAATCAACTACGTATGGCGCTCGAGTCGCCCGACGTCAACTCCGTGGATCGCGCTCGCATTCAAGCGCGGCTCGAACAAATCGGGGATCTCATGCTGGATGGTCGGCGTCGCGGCCGGCGTGACGACGAAAGTAACGGTGAGCAGATCGCCCGCGCCGCCGCTGACTAGGCTCGAAGAATCGCAACGAGACGGGGAATACGGGGACGGTCTACCTAACTCACGATCCCCGTTGAACTGCCTAGATAGTTAAGTAGACCGTCCCCGTATTCGTGGCGATTCTATGCCGCCGGTTCCATCGCCGCGTCGTAACTCCCCGTGCGAGCCAGGCCATTGAGCTTCGCCCGCAACGAGAAAGCTTGCTGACCCGCGCCATAATTCTCTGCCTGGCCGCCCCAGGCCTTCAACGCCGGCGCCTGCAATGCGCGCCCATACGAAAACGACAGCTCCCATGGATGTGGGCCGAGTTGATTCATCGCGTTCAGATGTGCCGTCGCGTCTACGTCGCTCTGACCACCCGAGAGAAACGCGATACCCGGTACGCCTTCAGGAACATTCGCAGTCAAACACCGCACGGTTGCCTCGGCAACCGCCTGAACCGACGCCTGCGTCGGGCATTTTTTTCCCGAGATCACCATATTGGGCTTCAGGATCATTCCCTCCAGAGCCACTCGATGGGCCTCGAGCTGCTCGAACGTGGCGGTAAGGACCCGATTCGTTACTTCCTCACAGCGTTCGATGTCATGCGCCCCATCCATCAGGACTTCAGGCTCGACGATCGGCACGATTCCGGCCTCCTGGCATAGCGCGGCGTAGCGCGCCAACGCGTGGGCATTCGCCGAGATACCGAACGCCGAAGGAATATCGGTGCCGATATCGATCACGGCGCGCCATTTTGCGAACCGGGCTCCGAGTTCGTGATACTCGTTCAACCGATCCCTCAACCCATCCAGTCCTTCGGTAATGGTCTCGCCCGGAAAGCCCGCGAGCGGCTTAGCGCCCTTGTCCACTTTGATGCCGGGGATGATACCGAGCTGATCGAGATAATTGGGAAACGGTGTTCCGTCACGGGCGCTCTGTCGAAGCGTTTCGTCGAACAGGATCACACCGCTGATCTGTTCGGCGACGCCTGGCGCTGCAAACAGCATCTCCCGGTAGCTACGACGAGCATCCTCTGTCGATTCGAGAGAAATTAAATCAAAGCGCTTCTTGATCGTAGGCGAACTTTCATCCGCTGCCAGAATCCCTTTGCCCGGGGCAACCATTGCCCGAGCCACGGCATTCAACTCCGCGACACTCATGAAAAACTCCTTAAAAACTCTTCGAATGGGAAATAATCGAGACCCTGGCCGGATTGCGCGAGGGGAATCGAATCGCCGCCAAGAATAGCAGAACAGGCCCCGCACGGGCAGCATTGGATCGCGCTCTGTGAAACCAGCTTTGCCTCTCAGCTTAAAGGGTACTAAACTAGTCCTATATTCATTTGCCCCGGATCGCGTCATGCTGCGTATCAGCAAACTCACCGATTACGGCACCCTAGTGCTGGCACAGCTCTCTCGGAACGACGTGGGGCTCACGAGCGCCGGTCAGGTTGCCGATGCCACGCATCTTTCCCAACCGACGGTCAGCAAGCTCCTCAAGGCACTGGTTCGGGCCGGTCTCGTGGTGTCCGAACGCGGCTCCCATGGCGGCTACGCGCTCGCCCGGCCCGACGACGAGATCAGCGCGGCCCAGATCATCGACGCGATCGAAGGCCCGGTCGCGATCACAGAGTGTAGTTCTCCCATCGGCCACTGCAGACTCGAACCCACTTGCCGTGTCGGGACGGCATGGCAAGGAATCAACCTCAGTATTCGTCGTGCGCTGACCCAGGTGACTCTCGCAGATCTACAAACTCAGCGTGTACCGATGCCACCCCCCAGGCTCCGAGACGACATTTTCGGACCGATAACCACTCGCTAGCCGCACGGATTAACCTCGACATGACGACAACCCCCGACAGTGTCTCCGAGCTGATTGAGAAAAAATACCAGCACGGATTCGTCACCGACATCGAACAAGACATCGTACCGCCCGGTCTGGACGAGGACGTCGTACGGCTGATCTCCAGAAAAAAGGGCGAGCCCGAATTCCTGACCGAATGGCGCCTGAAGGCCTACCGTCATTGGCTCACGATGACCGAACCGAAATGGGCGCACGTTCGCTACAACCCGATCGATTATCAATCCATCTCCTATTACGCGGCGCCAAAAAATATGGACGACGCGCCCAAAAGCCTCGACGAAGTCGATCCGAAGCTTCTGGAGACCTATGACAAGCTCGGCATCCCTTTGCACGAGCGGGCACGCTTAGCGGGGGTCGCGGTCGACGCGGTATTCGACAGCGTCTCCGTGGCAACAACGTTTAAGAAGAAGCTTGCCGACGCAGGCGTTATCTTCTGCCCGTTCTCCGAAGCTGTGAGGGAACATCCGGAACTCATCCAACAGTATCTCGGTACGGTCGTACCGCAGCGAGACAATTTCTTCGCAGCCCTGAATTCGGCCGTCTTCAGCGATGGGTCCTTCGTCTATATCCCGAAGGGTGTTCGCTGTCCGATGGAACTCTCAACTTATTTCCGGATCAACGCAGCGAATACGGGGCAGTTCGAGCGCACGCTGATCATTGCTGAGGCTGGCAGCCACGTGAGTTATCTCGAGGGTTGTACGGCACCGATGCGCGATGAGAATCAGTTGCACGCGGCCGTCGTTGAACTCGTTGCGCTCGAAGATGCCGAGATCAAATACTCCACCGTACAAAATTGGTACCCGGGCGATGAGAACGGTGTCGGCGGGATCTACAACTTCGTTACGAAGCGCGGCGATTGCCGCGGCGCGAACTCGAAAATTTCCTGGACGCAGGTCGAAACAGGCTCAGCGATCACATGGAAGTATCCGAGTTGCATCTTACGCGGAGAGAACTCCGTTGGTGAGTTCTATTCTGTCGCCGTCGCGAATAACTACCAACAAGCCGACACCGGCACAAAAATGATTCATATCGGCCGCAATACGCGCAGTACGATTATCTCGAAGGGAATTTCGGCCGGCCACGCGCAGAACTCTTACCGCGGCCTGGTGCGTATCATGCCGAGCGCCCACGGCGCGAGAAACTACACGCAGTGCGACTCGCTGCTGATTGGTGACGAGTCGGGCGCGCACACTTTTCCCTATGTGGAGGTCCGAGATCGCAGCGCGCACGTCGAACATGAAGCCACGACATCGAAGATCAGCGAGGACCAGCTTTTTTATTGTCGACAGCGCGGCCTGTCCGAGGAAGACGCGGTCAACCTGATCGTCAATGGTTTTTGCCGTGAAGTCTTCAAACAGTTGCCGATGGAATTCGCTGTCGAAGCACAGAATTTATTGAATGTCAGCCTCGAAGGCGCCGTAGGCTGAGGATGAAGTTTTAGCACATGCTGCAAATCGAGGATCTACACGTCCAAATAGACGGTCACGCGATCTTAAACGGCGTGAATCTAAACGTCGCCGCCGGCGAAGTCCACGCCATCATGGGTCCCAACGGCTCCGGTAAAAGCACGCTGGCGCAGGTGATTGCCGGTCGCGACGACTACGAGATCGTTTCAGGATCGATGACCTTTCACGGCCAGGACTTGATTGTCATGGCGCCTGAAGAGCGCGCACGGGCGGGCTTGTTCCTGGGTTTTCAGTATCCCACCGAGATCCCGGGGGTCAACAACACCTACCTCCTGAAGGCTGCCTTGAACGCGCAGCGCGCGGCGCGTGGCGAAAGCGAAGTCGACGCCTTCGAATTCATGAAAATCATCAAGGAACAGAGCGAGTTGATGCAGATCCCCAAGGAGTTTTTGACTCGTGGCGTCAACGAAGGCTTTTCCGGTGGCGAGAAGAAGCGCAACGAGATTCTCCAAATGCTGGTCCTGCAACCCACATTGGCCGTTCTCGATGAAACGGATTCGGGGTTGGACGTGGACGCGCTGAAAGTGGTCGCGGCGGGGATGAATAGTCTTCGCAGCCCGGATCGCGCCATGATTCTCGTGACCCACTACGAACGGTTGTTGGAGCTCGTGGTCCCCGACTTCGTGCATGTGCTGTCCGAGGGCCGAATCGCGAAGAGCGGCGATAGCAGTCTCGCCCGAGAGCTGGACGAACGAGGCTATAACTGGGTGCGTGCTGAGGAAAATCGGGCATGACGGAAGCGTACCTCCAGGATCAATTTAAGGCGCGGCTGAAGGATTTGCCCGGATCGAGCGCGCTCCGCGCTGCGCGCGAGGACGCCATGGCGGCGTTCAGTGCGGCCGGCTACCCTACCCGCAAGCTGGAAGACTGGCGTTACACCGATCTCAAACCGATTGCGACCGGACAATTCGATCCTGTTCCGGATTCGCCGTCGCAAGACGCCGTTTCTCGTGCGCAGGGATTGGTCGACAGACTTGAGCTGACGAACGGTTATCCGCCACTCGTCTTCGTCGATGGGCACCCCGTTAACGGCGGCGAAGCGCCACGTCCGCCGGACGGACTGGAGATTTTGAGCCTCGCGGAAGCCTGGGACGGCGCGGCGAAAATCGCCGCAGAGATCGCGCTCGATGAACGGCCTCTGGCGGCACTCAACACGGCCTTTGCCGAAAACGGCATCTGTCTTCGTGTGGCCAGCGGCGCGCAGATCGCTGAACCTATACATTTAATTTTCGTCGCCAGCGAACAACCGTCGCTTGCGCCTCAGCCACGTATCGCCATCGACCTCGGCCCCGACTCCACACTCCGGGTAACACAGCATTTTCTCGGCGCGGGCGAGCACTCCGGCTGGACGAACCTCGTCACACAGATTTCACAAGGACCGCGCTCCAAGCTCACACTCTACCGGCTGCAGCAACACGGCAAAGCGCATCTACATACCGAACTGCTGAAGGCTGAGCTGGCCGACGATGCGAATCTCGAACTCGGTTACATCGACCTGGGCGGCAAGTTGGTACGCAACGATGTCCAGGTCGATCTGGCGAAGCCGGGAGCGCGTTGCGATCTATTCGGTGTCTTCATGGCCGGCGAAGGACAACATGTCGATAATCACATCCGAGTCGACCACAGCGCGCCCAGGACGATAAGTCGCGAGACATTCAGGGGCATCATCGGAGATCGAGGCAGGGGCGTATTCAACGGCAAAGTCGTCGTTCACAAGGACGCACAGAAGATCGACGCGACGCAATCGAGCGACAACCTTCTCCTCTCGGATCGTGGCGAAATTAACACTAAACCGGAACTCGAAATATATGCCGATGACGTGAAATGCTCGCACGGTGCAACGGTAGGGCAGCTCGACGAGGACCAACTGTTCTATATGCGTTCGAGAGGCGTGGATGAAGCGACGGCCCGCGGACTCCTGACCTTCGCGTTTGCCAACGAGATACTTCAGCGTCTCGACATGCCGGAAATCAGGGAGCGCATTGCACGAACGGTTCTCGCTTACTTGCCGGGCCAACAACAGTGGGACGAACTGCTGTAATGGCCTCAAGACTCGAACCGAGAGCAACGGCGACGGAACTAATCACCGACATCCCGTCGCTCCGAGCGGACTTTCCGATATTGCATCAGGAGGTGCATGGGAAGCCGTTAATCTACTTGGATAGCGCGGCCTCCTCTCAGCGCTCGCAGGCGGTGCTCGATGCAATACTACATCATGAACAACACGATCACGCCAATGTTCATCGTGGTGTCCATGCGCTTAGCCAGCGATCGACTGAGGCCTACGAAGGCGCTAGGGAAACGATCCGCGCCTATATCAACGCGGCAAGCAGCGCCGAGATTATTTTTACGCGAGGCACAACGGAATCGATCAATCTGGTAGCAACCAGCCTGGGCCAGCTACAGCTCAATCCGGGCGATGAGGTCCTGGTCACCGGCATGGAGCACCACTCCAACCTCGTGCCATGGCAGATGATTTGCGAGCGGACGGGCGCACGTGTGATACCCGCTCCGATTACGCGGGCCGGTGAACTCGATCGCGCAGAATTTACAGCCCGCCTGAGCAAACGCACCAAGATCGTCGCACTCACCCACGTCTCAAATGCCCTGGGCACCATCAATCCAGTGCAGGAGTTGATCGCCGAGGCACATGAGGCCGGCGCGCTTGTGCTGATCGACGGCGCCCAAGCGGCACCACACCTTAAAATCGACGTCCAGGCTTTGGATTGTGACTTCTACGCACTATCCGGCCACAAGATGTTCGGGCCGACAGGAGCCGGCATCCTGTACGGCAAGCGCACCTTATTGGACGCGATGCCACCATACCAGGGCGGTGGCGAGATGATCCTCACGGTGAGCTTCGAGGAAGCGACCTTCAACACCCTGCCCCACAAATTCGAAGCGGGCACACCGAATATTTCGGGCGTGATCGGCTTAGCGACCGCATTCGACTATCTGAGCGCCATCGACTTCGACGCATTGGCTCGACATGAGCACGACCTACTCGAATATGCGACGAGCGAACTGCTCGAGCTGCCGGGCGTGAGGATAATCGGCACCGCAGCGCAAAAAGCCAGCGTGCTCTCTTTCCTGTTCGACAATATCCACGCGCATGATCTGGGTACGATCGTCGACCGAGAAGGCGTCGCGATACGAACCGGGCACCATTGCGCAATGCCGGTGATGGATTTCTTCGGTGTACCGGCTACCGCTCGCGCGTCGTTCGCGCTTTACAACAACCGGGACGACGTAGACGGCCTTATCCGCGGTCTCCGGGTCGCACTGGAGATGTTCTCTTGAACGAGTTGCAGGACCTCTATCGCGAGGTGATTCTCGACCACAACCGACGGCCTCGAAACTTCGGAGAACTCGAGGATCCGGACCGCATCGTCGAGGGCGTCAATCCACTCTGCGGCGACCGCATGACGTTGTACGTGAAACTGGACGGCGACACGGTGCAGGATATCCGTTTCAAAGGGACGGGCTGCGCGATCTCCGTGGCGTCATCGTCATTGATGACTGAGAAGGTCAAGGGAGCGTCGTTACAGGAAAGTCTTAAACTATTCGAGAAAGTTCACGACATGTTGACCGCCGCAGACTACGACGACAGCGCTGACCTTGAGGATCTGGATAAACTCGCCGCTCTGTCAGGCGTTCGCGAATATCCCAGCCGAGTCAAATGCGCCAGCCTGAGCTGGCATGCCCTGAAGAGTGCATTGACCAGTGTGGACGACAAGATTTCAACGGAGTGAGCGATGTATTACCCCCAGAGTGAAACGGTTGTCTTGTCTCGCGAGTGCGCAGCCGTCATCATTCCCGATGGCGAAACCGTCACTTTGCCCGAGGGCACGTCGGGCTATCTCACCCAGTCGCTGGGCGGCAGTTTTACGGTCTATATCGAGGGCAACTTATTCCGGATCGCCGGCGTCGATGCGGACGCGATCGGTAAGGAGCCGATCAAACCGCCGGACGTGCCTCGTGACGCGACGGAAAAAGAACTCGAATCGGTAATCTGGGAGCAAATGAAGATGTGCTATGACCCCGAGATCCCAATCAATATCGTCGATCTCGGGCTTATCTATCGTTGTGAAATCGAGCGTAACGATGCGGGGCAGCGTATCGTCACTGTCGATATGACGCTGACGGCGCCAGGTTGCGGAATGGGCGAGATTCTGATGGAGGATGTTCGAGGGAAAATCGAAATCGTTCCAACGATCGAGCGCGCCGAAGTCGAACTCGTGTTCGATCCGCCGTGGAATCAGTCAATGATGTCCGAAGAGGCTCGCCTGGAAGCAGGCCTGCTCTAACATCGTAACTAGATGAAGCGACTGACTTTACTCCGCCACGCTAAATCCAGCTGGACAGAACCTTCATTGGCCGATCACGACCGCGTTCTCTCGGAACGCGGCGAACGAGACGCGCCAAAGATGGGCAAACGCATGGCGGCACGAAAAGTTCGCCCATCGCTCATCATCGCAAGCTCCGCCGCGCGAGCGCGCGCGACCGCAAAGTTCATCGCCGAGGCATTAAAGTATCCGGCCGAATTCCTGCAGGTCGAGAAAGAACTCTACCTTGCCACGCCCGACCAGATCCTCGAGCTAGTCTGTAGCCAAGAAGACAATTTCTCCGATCTGCTGCTCATCGGCCATAACCCCGGCATAACAGACCTCGCCAATCGACTGTTGCCGTCCATCGGTCTCAACAACCTGCCTACCAGCGGTGTCGTCGCGCTGGATTTCGACACGAAGAAATGGTCGGAGCTCGCCGAAGTCAGCGCCAAGCTCGGGTTCTACGATTACCCGAAGAACCTGGAACTGCCCCTCATCGAAGATTGACGGGGGCGCCGTCATTGTCCTCGCCGTGCTAAATCGGCGTCATCTGATACGGGTTCTGTTCCCTTCCGGTGTGAGCTCATAGCGTATCTGGTTGCCGTCCTCATCGAGGAATGCGAGCGATTGCTGAAACAGACCTTGTGGGGGTGCACCGGCAGGCACAGTTGCTTCGAGGATATAGAGGCGTTGGGCATGTAGATAGAGTCCAGCATAGGTACTGGATTGATCGGAGTTGGTGATGACTAGCTGGAGGCCCTCAACCAGATCGATGTGATGCCAGCCGTCATAAAGAATGCTGCCGCCTCGCTGACGAAACTTCGAAGCCTCATAGGCTATCGACCCTCTTTGATCGTATAACCACAAGGAAGCTACGTTGGCATCATCAGTCTTGTCAGCCAACTCCCGGTATCGGCCTTCCCCGTCGGTAAAGTCGATTACGGTGAGGGAGTGAAGGCTTTGACCCTCCTCCACGGAGTAGACGCGTGCAGGGAAGATTGTGCCATATTCCGAAGCGTAGTCGATGTCCCGGATCTCGGGGTCACGCGGAAAATTGACGCTGAACAGCTGCGCTTGATTGATATACTCGATCCAGCCCTGTGCAAAGCAAGCCCCCGGCATCGACAAGAGCAACGCTAACGGAGCAATTTTCAGAGTACGGACGGATTGCTCCCGAACATGAGAGTAGGACGAATTCAGCCACGCTCGCTTAATCAAACTCTTTCTCCACTTCACCTTCGAGCTTGAGATACCCGAACAAGCAACTCGAAGTGCCACCCCGGAGAGGATGGCATCGGACGGAGATCGTGTCGCCTATCTGGACGCTGTCACGAGTCCAGCCACGGCTGGTTACTGCGTTAATGCCGCCGCCTTCAACCGTCCATATCGTTGCCGTTCCGTCGGAATCCAAGACCTCAAGGTAAATCCAGGTATGCGGATTGATCCAGTGGAGTTCCGTTACGGTGCCCTCCAACATCCTGTACTCCGTCAAATCGTAATTGCCGTGCGAATGGTGCGTCGATCCAGGCAGGGTCCAGGTGATCAACGCGACGGCCACAGAAACGCGGGAGCTCCAACCAGACATCATGATTCTCCCTCAAGACTCGTTATGATTCGAAAAAAATGCCGACCCGCGTTCTCCATCAGTGGGCGACGCAGAGGCAGATAGCGTACAAACCTCGAGGATCGTTCAGTCGCTCCAACGACTTCCAGGGCTCCAGAACGATCTCGAGCAACCGCTGTAACTCCAGCGGTACGGTCGTCCCAACGCCGAACGCGCGAACGACCGGCGCAAAGGCTTGCGCCAGCTCCAGCGCAACTCTCTCGGTGAAGTCGAGCCG
>Ga0310122_10000559_pt1 | contig 23593 bp, 14 predicted proteins | sample CB6_Bottom_1051__FD_203503 | JGI IMG/M metagenome (GOLD analysis project Ga0310122, IMG submission 203503) | Marine microbial communities from Western Arctic Ocean, Canada - CB6_Bottom_1051 | ecosystem: Environmental > Aquatic > Marine > Oceanic | place: Canada: Western Arctic Ocean | collected...
AGATGTATCATTAACACACGTAGCCGACACAGGAATTCTTCTTTCAAGTACTGACCAACTTCAGTTTGGTGATTCAGGTACTTATATTTATCAATCAGCCGATGGTGTCTTAGACTTAGTATCAGACACAGAAATTGAATTAACTGCAACTACTATTGATATTAATGGTGCTGTTGCAATGGATGGTGCAATAACTGGTGGTACTAATATAACTATTAGTGGTGAACTGGATGCAGCTACATTAGATATTAGTGGCAATGCAGACATTGACGGAACTACTAATCTTGATGCTGTAGATATTGATGGAGCAGTACAAATAGATAGTACTGTTACTGTAGGTGTTGATGATACAGGATACGATGTTAAGTTCTTCGGAGACACAGCAAGTGCTTATATGTTATGGGATACATCTACTGATGATCTAGTATTGGCAGGTGCAGCAGGAATTGATCTTGCAGGAGACATAGATGTTGACGGAACATCTAATTTAGATGTTGTAGATATTGATGGTGCAGTAGATATGGCATCTACTCTAACATTAGCAGGTAATGCAGATTTTAATGGCGATTTAGATATTGACGGAACTGCCAATTTAGACAACACAGATATAGACGGAACACTTGCAGTAGACGGCACAACTATTTCACTTGATGCTACTACTTCATTAAATATAGATAATTCTAATACATCTAATGGTATTACTATTGGTACTGTAACTTCAGGTGTGCCGATTTCAATCGGTCATACAACATCTGAAACAACAGTTAATGATAATCTAACAGTTACAGGAACGCTTACTCTTGGTTCAGGTGCTGAATTAACAGAAGCTGAATTAGAATTCCTTGATGGAATTACAGCAGGAACAGTAGCAGCAAGTAAAGCTGTAGTTGTAGATTCTAATAAAGATATAGGAACATTTAGAAATGTAACTATTGATGGAACTTTCTCAGACGGAAACTATACATTCGATACGAGTGGTAATGTTTCAGGATTAGGAACTATTGGTTCAGGTGCAATTACTTCAACAGGAACAGTTCAAGGTACAACAATCACAGCTACTACAGCTTTTGTTCCAGATGCTTCAGACGGAGCAGCCTTAGGAACAAGTGCATTAGAGTTTAGTGATCTCTTTTTAGCTGACGGAGCAGTTATAAACTTTGGAGATGACCAAGATGTGTCATTGACTCATGTAGCCGATACTGGATTACTTATCTCAAGCACAGATCAATTACAATTCGGAGATAGCGGAACATACATATATCAATCAGCAGACGGAGTATTGGACTTAGTATCTGATACTGAGATTGAATTAACTGCAACTACAATAGATATTAATGGTAATGTAGATGTTTCAGGAACACTTACAGTCGCTGGAGCATTGGATTTCGGAGATGCTGTACTAAGCAACGTAGGCGCAGTTCAATTAGACAGTATAGCAGGTGATGGAGATACAAATACTTCGATAACCTTTAGTGGTTCAGATGTAATTACAATAGCTACAGGTGGATCTGGTAGATTAACAATCGGTGACGGAGCATTATCTCCTGTAACTGATAATGAAATAGATTTAGGTACAAGTTCTTTAGAATTTAAAGATGCTTTCTTTGATGGTACAGTTACAGCAGATGCTTTTGCTGGACCTTTAACAGGTAATGTTACAGGGAATGCATCGGGTACAGCTTTGACTGTAACTCAAGCAGCTCAAACAGCAATTACAAGTCTTGGAACTCTTACAGCTTTAACAGTTGACGATGTTGCCATAAATGGTAAAGTCGTTACTATGACTGGTTCTACTGATGATACTGCTACAGTAACAGTAGGTACAAACGGAACATTAGCTATAACAACTGTTGATACTGCAGCAGCAGCAGCAAATATGACACTTACTGCTGACGGAACTTTTGAAGCAGTTGGTACTACAATAACATTAGATTCAGGCGGAGCAATAAATCTTGAACCTGCAAGTGGTTCAGCTATTTTATTAGACGGAACTATTAGCGTAGATGCTGGAGTAGTCACAGGAGCTACAAGCATCACATCCACAGCATTCGTAGGAGCTTTAACAGGAAACGTCACAGGAAATGCTTCAGGAACTGCATTAACTGTAACTCAAGCAGCACAAACCAATATAACAAGTTTAGGTACACTAACTGCTTTAACAGTTGATGACGTAGCCATAAATGGCAAAGTTGTAACTATGACTGGATCATCTAGTGATACGGCTGTATTTACAGCAGGAACAAACGGAACACTTAGTATAGTAACTACAGATGATGCAGCAGCAGCAGCCAATATTCAAATCACAGCAGATGGTACAGTAGATATTGATTCAGCAGGAGTCTTAACTTTAGACTCTGGAGCAGCAATTAATATTGAACCTGCTGCAGGATCAGCGATTTTGTTGGATGGTACGATTAGTATAGATGCAGGTGTAGTAACTGGTGCAACAAGCATCACATCAACGGCATTCGTAGGCGATATCACAGGAGATGTAACAGGTACATCATCCAAAGCTACAGTCACAGACAGTACAGCAAATACTAATTTCCCTGTAGTTTTTCATAACGAATCAGATGGACTTTTAGATGACACAGGTGCATTAAGATATAATCCAAGCACAGGAGAACTATTAGTTCCTAAACTTACTGTTGCAGGTACAACGACTACAGTAGATACAGTTACTATGCAAGCTGAAAATGCTATTATCTTTGAAGGCGCAACAGCCGATGCATATGAAACAACACTCAGTATCGTAGATCCTACAGCAGATCACACACAATATTTAATAAATCAAGGTGGATATATTCCAGTCTTGGCGGCTAGTACAACAACTGCAATTAGTTCAACACCTGCGGAATTAAACATTCTTGATGGTGCAACTGTTGTTGTTGGTGAAATAAACTCACTAGATTTAGGTTCAACGGCTGTAGGTACAGCAATAGCATCTAAAGCAGTTATACTAGACTCTAGTAAAGATTACACAGGTTTAAGAAATCTAACCATTACAGGTGAGTTAGATGCAGCAACACTAGATATTTCTGGAGCTATTGATGTAGCGGGTACAAGTAACTTAGATGTCGTGGACATTGATGGTGCTGTAGATATGGCAAGCACTTTAGCTGTGGCAGGAGTAACAACTTTAGCTACTCATTTAGTTATGGGTGATTCGGATATTATCAAATTAGGAGCTGGTGCTGATTTACAGATTTACCATGATGGTTCTCATTCTTTTGTTAGGAATACTACTGGCAATATGTATTTGCAAGATGATACCTATGTAGAAATAGGAAGTGCATCTGGAGAGGTTTATATTGGTGCTGTAAAAGATGGTGCTGTTAATATCAGATACGACAACTCAGCCAAACTAGCCACAGTAACAGGCGGAGTAAATATAACAGGCGATACCGATACTGACACATTAACTGTTTCAGGTAATGCTACTGTTGGTGGAACATTAGGAGTTACAGGAGTATTAACAGGAACAACAGCCGTATTTAATAGTTCATCTGCTGACGATAATCTTGTAATAACATCAACCGATGCTGATGCAGGTGATGCTGCGCCTGATTTAGTTCTTTATAGAAATAGTAGTTCACCTGCTGATGGTGATGATACAGGAAGAATAGAATTTAGAAGTAGAAATGATAATTCTCAAGATATTGTAGGAGCAAGTATTCAATGTTGGACAAATGATGTTTCTGATGGTTCTGAAGATAGTCAACTTGGTATGTATACATTAGTTGGTGGTGCTACAAAAGGTAGAATGCTATTTACTCAAACAGAGACCCACTTTAACCATGATTCAGCAGACCTAGACTTTAAAGTAGAAGGCGATTCAGATGCAAACTTACTCTTTGTTGATGCAGGTAATGATCGAGTGGGCATTGGTACTAGTTCACCGAGTGCGCTTTTAGACGTTGACGGTACTTTAGATACAACTAATTTAACAATAGCTACTGCACAAGGTAGTGACGGACAAGTACTAACTTCAACAGGAAGTGGAGTAGGTTGGGAAGATGCTAGTGGTGGTGGCGCATCAGATATAGATGGACTTTCTGATTGTTTAGTAGAAACTGATTCAATTTACCTTGGCAATGATCCATCTGGATCTACAAGCACAGCAGAATATAATGTAGCTGTAGGCTTAACAGCACTCGATGCTATATCAACTGGCGATCATAATACGGCTGTTGGTTCTTATGCTCTGTCTTTATTGAATAGTGGAAGTGATAATACTGCTTTTGGTTCAGGAGCTTTAGATGCTGCCACTGGAGCAAATTATAATACTGCTTTTGGCAGGAATGCTTTAGGAGACAACACAGCAAGTGGTAATACAGCATTTGGTAGAGAATGTATGGGAGGAAACGTAAGTGGCACAGAAAATACTGCGGTTGGTAATGGTGCTTTAGGAGTTGCTACTGGACATTATCATACAGCTGTGGGTTCTGGTGCTTTGGGGAGTAATACTGGCTCTGGAAATACAGGAATTGGTCGTACTGCATTGAATGCAGCAGGTGCTGGTAGTCAAAATACAGCAGTTGGTCAAAATACTTTAGCAGTAAATACATCTGGTGGTTATCAGGTTGCTGTGGGTTATGGAGCATTGGATTCGAATCTTACAACCCATAATAGTGTGGCAGTTGGTGCATCTGCTTTAGGAGCGAATATAGCAACAGAAAATGTTGCAGTTGGTTATACTGCTGGATCAGCAATTACCACAGGCATTCAACATACTTGTATTGGAGCTAATGCTGGTAATAATTGCATAACTGCTAATAGTAGTACTTCAGTAGGTTATAATGCGTTAACAGCGGCTACTAGTGGATTGAACACAGCAGTTGGAGCAAGTGCTGGAGATGGTATTACAACTGGCAGTAGTAATACTCTTATTGGTGCTGAATGTGATACAAGTGCTGTTGGTTCAACACATCAAATTGTAATGGGTAGTGGTGCAATAGGGGGAGCAAATAATCAATTTACTTTTGGAAAAGCCTCTAATTTAGTTCAAAATGAATTTGATACGGATGCAGCATGGACTAGAACTTCTGATGTTAGAAAGAAAAGAGACATTAAAGACGATACTTTAGGTCTTGAGTTTATCAATGATCTTCGCACAGTAACCCATAAATGGAAACCATCTAATGAATTTCCTGAAGAATGGACTGAATATAGCCAAGAAAACAATATGAATTTAGATGCTGTAATGCATGGAATGATTGCTCAAGAAGTAAAAGAAGCATTGGATAAAGCTGGAGTAGACACTTTTACAGGTTGGGAAGAACGAAGCGATGGCAGTCAAACAGTTTCCAGAGAAATGTTTGTAATGCCGCTAATAAAAGCAGTTCAAGAACTCTCGGCAGAAGTCGAGGAATTAAAATCCAAATTGGAGGAGTAAAAAATGGCAATAACAAGAACCTTAGTACAAGCCATTCCTACTGAAAATACTAGTAATGAAATAGAGCATTGGAATTTAGTAATGACATATTCACAAGGAACTGAAGGCACTGCTGATTACTATGAAAATAGTTTTGAAGTTGTTGTTCATGCTATAGATAAAGATGTATATGGTGCAGTAATAGCTACCAATTTTACTGAATTGGACAAAACTGCTTGGTCACTTGCTGACCTAAAAGCTTTATGTCCAACTAGTAAATGGGATGACATATTCAACAGTCAGTACGAGAATATTATCACTACTCCGCCTGAAGTATGCACACCTGATAATGAATTTGAAATACCTACTGAATAACGAATTGATGTGGAAAATTTATCACCAGTTTTATTTTGGAACGTAATACTAACTTTAGTATTTGCGCCTTTATTTTACAGTATTCGACAGAATTCTGATGAAACTAAGCGCATTAATATACTTATCAGTAAAACTCGTGAAGAAATTGCAACGAATTATATCTCTAGAAAAACTTTTGATGCAGACATCGGAAGAATTTTAAATATTCTAGAGAAGTTAGAACGAAAGATTGACAGACTTTTTGAAAAAGAAATCGAGAGTAAATAGATATTATGGCAATAAAAGATAAAAGAGCAAGATACAAGAAAGGTGAACGAGTAGATATGCGTGGTGGTGGTCGTGTAAGACTTCAAAAAGGTGGCAGAAATCCAAATCAACCAAATATTAGTAGTAGACCTGATAGGGTTGAAAATGGTAGACCGAAGCCTAATGGTCCTGGTAGAACCACTACACCAGATCCAAATGGTGGTACTACAACTACAACTACATCTACTACATCTACTACATCCACTACATCTACTACTACTACTACTACACAAGATCCAAATATACCAACTACTACTCTAATACCTTCAGTAGATGATCCAAAAGCGTATGCAGCACAACTTGCTGCAGGCCAAGGACCAGAAGGCGCTGCTGTTCTTCCTCAAGCAAAACAGGTTGGTGGTTATCAAGTAGATGCTGAAGGTAATTATATCTTAGATCCTGAAACAGGTGATCCAATTCCTGTTGTTCGAGAGATGGTAGAAACAACACTAAAGCCTCTTACTCCAGAAGAAAGAGCAAAAGCTACTACAGCAGCAGGACTTTTACCAAAAGGATTTAGTTATGATCTTCCAGAAGATTTAGATCCAAGAGTTAAGCTTCCACAACCTCCAACAGGAAAAAGATGGGCATGGGGGCCAACTGGTCAAAGAATTGCGGTTTCTATAGATACTGTAGCAGGTGAGGATGTTACTGCAGGAACAGCAGCAGCCGATGTTATAGAACGTGAAATTGAAGACGTTTCTAAATATGAAGCAGCAACTATAGCATATAAAAAGGATGCAGAAGGTAATATACTTCGTGATGAAGAAGGTAATCCTATTCCTGCAACTCCAGAGATTGAAGCAGCACTTAAAGATCTAACAGACGGAATGCCAGATGATGCAAAAGCAACAGTAACAGAAATACTAGAATTAACTCAAGAATACGTAGAACAAGGAATGCCTTCTGATGAAGCCTTGGAAAAAGCCAAAGCAACTGTACCTGATTTTGTAATAGATCCTAAATCTGAAGCAACATTCCTAGAGAGACTTAAAAAAATAGAAGCTGAAGAAGTTGCAGGACCAGGAACTTTACCTCAAGGATATGGTCTTACTCCTCCGCCAGATCGAGCATATCCACAAGTTATGCCTCCAGAAGGAACGCAATGGGCTTATGGTCCTGATGGCGATAGAATTCCAGTACCTATAGGAGCAAGAGGTGTTGAAACCAGAGAAGGTCAAGTAATAACTGCAGAAGAAGAAGCAGATATTCTAAGTAGAGTCACAAAACAAGGAACAAACCTAGATGACTTAGGAGAATATAAAAAAGCAGCAACAAGAGTAGCCCAAGTTGGTGATGCAGCCGATGATATAGCTGCACAATTACCAGGTGGCGCTCCAAGTAAAGATGCTGATCAACGTACAGCAATAACAGATACTGCTCCACAAGGAGATGCAGCGCAGATAGGCGGTGTTCCAACATATGCAGCAAATGAAATGCAAGCTGTGACTGATCCTTATGAAAGAGCAGTAGCAGGGCAAGATATGTTAAAAGTTGTTGGCGATGTTCCTACAGAGATAGCAAAAGCAATAGCAGAAGATCCTGAAACATTAGAAGCACAATTAGATACAGATCCTGATCCTAATAATGTTGGAGCAATAGCACCATTACCACAAGAAGCTCTTGTTTCAGTACAGATGGAAAGCTTATTAGCTGGTATTGAATCAGGAGTAACTCCAGTTTGGGCTAGACCAGCCGTAGATGCCGTAAATCAAATGATGGCACAAAGAGGTTTATCAGCTTCTACAGTTGGTAGAGATGCTTTATTTAATGCTATTATTCAAACAGCCCTACCAATGGCACAGTCAAATGCACAAGCATTACAAGCTAGAGCGCAACAAAACTTATCTAATCAACAACAAGGTAATTTAGCACAAGCGCAACAAGTTATGCAAATTCGTATGGAGAATTTGTCTAGTAGAAACGTAGCTGCTGCACAGACTGCTTCAATGGCACAACAAATTAAAGTTCAACAAGGAACTTTCACAGCCGAAGCAAGAATTACTACTGCTCAACAACAGCAGCAAACAAGAATTCAAGATACGCAGGGTGAGCAACAAAGACAAGCTCAGATTTCTGCTCAAAAGCAACAAGCTGCAGTAGCAACCTTCTCTGCTGATATTCAAAAAGATTTAGCAGATCTTCAATATTTAAATATTGCAGAAAAAGAAAATATGACTGCTGAACAACAACTAAGATTAACAGAATATAATGCTAAAATAGCTAAAACTATGCGCCAAGCAGACTTAGAGCAAGAAATGAATGTTGCTAATTTAAGTACTGAGTTACAAATGGACTTGAAGAACTTAACTGAACAGAATGCTACTGATAGAGCAAGTATGTCAGAAGAAAATAAGATGAGATTGGCTAATCTTAGTGTTTTTGTTGATTGGTCAAAAACCAATACTGATCTTGTACAGCAAATGAAATTAGCTAATATGAATAATGAGCAGCAAATGGAAATGGCTGAACTAAGTGAAAGAGCTGCTACAGATGTTGCAAACTTTACAGCAGACAATCAATTCAGACTACAAGAGCTAACAACTACAGCAACTATTCTTTCACAAAATACAGAACTTAGAACTCGTGCTGAGTTGGCACAAATGAGTGCATCAGAGAAAGTAGCTCTTGCTAATTTAACAGCTAAGAACCAAGCAGATTCAGAATCTATGTCTGCTCAAAATGTAGCAGATCTTACAAGATATGACAAACAAATGAATGCTGCTCAGTTTAATGCTAATTTAGCAAAAGAAATGGGATTAACACAATTAAGCAATGATCAACAATCAACTATGCTTAATGCTCAAATTAGTGCAAATATAGATATGTCTAAATTTAATACTGAAGAAAGAATAGCGCTTTCAAATAGTAAATTTATGCAGACCACTACATTACAAGACATGAGCGAGAAACATCAAGGAGCAATGCAAAATGCTACAGCAATGGCTAGTCTTGATCTTACTAGAGCAGATCAAAGAACAAAACTTGCTATAACTAATGCTCAACATTTCTTAGCATACGATATGTCTAATTTAGATAAACAACAACAAACTAATTTAATAGAAGCTCAAATGCATCAGCAATCTATGTTAAGTGATCAATCTGCTACAAATGCTGCATTACAGTTTAACTCTGCTTCTCAAAATGAAACAGATAGATTTATGTCAAATCTCGCGGCACAGGTTGATATTAGTAATGCAACAAGACAGGATACAATGAGTCAATTTAATGCTACTCAAGAGAATGCAGCAGAAGCTAGACGGCTTGGTATTGAAACAGATATTAATAAATTTAATGCACAGCTAACAACACAAGTAGATGAATTTAATGCAACACAAGATTTTGCAAGGAATCAATGGAATTCTCAAAATACAGCAGCAGTTGAAGCTTCTAATGTGGAATGGAGAAGACAATCAAATACAATTAATACTGCTTCTCAAAATGCTATAAATGCTCAAAATGCTCAAAATGCTTTTCAAATGAGTTCACAATCGTTATCATTTTTATGGCAAGAATTAAGAGATTCTGCAGATTTCGATTTTAGAGCTTATGAAAATGAGCAAAATAGAATGGCTCAGATTGTAGCTACAGCTATGGCAAACGAAGGAGAGTCAGGAAAAGTTTATGATGATTATCTAACTAATATTGTTAATGACTTTGCGCTTTCTTTAAATGCTTCATATGCAACTGTACAGGGAGATGCCAAAGTCAAACCTGGTGATTAATATTCTAATAACAAAGGTAATAATTTTATGAAATTTTTAAGAAAAATAGGTAGAAAAATAAAAAAAGGACTCGGAAAAATAATGGGTTCTAAAATAGGTAGAGTTGTAGGCTTTATAGGTCTTGCTATGGCTATGGGAGCCGCAGCTAAAGCTTTAATGGCAGGTATGGAAGGAGCAGCAGCAACTGGAGCAGTCGTAGGAGAAGGAGTAGGCGGTGCAGTAGTAGGAGAAGGAGTAGGCGGTGCAGTAGTAGGAGGAGTGGCAGAAGGAGCTACAGCAGCAGGACTAATAGAAGGAACAGTAGCAACAGAAGCAATAAGCGCTCCATTGATAGAAGAGATAACTGTTAGTGCAGCAAAAAAAGCAGGTGCAGGACAGATTAGTAATACATTATCAATAATAGAAAAAGCTCCAACAACTACAGAGGCTGTAGCTGAAGCCTTTAATGCTATAGAATCAAATACAGTAGCTTCTATTGATGGTATTAATTATGTTAATCCAGACATGGCAACAGTTAATAGTAGTATTACAGAGTCTATTAATCATCAGTTGGAGACTACTTTTAATCCTAATTATCAACCTTCTACTTACGATACCGTAGAGTCTTTTGAAGGATTTGGTAGTAAGTATGATGGAGCTTTAGGAACTAAACCAAGTCTAACTGAGAGTGGTATTAATGTTTATGATACAGAGTATTTAGAAGGCCTAACTACACCTATTAAAAGCCCAACAACTGCTTTTGATACATCTTTTGCTGATGTATCTCCAGCGACTATGGAAATAGATCCTAATAGTTTATTAGTTGATAGAGGAGCCATTGATATTTCTGTTCCTGAGATACCTACTGCTGAGCCTTTTGGAGAAAGAGCGCAGAGATGGGTGAGAGAACAATTTCCAGAAACTCCTGGAGAATTTGTAGCAGATGTTGGAAAAGGAGTTGTTACAGGAGAATTAATGGGTATGATTGCAGGTGAACCAAAAGAACAATTTTATAGTAAAGGAGTTTCTCCTAGACTGGAGTCAGTAGGGCCACAAGATGCTTATTTGAACGCAATTGGGCCTTCGTTTAAAGTAGCAACGAACACAAATATCATTCCAACATTGGAAAAATTGAAAAATGCTAATCTTCCTGGAACAGGATCAAAGCAATGGTTAGATATGTTCGGACAACAACCAATGATGTTTCCTAGTACGATTGGATTACCACAGCCTTCTGGTGGTGGATCATTTCGTTATGGTTAAAATAAAATAACAGGAGAGATATAATAATGGCAATCCCACAAAAAGGAATTGATTTTTTAGAAAAATCTATGAATGTTGGAAGACCAATTCCAGGACAATCTTTAACAAATAGCAAGGATCAGCCTTACAATTGGGAAAGACCTCCTGTTGTTACAGAGCCTAGAGAAGCAATGTATATGGTATTTAATAGTTTAATAGAGCCTAATACAACAGCTAATGTTTTAATTTCAATTAGTAAAGGCATGGGTGTTATTGATATTGCAAGTATTATGATTTATACAGGTTTTATTGAAGGACAATGGAATCCAGATATGATGCTTCTTTTGATGGAACCTACCATGTATATGATTATGGCTTTGGCTGAAAAAGCAGAAATAGAGTATGTTTTAGAAACAGGAGATTCTTTTTCAGAAGATACAATTTTTGAAAAAGATAGTATTGAAAAAATGAAAAAAGAGCTTACTACGCTAGAAGATATAAGAAAAGAGGCAACATCAAAAATAAGTTCACAAAGTATACCTAAAGAAATTAAAGAACAGGTTGAAAATATTGAACTTGCTCCTAGTCTTCTAGAAAAATTAGAAATAGAAAAAAACAATAGCTTACTTAGTAGAGGAAAAGAATAATGGCAAATTACATTGATTTATTAAAAAATAAAAATAGTACTTGGCAAGATATAGCTGGCGCTCTTTATGGTGGTTATAAATCCAGAAACAGAAGAGACAGAAGAAAAAGATTGCTTGCTATGGGCCTTCTAGGTTGGATGGGCGTAAAAGAAAGCAGAATGCTTGCGGAGACGAATACCAAGCTTAGAGAATTAGAAAGACATAAAACATTAGAATATAGTAAACTTGTAACCCAACACGATAAAAAACAAGGAATCGTAGACCAGTTTGAAACGTATCGTAAAAATCCTCTTAATTATTTTGAAAATCAAGCAGAAGTAGAAATTGATACTATTGATCCTGATTATTGGAATACAGTTGGTGGAGTTCTAGGAAGAGACTCTCTTGAAGCACAAAGCATAAGAAAAGAAAAAGTAAACAAGTTAGCTACTTCAAAAAAGAATACTCTTTTTTCACAAATGGGCTACAAAACAAACGAACAAGGACAATATGAAATAGATGAAAATACACAGTTACCAAAAATTTATGTTCAAGACAAGCCTGAAACTGAAGAAAATGAAAGAGAAATTAGAAAAAGGGAAATACTAAGAAAACAAAGTTTAGAAGAATCACAAGAACTTTATACTCAGTATTATATGGCAAAGCAACAAGATCTAATTCAACCTAAAAATATAAGTTGGGCAGGTGCGCTTCTTGATAGAGTTTCTTCTGTTTTTCGTGGCTATAAAGTAGATGATCAAGGTAATTATATTAAAGATCCTACAACAGGTGATCGAATTAGAAAAGAAAAAGCCGAACCAACAGCAATTGAGAAAGATGCTGCAAATCTTTTAAAAGCGTATAATAAGAGCTATAAAGATGCAAGTGTAAGTTTAAGTGATGATCTTGTTCCGCTTACAGTAAATGGAAAAAGTATTTACGATATAGTTGATGTTAATAATAATCCAATTGTTCCAAAACCTTTTGGCTATCAAAAAACATTAAAAGCAGAGATTAGTTTTACTCTACGAGAAGCAGAGGATAGAATATGGGCGCAGAATGCTGCGGATCTTCCTTTGACTGAAAAACAAGCAATTGTTGAATCTTTGCAAGTTAATTACAATAAAGCATTAGTAGAGTGGAAAGCAAAATCTGGAAACACAGAAGAAAATTTTAAATATAAAATTTCACAACCTGCGTTTCAAGCAGAAATACTGACTAAAAAAGAAAACTATAATGCGTATAGAGCACAAATTACGACAAGACTTAAAGCTTTTGATGATGCATATGTTGCTAGTGTAGAGCCAAGAACACTTGCTAATTTTGATATTAATTTAAAAACAATAAATCCAAAAACAAAGGCAGTATACGAAAATGCTGAAGTATGGTTCAACGATGCTTTAAAAATGTCTATAGAAGAAAGACAAGAATCCATGAAAACATGGAATAAGACACAAAGACGATCTTGGGAAAGGTATAAGTATGCATATGAGGAAGCAGGCACGACCTTTCAAGGTTTAGGACAAGATCCAATAAGAACTCGCCTAAAGAATGTAAACCTTCTTATCAACAGGTATATGTCAAATGTAGAAGCTGTTGATGCAAAAAGGGATATGTTATATTCTCCTGCCGAAATTAATGTTTTGAAAAATACAATTGTAGGTTTAACTCAAAGTGATATTACAACAGCTATAATGGCTAAAGTAGACTTAGAATTATCAAGTTATAACGAGCTTGCAGCAAGAGCAGTTAAATATGATAGAAATGATTCAGTTCCGATTTACTCTGCAGAGAAAGGTGAAATAGTAAATACCAAAGAAGAAGCAGAATATACAGAAGTTAGATATGAAAATGCCTTAATTCATTCGGGCCGACTTGGTGATCTTATGTTTGAAACCCTTCCTCTGGAGTAAGTAGTTATAGTATGTCTGTACTCTTACATCAATTTCTTGCTAAAAAATATCTTGGAACTCCCGAAAGCAGAGACCAAACAGCTAGAACTATTGGTGGTGGTTTAGAAAGCATTACTGAAAGTACTTTCAACCTTGTAAATTCTATAACTGCAGCGACACCTTTGCCTGCTGCCCATATTGGCTTCTTGCCTAAAGAACAACAAGATATATTAGTGGAAGGCCAAGTTGCAATGGACCCCAATCTTCAGACTGAAGAGCAGCGAATCGAACAAGAAAAATCCAAACTAGAAACAAAACAAAACGCACAGTATTTTTTACAAGACTTGTATGAAGGAGTTCTTGGCGAACAGAATATTGAAATGCAGCAACGTGGTGATGTTATGTCTCCGACAATAAAAAGACCTGAAGGAATAGGTGCAAATGTGTTGCGAGAAGGAATAAGTTTAGGTGCTGCTTTATATTCAGTTAAAAAGATTACAAATCCTGCTCACACTTTTAAAGAAATTAAAGAACTACCAACTAAAATAAAAAAAATAATAGCGGTAGGTAAAAAATCAGGAAAAGGATTTTTAAAAGCAGAAGCGGTTGGTCAACTAGCAATAGATCCTATGCAAGAAAATTTAGCTAATATTGTTGGGAGCGCTATTCCTGATGATTCTTGGTTTAGCGATATAGAAACTTATTTGTTAAATCCTATAAAATATGAGCAAGGAGATACCGAACTAGAAGCAAGACTTAAAATGGGAGCAGAGTCTGTGTTAATAGTAGGATCGCTGTATGGTGCCCTTGGAGCAGGAAAGTTTATAATTAGACAGGGTAAAAAAGTTCCTATTCCTAAAATAAACGTGCCTGAAGCATTTTTACAAAGTTTAAAAGATGTAAGAGAAAGTGGTACAGAAGCCGTTTCAGATTTTTTAAAAGTAGTAAAAAAAGCATATAAAAAACATTTACCAGGAAGTGAGTTAAAAGCTACTTTAAAAGAAAGAAGAAGAAGAGCAGAAGAAAGAGGAGATGTTCCAAAAGGAACTGCAGATGTAGAAGCTTTAGAAACAGGAGGACTAGGAAAATTCATATTCGATATTAATACAAGGTATATAGAAAACCCTTTTCTAAGAAAGATTGCAGAAAGACTAAGAGGCCTTTCGCCTAGACAAGGAGTTTCTGTTGAAATGCACGAAGCCTTTATAAGACAATCAGGATTAAAAGACGAAGCTTTTGCAACAATAACACATATTTCAAGAAATATAGCAAGAGAAATAAATGGTCTTTCTAATCGTTTGTTTTCAGGAGAATTAGGAAGAAGAAGAGTCTTTGGTAAAGAAGCTAAAAAAAGAAGAGCAGAAATTATGAAGCGTGTTGATACGATTTTATATACTGATTTTAGATTTCCTGCTATTAAAACAAGCAAAGGCTTTCAGCCTCCCTTAAAACAAAAAGAAGCATTTGCAAACATGTTAAAATTATTACCTAAAGAACTTAGAGAACCTGTTAAGCGCTTAAGAATGTATCGTGATGATCTTTCAGAAGCTCTTGCTAGAAATCCTGCTATAACAGCCGAAGAGGCCGCAAAAATAGTAGATCAACTTGGTTTCTACGTTAAAAAATCTTACAAACTTAGAGAAGCAGGTAAATGGTTTCCGACATCTCCATTAGAAAAAGCAGCTAGAATAGATATTAGAACACAGTTTTTAAAATATAGTCCTGAAGGAAAAGAACTTTATAAAAGAATAACTACTCCGAAAGGAAAAAATGAAACATTTGAACAATTTAAGTTACGAGTTAACTCAGCTAATAAAGAATTAGATACTGCTGTTGATAACGTAATTAATACCCTAAAAAAGAGTGAAAAAGATACAGATTATTTTACTATAATGGGTACTAAAGATAACAAACGAAATCAAGACTTAATAAAACAATTAAAAGAAAGAATGAAAATGCCTAAAAGTGTAGAAGAATTTTTAGGAAGGATAGATGATCCGCTTGGAAAATTTGAAATTTCAGCAGCAGAAACAGCAAGAACTTTAAACGACTTACGGTTCTATACAGAAGCGCACAAGCTAGGAAGAGGTATTTACATTTTTAAAAAGAAAGCAACTGCTCCAAAAGGGTTTCATCAACAAATTCCTGAAGGTCATGGAGATCTTTCAGGTATGTACACTAGTGATTCTTTTGCTAGGTTTATTCAAAATATAAACGAAACTAATTTGTGGCTCGGACAAGGTAGAATGGCTAGTATTATGAGAACACTTTCATTATATAAAGCAGGTACTCATTTAACAAAAACAGTTTTTTCATATGGCACACAAATAGTAAATGTTTTGGGTGCAGTAGGAAGTGCGCTTGCAAACGGAAATAATATTTTTACTAAAGAGTTTATAGATGGTCTTAAAGTTGTAGGGAAAAAGGGTACTGCAACAGGAGATTTAAGATACCAAGCAATGATTGAAGAAGGAGCAAAGTATGGTTTATGGGGAAAAACTATTTTAGCTACGGAATTTACATTAGGAGTTAAAGAATTTACAAAAGGAAGAACAGGAATAGTTGCAAAGTACTTAGAGAAGATATATAAGGGTACAGGTGCTAAACAACTTATAGATACAGCTACAGATATTTACAGAGGAGGAGATGAATTTGTAAAGTGGGGAATGTGGAAACAAGAAACAAAGTTTTTTGATAAGATAAATGATGCTTTACCTTCTAATAGTAAATTTGATAAGTATCGTATAGCCGACACCAAACGAGAAGCAGCAAATACTGTAAACGCAGTAGTGCAAAACTATGACTTTTTACCTAGAGCTTTAAAATTTGTTCGTGGTATACCTTTTATATCTACTTTTTTCTCTTTTTCTGCAGAGTCAATAAGAATGCTTATTAATAGTGTTAGAAAAATAGGACAAGAGCTGAAGTTAGGACATCAAATGAAAAGGGATGGTGCAACAGAAGCAGGAAACTTGATGATTGCTAGAGGAACAAAAAGAGGAGCATCGTTAACTGCGTTTAGTGCGGTTACTTATGGAGGAGTTGTTTCTAAGGCAACAGATGAAGAAAGAGAACAAGAAGCAAAAGAACTATACTCTCAAGTTCTTGCTCAAGAGTTTTATGGTGGAACACAGAATTTTGCTATTCGTGTAAATGAAGACGATATTCCTGTTTTTACACCTACAGATAGAAGCAATCCTTATAATGTAGCAAAAAGTATTGTTACGGCAGGTATGCAATGGATTCATTCAAATGATCCATTAAAATATAATCCTGACGAAGATCTTGGAAGTGTAATGAGAGATGCTATTTTAATGGAATTAAAAACTCTTACAGGCGAAAGTTTATTAAAAGATGGAGCAGGTACTTATTTTAATTTTAAAGAAAATGGACAAGGTTACGAATTTTATGGTGATAAAAAAGCATTAATGAAAAATCCATATGATCCAACTCATGTTTTTGATAGATCAGGCAGTCATATGGAGAATATAACGAATACAAAAAATTTAGCATTATTAATTGCTCGAATAGCTGATGTTTACGAACCAGGATCTGCTACAACAATACTGAGATATAATAAAAATTTAAAAGAAACTAAAACTGTAGATACTGTTACAGGTAAACCAACTAATCCTTACGGAGAACAAATTGATCTTATAAACGAAAACATTGGGCTTGCTACTAGTGTAAGAGGATTTGTATATAATACTGACAGAGCTACAAGAGAATATAAGCAAGCAGCTAATATATTTAAAACATCAAGAACAGAGTTAAAATATCGCTTATCTAGTGCTTTAAAAGAAGGATATACTCCTGAAGATTATAAAAAGTTATCAATAGAAGTTAATCAACAGTACTACAAATTATACAGAAAATTTGCTAAACACACTTATGTTCTTAATTGGTTAAGTAATAATTATAAAGGAATAGATGCAAACGCAGAAAAAATATTAAGAGTTAATGGGATATTTTCAAAAAAAGAATCACTTACTCTTGGTTATTTAGGCACTTCAGAAATAACTACTGATGATAAAGGCAAAGGGCAAGGCGATATTTTTAATAATAAAGGAGTTGAATATTTTGTGCCTTTAGCACTAACAGATAATGATTTAGAAGATTTTATAAATGCTGAATTTAAGAATACAGCATACGATAGTCTAGAACAAGCATTAGCTACTTATCATACGGTTACTGACGAAATATATAAAGAAATGTCTTCTATTCCTGTTTACGTTCATCAAAATGATCAAGCAGCTCTTGAAGAAGTTAAAAACTATAATCCTAATATTTTTAAAGATTTAAAAAAGAGATATTTAAACTTTGAGGGCGGTAAGATTTCTCCAGATTATCCAGTAGCTAATGCAATTGAAGAGCCTTCTGAGAGGATCAATAAAGAAACAAAAATGCCTTACGAAGCTGAGATGCAACGACTAGGTTTTGGTGCAGGAGGCATTGGCGAAGTTTTAGAAAAAGGAAGTAAAAAAGATCCTGAAGAAATGGCAGCGATAACAAAACAAGATATTGATAATGTTGTTAGCAATATGAAGTCTAAGAAACCTCCTATTGTTACAACAGATAAAAGTCAAATTGTTATAGATGAGATATTTGGTAATATGGGAAATAAGAATGAAGCTGTTGGAATTAAAAGAATACAAAAGAAAGACGGTGGTGGATTGCTCGTATCTATAGGTGTCGCACCTGTCTCAGGAAAACAAATAGATAAGTTGAAAAAGGTTTTAAAGAATCGCAAAGCAAAAAGAGAAGGTGGAAGAATTGGATTCCAAGAAGGATCTCATCCAGGAGATGATCAGGATTACTCTCTTCCTTTAGGTACTGGTGCTTCTGAAGACCAGCGAGATCCTACTGATTGGGATGAAGAGCCTTGGGATAGAGATCCACAGATGGACCCTTACAGATATGGTTCGCAAGGAGCTGATGACTATGCTGGTTGGATGGATGTACAAATAGCTAGAGATGAGGCTACTGATGATGCTTATGATTATAGTACTTCAGGTGGAGGAGGTGGAAATGGCGGAAGTATTCTAGGAGGTGGTGGAAATGGCGGAAGTGGAACAGAACCTATTGATGAAATGTCTACTTCTTATACAACAAACTATGATTATTATCTTTCTGGATGGAATTCTTTGTTGGAAAACGCACCTAGAATAGTACACAGGTGGTTGAGAAACGGACAGACTGAAAAAGTAATGAATAGAACATCACAAATACTTCTGAATGAAAATGGACAATACTATGTAGTTCCTTTATATAATACAGAGACAGGTGATAAATATGAATCAAACGAGGATATGTGGAATCACTTAGGATCATCTATAGAAGACGGAACATTAGCAGGTTATGGTAGCCAAAAAGAAGCAGAAATTGATAGAGTAGAACTATATAATCAATTAGTAAGTAACTATGGTCTTGACCAAACTACTACACCTCGACCCAAAAAACCTGGTGAAATGGCACAGGGAGGCTTAGTAAAAACTCTACAAGGAAGACAAGCAAAACAAAATGGTGGTCAGGCTCGAAATTACAAAAAAGAATACGCAAATTATCAATCTCAACCTGAACAAAAGAAAAACAGAGCAGGAAGAAACGCTGCTCGAAGATCCTTGTTAAGCTCTGGCAGAGTTAATAAAGGAGACGGAAAAGATGTAGATCATAAGGATGGTAACCCAAGAAATAACTCGCCAAGTAATTTAGCTGTTAAGAAAAAAGAAAACAATAGGTCTTTTAGTAGGTAAATAATACTTGACAAATCTTAAAATAACTCCTATAATAACAGTATGTTACTATACACCGAAGAACAGCTAGAAAAAGCCTATGGAATTTATAGATACCAGCAAATTAAATTAGACTTAGGATTTATGAAACTAGAAAATTTTAGAAGTTTATTTGAACAACTAGCTGAAGAGGTTATGTACCATAATGGAAAAGATATTAAAGATTATAGGTAAACTTGCTTTTACTTTCTTAAAAGGAAAGATAAAAAAGTCTGAAGCAAGAGCAGAACATTCTGCAAGTTGGGATGAGATTGCGCAAACTAATAGTTCTACATCTTGGAAGGATGAGTATCTAACTTTACTCATATCCATTCCTTTGATAATGTGCTTCATTCCTAGTCTTGTGCCATATGTAAGAGAAGGTTTTGCAGTTTTAGATACGATGCCTAAATGGTATCAGTACACATTTTCTGTTATTGTTGCAGCTTCGTTTGGAGTTAGAGGCGCAATAGGTTTAATGAATAAAACAAAGAAATAATTATTATGACAACAGCAATATTAACAGTAATGGATTTTGTAATAATAGTATGTCTAGTAGCAGGTTGGTACTTTAAGCCAATGCTTTTAAGAGATGCTATGGACTGGTGCAGACGGACAAAAGTAAATCTAGTAGCTTACTTCAAAAAATAGAGAAAGTCCTCTCAGAAGACTTATATTAGTTTCTAAGAGGCATTGGTGAAACCTATCCTAAATGGGTTTCGTAATATTAATTCTTGCTTAAAATAAGGAGAATCGAAATGATTAGAAGACGTTCAAACCTAACTCGTTATGGGTTAGTTGATTTTACCGATCCCATTTTTTCCTCGTTATATGTAGGCTTTGACAGGCTCTTTGAGAACATGGCGCAGTTATCTGCTGGTTCTAAAAGCTTGCCAAGTTACCCTCCATTTAATGTGGTTCAAGATGGCAATCAGTACGTCATTGAAGTTGCTCTCGCAGGAATAGACAAGAAAGATCTTGATGTTAAGGTTCAGGAGAATACACTTCGTATTGCCTATGACTCTAGCAAAGAGGAATCTGATGATAAACTATACAGAGGAATAGCACAACGCTCTTTCCGCAGACAGTTTAGTTTAGCTGAAGATGTCGAAGTAACAGGCGCATCGTTTAAGAATGGCTTGTTAAAGATAGATCTTGAAAGGATTATTCCAGAAGAGAAACGACCTAAACAAATAACAATTAAATAAAAGAATAGATGGAAAACAAAAATATTAAGTGGGTAAATATAGAAAAAATCAAACTTAAAATGCTTATTACTGATATGAAGCGTTATAGAGTTTGTTTTAGAATACTATTTGCCTACTTAATTTTTGATCTTATTCAACATTTAGGTTGGTTAGAATTGTAAGGTCTTTGTAAGGAGAGGTATGCTTGTGTCCACACCAAGGACAATACCAAGCTGGTTTCTTTTCGACATTAATATTTGTTCCTGCAATACTCCACCATAGTTCACACTTATCACAAGTGAAGTGATATATTTTTTCGTGTGAGTATTTCATTTTATTTAAAAAACTCCATAATTTTTTCCTCTTCACAACCTTCATCCACAAAATGTTGTACTATAGATAATACTCTTTCATCTTTTTTATTTCCATAAAGCTCTGTCCATCCTATAATATAATTTCTAATTCGATCATATACATCAAGAGGATATGGAATATTGTTAGGTCTACTAAACCTATGCATCCATTGTAAAAAAGGCAAGCATAAAACATTACCTCCATATTTTCTAAATTTTTCTTGTATATACCACTCTTCTCCGCCAAATCCTCTAAAAGCAGGATTAAAACCAACCCAATGTTCTTTCTTACACGAAAGTAAACCACAGCCTTGCATCTGTATTTCAAAAGGATCTCCTTTATCTAAAGCTTCTTGGTTGGTAGCCCATGTGCCAAACATTTGACCGCGCCACTCAGGTTCAAAATGTGTAGAAAAACTTTTTAAATTATCGTGCATTAATGGGCCTTGAATCAGATCTTTGGTATTTGGAAACACAGAGTAGTAATCAATTAACTTTTTCAAAGAACCAGGAACTAAAAACACATGACAATCAATACAAATAACATAGTCTCCTTTGGCTTCTTCAAATACTTTACCTTTTACAAATGAACTATTGTGTTCTGTGAAAGGTATATATCTACCATTAGGCACATAACCCTCTATTAATCTTCTTACTTCTTTTCCGCTAGGACTATCTGGATTATTGTCTATAACTAATATTTCAATCTGATCTGTTATCTCTGGATGATACATTCTAATAGCCTGAACAGAAAAAAACACACCATCGTAATCGTCATAAGTAGCCATTCCTACTGTTAATTTTGCCATGTTTTATTCCACAAATTGAAGAGAAGTAATTTCGTTTTCTAAATAACGATGAATCTTGTTTAATTTAAACTTTCCTTCTCGTATTAGGATTTCAATTACGTGAGCATCTTCTTTATTTTTAAAAACATGTTTAATTTCTTTTAATGGTAAGCCACCTATATCTGTCCAAATATTTCCTTTGGCATCTAGGACTAATTTAAAAGTTAGTAATGTGGCTTCTATTCTTTTTTCTTTTTTATTGTTCATCATAGTATCTCACAAGCACCTGCAACACATGCAAGCTCTTTAGTATTCTCTGTCATATCTTCTTTTTCATAATCAGAAAGCAAAGACCAATCAACATTCTCATTTGTTTTCTTTAACCATTCTTTGTATTCGTCTTCAAATATTTCCTGGTATGGTGCTTGCTTATACGAGTGATCAATATAAGGTAGAAAAGATATACCAGAGATAGTATCAAAGTTATCCCATACCCATGCTCCTACCTTTAACCACTCAGCCTCTCTAATAGAGATGGTCGCAGATGGTTTGTGTTCACACCAATGCCATTGATAAAGTTTCCAAATAGTTAGATGCTCTATGGCTGATAAATCTATTCTATGTAAAGACTTATCAGGAGACTTAATAGGAAAATAAAATATGTAAGTGTGGTCTGGTTTCGTTATATCGTCTTCGTGATACACTCCTTGATCAACCATCAACTGTGCTAGTGGATCTTTCTTGTCGGCACGAATGGTTCTAATATAATATGGACTGTGCCTAGTATGAATACCTGATGCACTATCTACTAATTGACTAACAGTTCCGCTAGGCTTAACACAAGTAATAGCCACAGATTGATTAATTCCTAGTTTCTTAGACAACGCTTTATTTGTTACAATAGCCTGTTCTTTTAAATCATAAAGATAACTTTGTAATAATCCTTCACTTCCTTGACCACTCATTGTTTTATTATCCATAATACCAGTTAAGGACACACCAAGCAGAGCCTCATCAACTGTGTTGTTCTCCCAAGCTTTTGTTAAATATCTAAAGTTCGTCAAAGTTGCTTGGAACGTGCCGAGAATTGTTGCTAACTTTACTTTTCTTTCTAAAGAAGGATATGTATCTTCTGCTCTAACAACAACTTCAGTTAAATTACAGAATTGTTTGTTGCGTAGTATAATCTCGCTACAAGGATTACAACCAAAGTCTTTGTACTCTTCTCGTCTGCCATTTCTTTCTGCTTGTTTCTCGGCAGCTTGACGATTGAAAATGCCTCGCTCACCGCTACGGCTATCGTATAAAGAAAGCCACTCTCTCATAAATGCTCCCATCTCTGCTGAATCTGTATAAGCTACAGAGTTATTAGACAATGCTCTATGTTGGCTGTCTTCCCACCATGCTCCACTTTTAGCGTTGCGCATACGTTCATCGGATAAATTAGATAAAGATATGAGTGCTGATCTTCTAACACCACCCACAACCACGACCTCTGCAATCTTGCACATCAAGTCATGGCAATCAATAGATACGAGTTTCTTTTGTCCTTTTAAATTGGCATCCTTAAATATGTTAATAGTAAACTGAAACAAATCTTCGAGTGGTCCTGGCCCACTAGCACGACCACCAAAGGTTTTCAGTCTTGCTCCATGTGGTCTTATATTAGATACATCCCATTTAGGAATTTGTCCTGCATAAAGCAACGATAAGAACTCTTTATATGCTTTTGCCCAACCAATCTTTGAGTCAGCTACTTTGATGATAGTATCTGTATCATGTAATTCTTCCGAAAGATCGGGAAGTTTATTAATGTACTGTCGCTCTACGCTGAAGCCAACACCTGTGCCACACATTAAAATATAAAGTGTCTCGTCAAATGCACGAGGAGTATCTACAGCTACATAACTACAATTAAAACCTGCCACATTGTCTCGCTTTAAAGCTTTACCTGCTGACATCAATGCTCTCATAC
>Ga0310122_10000560_pt1 | contig 23589 bp, 18 predicted proteins | sample CB6_Bottom_1051__FD_203503 | JGI IMG/M metagenome (GOLD analysis project Ga0310122, IMG submission 203503) | Marine microbial communities from Western Arctic Ocean, Canada - CB6_Bottom_1051 | ecosystem: Environmental > Aquatic > Marine > Oceanic | place: Canada: Western Arctic Ocean | collected...
GCCGACACCGCCGCGTTCTACTTCGTCGGCACAGGCACCATCGATGAAGGGTTCATCCAGCAGGTCGGCCGCTTCCTCGTGCTGCTCGCCCTCGTATGGATGGTCACATCGGTGCTGCTCATCCTAATGCCCTGGCGCCGTTGGCTCGGTTGGCCCTTCGGCCTCGCCCAGCCGCCCTCGACAATCCACGAATTCGACGCGCAGGACATCTCGCCGATACCGAGTCCGTGGAAGTTGGGTCAGTCCGACTGGCTGACCTTCGGTCGTATGGAGGCGGTTCTGCTGCTCGGAGCAATCGCCATCTCACTGCACGGCGTAGCGCTCTCGATCGCGGTCAATCGCTCGGTCGCGACCTTCGCGCTGCTGGTGGTGGTGCTGATCTGGACACTTTTCACCGCAGCCCGGCTGCAGCGCGCGCTGCAGATTGATTCGAAGCGCGAGAAAGCGCGACTGCTGGCCGGTCTGGCGCGCGGTGATCAAGTCGAATACAGCGACGACGAAGGCCACTCGGAACTGCTGCACGACGATGCGACGGGACTTCGCGGCCGGCCCGACCAGATCGTTCTCATGCAGAAGCAGTACATCCCGGTCGAGGTGAAGACCGGCAAGGTGCCGCGCGAACCGCATGACAGCCACCGCATGCAACTGCTCGCCTATCTGCATCTGGTCGAGGAGATAGTCGACGAGCCGCCACCGTTCGGCATTCTGCGCTATGGCGAGGAGACCGCCTTCTCGATTCCTTGGAACGAGGCGACGAAGAAGGAGTTGATGGATGCCATCAAAGAGGTCCAGCGACTGATGGTCGAAGGTGGCGCTGCCCGCAATCACGAGCGCAAAGGCAAGTGCCGCAACTGCTCTCGTCGAGCTGGCTGCTCCGAATCTCTCGCTTGAACCGAGTCTGACCTGATCATCTCGGGGGACGATCGGCCTGTCAGTTCAGAAGGCCGACAGCCGATGGCACGAAGGGGACCAGGGGCGGGGGCGGGTGACCGGGAGCATGGGGTCGAGGGAGGTCACGGTGAGAATGGGTCTTATGGGGTCAACGGACGGGCAGGTCGACCAGGTCGGTGCACTCGTCTGAGGCGTGCACCTCAGCGAAATGGACGCACGGCCGGATCACCGTCACGTAGATGTCGAACTTGTCGTGGAAAGAGACGATGTCGATCGGCGCATCCATGCCGTAACCCTGAGCCTCGACCTCCAGCAGCCAGTCGCCGACAGCGAACGCCGCATCCTTGTCCTGCCATCGCTCGCGGATCTGCGGCTGGTCCTCGGTCACCCGCATCTGCCAGAACGGCTGGCCGCCGCCGTCGCGGACGCCGGGCTCCCACAGTCTGGCATCGACATAGCGCAGATCACCGGTCACGTTCTGAAAGTTGTAGGGGAACTCGGCTTGGAAGATGAGGATGATCTCCTGCACGGTGTCATCGACCGGAACATCGGTCGTGTTGTGGTATTGAGCGGAACTGAGATTGTCCAGGTCGAATGAATAGGACCAACCCACTGTGACCTCCTGGTCGCGGTGGCTGGGATCGGCTCTCAGACTCTCCATCAACTCGCGCGTGGCGACGAGTCCGAGACAGCCCGGGCCGAGCAGCAGCAGCGTCAGCAACACCGCCGGCAGCAGGCCGCGCCGCCCGAGCATGTCGATGCATCGAACATGAATCGTTCTTCAAGCCGTCGCAACATCCGTCGGCGCCTGTCCGCACTCATAGGGCTCCTCATCGCCGCGACGGCTCGGCCACCCGCTCGTCATCACTCAGGCGGAGGGACACCAGAACCAGGATGACATCAATTCACCGGTGGGTGCCGAATCACGGCTGCTCGCGAACCGACGGGCGGCTTCCCTATGTTCAGCCGATAGACCGAGGTCGGACCCGCCGACATCCGTCTGCGAGTTCCCTGTGGGTCGGCCGCCATCAGATATCAGTCAGGCAACGCTCAGGCATCTGTACTGGCAGAATCCGGGTCGTCGCCATCGATCGCGTCGGCGGGCGGGTCGCCGGCCGCATCGCCGTCCCCAGAAGCAGTGGAATCGACGGTCGCATCGTTGGGCGCATCGCCGCTCGACGCTGGCTCTTCGGCACCTCCTGCAGGACCGTCGTCATTCACCTCCGCACCACCGGCGCCGTTCTTACGGCGGCGGATCGAACGCCGCTTCTTCGGCTCAACGGGCTGCTCTGAACTCTGGTCTGTGATATCTGGTTGACCCGCCCTCTCGACAGCTTCTACCGCTTCTGCGAGCCCTTCGGTGTGCCGAGCGTCCTCGTCCAACGAAGTGAAATCGGATTCGATGCCGGCGGGCAGAACATCACCGCCGATCGAATGATCGATGATTTCCTCGGCCACCACCTGCTGGCCCGGCAACACTCCATCCTCACCGGTGACCTCGAATATGTCGGCTCGGATGTCGGCGTCACTGGCTGACAACTTGACGTCCTCGTCCTTGAGCGACCTGCGAACGGCCTTCTCAGCGAGGAAGTCGTCGATGCCGATCGATTCGTCCTCCAGGACGCGCTGCTTCAGTTGAGTCGTGCTGACCCTCTCTCCCACATCCTCCTCATCGTCCTCGGCGGCCCTGTCAGCCTCTCTCGCTGCTATCTCGTCGAGTTCGCTCTCCGCCTCGCCCAGACGCTCGTCCCAGTCGGATTCGAGGGCGTCCTCCGAGAGTCCGAACTCGCTGACACGCTTGTCGTAATCGAGTGTCCCAGACACATATTCATCTGGATCGTCCTGCACCTCCTCGACTTCTTCGACGACGATCTCGCGGCGCTCTCGCTGCTCGTAGAAATCGGCGAGGTTCTGAGCGGCACCGCAGTAAGAACAGTGGTCCATCGACGAGGGGATCGAAGCGTCGCATTCGGCACAATCGTGGAACCGTCCGTAGCCGCCGACCAGTTCGAAATCGCAGAACGGACAGATTTCTTCATCGCCTTCTATCTCGCCGCCGCAAGCCGGACACGCTTCGAAGGTCTCTCGGTCGGCGTCGCCGACGGTTCGGCGGGTCAGTATGACAGCGACGACCAGCACACCGATCAGCAGAATGCCGGAGGTGAACATGATGGCGATGCCGCGATCCTGTCCTACTGGGGTGTCGGCGACCCTGTTCTGGTCGAGGACGACCGACCAGACAGTCGATCTGGTCGGCACCGTCGGCCCGGATGGGATGACCGCCAGTTGTAGTTCGCCGGCTCTCGTCGCCTCGTATTGACAGTTCACCTCAACCGTCGCTCCCGTCGCACTGAATTCCAGGGTCTGACGGTTCAGTTCGACGCCGCTGATCAGATCGACGCAACGGAAGGTCTCGTTGCCAGCCCCCTCGTCTGAAACCACACTGATCGAATATCGATAATTCCCACCGACGATGATCGGCAACTCCGGCGCCCACGACTCATCCGACAGGAAGCGCAGTCGCAGGGTCGTCAGCAGACCGACGAAGCCGGTCGCGGTGTTGTCAGCGGTCGAGGAGTCGTGGCTAGCGGCATCGGCAGTCCAAGTCGCGTTGAACTGCAGATTTCCATCCGTGTTGGTACATGCCGTCACATCGTAAGTGACCGTGATGCTGCCAGGCTCAACGCCGCTCGGCGCAGGTATCAGGTGCGATGTCTGGCTGATGGCACCACATGGGAAGGTCGCCTGCAGGGTGCCGCTGACCGCGATGCTGCCGACATTCTGCACCGAGACCGTGAAGGTGACTGGCTCGCCCGGCCGCACCTCGGACGGCGAAGCGGAAGCGAGCGCGGAGACGACGACGTTGGGCACCGGGTGGATGGTCAGCGATGTCGCCGCCGTATCATCGAATCTGGTCGACTGCAGAACCTCCTGGGAGGGATCGATGATGATCTCCAACGAGATGGTACCCGGTTCACTGCTGCCGAGATTCTGGGTCGCGATCTCGGTGCTCCACTCAGCCAGCGGATCCTCGGTGGTGAAATCGAGTTGTAGATTCCTGACCGCGATGCCACCGGCTCGTTGGATGCTCAGGGTGATGCTGCTCGCACCCTCGCCACCCATTCTACGAACCTGCCCCGAAACAGTCCACGGTCCGGCCAGCGCGCCGATCGTCTCGACAATCGAGACTGTGCCATCGTGGTAGTAGTTCGGCGGCGTCACCACCGCGATAACGGTCGTGTCAATGTTATCGGCCAGAGAGGTCTCTGGAACAGCGTCATTAGGGTTGGAATTGACCGTCACCATCAGCGTGCCACTCTCTACCGGCGCGTTCAGCGACGTGTTCACCCATCGTGCAGCGCCGGCCGGCACGGCTGGACTCGCCAACTCGACCGCGAATTCCCCGATCACCAACGAGAGGTGCGTCACGGCGGCGTCAGCACCGCCGACGTTCGATATCTGGACGCTGACATTGAACGCCTGTGCGGCCAGCAGTTCTCCGGCCGGCTCGATGACGAGGGATGAGATGATGAGATTCGGCAACGAGGTCACCAGCACAGTCCTGTTGGACCAGTTCTCTTCGCCTCCGTTCTGCCAGTACGCTATGATCAGCCGCTCACCGGGGGTGCTCGCCAGATGGGAGTCGACGAAGGTGTGGCTGGTGCTGACCGAAGCGGAGGAGCCGGCCACAACCGAGGCGAATTCTTCGTGGATCTTGTTGGCAGCGGTGTACGAATCGACGTTCGATAGCATCACCGAGATGATCGTGGCGCTTCCATCGACCGGCGCGGCGGGGTCGACCGTCATGCTGTCGGCGGTGATGATGATGGCGCCTGCCTGTTCCGCATCGGCGATGCCGAGCAGCATCCCCGGTTGCAACACGGTGACCGACAGCGCTGCGACGAGGAGCAGCACCACACACCTCTCCCGCATGCTCACGGGTAGCCTGCAAGGGCACTTCAAACCTCGGCCCTCAATAGCGAATGGAGGGGGCCCTTGGAATCGATTCTCAATAGGGACCCTGACTCCATTCGCCCCCCAGGTACATTCCGTGATAATCCGAGACTCCTTCTGGGAGAGCGGACAACGGTGAGCGGGTTCTTGGGTCGATTGTGAGAGCAGGTTTCCATTTGGACCGCATGTTCGAAAGGACGAGGGACCAGCCTGCCGTTCTCTCGCGTCTGTGTAGTCGGAAGTCTCCGGAAGGGCTCACGTCAATAGAAGCATTTTCACCCGATAGGGACCGGGAGGGGGCGTCTTTAGAGTCGGGTGAGCCCGATAGGGACCGGGAGGGACTCGGTGGGGGTCTAGAAGGGACGAAGGTGAACGGCTGGTTGTGGGCGCTGACGGAGAGTGTGCGAGAATGGATGTGGTGGGTAAAAGGATTCAAGGCCATCCGATGTCGGTTTCGATACAGACCATGCGCCGCACCCACGCACTGCTGCTCTGCCTGCTGCTGCTGCTCTCGGCGGTGCCGGCCACCGCTGACCCGGCCGGGACGGCCGGTCGAGCGGCTGAACCCACGTTCGACAGCGTGCCGGCGACGGGTGACGTGGTCGGCGGCACGGTGCAGGTGTCATTGACCAATACGACCGAGGTGGGTTGGGCGATCATCGAGGTGTCGGCAGCGTCGGCCAGTCCGTCGTGGTCCGAAGCGGCGAACATCTCAGGCGTTCCTTGGCTGTTCGCATGGGACACCAGCGGCTTGACCGATGCCGACTATCGCCTACGGGCCAGACCTTTCATGTCGAACGGCACCGCCATGACCCCCATCGAGAGTGCTGACTTCACCCTCGACAACACCGACCCGGCCGGCCTCAGCCTGACCATCGCTGACGCTCGACTGGGCGATGGCAGCAGTTCGGTCAACCGCGCCTGGCTCGATGTCGCAGCGGACGGCAGCCTCGTCTTCGATTGGAATGCCACCGACAGTCATCTGCGCAAGGCGACCCTGTCGGGTGCACCCGGTCCCGGGGCGCCTTCGGCCGATGGCCCGGGACCTCTGATGCATCATTGGGACTGGTCGAGCGGTGGATTCCCCGAGGGCACATTCACAGTGACGCTGACAGTTCACGATGAAGCGGGCAACACCGCGACGCGGCAACTGTTCCTCGGCATCGACCGGACCGGACCGGATGTGGGCAGTCCGACGCTGTCCGAGACGGTGGCGAGCTGGACCGACTCGACATATGTGCACGTGCAGGATCTGGCACTCGGCGCGACCGACAACGGCGGCTCGGGTGTGGCTGACTTCGAGTGGCGATTCGATACCGATGCGTGGACCAGCCTCGGTGCTGCTGGCGCCTCGACGCTGTCGCTGCCGGAAGGTGTGCACGACCTCTCGTTCCGAGCCGTCGACAGACTGGGCAATGCCGGTCCTTCCTCCAGCCATGCAATGTGGGCTGACCATTCGGCGGTGGTCGCCGGTGGTTGGCTGGTGCCCGACATCACCTCCTCGATCGATGGAGCGGTCGCTCTGGAGGTGCAGGCGACCGACACCCTGTCGGGCGTCGATGCGGCGAACTCGACCCTGCAGTACGGCTTCGATGTCGATGGCCTCGGCTCGACGCCCGACATCACCACTCGTTGGCTTGATTTCGACAGCGGCTTGAGCGGCAGCCTGCCGGTCTCCATCGACTGGTCTACCAAGCAGGGTGACTGGCTGATGCTGAGAGCGGTGCTGCAGGACGTCGCCGGTAATCGACAAGCGAGCACTGCGACCTTCATCGAGGTGACGCCCGGACTAGACCTGTCGTGGACCGATGTCGAGGTGGATCGCCTGATAGTGGCGGTCGGTTTCAGTAATGACGTCCACATCAACGGCACACTGGTCGCCAATGAACCGTACTCCGGCAGCGTCACGGTGCGACTGCAGCAAGCGCCGGCGAATCGTGATTCCTCGACCGCTTGGACGACTCTGGAGACGCGCACGGTGCAGGCCGGCAGCATGTTCGATGGCAGCGAACTGCTCTCCAACTGGACCGTGACCCTGCTTTCACCGGGCGAATACGACATCAGGCTGGTCGCCGACCCGGACGGGCAGATAGCCGAACGAGACGAGGGCAACAACGAGGCGTTCCTGATCATCAGCGGCGCCAGACCGCACACCATCAATGCGGTCAGTGGCTTCCTGCCGAGTCTCGCTGCCATATCGGCTGTCGGAATATGGCTCGCCTGGATGCTGCGCCGGCGCGGCGAGCCCGAGTGATGCTCACTCTTCGGCCCACTCGATCGATTCGTCCTCGGCCAGCAGCATCATCTCGTCGATCTCCATCTCCGGCTCTTCGGGGTCCGACTCGACTTCCTTCATCGATCGGGATTCATGCCTCTCTCGCCTTTCGCGCGCCGCCGCCAGACCGGGCACCAGCGACTCGAATCGCTCGTCGGCACCGTCCTCGCGCAGTTGCATCGACTCGAGACTGCGCGACGCGAACCGCTGCCTTCGTCGCTCGCGCTCAAGATTATGGATGACGCTACCGTGCTCGGCGCCGCGCAGGATGCGCTCGATAGCGGGTGTCGCTATCGACAGCGCCTCCTCGTCGCCGATGACGCAGACCGTGGAGCCGTAGACCGCGATCTCGCAACCCGACATCTGCTCGATGAGGGTACGGATGCGACCTTCCCGGCCAATCACGCGACCGCGCATCCTCCTCAACTGGTTCGGCTGTTTGCCAACCCACTCTCGAATGTCGTACAATCTCAGGAAGCAGTCGTCCTCCAACAACTGTATCGCCCGTTCAGGCGCCAGACCGCGACCGATGGCTCGAATCAGGTCGGGCATCTTCATCCGGACGATGGGGTCGGCGTCAGGCGACCAGACGGCGATCACGTCGCCGTTCTCGGAGTCGATCTCGATGGAGGCACCACTCGCCGCCTCGATGCGTCGACGGGTTCGGCCGCCACGGCCGATCAGCACCGCTATGCGGTCCTTCGGAATACGAGCCAGCACCTCCACAAGACGGCCGGCCGGCTGGCCCCATTTGAACGCCTCGCCAGTCGACTGGCATCGAGGCTGCCGGGTCGAACCGGAGGTGGGATGGGAGGACTCAGTCATACAACACGTGAGCCATCGCTTCCGCCAACTCAATCTCGACGCCGTTCCGACCGGCCCACTCGACCAACCTCGTCACGTCACGGACCAGGAACTCGTCGGCCGAGGGATGCTGGTCCGTGACCGCTTGACCGACGTCGATGACCCACGGCTCGCCGCCGTGCCAGAGGATGTTGTACTCTGAGAAGTCGGCGTGTGCCAGCCGGGCCTTCTGCCAGCAGATCCGAAGGAATTCGAGCATCTCTTCGAAGATCGCTGCGCAGTCCTCTATCTGTACATCGCGCAGCCTCGGCGACGGGCTGTTCTCATCGCCGAGATAATCCATCACCAAGACGTTCTTCAACAGCGCTCTAGGATGCGGTACACGGAGTCCATGCTTGCGCATTCGCAATAGATTCCGGTACTCCTTCCTGACCCACAGGGTGACCACCAGATGGTGCCTTCTCCGGAGACCTGAGAAGCGTGGATCCCCATCGATGTATCTGGCCAGCCCTTTGAAGACGGCGTTCGAAGTGTGGAATATCTTGACCGCCGCAGGCCCCTCGTCTGTCGTCGCATGGAAGACGTGCGCCTCCTTGCCTCTGGCGATCGGGAAATTCACGGTGTCTATCGCACCGTTCTTCATCAGTTTATGGAGCGCCAGTAGGGTGGATTGATCGAACACCTGATCGAACACTCTTCGGTCGACCCAGTCGAATCGGCCGGTCCCGAGGACGCCCTGCAAACGATGCTCGATGTCCTCGAACATCCGTTGATTCCGGTGCTCAGTCATCCATTCGTACTCTTTGCCGCCTTCGCCGTGCATCCGCTCATAGTCGATCGTCTCGACATCGTCGAAGTCCGACCAGTCCGGCTGCTCCGTGTCATCGGACTCCTCCGAGCCATCACGCTCCTCCGACCCTGCCGGGGGGTCATCGGGAGATGCTGCTCCCTCGTCATCGTCTGAAGCGTACATGGCTGTTCGACCTGCACGCCTGCGGCCGCCCCATATCAGGCCTTCACTGGACGTCGCCGCGAGCCCCGCTTCCCTTCGAGCGGTTCGGCCGGCTGAGGTGAAGGGAGTGGCGGTGGGCTCAACTGAAGAAGGAGTCGATGTCCTCCCCTTCCTCTTTCTCAGCATCTTCAGGTTCAGACTGTTCGGACGCCTCAGCATCTGGCTCTTCGGCATCTGCCGGCTCGACCGAACCCTCCTCGGGCTGCTCGGCGGCGGGCTCCTCTACAGCCTCTTCGCCGTCGGCACTCGCTTCCTCGACGGCCGCTGCCTCCGATTCCGCTGCCTTCGAAGCATCGACCGGCTGGCTCTCCTCGATCTGTTCGGATGGGCTGCTGGGTGCGAACAGCCCCGAATCATCACTAATGTCGACCGTGTCCTCGCCAGCACCGAAGATGTCGACGACGGCGGGCAGCACCCCCTTCCTCGACAGATAGAGCGCCTGGGTCTTGGTGTATCGCTTCTTGACATCTGCCTTGGAGTCCTGGAAGTCCCACGGCTGCAGCACGATCAGGTCGCCCTCTCGGACCCACTGGCGGCGGCGCATCTTGCCCGGGATCCTCGCCAGGCGGGTCTCGCCGTCCTCGCAGACCGCGTGGACGCGGCGGCCGCCGAGCATCTGGTCGGCGATCGCGAACATCTCGTTCACCTTGCGCTTCGGCAGCGGTACGCGGATTCGACTGCCGTCGGCCGACATCAGCTGCGCCAGCAACTCCTTGTCGACTTCTTCCTCACGGCGTCGTCCCATGTGGCCGCCGCTGCGGCCCACCCTTTGAAAAGAAGTCGGCCTCATTCCAAGTCCGTCTCGAACACCCGAGCCCGGGACGCCGTCGCTTCGAGGGGCGAGGAGGTGGTCAGAACGCCAGCAACTGGTTGGCTGCGAACGCCACCATCGCCAGCAGTCGGTCGCTGAGCGAGCCGATTCCGAAAGCGAGGGTCGCGACCAGAGAGACGACGATGGCGATGCGCAGGAACGGCGCTCGTGACATGGGGCGGGTCCGGTCGCTCTCCTCACTGAACATCACCAGACCTATCCGCAGGTAGTAGAACAGAGACAGCGCGCTGTTCAGGCCGATGGCGATGGCCAGCCAGAGGATCCAGTCGGCGCTCTGCGCCCAGGCCATCAATCCGGTCGCGCCTACCGCGCCGGAGGCGGCGCTGGCCTGGATGATGCCGTCGAGCATCAGCAACTTGGAGAGGAAGCCAGAGAACGGTGGCACACCGGCCAGCGAGAGCATGAAGACGAACATCGCGATAGCGATGATGGGGTCGCGGCTGGCGAGTCCGTTGAAGTCCGACACGTGCGAGCCGCGGCCCTCCATCTCGAGCATCGAGATGACCAGGAAGGCGCCGAGTTTGAAGAACACCATCACCGCCAGATGGAAGATCACCGCGGTGACCAGAAGTTGCTGGGTGGCTGCGTCGACGCTGCCGCTGCCGGCCGCGGTGATGGCTGCCAGCATGTAGCCGGCGTGGGCGACGCTCGAATAGGCGAGCATCCGCTTCGGATTGTCGCTGGACAGCGCGGCGAGGTTGCCCCAGGTCATCGTGATGACCGAGATGAGGCCGAGCAGGCCGAGCCAGTGGGCGTCGTTGCCGCTCGGCGCCGCGACGACCAGCAGGACCCGCAGCAGGGCGGCGAAGCCCATGGCCTTCGAAGCGGTCGCCAGCATTCCAGCGACCGGCGCGGTGGTGCCCGCGTAGGCGTCAGGGGCAGCGAAGTGGAACGGCACCGCGCTGACCTTGAAGCCGAACCCGACGAGCATCAGCCCGATGCCAGCGAGAGCCAGCGGGTCCGGTGACGACATCGCGGCCCAGGCGGCTGGCAGACCGGCCGCGCCGACCAGACTGACATTGCCGTTCCAGACGAACAGCAGCGACAGGCCGTACAGACCGACGGCGCTCGACACCGAACCGGTGATGAAGTACTTGACACCGGCTTCGCCACTCTCCGCACTCTCCTTGTGGAAGGCAACTAGCACGTAGATCGCCAGCGAGGCGAGTTCGAGCCCGACGAACAACAGGAAGAGGTTGGTCGCCAGAGCGACGATGCTCATGCCGAACGCGACGAACAGGATCAGTAGATGGAAATCGACCTGCCGACGGTTGTTCAACAGACGCTCGATCATCCGCTGACGAACGCCCTCCTCAGCCCTCGGGGATGGTCCCTCTGCACCCGGTGTGGCCGGCATCCGATGCACCATCGCGCCCGAGACGAAGATCAGCGAGGCGTAGAAGATGACCTCCATCATGCGGCTGAACGGGTCGACTCGCAGGACGTAGTCCGTCACGTCATCGCAGCCGACATCGACCAGTCCCGCAGCCGTGATGCACGCTACGGCGGACCCCATCGGCGGTTCGCCGGCGAAGGTGAACAACGCGTTCATCATCGCCAGCAGCAGCGTCATCAGTGCAATGGTCGAAGGAATCGACGGGTCCGAGGTCGCCTTGAAGCGCCGACCGCCGAGCAGCACTGGGATGCGTATCCTCGTCATCGGGATGCGAATCTTCGCATTACCGAGGTTCGGCACGACGATCATCAGCAGGATGCCGATGAGGATGGTGTACTCCGGTCGCAGCGCACTGGCTAACAGCCGATCCGCGAGCAGTGGCAACTCGATCATGGCGTCACCCCCAGCGCATCGAGGACGGCGAGGAACGACTCGGCGACCAGACCGCTGCTCCAGTTCGACATCATGCCGAGGAATATGCCCGGCAGGATGCCGAAGATGACGGCTAACGCACCGAGCAGGATCATGCCTGTATTCTCATGCCAGGTGATGTCACGCGCCTGCTCGCCCCGCATCGTCTCCGGCAGGATCGCTCGATGAGGGTCGCCACTCTCGAAGATGGTGCGCTGCATGCTCTGGAGATAGTACGCGGCCGTGATGATCAGGGTCAGAGCAGGCAGCAGCGTCAACCAGCCGAACGACATCCAGAACGCCAACAGAATGCAGACCTCGGCCACGAAGCCGGCCATCAGCGGCAGTCCGAGGCTTCCCATCCAGCCGATCATCATGTGGCTGGCGAGCCACGGGCTGTGGTGCGCGATACCACGCATCGAGCCGATCTCCAGCGTGTGGTAATGGTGCTTGAACGAGCCGGCGACAGCGAACAGCAGCGGTGAGATGAGGCCGTGCGCGAACATCATGAAGACGGCGCCGGCGATGCCGAGAGGCTGCAGTGTCGCGATACCGAGGAAGATCAGTCCCATGTGCGAGATCGAGGAGTAGGCTACCATCGATTTCAGATTCGTCTGGCCGAGACAGACCCAGGCGCCGTACACCAGACTGACCATGCCCAGCAACACCAGCAGCGGCACGAAAGCCACGGTCTGGTCCGGGAAGATGCTGACGGCGATGCGCAGCAAGCCGTAAGCACCCATCTTCAGCATGACGCCGGCCAGCAGCATCGAGCCGGCCGTCGGCGCCTGCACATGCGCGTCCGGGAGCCAGGTGTGGAACGGCACGCTCGGCATCTTCGCGGCGAAGCCGACGAGCAGCAGCAGGAAGGTGAAGGCACGCAAGCCTTCGGCCTGCATGAACCCGGATTGACTCGCCATCAGCACCATGTCGAAATGATGACCGGTCAGGGTGCCGGAGATGCCTGAGATGTCGGGGGTGTGGAAGTACATCAGGAGAATGCCGACGAGCATCAGGATGCTGGCCGTGAACGTGTAGATGAAGAACTTCATCGCCGCGTACTTCCGGTCCTCGCCGCCCCACATCAGGATCAGGAAGAACATCGGGATCAGAGTCAGTTCCCAGAACACGTAGAACATGAACAGGTCGAGCGAGACGAACACGCCGATCAGGGCGCCCTCCAGCAGCAGCAGCAGTGAGTGGAAGTAGGCGCCCTTCTTGGCGTCCCATTCGACAAGCATCGAGATGGGCACGAGCAGCGCGGTCAGCCAGACCATCGGGAACGAGAGCGCATCGATGCCGACCCGCCAGGAGACTCCTATCGCGCCGATCAACTGGCATGAGCCGGTGGCGCAATCGTTCTGCAGCGTGTAGTCGCCAAAAGCGAGGGCCGACCAGTCGATCGAACTGAACGACTCGATTGCGAGCAGCGATACGCCGATGAATATCAGCAGCGAGATGGCGAAGCAGAGGTTGCGCACCGCTCTGTTGACCGCCTCGTTGTTCGAGGTGGGCGCTTCCCGGGCGAACAGCATCAGCAGCAGACCGGCGATGATCGGCAGCACGGTGATGGCGGTCAGGATATCCATTCAGGAGACCCCCACGAGCAGCAGAACGATGCAGAACGCGCCGACGGCGGCCATCAGAATGTAATCGCGGGCGTTGCCGGTCGTGATGAGACGGATCCGCTGTGAGCCTGCGACGCTGCCTCGCTCGATCAGTCTGACGACGCCATCGATGATGTTGTTGTCGAACCAGGCGGCGAAGGCTGCGAACGGCATGATGGTCCGCGCGATCAGCCATTCATACGCCTCGTCGAAGTAAAGACGCCGTTGCAGCGCGTCGGCGAAGCCGGATTCGGCCAGATCGTCGATCTCGCTGCGGCCGGCCTGGGCCGACAGGGCTGGCAGCCAGGCGACCAGTCGGTTCGCCTCTGCCGATGCCGGCAGCGCGCCGCCGTGCAGACGAGCTGCGACGAACGGACCGATGCCGAGCGCCAGCATGATGGTCGCGTAGGTGACCAGCATCATCTCGGGTCTGTCGGGCAGGAAGGCGTGCTTCAGCAGGCCGAGCAGCGCCTCGAACAGGCCGACCGGGTGACCTTCGTGATCGACCAGGCCGAGCAGACCGTTCTCGGCCAGGAAGTGGCCGACGCCGAGCAGCGCCAGCACGATGCCTCCGAGCGCCGTCATCAGCGACAGCACGACGAGTGGCGTCTTGATCCAAGGCGTCTGTTCGACGACCTCAGCGGCGTACTCCGTACGGTGATCGCCAGCGAAGGTCATCAACCACATCCGAGACATGTAGAAGCCGGTCATTCCAGCGGTCAGCAGCACCAACATCGCCGGTACGGCCATCATCGAGCCGCCGGCGAAGACCGCCTCCCAGACGCCGCCGACGATGCCCTCCTTCGACCAGAAGCCGCCGATCAGCGGGATTCCGATTATCGACATAGAGCCGAGCATCATGGCGACCGCCGTGACCGGCATCCGACCGGCCAGACCGCCCATCCCACGCATGTCCTGCGGGTCGAAGTCGTCGTCGGAGGCGGCCGTGCCGACGCGCCCCGCGATCAGGTAGTCCATCAGGAACGAATCGAACTCGCTAGGATCGATCTCACCGTCCTGGTTCCGGTCCATCGCCGCGACCATCCCCTCGACATCCCACGAATCGACATCCGCCAGATCACATACACGGAACGCGTTGGTGATCTCATCGACCGTCAGCGTGCGGCTCGAATCGAGGTCCATCAACTGGAAGAAGCCGCGCGCGGTCAGGCTGTTCGCCTTCAGATAGGCGATCAGATTGTCGAGCGCTTCCGGCACGCCCTCGGGCGGCGGGCTGACCCGTATGTCGCCGTGGTCGTGCGATGAGTGATGCGCGTGATGCATCTCGTGGATGACCGAACCGGACGCCATGAACAGCATCCCCTTCGCCATCGCGTGATTGAACAGATGGAACAGCGATGCGCCGAGTACGACCAGCCCGGCGACATGCATCTCGTGGTTCGAGCCGTGCGCGAGGAACCAGAGCGCTGCACCGAGGCCGGTGAAGATGTACGCCAGTTGGCTCATCGTCGAATATGCGAGCACCTTCTTGATGTCGTTCTGGACGAAGGCGATCAGAGCCGCCATGAAGGCGGTGATGCCGCCGATCCAAGCGATCAGCACGCCGACGTCCGCGAGCTCCGCCAGGCCGCCGTTCGCGGCGTCGAAGAACGGCACCATCCGGGCCACCAGATAGAGGCCGGCGTTGACCATCGTCGCGGCGTGGATCAGGGCCGACACCGGCGTCGGACCCTCCATCGCGTCGGGCAGCCAGACGTGCAGTGGGAACTGGGCGCTCTTGCCGACCGCTCCGATGAACATCATGACGAGGGCCCAGCGCAGCAGCGAGACATCGACCAGAGCGCCGCCGAGGCCGGTGGAAGGGTCGTCGAAGATGACCTCGAAGGAGAGTGAGCCGTAGATGCGGTACAGGACGAATATGCCGACCATCAGGAAGACGTCACCGACACGGGTCGTCAGGAACGCCTTCTTGGCAGCCGCAGCAGCGCTCGGCTTCCAGTAGTAGAAGCCGATCAGCAGGTAGCTGCACAGCCCCATGATCTCCCAGAAGATGAACAGCCAGAGGAAGTTGTCAGCCAGCACCATGCCGAACATGCCGACGCTGAACAGCAGGAACTGCGCGTAGAACCGGTGATTTCGGTCCTCGTTGATCGAATCGGTGTTCATGTAGCCGATGCTGAACCAGCAGATCAGGAAGCAGAGGAAGGTGGCGACGAACAGCAGCATCAGGGTGATGGCGTCAATCCAGACGCCCATCGTCAGACCGCTGAAGCAGAATCCGTCCTGAGGTGCGCAACCGCTCGAATCGAGGGCCCAACCAGCCTCAGTCTGGATCAGCACATCGAACGTCACCCAAGTAAAGAGACTCTCCTCCTGACCCTTGAACAGCAGCACCTCGGTGAGGTAGTCGCCGATCAGCCAGACGGTGATCACGAGAGCCAGCAACAGCGCCGCCAGGGCGATCGTGCCACCCTCCTTCAGCCCCTCCTTCCACCACCGCTGACGGTTGTACACCTGACCGACCACGGCTATCACCGGGAAGGCGAGGAAGGGCACGACGATGATCAGAAACGACCACTCTACGCTCGGATTGGTGGAGCCGAAAGCGAGGCCTAGCGGCACCAGCAGCGCCGGCAGCAGCATCAGCAGATGCGACGACTCGTTCTGTTCGGCTGCCATTCCATCCGCCTCAATGCTTCAACAGATCCATCTCATCCAACGAGATGACCTCGCGCGTCGAATACAAAGAGAGGAAGATCGCGAGGCCGACGGCGACCTCGGCAGCCGCGATGGCGATGGCGATGGCGGCGAACACCCAGCCGGTCGGCTCGCCGGTCTGCATCGCCACGGCGACGAAGTTGAGGTTGACCGCGTTCAGCATGATCTCGATGCACATCAGCACGATGATGGCGTGCTTGCGAGTGAACGCGCCGGCGAGGCCAATGCAGAACAGGATGGCCGAGAGCCCGGATACCATCGCCGGGTCGATCATTCCTCTTCACCTCCGATATCGAAGATGAGATTCTCCAGCCGCTCATCGCGGACCAGATATGAAGCACCGATCATCGAAATCGCGAGCAGTCCGCCGAGCACCAGCAGGGTGAACGACCATTCGAGCAACAGCGCCTCTGCGAAGACGCCGTTCGTGATGCCGCCGGCAGGCTCGCCATCGAACGAATCCGATGCCATCAGCAACTGGAGCAGCAGCAATCCGAGGATCGCCACACCGACGCGCATGACCGCGGCGAGCCCCTTCAATCGAAATCACCCTCCATGATCTGGCGGCGGGTCAGCATGACGCCGAACAGAACGACCAGAAGGACGCTGCCGAGGTAGACGAGGATCTGCATCGCCGCCAGCATCTCGGCACCGGCCATCAGGAAGACGCCGGCGACGGCGAAGAAGGAGAACACCAGGAACAGCATTGAGTGAGCGATCGCCTTGGCGTAGACGAGGCCGAGGGCGCCGACCACGGCGATGGTCGCTAAAACGAGGAACACCGCCGTCTCGATGTCCATGCGGAATCACGCTCCCGCCTTCTCGGCTGCCTTCTTAGCCGCCCTCTGGGCCGCTCGGTCTCGCTTCGCCTGCTCCTTGGTCGCTCGTTTCGCCAACTCCTCATCGACAGCTTCACGATGCACCGAGGGCAGCACACGGGTGCGCGAGGCGTCCATCCAGAGTTCGTCCCTGGTGAAGCCCGACATGCCGTCGTACTCGTTCGTCATGAAGAAGGAATTGAACGGACACGATTCCATGCAGAGTCCACAGAACATGCAGCGACCGAGATCGATGCGTCCCGACACGATGTCCTGCTCGGCCGGCACCATGCCGTCCATCGACACGGTCTCGGTGTCGCCGGTTTCGGTCCAGCGGACCGTCACCTCGTCACCGCTCAGGTCGAGCACTTCGGCGAAGTCGTACTGCTGCGGCGCATCGCTGTGTGTGGTGACGAGGTCGAAATCCTCGATCTCCTCGAACTCCTCCTTCGGTCGCGCCAGATAACCGCCTGCCTCGATCGAGGAGCCGTAGCCACCGTGCTCATCCTCCTCTTCGACGGTGTCGAGGACGTTCACGCGCAACTCCGACTCCATGTGCAGACAGTCGTTCGGGCAGATGCGGACGCACGCCTTGCAGGCGGTGCAGGTCTCCCAGACGATACCGATCCGACCGTTGTATTCACCCGGCACGAACAGCCACGGCTCGAGGTCCTCTAACCTCTCGTACGGATACAGGACTGTGACCGGGCGAGCGACGTTCTGGACCAGCGGGCTGGTCTCTCGGTCCGCCATGTAGGTCTGACCAGCCGAAGCGTGGCCCTCGCCGATTCGAGCCGCAGTGGTCTCGTCGATCAGCACCTGGTGCTTGCCGTGGTAACCATCCGAGAAGAACCGTGGTCCGATTCCGGGGATGGTTCGGAGCGCCGTCTTCATCGCCATCCACATCGGCTTGATGATCATGTTGCGGAAATTCGGGGTCGCATGTGGATGATACGCCATTTCCCTGCCCCCTCACTCCTTCCTCGCGCCCGGCGCCGCTACACTGGTAGATTGAACCGAATACGGCCGACGCTGGGCTTCCAGTGCTTCCTCGTCCTCATCCATCACAAGGATGGCGAACAGGACGACGGCGATGGTGGTTATGAACAGCGGCACCAACAGCGGCCATGGGCCGTCGTCGTAGACCGAGACGCGGAGCCAGAAGGCGATCGCCAGGTTGACCAGCGACAGCGGCAGCAGGTAGCGCCAACCGAATTCTAGGATCTGGTCGGTACGAACCCGGTGCAGCGCCGCCCTGACCCAGACGAAGACAGCGAACAGCAGCCACGACTTGATGAGCAGCCAACCGGTGTGAGGGACCAGCCAGAAGACGAAGCCGAACAGTCCGCCGACCATCGGCAGACCGATCAGAACGTCCTCGAACGGCGCTTCCCAGCCGCCGAGGAACATCAGGGCGAAAAGCAAGCAGGCGGCGTACGCGCGCAGGTACTCGCTGGCGAACATCAGACCCCAGCGCATGCCGCCGTACTCGGTCCACCAGCCTTCGACCAGTTCCGCCTCGGCTTCCGGCATGTCGAACGGAATGCGCTCGACCTCGGCGATCATCGTGATCAGGAACAGCATGGCACCGATCGGCAGCAGGAACAGGTTCCAGACCGCGCCGCCGGTCGAAGAGGCTTGGAAATCGACGATCTCGATCAGATTGAACGAGCCGCTGAGGACGGCGACCGAGAGCACGGTGATGAGCAGCGGAATCTCGTATGCGGTCAGTTGGGCGGCCGAACGCATGCCGCCGATCAGGGTGTACTTGTTGTTGGAGGCCCAGCCGGCGAAGAAGACGCCGAGCGGCGCGATGCCGAATATCGCCATCATGAACAGCAGGCTCAACTCGGAGTTGGCCGCATACAGGCCGGGACCGAGCGGGATGAACGCGAACACGAGAACGGTTGTCGAGATGATGATGATCGGTGCGAACTCATAGACGACGCGGTCCGCCTTCTCCGGCACCATGTGCTCCTTGGTCATGAACTTCATACCGTCGGCGACGTTCTGGATCATTCCGGGCAGAGCCCACCAGGCGCCGAGGTAGGAGCGGTTGTCGACTCTGGAAACGGTCTCCAGCTCATGCTCGTTGCCGTAATGCTTGTTCAACCAGCCGTGCACCGATCCGATCGGCTTGCCGAGCCCGAATGGCAGGTCCTTCCACCATTCCACGGTAGCGTCGGAACCACCCTCTCCGACCCAGAGCGAGCGGAACGCGGTGGTCGCGCCGCGCCGGTCCATCAGGCGGCCGATGAACTTCCGTTCGATCCAGAGAATCGCCAGGATGGTCGTCATGATGACAGTGAACACGGCGGTCGCCATCACCACCTCGGTGACCAATGCGGCCATGCCGGAGGCGAACGCCTCCTTGTGCGGCCAGAACCGGGTCATGCCGATCGTCTTTTCGGCGGTCAGGTCGGAGACCGCCGTGGCCAGACCAGTGACGACGCCGCGGAGATCGAACCAGTCTTCTGCTGCCATCCCTCTCACCTCACCTGTCGGTCTCCCCTATACACGGGTCGAATGAGCCCATGATTGCTGGGATGTCGGCGATCTTGTAGCCGATCATGCACTTGGAGGCGTATGGGATGGTGATGAACATCGGGCTGCGAATCGACACCCTGTACGGCATCTTGCCGCGACCTTCACCACCGCCGACCAGGTAGAACATCGACTCGCCCCGGCTGTCCTCGTAGTGGTGGAAGCCGGTCTGGCCGTCGGTCGCCCTCTCCCTCGCCTTGGTCAGCAGCGCCGGGTCGCCCGGTTCGTGGTAGGTGTTCGCGCCGCCCGGAATCTTGACGAGCGATTGCAGCACCATGTTCGCGCTCTCGCGCATCTCCTCGACCCGGACCCGGTAGCGGTCGTAGCAATCAGCGCCCTTGACCGACGGTCGCTCCAACGACGGCGACCAGTCGAGTTCATCGTAGACCGAATACGGGTGTGCCCAGCGGACGTCGTAGTTGTAGCCGGCGGCCCGTACGTTCGGTCCAGTGACGCCGTGATTGATCTGGTCGGCCGCCTTGGCGTAGCCGACGCCCTGGGTTCGGATCAGGAAGATGGTGCTCTCGTCGAGCAGCGCCTCGTACTCCTGGATCCGGTCGAGGAATATCTCCAACTTGACCTTGCACCGGTGCGCGAAGCCGGGCGGCAGGTCGCGCTTGACGCCACCGACGCGCGGGAAGTTGTAGTGCAACCGAGAGCCGCCGAGCTCCTGCAGCAGGTCCATCATCAGTTCGCGCTCGCGCAGGCACCAGACCAATCCGGTCAGATTGCCGATGTCGGGGCAGTACGCTCCGAGCCACATCAGATGGCTGGCTATCCGCTGCAACTCGCAGGCGATGAGTCGGATGTATTCGGCCCGCTCGGGCACCTCGACCTCCAGCAGGTCCTCGGCCGAGTAGATGTAGGCGTGCGACCAGGTGTTGGCGCTGGCGTAGCAGAGCCGGTCGCAATAGGTCGTGATCTGGGTGAAGTCGCGCGCTTCGCAGATCTTCTCGACGCCGCGGTGGATGTAGCCGAGATCCGGTTCGGTGTCGATCACCGTCTCGCCGTCGATCTTGACCTTCAGGGTCCACAGGCCGTGCGTCATCGGATGCTGAGGCCCCATCGAGATCCACATCTCCGCCATCAGACCTCACCTCCGACTCCAGCCGTTGCTGGGTTCTCGGCCGAACCACTGGGTGGGTCTGCCGAATCGGCATCAGAGCCTGAGATCGCCTGGGATGTCGCCGAGCCTGACGGCGAAGGCGGATTCGACCCTCTGACGAAGCGGTGCTGTCGATACATACCGAATCACTTGACCTTCCCGATGTCGACCGGTTTCCGGCCGAAGCCCTGAGCGTCATCATACATCTCCTCGAAATCGTGGTAGCGCAGTTTGTGCTGCTTCTGCAGTGGGTGATAGCCGGCCGGCGTCTCGTGCGGCAGCAGCACGCGGCGCATGCCCTCGTGACCGTCGAAATCGATGCCGACGAGATCCCAGGTCTCCTTCTCGTTCCAGTCTGCGCCGACCCAGATGTCTGCAACCGATGCGACGCTCGGCTCACGGGTCTCCGGCAGGGCGATCCGAATCTCGAACTCGAGCGGCATGCTGCTGCCCTGCGCTATGTTCGCATCGACCGCGATGGGTTGTGTGATGCCCGATTTGGACGGCGGATCGCGGACCGTCGTTCGCATCAGATGGATGATGATCTGCCACTCCATCTCGGGCGCCTTGTCGGGCCAGTGGATGCCGGTTATCATCGAGCAGTGGTCGGCGCCGTGGTCGGCCGCCAGCGTCTCGGCGAGAATGCGCCAGAGGTCGGCTGGACAGTCGATCGAGACATAGTGTCGCTCGTGCCTGCCGCCGATGTGCTGGGCGACCTCTGCGACCATCTCCTCACCGCCGAAATCGGCAGAGAGCGCTGCACAGACGGCTTCAGCCGCCTCTCGCTGGATGGCTCCGTTGATGCGCATGCCCAAACCGTTCACCTCCGCCGTCCCTCGCCACCGGATTCAGTCGTCTCCCACGATGATCGGCGCCTCGGTGGTGGCCCGCTGAGGACTCGGAATAGTGCCGATGCGGATTATCTTCTGACGCAACTTGTCGAAGCCGTCGATGAGAGCCTCGGGGCGGGGTGGACAGCCGGGGATGTAGACATCGACCGGGATCACGGTGTCGACCCCCTCTAGGATGTTGTAGGACTGGAAGTAAGGACCGCCCGATATCGCGCACTCACCCATCGCGATGCACCACTTCGGCTCGGGCATCTGCTCCCACAGTCGTACGATCGGGTCGGCGAACTTCTTGCTGATCGGACCGTTGACCAGCAGCACGTCGCACTGGCGTGGGCTGGAGCGGAAGAATACGCCGAAGCGTTCGGCGTCGAATCGGCTCGCACCGGCGGCGGCCATCTCGAGAGCGCAGCACTTGATGCCGAGATGCAGCGGGAACAGCGACTTTCGCTGGCCCCAGTTGAAGAAGCGGCCAGCGAGGGCGCCGATGATCTGCTTCATCCGACTGGCTCGCATCGCTTCGTCGGTGACGTCGCCGACCATGTCGACCAGCATACGGCTGCTGAACATCGCATAGTTCTGATCTTCATCCGCCATTTCCCGTCACCTCAGATGTAGATCTTGCCGCGCTTCCGGAAGACATGCCAGATGCCGAGTGACATCAGGCCGAAGAAAGCGCCGAGCGACAGCAGGCCGGCGACCGCGACCTCGGAGGTGACGGTCTGGCGGACCTCGACGGCCAGCAGGCCGCCGAAAGCGAGGAACATGAACGCGATGTCGAACACCAAGAAGACGATGGCGTACCAGTAGTACTGGAAGTGGAAGTCGATGCGGGCGTCGCCGAGCGGTTCGGAGCCGCACTCGTAGGTGCTCAGACGGCGCGTGTACAACGAGTGATCGGACTCGTAACCGGGCAACAGTATCGAGCGCAGCCGGTCGGGATCGTTCGGGTCCCTGGTCGGTCTGAGGAAGTACGACATGACGAAAGTGAGGACCGGGAAACCGACGCCGATGGCCAGCATGATGGCGACCGCGAGGTAGGCCTCCGGAACCGACGCCATTCGTCACACCTGACAAGGGGATGAATCCCCTTGAACGCTCGACCCGAATCGGGGTCATAAGGATATCCGGATGGCCCTGTGGACCGAGCGGCGCTCTGGCGAGGCCGAGGTTGTTCATTGCTCGTCCGATTCGGACTTCAGCGCGTCGTGGATGTATAGTGCATCCCGGCGGGAACGGACCAACAAGGCGAGAATCAGGAGACCGATGGCTCCGAGCACGCCCCAGGAGATGAAATTCTGCTGCTGGTCGCTCAATCCGAGGGCCTGCATGATGCCGCTGGCCGGCGCTGCCGAAGCCACCAGATCGATTGGCATCGCTGCCGCCGCCAACCCCTCCGGCCTGATCACGACGGTGAACTGGAAGCGGTCCTCAACGGTCAGGTCGGACGGCGGCTTGGCGACCACCTTGACATCCTTCGACTCACCGACGCCGAGGACGAAAGACTCCATCTCGACATCGATCGACCAGCCCCTGAGGCCTTCGCTGGTGTACATCTCGACGGTCTCCTCGATATTGCCGAGGTTGGTGACGCGCAGCATGAAGTTGGCATTGCGTGGATAGATGATCTCGACCGTCGTGCCGCCATCGACCACCTCGACAGCGAGGTCATGCACGGTGCGGATGGTGAAGAGCGCGCCGACAGCATTCGTCTCGGTTGGATTCCTGATCGATGCAGCGGTGATCGATATGGTGCCGGTGGCGCCGTTCTCGGCCGATTCCGAGACATCGAATTCGACGGTTATATGGATCCGTTCGTTTCGCGGCATCGGTATCGGCCCATCGATCTCCGAACCGTTGTAGATGATGCGCCGTATGACGGAATCCTCCAGACCGACCACCTTGACCACGACGCTGTCGCTGAACGACGAGTTGCCGATGTTCTCGATCCAGAAGTCGATCGACGCGTTGCCGGTCGGCGGCAGCACCAGTTCGAGCATGTCGGCGTCGTCGCCCGGCTCGACCAGTCCTATGGCCATCGCGTAGTTGAAGTTCGAGACGCGCGCGATGACAGTCTCCAGCATTACGATTTGTGGATCGCCCATGCTGGTCACCCGCATGTCGATCAGCTTGTTGACGCCCTCTAGTTGAGATTGGATAGAGATGTCGAGATAGAACGACGCGCTGCTGCCCGGCTCCACCTGCACCTGAGTGATCTGGTCGCCGTCCTCGTTGCTGAATCGGGAGGCCCACGAGGGAGTGTCGCAGGACAACGGATTGGCGCCATCGCAGACATCGAGATTGAAGGTGTCGGCGACATTGCCGGTGTTCGTCAGAGTGACCGGGAACTTGACCGTCTGGTCGGTCCGCCCGGTCGAGTCATTGGCGGCCAGCAGCAACTGGAAGTCATGCA